>Ga0066255_1000464_pt1 | contig 77045 bp, 63 predicted proteins | sample ThiBiot_750_biof_FD_71148 | JGI IMG/M metagenome (GOLD analysis project Ga0066255, IMG submission 71148) | Wastewater bioreactor microbial communities from Cape Town, South Africa - Thiocy_expt_750_biof (version 2) | ecosystem: Engineered > Bioreactor > Thiocyanate-remediating >...
GAGATCATCGGCTTCCGCGACACCCGCAAGACCACGGTCACGGGCGTCGAGATGTTCCGCAAGCTCCTCGACGAGGGGCGCGCGGGTGACAACATCGGCGTTCTCCTCCGCGGCATCGAGAAGGACGACGTCGAGCGCGGGCAGATCCTCTGCAAGCCGGGCTCGGTCACCCCGCACAAGAAGTTCATGGGCGAGGTCTACGTCCTGAAGAAGGAAGAGGGCGGCCGCCACACGCCGTTCTTCACGAACTACCGCCCGCAGTTCTACATGCGGACGACCGACGTGACCGGCACCTGCGAGCTCCCCGAGGGCACGAAGATGGTCATGCCGGGCGACAACATCACGATGACGATCTCGCTCATCACCCCCGTCGGTCTCGAGGAGCAGATGCGCTTCGCGATCCGCGAGGGCGGCCGCACCGTCGGCGCCGGCATCGTCACCAAGATCCTCGAGTAGTAGTCCGATGTCGGAACGGGTCGAGATCTCGCTCGCCTGTACGGAGTGCGAGACCCGCAACTACAAGACGACCCGTAAGAAGGAGCACGAGGGGCAGATCACGCTGAAGAAGCACTGCCCCAGGTGCAACCGACACACGGTGCACAAAGAGACGAAGTAGGAAGCCCTCAGGCTTCAGGGCTCAGCAAGAGGAACGAGAGAGCGCCCTCGGGCCTCGAGCCAGGGAGGAAGAGAACCCCGCACCGCGTGGTTCTCTCTTCCTGAAGCCCCGAAGCCTGAAGCCTCCAATTTAGGGGTTTAGCTCAGTTGGTAGAGCAGCGGATTCCAAATCCGCAGGTCGTGGGTTCGAGTCCCTCAGCCCCTGCTCAGAGCATCTGAAGAAGCACGAGCGACCGATGGCGACGGAAGACGATCTCAAGAAAGCCGAAGCCGAAGACGAAGCTGGGGAACCAGAAGAGTCCGAAGCGAGCGAGAAGCCCAAGGCCACGGGCGAAGAGGTCGAGCTCCGCGCAAAGTCCGACTCCGACACGGAGGAGTCGAGCGACGCCGAGTCGAAGGAAGCCGACGAGCAGGAGGCGGGATCCCCGATCCAGCTCGGTTATCAACGCTACGTCTACGCCGCGTACATGGCCGGCGCGCTCCTTTCGGCGTTCCTCGTCGCAAAGATCGGGCACGCCACTTGGTACCGCCTCGGCCAGTGGAAGCCCGAGCTCGGGGAGCCGCAGGACGAGATCTTGTTCCCGATCGCCGGTCTCATCGGCGTCGGGATCGCCGTCTACTACTGGCGCAAGGTTGAAGCGCGTCAGTACGTGAACGAGGTTGCCGAGGAGCTCTCGAAGGTCACCTGGCCGAGCCGCAAAGAGGTCACGAACTCGACGACGGTCGTTGTCTTGACGACGATCTTCGCGACCGTGTTCTTTGCCCTCATGGACCGGTTCTGGGGCTTCCTCACCGACAAGATCTATACGTTCTGATCGGCGTAGCAGTGTCTATTATGGTTTCGGCGGAGCGCGTCATGGCCAAGAAGTGGTACGTCATCCAGACCTACTCGGGTTTCGAGAACAAGGTCAAAGAGGCCCTCCTCCAGCGGATCAAGGAGCACAACAAGGAAGCCGCCTTCGGCGAGGTGCTCATCCCGACCGAGACCGTTCAGGAGACCCGCGGCAACGGCAAGCAGCGCATCCGCCAGAAGACGAGCCTCCCGGGCTACATCTTCGTCGAGATGGACATGAGCGAGGAGGCCTGGCACCTCGTCAAGGACACTCCGAAGGTCACCGGCTTCATCGGTAACCAGCGCCCGCAGGAAGTTCGCCCGCAGGAGATCGAGGACCAGCGCCGCCGCACGGTGGAGGGCGCGGTCAAGCCGAAGCCGCGCGTGAACTTCGACGTGGGCGACGAGATCCGCGTCATCGACGGCGCGTTCGCGAACTTCTCCGGCACGGTCGAGGAAGTGAAGCCCGACAAGCAGAAGCTGAAGGTGAAGGTCTCGATCTTCGGCCGCGCTACGCCGGTCGAACTCGACTTCTCGCAGGTCGAGAAGCGCGCCTGAGCGCCGCTCGCGCGGTGCGACATACGCCGCTGCTGCTGCCGCCCGCAGAAGGGCGAGCGCGGCATGCGAGCACGCGCTAGGTTCGCGGCATGGGCGATCCCGTGGTCGACGCTGCCCTCGAGCAGGCGAGCAACGAGCTCGGCCTCGAGACGTGGTATCGCGACTGCGTGCGCCCGTTGATCCGGAGCGGCCCTGCCGGTTACCCCGGCTGCTGCGGAGGTGGCTGCGAGCCGTGCAACCAGATCCTGGTCCAGGTCGCCGAGCGCGTGCTCGAAATCCTGGGTCGTGACCGCGTGGACGAGCCCGCGGAATAGCTTTCGTCCGGCAGCCGACGACGAGCCATTTATCGCGCGGGCGAGGACCGGAACGGCACCGGTCGTCATTTTTCCTCCGTGAGCGTGCCGCACGGGCCCTCACGAAGTGCCTGATTTTCAGGCTCTACGTGGCTGAGCTCGGAGTTCGGGCAAAAAACGTGCATCCGGAGTGGCGTTGTCACGAAATCTGTCCTAATAAGCCGCCCCCCGGTTCTGGCTCAGGGCCATCCGTGTCCCAAGAGCCAAAACTGTCGAGTCCCCCAAGCGACATCACTACGGCCCGCCGAAGCGCTGGCGGCCAACCGTAGGAGCGAGCGAGACGAGTCATGGCAAAGAAGATCACCGGATACATCAAGCTGCAGCTCCCCGCTGGCAAGGCGAACCCCGCGCCGCCGGTCGGTCCCGCGCTCGGTCAGCACGGCGTCAACATCATGGGCTTCTGCAAGGAGTTCAACGCCAAGACCCAGGGCGGCGACATGATCATCCCCGTGGTGATCACGGTCTACTCGGACCGCTCCTTCACGTTCATCCTGAAGACCCCTCCGGTCAGCGTCCTTCTCAAGAAGGCTGCCGGCCTGTCGACCGTGAAGAAGCCGGGTTCGGGCTCGAAGGAGCCGAACAAGGTCAAGGTCGGCCAGGTCACGGAGAAGCAGGTCCGCGAGCTCGCCGCGCAGAAGATCCAGGACATGAACTGCACCGACACGGAAGCTGCGATCCGCATCATCCGTGGCACCGCACGTTCGATGGGGATCGACATCGTCGCGTGACCCGAGTTGCCCGAGCGCGGCCGCTCGCCGTCAACGGTGAGCGGCGCCCGCGTGGGCAACGCAGGGGCGTGTCCCCCGCGACAAGTTTCGACGAGCGAAATGGTTCGCCCGTCTTCGTGAACAACCTCTCGAACCACCGCCCGCATGGCCCGGTCCACGGTGGGAGGCTCGCAAGAGAGCCGACAAGGAGGCCCATTGCCGAAGCTGTCCAAGAACCGCGAGAAGGTCGAGAAAGCAGTCGACCGCGCTCGCAAATACACGGTCGAGGAGGCGTGCGCGCTCGTCAAGAGCGCGAAGTTCGCCAAGTTCGACGAGACGGTGGACATTGCCGTCCGCTTGGGAGTCAATCCCAAGCACGCTGACCAGATGGTCCGCGGCGCGCTTGTCCTCCCGCACGGCACCGGTCAGACGGTGCGCGTGCTCGTGTTCGCCAAGGGTGAAAAGGAGCGCGAGGCCCGCGAGGCCGGCGCCGATTTCGCCGGAAGCGACGACATGGTTGCGAAGGTGAGCGAAGGATTCATGGACTTCGATCGCGTTATCGCGACGCCCGACATGATGGGCGCCGTCGGTAAGCTCGGTCGCGTCCTCGGTCCTCGCGGCCTCATGCCGAACCCCAAGGTCGGCACGGTCACCTTCGACATCGGCAACGCTGTTCGCGAAGCGAAGGGCGGCAAGATCGAGTACCGCGTCGAGAAGGCTGGCATCGTCCACGCCCGCATCGGCAAGGTCTCGTTCGCCGACAACGCGCTCGCGGACAACGCGAAGGCGCTCATCGCCGCGCTCGTCCGTGCGAAGCCTTCCACCGCGAAGGGCACGTACGTCCGCAGCATCACCATCAGCTCCACGATGGGCCCCGGCGTCAAGGTTGACCCGGGTCAGTTCATCGGCGGGGCGGAGGAAGGCTGATCATGGCCGCAGCATCTTCGACCCGTGAGGGTAAGAACACGCTCATCGGCGAGGTCAAGGGCAAGTTCGACAAGGCCACCTCGGCGGTCCTCCTCGACTACAAGGGGATCAACGTCGAGAACCTGACCAAGCTCCGCGCCAGCTTCCGCAAGGCCGGCGTCGAGTACAAGGTCGTCAAGAACACGCTGGTCAAGCAGGCCCTCAAGGAGTCGTCGTACAGCGGCAAGCTGGACGACGCCCTGGTCGGCATGACCGGCATCGCTTGGAGCTACGAAGACCCCTCAGCGGCCGCCAAGGTCGTCAAGGCCTTCAAGAAGGACGCCGGCGACGCTGGCGAGAAGCTCAAGGTCAAGGCCGGCCTCATCGACGGCTCGGTGCTCGACGCGAACGCGGTCGAGAACCAGCTGGCGAACATGCCGGGCAAGGACGAGCTCCGCGCTCAGCTCCTCGCGACCCTCCAGGCGCCGCTCTCGCAGTTCGTCATGCTCCTCAACGCTCCCGCACAGAACTTCGTCTACCTGCTCTCCGCCAAGGAGCGCGAGGGCGACAAGGGCTGAGCAGCTTCAAAGGGGACGCGCCCTCGCGCCCCCGAACGATAACCGGCGGAGGCGCAGAAGCCTCGGCCCCCTGACAGACTTCAATCGAATACGGAGAATTAAAAATGGCAGATCTCACCAAGGACCAGGTCGTCGACTTCCTCAGCAACCTCCCGGTCATCCAGATCGCAGAGCTGATCAAGACCCTCGAGGACAAGTGGGGCGTCAAGGCCGCTCCGGTTGCCGTCGCCGCCGCCGCGGGCCCCGCCGCTGCTGCCGCTCCGGCCGCTGAGGCGCAGACCGAGTTCACCGTCGTGCTCAAGGAGTCCGGCGCGAACAAGATCAACGTCATCAAGGTCGTCCGCGAGATCACGGGCCTCGGCCTCAAGGAGGCGAAGGACCTCGTTGAGGGCGCGCCCAAGGATCTCAAGGAAGGCGTTGCCAAGGCCGAGGCCGAGGACTTCAAGAAGAAGCTCGAAGAGGCCGGCGCGAAGGTCGAGCTCAAGTAGCTCACTGCCTGCGGAAGCAGGCCCGTCGTGTCGCGGGTTGCGAGGCTGAACCCCTCGCAACCCGCCTTCGTTTTAGCTTTCTTGCTGCTGTACTTGCCCGCCGGGCTCCATCCGCCTAAACGAGCGGCCCGATGGGCACCTTGCCCCCCTCCGATCCCCCGTAGTTTCCCGGGTCGAACCAAGAGTGACTGAATTCGCAAGGTTTTGATTGACGCCGCGGGCCGGCGAAGGGAGAGGTCCCTTCGCTCGGCCCATACGGCATTTCTCGTACCAACTTTCTTAGGCTTCCGAGCCGCAGCAGCAGCTTCTTCTCTTCCTTCTTTTCCTGCCCAGAGACGCGCACGAACCGGACCCGCCGAGCGTCCGGAAGAGGCAGCAGCACCGGGGGATGTCGCGACCCTCAGACCTGCGCCAAAGGCCCCAAGGAGCAACGATGGCGACCGCTATCCAGTCCAACTTCCGCATCCGCAAGAACCTGGGACGGATCTCCCGTGTCATCGAGGTGCCGAACCTCATCGACATCCAGAAGTCGTCTTACGACAAGTTCCTGCAGTCCAACGTCCCGCAGAACGATCGCGTGGAGACGGGACTTCAGGCGGTCTTCCGCAGCGTCTTCCCGATCAAGGACTTCAACGGGACGAGCGAGCTCGTCTTCGTCTCCTACAACCTCGAGAAGCCGAAGTACGACGTCGACGAGTGCCGGCAGCGCGGCATGACGTTCGCGGCGCCGATCAAGGTGACGACCCAGCTGATGATCTACGACACCCGTGATGGTGGCGAGAGGATCGTCCGCGACATCAAGGAGCAGGAGGTCTACTTCGGTGAGATCCCGCTCATGACGGATACCGGTACCTTCATCATCAACGGTACCGAGCGCGTCGTCGTCAGCCAGCTCCACCGCAGCCCCGGCGTCTTCTTCGATCACGACAAGGGCAAGACCCACTCGAGCGGCAAGCTCCTCTATAGCGCGCGCGTCATCCCGTACCGCGGCTCGTGGCTCGACTTCGAGTTCGACCCCAAGGACATCATCTACGTCCGCATCGACCGCCGCCGGAAGATGCACGCGACGGTCCTCCTCCGTGCACTCGGCTACAGCACGCAGGACCTGCTCAACTACTTCTACAACACCGAGACGGTCTACCTCGAGAAGGGCGGCAAGCTCGCCAAGTCGGTCGAGTACGACCTCCTCGCGGGTCAGCGCTCGACGCGTGACATCAAGGTCGGCTCGGAGACCATCGTCAAGAAGAACACGAAGTTCACCAAGGCCGCGATGAAGAAGCTGAAGGAGGCGAAGGTCGATCGCCTCCCGGCTGAAGTCGAGGACCTCGCGGGCAAGGTCGCGGCGCACGACGTCGTCGACAAGGAGACCGGCGAAGTCATCATCGAGGTCAACGAGGAAGTGACCGCCGACAAGCTCGAGAAGCTCCGCGAGGCGGGCATCGAGCAGTTCAAGATCCTCTTCATCGACGGCCTCAACGTCGGCAGCTACCTCCGCGACACGCTGCTCGCCGAGAAGGTCAAGACGACCGAAGACGCGATCATGGAGATCTACCGGCGCCTCCGCCCGGGTGATCCGCCGACGCTCGAGACTGCGAAGACCCTCTTCCACAACCTGTTCTTCAACCCGGAGCGCTACGACCTCTCGAAGGTCGGTCGCCTCAAGTTGAACTACAAGTTCTACAAGGATCTTCCCGAGGAGCAGCGCCCCGCGCTCGATACGCAGGTCCTCACCGCGCAGGACATCCTCGAGACCGTCCGCCACCTCATCGAGCTCAAGAACGGTCGCGGCTCGGTCGACGACATCGACCCCCTCGGTAACCGCCGCGTTCGCGCGGTCGGTGAGCTGATGGAGAACCAGTACCGCATCGGTCTGGTCCGCATGGAGCGCGCCATCAAGGAGCGCATGTCGATGTCTCAGGAGATCGACACGCTCATGCCGCACGACCTCATCAACGCGAAGCCCGTCTCCGCGGTGGTGAAGGAGTACTTCGGCAGCTCGCAGCTCTCGCAGTTCATGGACCAGACGAACCCGCTCTCGGAGGTCACGCACAAGCGTCGTCTCTCCGCGCTCGGACCCGGCGGTCTCACGCGCGAGCGCGCGGGCTTCGAAGTCCGCGACGTCCACCCGACCCACTACGGTCGTATCTGCCCGATCGAGACCCCTGAAGGTCCGAACATCGGTCTCATCGCGTCGCTCTCCACGTTCGCGCGCGTCAATGAGTACGGCTTCGTCGAGACGCCGTACCGCCGCGCCGGCGACGGCAAGGCGCAGGACGAGGTGAACTGGTTCTCGGCGCTCGAGGAAGAGGCGAAGTTCATCGCCCAGGCCTCGGCCGACCTCGACGACAAGGGCAAGTTCAAGGAGTCGCTCGTCTCCGTTCGTCTGAACGGTGACTTCCAGATGGTCCCGCCCGACATGGTCCAGCTCATGGACGTCGCGCCGAACCAGATGGTGTCCGTCGCAGCGGCCCTCGTTCCGTTCCTCGAGCACGACGACGCGAACCGCGCGCTCATGGGCGCGAACATGCAGCGTCAGGCCGTTCCGCTCGTCCGTAGCTGGGCGCCGCTCGTCGGCACCGGCATGGAAGGCAAGCTCGCTCGTGACTCCGGCGTGTGCGTCGTCGCCAAGCGCGACGGCATCATCGAGAGCGTCGACGCCTCGCGCATCGTCGTTCGTCCCGAGTCGGACAAGGCCGAGATCCCCGACATCTACCAGCTCTACAAGTTCCAGCGCTCGAACCAGTCGACCTGCTTCAATCAGAAGCCGATCGTCCGCGCTGGCGAGAAGGTGAAGGCGGGCGACGTCCTCGCGGACGGTCCCTCGACCGACATGGGCGAGCTCGCGCTCGGTCAGAACGTGCTCGTCGCGTTCATGCCGTGGCAGGGCTACAACTTCGAGGACTCGATCCTCGTCAGCGAGCGCATCGCGAAGGATGACGTCTTCACCTCGATCCACATCGAGGAGTTCGAGTGCGTCGCCCGCGACACGAAGCTCGGCAAGGAAGAGGTCACCCGCGACATCCCGAACGTCGGCGAAGAGGCCCTCAAGGACCTCGACGAGAGCGGCATCGTCCGCATCGGCGCCGAGGTGAAGCCGGGAGACATCCTCGTCGGCAAGATCACGCCGAAGGGCGAGACCCAGCTCTCCCCCGAAGAGAAGCTCCTCCGGGCGATCTTCGGCGAGAAGGCGGGCGACGTCCGTGACAGCTCGCTGCGCGTCCCGCCGGGCGTCAGCGGCATCGTCATCAACGCGCGCATCTTCGCTCGTAAGGGCACCGAGAAGGACGAGCGTGCGGTCTCGATCGAGACCCAGGAGAAGGATCGCCTCGAGCGCCAGCGCGACGAGGAGATCAAGATCCTCCGCGACTCGTTCTTCCGCGGCCTGAAGAAGAAGCTCGTCGGTCAGACCACGAACGGCAAGCTCGTCGACGACAAGGGCAAGGTCCTCCTCCAGAAGGGCCAGGTCATGGACGAGGCCGGCCTCGACGAGGTGCCGCGCAAGTACTGGGGCGAGCTCCCGGTCGAGGACGCCGAGGACATCGCCGCGAAGCTCAACGAGCTCGAGGAGATCATCCGCGTCCGTGAGGAGCACTTCCGCGACAAGATCGATCGCCTCTCGAAGGGCGACGAGCTTCCGCCGGGCGTGATCAAGATGGTGAAGGTCTACATCGCCATCAAGCGCAAGCTCCAGGTCGGCGACAAGATGGCCGGACGCCACGGTAACAAGGGTGTCGTCTCGCGCATCATGGCCGAAGAGGACATGCCGTACACGCAGGACGGCCGCCCGGTCGACATCGTGCTCAACCCGCTCGGCGTTCCGAGCCGCATGAACGTCGGTCAGATCCTCGAGACCCACCTCGGTATGGGTGGTCTCGCGCTCGGCTGGCAGCTCCAGAGGATGCTGGACGAGAAGTACAGCGATGCGGAGCTCAAGGCGCAGATCGTCAAGATCTTCGACGGCGACAAGGACATCGCGAAGATGCTCTCGAAGCTGACGCAGGAGGAAGCGCGTCAGGTTGCGAACAAGCTTCGCAAGGGCGTCCACTTCGCCTCGCCGGTCTTCGACGGCGCGCCCGAGGCGGATATCAAGAGCGCCCTCGCGCTCGCCGGTCTCCCGACCAGCGGCCAGGCGGTGCTCTTCGACGGCCGCAGCGGTGAAGCGTTCGACCAGGAGGTCACGGTGGGCGTCATGTACGTCCTCAAGCTGCACCACCTCGTCGACGACAAGATCCACGCGCGCTCGATCGGTCCGTACTCGCTCGTCACCCAGCAGCCGCTCGGTGGAAAGGCCCAGTTCGGCGGTCAGCGTCTCGGCGAAATGGAAGTCTGGGCGATGGAGGCCTACGGGACGGCCTACGCGCTCCAGGAGTTCCTCACCGTCAAGAGCGACGACGTCATGGGCCGCACGCGCATGTACGAAGCCATCGTGAAGGGCGAGTACACGCTCGAGCCGGGCCTCCCCGAGTCCTTCAACGTCCTCATCAAGGAGCTCCAGGCGCTCTGCCTGAACATCGAGCTCCTCGAGCCGGGACAGGTTCGCGCGACCGACGCGGCCGCCGAAGAGTGACGCGACCGGGGAGGGGCGAGACCCTCGCCTCTCCCCCTCCGCTCCTCTCGAATCCGGCCCCTTTAGAAGTATCCATCTTCAGAAGTACCCGATAGGAAAGGCACCCCGATGCGCGACATCTTCAGCTTCTTCGAGAAGCCCAAGGATCCGCTGTCCTTCAGCGCGGTCCGCATTTCGCTCGCGAGCCCCGAGAAGATCCGCGAGTGGTCGCACGGTGAGGTCAAGAAGCCCGAGACGATCAACTACCGAACCTTCAAGCCGGAGCGCGACGGACTCTTCTGCGCGAAGATCTTCGGACCGGTGAAGGACTACGAGTGCAACTGCGGCAAGTACAAGCGCATGAAGCACCGTGGCATCGTCTGCGAGAAGTGCGGTGTCGAGGTCATTCAGAGCAAGGTGCGCCGCGAGCGCCTCGGCCACATCAACCTGGCCACGCCCGTTGCTCACATCTGGTTCCTGAAGAGCCTCCCGAGCCGCATCGGTAACATCCTCGACATCTCGCTGAAGGACCTCGAGAAGGTCCTCTACTGCGAGGCCTACATCGTCATCGATCCGAAGGAGACGGCCCTCTCGCGTGGCGAGCTCCTCTCCGAGGATCGCTACATGCAGCTCCAGGACGAGTACGGCGACGACAAGTTCCAGGCGGGCATGGGCGGCGAAGCCGTCCTCGAGATGCTCAAGAGCGTCGACGTCCACCAGATGTGCGAGACGCTCCGTCAGGAGATGCGCACGGCCACCAGCGAGGCCAAGCGCAAGAAGATCGTCAAGCGCCTCAAGGTCACCGAGGCCTTCCGCGAGTCCGGCAACCGTCCGGAGTGGATGATGCTCACGGTCATCCCGGTGCTCCCGCCGGATCTCCGTCCGCTCGTTNNCCGCTCGACGGCGGCCGCTTCGCCACGTCGGACCTCAACGACCTCTACCGCCGCGTCATCAACCGCAACAACCGCCTGAAGCGCCTGCTCGAGCTCAACGCTCCGGAGATCATCATCCGGAACGAGCGCCGCATGCTCCAGGAGGCCGTCGACGCCCTGTTCGACAACGGCCGCCGCGGCAAGACGATCACCGGTCCGAACAAGCGCCCGCTCAAGTCCCTCAGCGACATGCTGAAGGGCAAGCAGGGCCGCTTCCGCCAGAACCTCCTCGGCAAGCGCGTCGACTACTCGGGCCGTTCGGTCATCGTCGTCGGCCCCGCGCTCAAGCTGCACCAGTGCGGTCTGCCGACCAAGATGGCGCTCGAGCTCTTCAAGCCGTTCATCTACAACAAGCTCGAAGAGCGCGGCTACGTCAACACCATCAAGTCTGCGAAGAAGATGGTGGAGAAGGAGCGCCCCGAGGTGTTCGACATCCTCGAGGAGGTCGTCTCCGAGCACCCGGTCCTCCTGAACCGCGCGCCGACGCTCCACCGCCTCGGTATCCAGGCGTTCGAGCCGGTGCTCATCGAGGGCAAGGCCATCCAGCTTCACCCGCTCGTCTGTGCGGCGTTCAACGCCGACTTCGACGGTGACCAGATGGCCGTCCACGTGCCCCTCTCGGTCGAGGCGCAGATGGAAGCGCGCGTGCTCATGATGAGCACGAACAACATCCTCTCGCCCGCGAGCGGCAAGCCGATCATCAACCCGACGCAGGACATCGTCCTCGGGCTCTACTACGCGACCCGCGAGAAGAAGTTCGCGAAGGGTTGCTACCGCCCGGGCACGCTCGAGGTGTCGAAGCAGGGCAAGGTCGAAGGCGGCTATCTGAAGGGTGTCTACTCGAACCCCGAAGAAGTCCGCATGGCCTACGACAACGGCGAGGTCACGATCCACACGGGCATCCGTGTCCGCGTGATCGACCCCGAGACCGGCGAGCGCATCACGGTCGACACCACCGTCGGTCGCTGCCTCATCTCGGAGATCGTCCCGAAGGGCCTGCCGTTCAAGCTGGTCAACAAGACGCTCGACAAGAAGGCGCTCTCGACCCTGATCGATGCCTGCTACCGCAAGCACCGCAACAAGGCGACCGTCCTCCTCGCCGACCGCCTCCGCTCGCTCGGCTACGAGCACGCGACCAAGGCCGGCGTCTCGATCTGCATGGACCACATGGTCATCCCGGACGCGAAGGCCGTCCTCCTCGGCGAGGCCCAGGAAGAGGTCCAGCGCGTCATCGATCAGTACCAGGAAGGTCTGATCACGGATGGCGAGCGGTACAACAAGATCGTCGACATCTGGGCCGGCGTCGCCGACAAGGTCACCGCCGAAATGATGACGGTCATCGGCAAGGAGACCGTCACCGATCCCGAGACCGGGAAGGAGCAGGTCGAGCCCAGCTTCAACTCGATCTACATCATGGCGGACTCCGGAGCGCGCGGTAGCACGCAGCAGATCCGTCAGCTCGCCGCTATGCGCGGTCTCATGGCCAAGCCCTCGGGCGAGATCATCGAGAACCCGATCAAGGCGAACTTCCGCGAAGGTCTCTCCGTTCTCGAGTACTTCATCTCGACGCACGGCGCGCGTAAGGGCCTCGCGGACACCGCGCTCAAGACGGCGAACTCCGGTTACCTCACGCGTCGTCTCGTCGACGTCGCGCAGGACGCCGTCATCGCCGAGTTCGACTGCGGAACGCTCGACGGCATCCGCGTGACGAAGCTCGAGGACGCAGGCGAGGTCATCCAGCCGCTCGGCGACCGTATCCTCGGCCGCGTCGCGCTGGAGGACGTCGTCGACCCGCTCACGGGCGAGGTCATCGTCCCGGCGAACACCGAGCTCGAAGAGGCTCTCGTCTTCTCCATCGAAGAGGCGGGCATCGAAGAGATCGTCATCCGCTCCGTGCTCACCTGCCAGACCCGTCGCGGCGTCTGCGCCAAGTGCTACGGACGCGACCTCGCGCGCGGCTACAAGGTCAACATCGGCGAGGCGATCGGCATCATCGCCAGCCAGTCGATCGGCGAGCCGGGCACCCAGCTCACGATGCGCACGTTCCACATCGGTGGAGCGGCGGCGCGCGGCAAGATCGAGCAGTCCTCGATCGAGGCGCGCACCGAAGGCTTCGTCCGCATCCGCGGCGCGAACCTCGCGAAGCGTCGTGACGGCAGCATCACGGTCATGAACCGCCACGGCGAGCTCGTGATCGTCGACGACACCGGCCGCGAGCGCGAGCACCACCGCCTCGTCTACGGCGCGGTGCTCAAGTGCACCGAGGGCGACAAGGTGAAGCCGGGCCAGCTCCTCGCGGAGTGGGACGCCTTCGCGAACGTCATCCTCACCGAGGTCGGCGGTATCGCGAAGTTCGGCGACATCGTCGAGGGCGTCACGATGATCGAGAAGCTCGACGAGGTCACCGGCCTCTCGCGCAAGGTCGTCATCGAGTCGCGCGCCGCGGATCTCCGTCCGCGCGTCAGCCTCAAGCACCCGGAGACGGGTGACACGATGAAGCTGCCGAACAGCACCCTCGAGGCGCGTTACCTCCTCCCGGTCGGCGCGAACATCGTTGTCCAGGACGGCGACCTCCTCGAGCCGGGCGACGTCATCTCGAAGATCCCGCGCGAGAGCACGAAGACCCAGGACATCACCGGTGGTCTTCCCCGCGTCGCCGAGCTCTTCGAGGCCCGCAAGCCGAAGGATCACGCGATCATCGCGGAGATCGACGGCGAGGTCTCGTTCGGCAAGGACACGAAGGGCAAGCGCAAGGTCGTCATCACGCCGTTCAGCCACGACGGCCAGCCGCTGAACGACCAGGCGCGCGAGTACCTGATCCCGAAGGGCAAGCACATCCACGTCCAGCCCGGTGACCGCGTCCGCGCGGGCGAGCCGCTGCAGGACGGGCCGGCGAACCCGCACGACATCCTTCGCGTCAAGGGCGAGAAGGAGCTCGCGGCGTACCTCGTCAACGAGATCCAGCAGGTCTACCGCCTGCAGGGCGTCGCCATCAACGACAAGCACATCGAGGTCATCGTTCGTCAGATGCTGCGCCGCGTGCGCATCAAGGACGTCGGTGACACGAGCTTCCTCGTCGACGAGAACGTGGAGAAGCACCTGTTCGAGCGCGAGAACTCTCGCGTGATCGAGCGCGGCGGCAAGCCCGGCATCGCCGAGCCGCTCCTCCTCGGCATCACGAAGGCGTCGCTCTCGACGGAGTCGTTCATCTCCGCCTCGTCCTTCCAGGAGACCACCAAGGTCCTCACGGAAGCGGCGATCAACGGCAAGACGGACACGCTGCGCGGCCTGAAGGAGAACGTCATCATGGGACGTCTCATCCCGGCCGGCACGGGCCTCGCGGCGTACAAGGGCCTCAACCTCGTGGTCGAGGGCGAGGTGATCGAGCAGGAGGGAGCGCGTTACGCTCCGGCCCCGCCGATCCCGCAGCCCCCGCCTTCGCTGGCGGCGGTCAACGAGGAGTAATCCTCGGACAGTGCTCACCGCTCGGCTTGGCTTCGCCTGGCTGAGCGGTGGGTGACTCAGAGGCGCCGCGGTTCTTCGGGATCGCGGCGTCGCTGTTTTGTTTGCTCTCTGCTCTCTGCTCTCTGCTTTCTGCTTTCTGCTTTCTGCTTTCTGCTCTCTGCTCTCTGCTCTCTGCTCTCTGCTCTCTGCTCTCTGCTCTCTGCTCTCTCTGCTCTCTTCTCTCCGCCTCTGCTCTTTCCGCTCTCTTCTCTCCGCCTCTCTCCGCGCCCTCCTGCCTCCTCCCTCATCTTCGTTCACGTCTCTCCGCTGCTGTTACACCGGCGTCGCCGGGGAGCCGGCCCCTCGCACCCGCGTCGCGGTCTTGCCGACTGCGAGTTTGTTCCGGCGACGGCAACGCGCCGTGACGTGACGGTGGGGGTTGAGGCATCGAGCGCGCGTGGCCGTCGCTTGCCGGCGTCTTCCGACTTACGAGGTTGTCGTCCGCTCCTTGTGCGGGTGCGAGGGACCGACTCCCCGACGCCGCCTCGTCGATTTGAGCTCGCTCGTGTTCGGTCTCAACGGCGGAGCGCCGAGGCTTTGGCGACGACGGCATCGAGATCGTCGAAGACGAGGCGGTCGGGGACGCGGAGGACGGACCAGCCTAGGTCTGCGAGCTTCCGGTCACGGCGCGCATCGGGGCGGGCTCGGTCCTCGTGATAGGCGCCGTCGACTTCGACGACGAGGCGGACCTTTGTGCAGGCGAAGTCGGTGATGTGGGGACCGATGACGAGTTGCCTGCGGAAGGCGAAGCCGGTCTTTGAGCCGGCGAGGCGGCGCCAGAGCCACTCCTCGGAGCGTGTTGGAGTGCAGCGCATGCGGTGAGCGCGCTCCTCGAGAAGCTGCGCCTGGTGAGGAGAAACGAGGGACCGAGCGAACATGAATAGCTCCACGAGGCCGGCGCGTTCGCGCGCCGAGCGAAGTCCCTTCGCGCAGGTTCCGTGACGCGCGCGCTCGTGGACGAGGGAGGTTTGGCGATGACGCGCACCGCGCGCGGCGCGGAACGTGCGCGCCACGAAGCTCGGCGCGCGGACGCGCCGGTCCCTAGGCGTCCTGATGGGCGAGTAGGCAACCCGTCAGGGGGCAAGCTGGTCGAGGTCGGCGGGCGTGATCGGAGCGTCGAACACCGGGGCGATCACGAGGTCGTCCTCGACGTCGACGGGCTTGGTGAGCGACTCCAGCAAGGCGTCGTCCGTGCGTCCAGCACGGAGGCTGGATGGCATGGCTTCGATGCGCTTCCGTGCGTTGGCTTCGTCGAGCTGGAGCGTCCCTCGCGACCGATACCGACGGAGCGCAAAGGTCGTCGTGTCGATGTCGAGCGTCACGGTGTAGCCGCGGAGATCTCCGACGAGCTTGAAGCAGATCGAACTCCCGCACGGCTCTTGTCCATCGAGGACGTACCTCGCGGACAGGCGGCATACGCGTTCGAGCAGCCAGCGCGGCGCGAGCCCGGTCGTTCCCTGCGAGACGCCCTGCATCGCGTAGAGGGCATCGTCGAGCGAAGGCTCTTCGCGAATTCGCCCGAGGAAGAGCGTGCGCGTCGAGTCACCTCGGCTCGTGATGAGAATGCGGGTTGGATCGAAGTATCGGTCGTGTTCGCGCAGCGCCTCGAACGCGAGTTGGTCGGGGGCGATCCACAGCGTGCGAACTCGCGTTACGGAACGAGCATCGCCAATCTTGCTGTGGAGGGTGCCGTCGTCGCGGTAGGTCTTTGCGCTCGCATAACGTTCGCTCATGCGGCGGAGGATTTCCTCAACTGCTGGTGAACGCTCCGCCGCGTGCGTGCTCGCCGTCGGCGGATCGGCGGTCGTCGATGCCGTACACGCGAGCGCCCCGAGCGCGATGACCAGTGACCAGTGATGTGCCCCCATTGGGAGGTCATCGTACTCGCACCGTGGAAAAGGACGAGAGCGTGGCCGCTGACCCAAGGCGTCCTCCCCCATCCGCGCGCAGGCCCGAAGGGCCGAGCACGGATAAGGGGGAGGCCGCGCGGCGAAGCCGCGCGGGGAGGGGCAACAAGCCGCGCGGGGAGGGCCCCTTCAGAGCGTCGTGTTCATGCGCGCCAGGAAGTCCTCGAAGAGCTTGCCGGGTTCGTCGCGGAACCGCTGGCCGGTCGCTCGCAAAGATACGAAGCGGTCGAGGCGGAAGCTGCGAAAGTCCTCGCGCGACTCGCACCAGGCGGTTACCAACCACACCACGTCGAAGGCCGTCAGCCCGACCGGTCGGAGGTGCCGCTCGGTCGTGCGCTCCTTCGAATCGCGATAGACCACGTGGAGGATCTCGCGGCTGCGGATGGCGTGACGCACGAGGCGCAGCGCACGGGTCTCGTCGGCGTTCGTCGCGCGCGACAGTGGAGCAGCGTGGAGCGGGAGACGTGTCGACCTCCCCGTGCTGCCGAGGACGTGAGCGATCTTCGCCGAGGCACGTCTCGCGGCGGCGGCCAGCTCGGGATCGCCGCGCGCGGCCACGATGCGCGTGCCCAGGATCAAAGACTCGAGCTCGTCCGGGTCGAACGAGAGCGGGGGGAGGAAGAACCCTCTGCGGAGCATGTACCCGATGCCGGCTTGACCCTCGATCGGCGCACCGATCGACTGGAGCGTGGCGATGTCGCGATAGACCGTGCGCACCGAGACGCCGAGATCCTCCGCCAGCGCCTCGGCAGTCCGCGGGCGGCGAAGGCCGCGCAGACGGTCCAGCACCTTGAACAACCTCGTCACACGCATCGTCGAGCTCGCGTCCTCGTGCCGGCTCCTGACGGCTTCTGTCAGGAGGACAGTGTCATATCTGCCGGGACGGAGCGAGCGTCTCCCACGCTCGTGGCCCGATACCAATGAGGAGAACCATGGCGTACGAGATCCCGATCTATCGCTTTCGCAAGGACGTCAGCCACGAAGCTGCCAGGCGCATGATGGAGACGCTCAACGACTTCTTGAGAACGGCGCCCGGATTCAAGGAGAGGCGCACGTACCACGACGTCAAGCAAGACGTCTGGATCGACGTCGTCGAGTGGAACAGCATGGCCGAGGCGATCCGCGGCATGGAGGACTTCGCGAAAGCACCCGCGTTCACCGAGTTTCTTGCGCTGGTGGACCCGGATTTCAATCTCATGCATCACGGCGAGCTGGTTCAGACCTTCACCGGACCCCCAGCGGTGTGACCCGGTTCGCAGCCCCGACGGCGTGCTCGGACCGTGTGCGCAGTGACGCGCGGCGTACCGATGCGCAGGCCGGTGAGCGCATGACCGTTCGCGCGACCCCGCCGATCCCACAGCCGTCGCCCTCGCTGGCGGCCGTCGACGAGGAGTGATCGCTTCAAGAGCGTCACCGCTCGGCTTCGCTGAGCGGTGACTGATCTTGTCGGTTGCGAGCGTCGTCTGGCGACGGCAATGCGCCGTGACGTGACTGTAGGTGGTTTGAGAGATCGAGCGCGCGTGGCCGTCTTGGCGGCGCGGAACGTGCGCGCCACGAAGCTCGGCGCGTGGGCGCGCCGGCCAGTGCTGCATGCCTCGACGCCCGTGGGCCGACACGTTGAGTTAGAGTTCCATCGTGGGCCGCCGCGCTGCGTTCGTTGGCTTTGCGCTCGTTGGGGCCGTCGCGTGCTCCAGGCCGAAGGTGTCGGGCATCGTCGACGATCGCGCCATGTGTCACCTCGGTCAGCGGACCCCGGGGGTACGCCGGGTCGGATGGCGCGAGCTCGTGGATGATCCCGTCGCTTTCGAGGGACGGACGGTGCGCATGGTCGGCAGACTCAGCCTGGAGTACGAGAACCACTCGCTTGTCCCGGTAGGCGCGAAGGGACGGTTTGTTCGGCTTTGGGTGAAGCTCGACGAAGCGATCGACGAGCGGGGCGCGACGAGGGCGTGCAACGGTGCGCTCGTCGCGATCGAAGCCGAGTTCGACCCCGTGTGGCCCGATGCTGGAAGGCTTGTCGCTCGTCGCATCGACGCGCTCGACGGCGACGAGCCGGATTCCGCGAAGCCACTGCCGCCGGCGACGATGGTCGACCCGCACGTCGTCACCGTCGAGGAGTACGACGCCTGCGTCCGCGCGCGACGTTGTGACAGCTTCGCTCCGGGCGACGGCATGGTTGTCCATCGCGGCGAGTATCGTCGAGCGGCCGCCTGCAATGCGCTCGAGTCGAACCGACGCGCATTTCCCATGAACTGCGTGCGGTGGATCGACGCCGCGCACTATTGCGCGTGGGCGGGCAAACGCTTGCCGACGGAGCAAGAGTGGTTCTCGGCGCTGCGTTTCCATCCGCCACGCGATACTGTCGAGCTGCCTCGAGCAGAGGAGGTACTCGTTTTTGATGCGGAGACGAAACGCGTCGACGTTGCCGGGCGCGATGTCGTGACGAGCGGCGTGTGGGAATGGACTCGGTCGCCGACGTGCATGGAGGATGACTGCATCGAGTTCGATCGGGTCATCGTTCGTGATCCCGCGACGGGAGGGGCGTTTCGTTCGCGCGGTTCGACGAGTTTCGGCGGGGAGAGGAGCGCGGACCTCGGATTCCGTTGCGCGCGCTGACAACCGGCTCTCCAGCACTTCCGTCGCTGCGCGTCGTGCCGCGGCAGCTGCGTCGATGAACCGCGAGCGACTCTCCCGGAGACGGCCATGCGCCGGTCACGTGACCGTGGGGGATTCGAGGGCTCGGCGCGCGGATGCGCCGGCGGGTGGTGCACGTCGCGACGCGCGAGCCCCAGGCACGAAGGCACGCGGTGAACGAACGGCGCACTCGACAACCCGCGCTTTGGCCGACTGCGAGTAGGCGCGAGGCGCGTGCGTCGTTCGGCCGAGGAGCACGAGCGCAGTTCTGAGCCGAAGCGTCCTCCCCCATCCGCGCGCAGGCCCGAAGGGCCGAGCACGGATAAGGGGGAGGCCGCGCGGCGCAAGCCGCGCGGGGAGGGGGCACCAAGTGAATACCCCCAGCTCGAGCCTCGTCCGAAGCGCATGCGGTGGGTCGCGCTTCTCGGCGTTCTCGTGCTCGTCGCGTGTACGCCTCCGCGTCGCCCCGAGGCGAGGGGGACTGGCGGAGAGCTTAGTCGGCCAGCCGTCCCGATCGCGGTCTCGAGGGCCTGTCGCGACGCACCCATCCTCGAGCATCGGAGCTCAACGACGTTCACCTTCGGAGCTCGGACCAGGGTGGTTGCGGTCCGTGTTCGCGTGGAGCAACGCGAGCTCGACACGCCGCGTGACTTCACGAAGGGGGATGGGGAGGTCGGCTTCAGCGGCGCGATTCGTGGGCTCGACTTCCACGTGCTCGATGGGGACGGGCACGAAGTGGACGCAGGCTCTTCGCAAGCATGCTTCGACCATCGCGCGCGTCTCCCGGAGGAGCCGGGGGCGTATTGCGTGGCGCTCTCGCCGCAGGATGCTCGGGAGAATCCGACCATCGAGGTCGACTACGCCGCACGACAGCACGGCGCGGGGCTCGTCCAGATGCCCAACGTGGCGGCCGACATCGAGGCTGTCTGTGGCTACAGGCCGTAGCTCGTAGCGGCGCCGGGGGATTCGCGATTCTGGAAGACGCGGCGATCGGGGATGGGTGGGACGGTCGAGCCGAGGTCGGTGACGGCACGGTCGCGCCGTGGAGCGGGGCGAGCGCGGTCTTCGTGATCGTCGACCCGGTCTTCGATGGCGTCGCGACGTGACAGCTCGCGCATGACTCGGTCGCGTGAGCACCGAACAAATGGAGGCGAGGCAACCGCGGTCGATTGCGGACCGTGCGTGCACGTGCGCGGAGCGTGCGCGCGCGGCGTCGCGGGTGTTCGGGAGCGCGTATTGTCGGCAGTTTGCGGGGATCTGCGGCTGGCAGAGGTCGTGCACTGAGTCTCGGCGCGCACGCAATCGAGCGGGGCGCACGAAGAATCGAGACGAAAGGAAAAGGGTTCAGCCATGTCGAGTCGTAAGAGCACGGTCAAGGCGGGGTGTTCGGTGTTCGTGGGGGCGGCGCTCGTCGCGCTGCTCGGAGGCGCATCGCGTGAGGCGAACGCGCAGATCCGCATCACCCCCGGAGCGTTCGCTGGGGTGGGGACCGAGATCAAGCTCGCCTGCTCGAACCCAGGTTCCCAGCAGGACGTCGCCAAGACGCCCATTTTGAAGAACACGACGGGCGCCACGATCCCGAAGGGCTACTCGGTCTCGTGGAGCTCGAGCGACCGCGACGGCGGCACGATCAAGCTCGCCGCCGACCTCCCGGTGAACGCGGAGATTCGCGGGCAGGGCAAGCCCGGTCAGGCGTACAGCTGTACGTCGAGCTTCTTCACGCGGCCCGATCTCGTCATCAAGAAGGCCACGTTCCAGGGCGCGTCCTCGGCGTCGTTCGAGCTCGCGAACGTCGACCCGTTCGTCGATGCCGGCAAGTCGATCGCGCGCGTCGAGGTCGTCTCGTGCTCCAACAACGCGGTGCTCGCGTCTGCCGAGACCTGGGGCGTGGCGGTCGCCAAGGGGGAGTCCGTGCCGCTCACCCTCTCGTTCTCACCGACCTCGGGCAAACGCTACCTGCGCGTCCGCGCCGACGCGAAGGCCTCGGTCTCCGAGCGCATCGAGACCAACAACGTCTGGGACTCGCAGAACAGCTGTCTCTACTGATCATCGACCGCATCGAGCTCGCGCACGTGCAGGGAGCGGACATGGGAAGGAGCCATGTCCCGAACCGACGCACCCCGCGGGCTCGGTGCTCGGTGCGGTTTGCGGTTCGTCTCGGTTTTGCGCCTCTCCCGCTCGCGGCGCTCTCGAGCAAGCTTCGACCCGCCCTGACCCGCTGACGTTGCCATGCACCCGGAGTCATCGATGCAACCTGGCCCCCGCGCCCGACGGATCACCGCCTGGCCCGTCCTCCTCGGGCTGTTTGGCCTTCTTGCCGGCGGCTGTCTCGGCAACTACGGCTACACGGTCTCGGCACCGCCCATCGCGACGACCGTACGCCTCGTCGAGGAGAGCCCCGAGGTCGCCCGTTCGCTCGGAGGCCCAGTGAAGGTCTCGCTCGTGACGACGCGCACGCTCCGGCGGAGCCCGCTCGCGGCCCTCACGGGCAAGGACTACGTGACGCTCTACACGCGGGCGAAGGGCACTCGCGGAGAGGCGATGCTCCGCGTGAGCGCGATGAACGTCGACGGCCAAGGCTGGTCGGGAGACTTCTGGCTCGAGGCCGAGGGCAGGCCGCTTCTGCGTGACGGTGCCTACGTCGCCGAGGGCGGCGGCCGTATCCTCGCCGGCCGTTTCGGACCTGCCGGCGAGGCGATCACGAACGCGGACGAGACGCCCCGCGGCCCGTAGCGCTCAGCTCGGGGCTCGCGCCCCAACGAGCCGCAGCCGTGGGCGGCCGGCAACCCGGTTGACGCGTGCAGAGGGGGTTGCCACCGTCGTTGTCATCGGCGGCGAAGCGATCTCCGCGCATTCTCGCTTCCGGAGCGGCGCTTCGTGATCCGCGCGACGATGGCTTGGGACGTGCAGAGCGGCGCCCGCGTGGGGGTGTCTCGCGTGGTCGTGCTCGTCTCCATGCTCGTCCTGGCGCTCGGTGGTTGCGCCGAGGAGCCGTCCATCACCGTGACCGAGGGGCAGGTCATGCAGAGCAGGTCTGCGTGGCTCTTCCGCGATGCTCCTCCGACGGACCTCCTGTTCGTGGTCGACGGGGCGCCCGCATCCCTCGAGCTGCGCGAAAAGCTGTCTCGGGCATTCACGGAAGAGATCCGCGAGCTCCAACGCGCGCCCGGAGGCCGATGGTCGCCCGTCGACATGCGCGCGTTCGTCGTGAAAGTCGGCGAGCATCACGTCCGCTCTCCGCTCGACGACGTGCGGCTCGCCTGGGGCGAAGGGAAGGCGACCCCATCCGGGGCGGCTACCTTCGCCGAAGCCGTGACGGACGCCATCGAGGCTCCGTCCACGGCGCCCGATGCAACGAACGCGCTGGAGACGCTTCAGCGCGCTCTCGCTGCCGTGCCGTTCCGTGAGAACAGGTTGAAGCTCGTCGTCCTCGCGACAGCGCGCGAAGATCCGACCGTCCACGAGGCGTCCGAGCCATCGTTCCCCGAGGCCACATCATCGCAGGAGGGCTTCCGCCTCATGATCTTCCTCGCGCCTTCGGATGATCGGAAGTCGGGGCTCGCCGCCTGGGCGGCTGCCAACCGTGGGATCTACGGCCCGCTCTTCCCGTTCGACGTCGGTTCGACGGATCGGCGCTGCGTCGATCGAACGATCGCGCGGCGGGCCGATGGCTCCGCCGAGTGCCGGATTCGCGCCTTTACGCTCGAATACACGGACATCCCTCACGGCCGCGCATCCGGCGTGTGGCCGTGCGAGCGCCCCGGGGTTTGGGACGATCACGATTGGCCGGGGATCGCTTGCGACGTGACGCAGCTGACCGGCGAAGACGCGAGGCGGTGCAGCAACCCAACCGACTCTTGCGAAGGCTGCGCGAGCGGCTGGTGTGTCATGCCGGGGCAACCGCGCTCCTGCGCTTACGGCAGCATCCGATTCGTCGGCGGCGCCGCGCCAGCCGACATCAGCATCGAGAGCGTCTGCAACGTGGTGCCGTGAGCTCCTGCGCTCGTTCGGCGGCTGGAATCGCTGCGCTCCGCGGTGCCGGTCTCCGAATGGGCAGCGTCGGGGAACGCGCTCGGCGCAACCGACCTCGCGACACGTACCTCGAGCCTCGGGTCACGCTCTACCCGGAGGAGATGCCGTTTCGGCCGCGCGTGTCCATCGAGCGGCGAGCGGCAGCGCGGAGGCGAGGCCCCGAGTCCGGCGCGGCGCGGTCACTCGCCTCGCGGTCCTCGAGATCGCGGCGGTCTTCGAGTGCCTTCACTTCGCGGCGGAGCGTCTCTCGTCCGAGCCGGACGCGCAGCGCAACGACGACCAGCACCATCACGAACATGCCGCCAATCGTGAGCGCGGACGCGACGGCATCGTCCTCGATCGTCACGATTGCCCGGAGCGCCACGAGGACGAGGATCCCGATCCCGAGCGCGACCTGCACGGACTCGAGCGCCAAGAGCTTTCGGCGGTTTCGTCGCGCAGCTCCCGTCGTCTCCCGCCTCGGCGGGCGAACGGATGGCTTGGTTGGACGTTGCTCGAGGGGCATGACCGAGGTGGCGGAGGGCCACCGAGGTGGAAGCCGCCAAGCAGCCTCCACCTCGAAGCACCCGCTACCTCGTTGATAGGGTACACGGAGTACCCCGATTAGCGCCCCTCTCTGGCCGAACCGTTCGGCTTGCCGAACAAGCGCGGCGGTCGCGTGGACGCTTTCACTGCGCTGCAGCGTGGTCGTGCAGGCCCTCGTGCGCGACGAGCCGCTTTGCCGACGCGCGTTCCTCCGCCGTACCGACCGGCACGTACCGCTGGAGCGCGGTCGACCACTCCTCCAGCTCGCCGCTCTTCAGGTCGAAGTACCACGCCGTGAGCGAGAGCTCGCCAGCCGCGAGCTTCTCGGCGACGACCGGATAGCTCCGGAGCCGATCGAGCTGCGCGAGCGCGTTGATCTTCGCGACCTCGTCCGGGTGAAGCGAACCGGGCAGGTTGCGGAGTCGCTGGCGCGCTTCGGTCGTCTCGAGCCACGCGTGCAGGTTCTTGAGCCCGGCCGGGAGCGGATCGTCCGAGAGCAGCGCCTTCACCGCGCCGCAGCCAGAGTGGCCGCACACGACGATCTTCTGCACGCCGAGGATGCCGACCGCGTAGTCGATCGCCGCGCCTGCCGGCGATGCAAGCATGTCCGACGCCGGAGCGACCAGGTTGCCGACATCGCGCACGATGAAGAGCTCGCCCGGCTCCATCGACGTGATCAGGTTCGGATTGATGCGGCTATCCGAGCACGTGATGAACAGCGTGTGAGGTGCCTGGCCCTCGGCGAGCTGCTGGAAGAGGTTCGTGTAGCGCGGACGTGCAGTCGCGCGGAAGCGCTCGACACCTGCTCGCAGTCGGGCATCGACGATCGCGACGCCCGCGCCGAGCTTCTCGCTGAGACCGCGCTCGTCGTCGACCATGACCGACTCGGCATTGGTGATCGCGGCGGCGACCTGCGCTCGTTCGGCGCCCGGAACGCCGAGCACGATCGGAGTCAGCTTGCGCCCGCGGGCATCGGCAACGAGGCCGGCCAGGATCTCGACACCCGAAGCGTCCATCGTGGTGACGTCGCGAGCATCGAAAACGACGCACTGACCCGGCTCGAGCGATCCGAGCTCACGGCGGACCCCGTCGAGGTCGAGCGACGAGAGGAACGTGAGCGGACCCTCGAAGGCGAAGTGATGGTGGTCGCGGAGGGGGACGGCGCGGAACGCCATGCGGGGGCGCCCGAGCCGGATCGCCGCGATCGCGAGGGCGGCGACGACACCCCACTGCACGCCTTCGAGAAGGTCGACGAAGACGATCGTGACGAACGTGACGGCGTAGACGATGCCGTCCGAGCGCGAGTGCTTCCAGAGGTGCATGAACGTCGCCGGGTTGAGCATCCGGATGGCGACGGAGAAGAGGACGCCCGCGAGGGCGGCGACGGGGATGCGCTCGATCAGCGGCGCGAGCGCGAAGACCGCGAGGATGAGCGCGATCGCGTGGATGATGCCCGAGCGACGCGTCTTGGCGCCGGCCTGGATGTTCGCTCCGGACCGCGCGATGACGCCGGTCACCGGAATTCCGCCGAACAGGGCGCTCGCGATGTTGCCGAGCCCCTGCCCGATGAGCTCCTGATCCGGATCGCTCCTCTTCTGGTCCGAGGCTTGGCGGTCGACGGCCGAGGAGGAAAGGAGGGTCTCGAGTGAGGCCAGCGCGAAGACGACGAACGTCGAGCCCACGATGGGGCCGAGGCGGAGGTCGGAGGGGATCTCCGGGAGGCTCGGCAGCGGGAGTGAGCGCGGGATCGTGCCGATGACGGCGGTATCGAGCCCGAGGGCCACCGTGGCAAGCGTTGCCGCGACGACTCCGACGAGCTGAGACGGGACGCGCTTCGTCACTCGCGGGACGAGGAAGATGATGGCGAGCGTGAGCAGCGTTACGCCGACGGCGGCCGGCTTCGCTTGATGAGCGAGCTCGGCGATGTGGCTGAAGACACTGAAAACGTGTGACTGGTCGGGAGGCGGGAGCCCCAGCGCTCGGGGGAGCTGGCCGATGAGGATGATGGCGCCGATGCCCGCGGTGAATCCCTCGACGACGGGGAGGGGGACGAGCCGGACGAAGCGACCGAGCCCCAAAACCCCGGTGGCGACCTGAAGGAGCCCACACCCGATGCCGACCAGGAGCAGCCCGAGGAGGCCATGCTGCTGGATGAGCGAGGCAATGAGCACGGCCATCGCGGCGGCAGGCCCGCTCACCTGGAGCGGAGTACCGCCGAAGACGCCGCAAACGATCCCGGCGATGATGGCGGTCTCGAGGCCGACAGCGGGGGCGACGCCCGATGCAAGGGCGATCGCGAGTGACAAGGGGATGGCAATGCACGCCACCGTCAGCCCGGCGCCGAGGTCGGCACCGAGGTGTTGGCGTGAGAAGAGCGCTTTCCAGTCAGGGATGAGGTTTCGAATACCGAGGTCGAAGCGAGGGCGATGCACGCCCGCGCCTCAGCAACTGTCGGGCCGAGCCAACGACACCGTCGGTCAGAGCCGAACCGTCGAAAAACGCTGGAATTGCAGGGGTCCGTTCTCCTGCCGTCTGTGGATTCTTACGACGATCGTAGCAAGCTGCAAAAGTAGCCTCGATCCACTGTCGGGAAACGGAAACGACAGTGTCTGTTGGGGCCGACTTTGTCGGGCGCGCCCTACGTCGTCGATGCGGGACGCTCGCCTCGGCTCGGTGACCACAGCCTCGTCGTCCCATCGCCGCGTCGCTTCGCCTATCGTCCCCCGGCGATGAAGACATGGCTGTCGAGCGTTGTTCGATTGATGATCCGTCGATTCAACGAGGGCCGAAGACCCACCACTGCAGGTGGGTGGGGCGCGAGCCTCAAGCTCGACGCTGGCGTGCGCCTTCTACTTCTGGCCGGCGTGGTCGCTTGCGCTCGGCCGGCTCCGGTAGTGGCGGAATCGCAGGGCGCTCCTGCGGAGACGGACGGCGGGACGGCGGTCCTTCCGTCGGCGGACTTCGGCGCCCCGGGGCCGATTCGCGCTGTCGGCTATCCCGTACGGATCCGGATGGGCGCGAATGATCCGGCGCATCGCGTCGGCTTCACGAGAGATGGGCGGTGGTTCGGGTACTGCAATACCGATGGTGGCCTCGGGGCCACTCACTGTGCGTTCGTCGATGGAGCCGGGGAGCGGCGCACGATGTCGACCCGGGAAGAGGCGGAGCGGGGGAACCTTCAGGGGCCGCAGCTCGCGGAGCTGAATGCGTGGCTCGCGGCGAACGAAGTTCCGGCGGTGAAGGAGAGAGGCCTCGAGACGACCGGACCGGAGCTCGGCGGAACCTGGCGGTATGCGCGCGACATCCAGATCCACATCACCGCGAGCGCCGGGGAGGTGGGGGCGGATCAGAACGTCGTCCGTCAGCCGGTGCTACGCATCGGGGGCCAGGTGACGGGGCATTCGCCCGTGTATCCGTACGAGCTCACGACGAAGAGGGCCGTCGGCACGCCCGTCCAGTTCTACGGCGTGTTTCCGAACGGGGTCGCGCTCTCGCCCGACGGGCGCGAGATCGGTGTGGTCGCTGCCTGGCACGGGATGGAGTTCGCGGGCGACTTCGCGACGCTCCGGGTATCGGTCGACGCATTCGCCGCTCGGGTCTACGACGACACCGGCTCTCGGTTGCTCGAGCGTGGTGACCTCGCAGGTGCTCAGGAGCTGTTCTCGAAGGCGACGTCTGCGGACCCGAGCTTCGCGCTCGCCCCCTACAACCTTGCTCGCGCCTACGCGAAGACGGGGGATGGGCGTGCCGAGATCGCTCTCGGCATGGCGATCGCTCGCGGCGGGAGGGGTGTCGTCGAGCGCGCGCGCGCCGATGTCGACTTCGACGGCGTGCGCACTCGTCCGTGGTTCACGGCACTGGTGAAATGAGAGCGCGGGCCCGGCGGGCGGCGACTTCCGCGATCGGAAGCTGCTTCGGTGCCCTCACGTGGGCGGGCGGGGACCAAGCGCTACCGTAACCAGCGCGACTGCCCGCCCTGGGCATCAACCTCGACCGTAGCGGGAAGACCCGGGCTCGGGCGTTCATCCTGCACTTTCGCAGCTGAGACGTTGTAAGGACGCTCGTGATGCCGCGTTGTTCCATCGGCAGTCCCCTTCAACCCCTTCGCGAGCACTTCGCTCGCGCTCTTAGAGGATCGTTCATGCTGCGTTCGCATTTCATGTCGAAGTCGTTCGTTGTCGCTCTTCTCGTCGGTGCCGCTGCGCTGGCGACCGGGTGCTCCCCGGCCGCGTCTCAGTCGGCTGCCACGGTGCCGTCCGAAGCGGACGCGCGTACGAACGTCGTCACCGTACTGGGAAAGGGGGAGGTCTCGCGGAAGCCTGACATCGCGCGATCGACGATGGGGATCGCGGTCACCGCACCGACGGTGGCGGAGGCGTCGCGTCTCGCCAACCAGCAGATGACGAACCTCATCGCTGCCATCAAGAAGGAGGGCGTTGCGGACAAGGACATCCAGACCGCGAACTTCTCCATCAACTTCGAGCGCCACGAGCCTCATCCGGTCGTGATGAGCGCGCCGGCCAAGCCCGGGAGCGCCGGCGTGACTGCCGCCGCGCCGGCACGCGCGGGGCAGTACCGCGTCTCGAACACGGTGCGCGTCACCATTCGCGATATCGAGAAGGCCGGTCGGCTGCTCGATGCTGCCGTCGCGGCGGGGGCGAACGAGGTGTGGGGGGTCTCGTTCGAGATCGACAAGCCGGAGGCCCTCGAAGCCGAAGCGCGTGAGAAGGCGGCTCAGGATGCGCGAGCCCGCGCGGAGGCCCTCGCGAAGACGCAGGGCCGGACGCTCGGTGAGGTCGTCTCGGTGAGCGAGAGCGTCGGCGGCGGCGGTCCGCGGCCGATGTACAGCATGGCGAAGGCCGACATGGGGGGCTTCGAGACGCCGGTGGCGCCTGGGGAGGTCTCGGTCTCCACCCAGCTCGAAGTGGTGTACCGGCTCGCGAAGCCCAGCGCGCAGTAAGCGCCGCGTCGGCCGGGGCGGAGCGGCGGTCGCGCCGCCTGCCCCGGTTCGACTCGCGACGCCCTCTCGAGTCCGGGAACGGACGATCGACGGTTGGCTCTGCCGTGGCGGTCGAAGGTTTCGACGCTCGGCGCTTTGCGTCTACACTGCTGCCTCCTGCATGTGACGATGCACGTCGGCCGCCAGCGCTCTCCCGTTCAGAGGTACTTCGTTCGCAGTTTCGCCGCGGTCGTGGCGATCATCGTCCTTCTTGCGACCGGGCGCAGCGCGCATGCGGTGCCGGAAGTCGACGCAGGACCGGTCGACGCGTCGATCACCGACGCGACGCATGACGCGGACGTGTCGAACCTCGACGCGGGCCTGGCGGATGCGGAGAGCGCGCTCGACGTTGCGATTGCAGCGGGGCGCGTCGAGCTGTCGTCGCTCCTCGCGTTTCGTGAAGGACGGCTCGGGACGAGGCGGAGCGCCGATCTCTTTCGTCTCGACCTTCGCGACCAGAGCGCGGTCGAACGACGCCTCGTCGAGGTGACGCGGGAGCTCGAGCTCGCGAGGATACGACTTTCGCACGCTCCCGGCGTGAGCCCGGCCTCGGCGTCGGCTCTGCGTGATGCGGAGGCGCCCGGGGATGGCGGGGCCGGCGGTTCGAGCGATGTCGACAGCCTCTTCGCCGCCGACGCGTCGGAGGAGCTGCTGCGGCGCATCGCGGTCGCGGCGCTCGAGGTCCGAGCGGGGATCCTTGCCCTTACTGCGGCGGAGCGAGCGGCGTTGCTCGCGGCCGAGCAGGACGCCGTTCGCGTCGAGACGACGCGGAGGGAGCGCGAGGAGGCCGATCGAGAGGCCGCGCTCGCGGAGGAGGCGCAGCGCAAGGCGCTCCAGGCGGCGCAGGAGGCGCGGAGCAACGTCGAACGTCAGCTTGCGGAGGTTCGGGCGCGGGTCGAGGCGGCGCGCGGTGCGCAGCTGCGGGCGCGCGCCGACATCGCCGAGAGTCGGCGCGAGGCCGAGGCCGCGTCGGTGACGTGGGCCGCGATGCTCGAGCGGATGCGGCACGATGTGGTGGAGGTCGCCGCCGGGAGCGAGCTGGCCGACAGCCTGTTCGATCGGGTCATCACGGAGCTCGTCACGCTTCGGACACGCGCCGAGGGGCTCCTCGACCGGATCGAAGCCAACACCGCGGCGCCGCGACCGAAGGGGAGCGTCGTGCTGCCGGTGGTCAGCGAGCCGGAGCTCGCTCGCGAACGTGAGCGGCTCGCCGAGGAGCTGGCGAAGCTCGAGAAGACGGCGACTGACCTCGAGCTGGACGAGCGCCAGGAGACGTGGACCGCGCTCCGCTCGGTGATGCACGCGGAGCGCGAGCTCAACGGACTGCGCATCACGCTGCTTCACCGCGTCTCCGAGGCGAAGCGCGCGCGGCTCCTCGGATTCGGTCCCGAGGGACAGGCACAGGGGTTCCGCGAAGCGGCGCGGGTGAAGCTCGAGATTCGCTGGTGGCGCGCGAGCGGGTGGGAGACGTTGCGCGAGACGCTGCACGACCTCCGCCGGCCATCCGCGATCGCGCATGTCTCCTTCGAGATCGTCGCGCTCGGGACGCTGCTCTGGGCGACGATGCTCGTTCGTCGCCGGCGCTCGGCCTGGCTGCGCGCCGCGCGCAACCACGCTGCACGAGCGGTACGTCGGCCTGGGCTCCTGCGCGCGCTCCAGCGTGGGACGTCCGCGCTCGACGCGGTCGGCGGTGAGCTCGTCGCCCTCGCCGCCATCCTCGTCGTCCCGCACGTTCCCGGCGTGGACGTGACGAACACCGCGTGGTCGGTGCCGTACACGCTGCTGCTCTGGTACGCGATCTACCGGCTCGCGCTCACGGTCACGCATCGCGGTCTCGCGTCCGCGGCGAGCCGAGGCGGCATGCTCGCCGGCGAGGTCGGTGAGCGCATCCTCCGATCCGTGCGGCTCGTCGGTCGTTCGGCCTTCTTCTTTGCCGTGCTCCTCGAGAGCTCGGCAGCGGTCGTGGGACGGGGCTACCTCCACGCCCTCGTCGTGCGTGGTGCGTGGATGATGGCGGCGCTCATCGCCTTCGTCCTCATCAGCAGCTGGCGTGACGACATCGCCAGCGTGTATCTCCGCGTCCAGCCCGCCTCTGCATTCAGCCGGCTCGTCTCGAAGACGCGCACTCACTGGGTCGGCATCTTCGTCGTCCTCGCCGCATTCATCGTGCTGCTCGCGAGCGGCATCGTTCGCGCGCTGAGACGCTTCGTCCTCGGGTTCGAACATTCACGCAAGGCGCTCGCCTTCCTCTTCCGGCGTCGTCTCGAGCGGCAGGTCACGCACGATCCGTCCTGCGACGAGGTTCGCCTCGAGCCCGGAGTCCTCGAGTTCTTCTCGGAGCGGCCCGTCACGGACGACCGGCTCGCGATCGATCGCTATCCCGGCCTCGACGACTTCGGGGAGCGCTTCGCGCGATGGAAAGAGGGGCAGCGCGGCGGTTCCACCGTCGTCATCGGGAGGACCGGCTTCGGCAAGACATCGTGGCTCCACGCGGCCGAGGAGCGGTGCCGCGGCACGCGTGTGACGAGGATCGAGAACGCCCGGCGTGCGATCCGGCCCGAGGACGTCCTCTCCGTGATCGCCGCCGCGACCGGCGCACCGTCGACGACGCGCGATGTCGATGCGCTCGCTCGGCACCTCGGTCGCGAGAAGCGGGTCATCATGGTCGACGACGCGCAGCTCTGGTTCCTGCGTGGAGGCGAGACGCTCGAGGGCTGGCGTTCGTTCGTTCAGCTGATGGAGCTCACGGGTGATGCGGTCCTCTGGGTGGTCGCCTTCGCGCATTACTCCTGGGAGCTCCTTTCCTGGATCGAGAAGGGCGAACAGTGCTTCAACGCGCACGTCCATCTGGCGCCCTGGTCGGAGGCCGAGATCGGCGCGCTCCTGGCGCGACGGAACGGGGTGAGCGGGCTGGAGATCCTCTACGACGACTTGCTCGTCGACGACGTCCACGACGGAAATCAGAACGCGCGAATCCTGACCACGATGCGCGACTACAACCGTCTGATCTGGGACTACTCCGAGGGCTCCCCGCGCGTGGCGCTCCACGTGTGGGGCCGCGCGCTCGTCCACGACAGCCCCGGACGAGTGCGGGTTCGACTCTTCACGAACCCCGACGGCCAAGCGCTCGAAATCCTCGAAGAGCCGGCGCGGTTCGTCCTCGCGTCCATCGTCTGGCACGCATCTCTTTCGCTCGACGAGGCAGCGGCGACGCTCGCGCTCTCGCGGCGCTCGTGCGAGGCGGCGTTCCAGCGGCTCGTCGACCACGACATCGCCGAGCGCGATGGCGAACGTTTCCGGATCACGCCGCGGTGGTGGCCGGTGGTGCTCCGCTACCTGAGGCGCAAGCATCTGATCGAGACCTGAGGGACGGAGCGGAGCACGGAGGCGAAGATGAACGGAACGACACAGGACGCGAATCTGTTCGAGGTGATCCGCGTCGGCGGTCTCGCCACGGCGCTTCTCGTCCTCGTCGGCACGTACGTGCTCGTGAGGTTCATCACGCGGGCGCTCCACGGGGTCGGAGCCCGGTGGGGCGACAAGCGTCTCCTCATCAACCAGATCGCGACGCTGATGCGCTTCTCGATCTGGCTGGTGGGCCTCGGCGTCGCCCTTGCGCTCTCGGTCAATCTCACCCGCGAGGTCCTCATCGCGCTCGGCGGTACCGCCGCGGTGACGATCGGTTTCGCGCTGAAGGACCTCGCCGCGTCGATCCTCGCCGGTGTCATCATCATCGTCGACCGTCCGTTCCAGGTCGGCGACCGAGTGAGCTTCGGCACCGTGTACGGAGAGATCACGGCCATCGGTCTCCGGTCCGTCCGGATGCTCACGCTGGACGACAACGTCGTCACCATCCCCAACAACAAGTTCCTCACCGACGTCGTGACCTCCGGCAACTGGGGGGCGCTCGACATGATGATGCAGGTCGACTTCTTCATCGGCGTCGACCAGGACATCGTGCTGGCCGAGCGTCTCGTCGGTGACGCGCTCACGAGCTGCCGATTCGCCTACGCCAAGAAGCCGTGGGACGTGTTCGTCAATCAGGCGCTCCACGACAACGTGGCGGCGATCCGGCTGCGCGCGAGGGCTCACGTCGTCGACGTGAAGTACGAGCGGGAGTTCGAGAGCGACCTCACGAGGCGCGTCATGGCTGCGTTCCAGAAGCACCGGATCCTCCCGCCGGCGCTGCTGCACCGTCGTCTCGATGCCTCGGGTCTCGCCGTGCCGGCGAGCTCCGCCACGCTGCCGAGCTGAACCGAAGCCCGCGAGGCTGCACGGCGACGACGGCGCACGGCGATGCGCTATTGTAGTGGTCGTTCCGTGAGTCCGGAGACGGGCTCACTACACTATGGTCGCGTGCGATGGCAGCGGTGAGGCAGGTCGATGCGTTCCTCCTGTCGCGCGAGTGGCGCGACGCGGACGACGGCGTCGAGGTCGTCCTCTGGGCACGCGCAAAGGAAGCGCCGGTGCGTGTTCGGCTGCCACGGCAGGAGGCCGTGATGTTCGTCCCGCGCATGGCGATCACGCATGCGGGGCGTCGTGTGCCGCGACCCCTCACGACGATGGAGGGCGAGCCGGTCGACGCGCTCTACTTCCGCTCGCAGCGCGCCCTCGTCGAGGAGCGGACACGGATGCGCGAGCTCGGCGAGCCCACGCTCGAGGCCGACGTGAAGCCATCGGACCGCTACGTGATGGAGCGCTTCGTCACGGGATCGCTCCGCATCGACGGAGTGGCGAAGGAGCGCCGCGGCGTCCTCCACTTCGAGAGCCCGAAGATCAAGGCGGCGCCCGATCTCGACGTCGCGCTGTCGGTTCTCGCGCTCGACATCGAGACCGACGGCTTCGGGGGGCCGCTCCTCTCCGCGGCCGTGGCGACGGCGACCCATGAGCGTGTCTTCGTCCGCAAAAGCGCGCCGGGCGGGGCCGCCCCTGGCCCTCGACCGATCGTCTTCGTGCGTGACGAGCGGGAGCTGCTCGTGCGGCTGTTCGCCGAGATCGTCGCGCTCGATCCCGACGTGCTCTGCGGATGGAACGTCCTCGAGTTCGATCTCTCGCTTCTCGACGCGCGCTCGCGCGAGCTCGGCGTGCCGTTCGCGATCGGCAGGGCGGGGGAGCGCGCGCGGGTCGTGTCGGGCTCGACGCCGGCGCGGGCATCGATCGCGCGTGTGCCGGGGCGGGTCGTGCTCGACGGCATCGCGACGCTGAAGTCGGCGACCTTCAACTTCGAGCGCTTCACGCTCGAGCACGTCGCGCGCGAGCTCCTAGGGCGCGGCAAGAAGATCGCCGTCACCGCGGATCCGGTCGCCGAGATCCGGCGCATGTATGCCGAGGATGTCGAGAAGCTCGCGGAGTACAACCTCGAGGACTGTCGCCTCGTGCTCGACATCTTCGCCAAGGCCGACCTCCTCGGCTTCGCGATGGAGCGCGCTCGCCTCACGGGGCTGCCGATGGATCGGCAGGGCGGCTCGGTCGCCGCCTTCGACCACCTCTACTTGCCGCGGATCCATCGGCGCGGCTTCGTCGCCCGCGACGTCGGCTACGATCTCGAGGTCGCGGCAAGCCCTGGTGGCCACGTCCTCGACTCGATCCCGGGCCTCTACCGGGGCGTGCTCTCGTTCGACTTCCGCAGCCTGTATCCGAGCATCATCCGTACGTTTTGCATCGATCCGCTCGGCCTCTCGCAGCCGGGCGAGGATCCCGTCCCCGGCGAGGACGGTGCTGCGTTCGCGCGCGAGGGAGCGATCCTGCCCGAGCTCGTCACGATGCTTCACGAGGCGCGGAGCGCAGCGATGGCGTCGAAGAACGCCGCCCTCTCGCGCGCGATCAAGATCCTGATGAACTCGTTCTACGGAGTGCTCGGCACGCCGGGCTGCCGCTTCTTCGATCCGCGGCTGCCCACGTCGATCACTCGTCGCGGTCACGCGATCATCGAGCGCGCGCGGTCGTTCTTCGAGGACGCCGGGCTCCCGGTGATCTACGGCGACACGGACTCGCTCTTCGTCCATGTCGGCGACGCGGCCTCCGAGGAGGAGATCGCCGTCCGCGGACGCGCGCTCGCCGTCGAGGTCACGCGCCTGCTCGCCGAGGAGATCGCTCGCGACCTACGGGTGGTGAGCCATCTCGAGCTGCGGTTCGAGTCGCACTACCTCCGCTTTCTCATGCCGACGACGCGCGGGACCGATCGCGGCTCGAAGAAGCGCTACGCCGGCACGGTGCGCCGTGCCGACGGATCGGTCGAGCTTGTCGTGCGCGGGCTCGAGGCGGTGCGTCGCGATTGGACGCCGCTCGCGCGGCGTGTGCAGCTCGAGCTGCTCCGCCGGGTGCTGTCGGACCAGCCCTTCGAAGAGTGGCTCGTCGCCGTCGCGCGCGACGTGGTCGCGGGCCGGCTCGACGACGAGCTCGTCTATCGCAAGCGCGTCCGGCGGAGTCTCGACGCCTACGCGCGCGGCTCGAGCGGCCCTGGGGCGCCGCCGCATGTCCAGGCGGCGCGGATGCTCGAGGCCGCGGAGAGCGAGGGGGCGACGACCGAGGTCGAGTACGTGATGACCACGCGGGGGGCCGAACCGCTCGAGCTGCGCGCGTCGCCGATCGACCATCCGCACTATCTGGAGCGGCAGATCGCGCCTGCGTGCGACGTGGTGCTCTCGTTCCTCGGTACCTCGTTCGAGAAGCTCGCAGGGGCTCAGACGAGCCTGTTCTGAGGCTCCCTCACTCCTCGTCTTCGTCTTCGTCGTCCTCGTCCTCTTCGCACGCCTCGACGAACGCCTCGAACGACTCGGCGACCGTGGTGACCTCGCCGTCGACGATCACCATGACGGGAAGCGCCTTGCTCGAGAGGTCGATGAAGATGGGCTTGTCGACGAGGAAGCCGAGCGGCGCGTGCTTCGTGTCATCGAAGCCATCCTCGTCGCCAGCGAGAACGTCGTCCGCGCCGTCCGGATCGAGCTCGATCGCGTGGACGTCGTCGTCGAACGAGTCGATTTCGCCAGTGAAGAGGAGGTTCGGGTTCTCCTCGTGCTCCGCAAGAAACTTCTTCACGACGCTGGGGATCTGCATGGGCGCGGAACCTAGTACAGCGTGCGCGGGTTTCGTCGACAGATTTCCCCACGGTGCGGACAGGCCCGTCGATCGGCGCTCGGGTGGCTCCGTCGGCCGCTCCGGACACGCGGCGGCGAGCGCTCCGAGGACGACGTCTGCGCGGACGGCGTGGCCGGACCGCGAGCTCGGACCGACATCGCGCGGCCTCCGGCCAGCTCGGCCTCCCGGGACATCCGGATGAGGCCATGAATCGAAGAGGCCCGGCGGCTGCCGTAGAGACGGGGTCGTCGGCGCCGGCGCGTTCGCCGTGACGGGCACACCCGTTGCGTCGGCCGACCTCCGGAGGCGCACTGATGAACACGACGATTCACTGGCTGACCACGGCCTTCGATGGCCTGGTGGCGTTTCTACCGAACCTCATCGCTGGGCTGGTCATCCTGCTCGTCGGCTGGTTGATCGCGGCCATCCTCGCGCGCGCGACACGGGCGCTGGCGCATCGGCTTGGCTTCGACCGTCTGATGGCGAAGCTCGGGCTCACGACGGCGAGCACGGCGGAGTCGAAGACCGCCTCGTACTGGCTCGGCTCGATCGTCTACCTGATCGTCATGGTCGTGACCGTCATGCAGGCGTCGCGTGCATGGATGCTCGACTTCGTCGCGAATGGGCTCGCTGCGGTGATCGGCTACCTGCCGCACATCGTGGGCGCGGCCTTCGTCTTCGGGGTGGCGCTCTTCCTCGGCAACTGGGCTCGCGATCGGTTCTACCGCCGTGCGGTAGAGCCGGAGGGGGCCGCCGTCGAGACCACCAGGACCACGACGCCCCGGGTCCTCCCCGGCGTGGTGCGGGGAGCCATCATCGCCGTGGGCGCCTTCTTGGCGCTCCGCGAGCTGCAGATCGCTCCGGCGATCGTGAACGCGGCGTTCATGTTCACGATGGGCGCTCTCGCGCTGGCAGGCGCGCTCGCCTTCGGGCTCGGCGGGCGCGAAACCGCCGGCCGGATCGCGCAGTCTTGGTGGGATCGACGTAGCTCGGTCATCAGCCCCGTTCCGGGCCAGACACCGACCGGACGTGTCGAAGTCAGCGCCTGACGGCGAGAGCTGTCCCCGAGCCACGCGTTTCTCTCGACACAGTGGGTCTTCTTCCCTGCACGTTGCGCGACCGCTGCGCAACGTGCAGGGCAAGACCTGCGCAATGCGTGCGACCGTCTCCGCTTGGCTGACGAGGGATCCCGATGGGGCAGCGGCGACTTCGGGGCCGGCACGGTGAATCGATGCGCGTGTATCGTCAGCCGGCGGGCTTCCGTCGTGGCTTCGTGAGCCCGTACTCCTGGAGCCGCGCGACGAGCGTACGCCTCGGCATCGACAGGCGCTCGGCGGCGCGCGTCTGGTTGTCGTCGCAGCTCGCGAGCGCGGCGAGGATCCGGTGCGCGCCGCGAACATGAGCGCGAGCTCGCGCACGTCGTCCTTGCGCTCGCGGAGCGGAGGTACGGTGACGGTCATACCGTTCAGGCGGAAGTAGAGGTCCTGGCGGAACGTGCCCGCCTTCACGTCCGCGACGAGATCCCGGTGCGTTGCCGAGACGATGCGGACGTCGACGGAGATCGGAGTCGTCGCCCCGACGCGGATTACCCTCTTCGTCTCGAGGACCCGGAGGAGCTTCGCCTGGAGAGGAAGCGGAAGCTCGCCGATCTCGGCGAGGAAGAACGCGCCGCCGTCGGCCGCTTCGAAGAAGCCTTCCTTCGTCGAAGCAGCGCCGGGTGAAGGCCCCTTCGCGTGGCCGAAGAGCTCGCTCTCGGCGACGCTCTCGGTGAGCGCGGCGCAGTTCACCTCCACGAGCGGTCCGCCGGCTCTCGGTGAGCGACGATGAATGAAGGCGGCGATGCCCTCTTTGCCGACGCCGGTCTCGCCGGTGAGGAGGACGTCGAGCGGTCCCTTCGCGAGGCGCTCGGCGAGCTCGCTCCCGAGATCCTCCACTGTGAGCGCGCCGTCGGCGACGTCGATCCGGGCGTGGCGTTGCGAGGCGGATGCATCGTCGATCGTGACGTCGCAGTCTTCGCTGCGACCGATCGTGACGGAGCCGCGGTCGGGGAGCGCATGGGTGCGGACACCACCCGGCGCGAGGACCATCAGGAGCCGCTTCACGATTCTCGACGATCACGTTTTCGCCTCTGTGCCTCGCGCGAGCCGTGGGACCGCGGATATGCGCGATATCGAGGTGTTTTGTACTCCCGCGAGCCCGGTTCGACCTCGTTGGCTCGAATCGATGTTCGGAGCACGATTGCGTCTCAGTTCATGCTTCGAGGCCTCATGCTGCTTTTCACGCGCTATGGCCCGTGCAGTCAGCAGGGGAGTCCTTACGATGCGCCACTTCACTAGGTCCGCACTCGCGATTGCAGCTTTGTTGTTCACCGCCTCCGCCGCCGATGCGGCCGCCGTAGGCGCCAACCAGTCGCGTGGAACCACCGATTTGTCATGGTGGACCCGGACCCCGATCGTCGGTCCGAAGAGCGACAAGCTCGGAGGCTCCACCCTGCAGGTGCAGGTGAGCGCCAACCTGGATCCGCTCAAGGATCCGAACAAGCCGATGCTCGCCGTCGACATGAAGAACGTCGTCGTCGAGGCGGTGTGGAACGACGCGAAGACGATCGAGCTGTCCGTCGTCGACAACAAGGCGCTCGACGGCATCTTCAAGGTCGAGCACACGCTTGCGCCGCACGTCACCCTCTTCCTCGACATCCTCGGCTACAAGCTCACGTACGACTACCCGGCGACGACGCTCATCAACTACGTCCCCGGATCGGCCTGGAACTACGTCGGGACCGGCTCGACGACGTTCGAGCCGTGGGCCTTCAAGACGTACGCGATCGTGAACGTCAAGGGGCCGAAGCTCGCAGATGCCCAGCTCTTCAGCCTGCCGCTGTCCACGCTCACGGGCGGCTCGCTGCCCCTCGAGGGCAACCTCGCGCTCAACGCGACGACGTCGCCGACGTTCAATTACTCGACGACCGAGGTCGTGCTCGCGGGCGGTGATCCGATCACGAAGAGCAACCCCACCTGGTCGATCCCGACGACGGACGCGGACTTCCTCGACATCCAGGCGCAGGTGAAGGGCACGATCACCTACTCCGGCAGCCTCTTCGCGCGGCCCACGGTCACGATCACGAAGATCGACGGCATCACGATTCCGGGCGGTCTCACGTTCGAAATCGGGGCGGCCGGGGTCGAGCTGCCGTACGCCAGCGGTGCGACGCCGATCGACGTCGTCTTCCCGGGGGCGACGTTCCACATCCCGCTCCCGAACGTCAAGGCAGCGAAGACCCTCGACCTCGGCAGCGTCGTGATCGGTGAAGACGTCACGAAGCAGGGGAAGATCGAGAACACCGGCGAGCTCGACGCCGCGCTGGCGCTCAAGAGCTCGGACCCGCAGTTCAAGGTCTCGCCGAGCAAGTCGATGAAGCCGAAGACGAACCTCGACCTCGACGTGACCTTCACGCCCTCCAAGGAGGGGCCGCAGACGGCGGAGATCACCGTCACCTCGAACGATCCGAACGAGCCGGTGCAGATCATCAAGGTCTCCGGCGTCGGGACGAAGCCGGCGACGAAGCCGGCGCCCCCGTCGACGGAGCCGACCGACACCGGTGACGACGACGGCACCGCGATCGGTCCGCGCGACACGAGCGGCTGCGGCTGTCGCACGGCGCCCGCCTCTTCGGGCTACGCGGCCTTCGGCGTTGCCGGCATCGCGCTCGCCGCGGTCCTCCGTCGCCGCCGTCGCTGACCTGCGCAACGACGAACGCCACCGGATCCTCGATGTGCCTGCCACATCGAGGATCGTGGCGTGGCGTGGCGCGCGTGCTCGCAAGCGGAAGGCCGTCGGGCGGGGCACTCCTGGTCGACGATTGTCGTCGCGAGGCGAGACCCGTGGCTCGAGCTGCGTGCGCCGGCAAGATGACGCGCTTTCTTTGCGACTCGGCGCGCGGTAGATGCTCTTACCGTCAACATGCTGCGGATGATTCGCCTCACGTTCGCTCTCGCCTCGTGCTCCCTGCTCGCCGCCGCCTGCGGTCCCTCGATCACGTCGGTGGAGCACTTCCGTCATCCGGAGTCCGGTGGGATCAAGCGAGCCGCCTTCGAGATGGAGTGCCCGGAGGACCAGCTCCAGGTCACGGATCTCGGTGGGTGGACGATCGGCGTGACGGGCTGCGGGAAGAAGGCCGTCTTCAAGCTGGCGACCGGCGAGGGTTGGGTGAACAACACCGCGACGGAAGAGCAGGCGACGAAGAAGTAGGCAGGTCTCGTCGCGTCTCGCTCGCTCCGCCGAGAACGGCGGTGCCGGCCATTCAAGGCTGAGCTCGTGCTCGTACTGGTTTACGCCGACGAGCCACTTGCGTACTCACGTCGTGAGCGATGAGCGAAGAGCAGCCGATGACCGAGTGGTTCGCGAGCATCTACCTCCAGAGCGAGGCGACGATTGCTCTCGTCCTCGATGCGGTGCGGAAGAACGGCGAGAGCGTCACGGATTTCGTCGTGGTCGTCGCCGACCTGACGGACGAGGCGACGCGGTTCTTCGTTGCGCAGCTCGGTGATGCTCCCGTCGATTCTGCGATGCCCGGTTTCGTGGGCGCGATCCCCAAGGCGAGCGTCGCGCGCGCGCTGCGGAGCATGGAGGCCGACGCCTTCGCGAACGATGCAGAGAAGCCGATCGACGTAGGCCTCATGCGTGTCCTCGTCGCCGCGCGCGGGCAGGTGCAGTGCGCGGACATCCCGGCCTCGCCGCTGATGGTGCGGGGCGGGAGCGCCTAGGTCACCGGATCGGGTCGAGCGGGCGGTCGACGAGCTTTCGATGCGCCATCCCTCCAGGGTAGGCGTAGCTCGAGGCGAAGCCCCAGCCCCATACGGTCGCCGTGAATGGGCCGTCGCTCGTCATGCGCTGGAGCCCGTTCTGGCAGACCTTGTCGCCGAATTTCTGACCGGGCCCGAGCCCGCGCGCGAGATCGACGCGCGTGAACTCGTACTCCCCGCGCGTGCCGATGGGCCGGAAGTCGGTCAAGTTGCCCGCGCACTCGAGCCACACGTCCTTGAACACTCCGCCGGTCTTCGCGCGCACGATGACGAGCGAGGTCTCAGGATACGAAGGATCCGCGTAGAAGCTGTACGCGTTGAGGTATTGCCCGGCAGGGATGACGTTCACGAACTCCGGATCGCCCCACTGACCCGTCGGAGGAGAGCCGAAGTAGCGTCCCTCGAAGCCGGTCATGTACGCGGCGACGTAGATCGGGTGCTCGGCATCCTGCGTGCGCACGACGAAGGCGTCGCCGACGCCGGCGGGGAACGTCACCGATTGCCCGGCCGAGAGCTCCGTCGGAGCGCCCGCGGGGATCGCGGGATCGTAGTCGAGCTTCGTGCCGTCGCGTGCGGCGACGATGCGGTAGGGCATCGCCTCGTGCTCGCTCCCGGTACGCGGGCGATAGCCGACGGTGGCGTATTCGGATCCCCACTGCTCGAACGCGGGGATTTGCTGATGGAGCGAGTCGCATGCGCCACCGGTCGTCGGGATGTTCGCGCAGAGGTGGCCGCCGAACACGGTGGTCGGCTTGTTCGATGCGACGATGCTCCCGGACAGATCGCTGGACTGGACGAACTGGAGGATCTGGCCTTTCCCGAGACGATAGGTCGCGGGCACCTTCGCCGGCGTGCCCTTCACGCCGGTCCCGTTCTGGACCTCGTTCGTCGGCAGGATCGTCACCTCGGTCTCGTCTTCCGAGGCGACGATCTGGGTGGTCATGCCCGACCCACCCTCCCACGGGTTCACGACGATGTGCTGCTTGGCCCACGTGACGACGGGTAAGAGCAACGTTGCCGTGGGGAGGAAGCTCGCGGCGCCGCCGAACGGGTACATCGCGGCGAGCGATACGGGCATCGTCGACGTCAGGTGGTACGACGAGCCGATCTCGGTCCTTGGCGGCGCGAGCCCCGAGAGCACCGCGGGGACGACGCCGTCCGGGCACGCCACGTAGTCGTTTCCGCTGAGCGGCTTGTCCGGATCGTGGTCCGAGACGAAGAGGATGACGCTCTTGCCGGGAGGGATCGGCCCCGTGTGCGGGATGAGCGTGGCGTCGCCGGGGTCCGTGCGGAACATCGCCTTCGCGAGGTCGAGAGCTTTGCCCTCGCGCTCGAGCGAGACGTTCGCGGGCTGCGTCGACGTGTTGACGACGAACGTCGCGTAGCAGTTGTCGGGCGCGTCGCTCCACGTCCCCGGCGACTGGAAGTAGAACTCGCAGCCGTTCGAGCTCTGCTCGGCGCCCGCGGCGGCGCACGGCTCGAGGCACCGGCCGGCTCCGCATGCGAGCTCCGGCGAGCACGTCTCCACGACCTCGCCCGTGCAGGACTGGACGACCGAACGCCCATCGAGCGAGCACTGGAACTTGCAGTCGCCGGCGTCACCCGCGTCGGGAACGCCGAATGTATCTGGGCCGCCGAATCGGCTTCGACCGTCGCCGCACGCGGTGGCCACGACGACCGCAAGGCCGACGGCGGAGGCGGCTGCGGCGCTCGTCATACGCAGGCTCATGGAAGCACCACCTTCACGGGTACGAAGCTCCTTCCTTTGATCTGTCCGTTTCCGAGCTGGCCGGTGTGGTTGCTGCCCCAGCAGTAGATGCTGCCGTCCGTGAGCAATGCGCACGTCGCGTTCGGGGTCGCCTTCACCTGCGCAGCGGGCGCGGGCAGGCCGGCGACCTTCACGGCGTCGAACGCATAGCTCTGCTTGCCGTCGCCGGCCTGCCCGCTGTCGTTCGATCCCCAGCAGTAGACGGCGCCCGATACCGACGACGCACACCACCGGTACCGTTGCATCTCGCCGTTCTCGAGCGGCGTGGTCCGCGTGGTCGTGATCTGCACGACCGGCTCCGGTGCGACGACGGGATCGGGGAGCCCGCGTTCGGTCACGGACCCGTTGCCCGGCGACGGTGGTACGACGGGCGTGCCCCAGCAATAGCCGGTCCCTCCGGCCGTCGCGCACGCGTTGTCGTCGGCTAGATCCACCATGAAGATCCCGCCGAGCGCGACCTCCTGCGGATGTGAATCGGGGAAGATCGGCGAGACGCGTCCGATCGCTGGGTTCGCTCCCCACGTGATCAGCGTGCCGTCCTCGCGAAGGATGAACGTCGCCCTACCAACGGCGATGCCACGCACCGGCGCGCCGGGCGGCAACGTCATCGGCCTAGGGCCGCCGTAGTACTCCGACCTGTCGCTGGGCGGGCTCAGCTGCCCGTCGGCGTTGCTTCCCCAGCACACGACCTCCGCGCCGATCGCTGCGCACGCGGTGCCGTAGCCGACGCCGATCTTCGAGGCGGGCGCGAGACCGAGCTTGGTCGGTGCGCGCTCCCTCGTCGGCACGCCGGCGTCGTCACGGAGGAACGGCCCGGTCCCCCAGCACCAGATCGCGCCGTTCTTGTCGAGGGCGCAGGTGTGATCGAGCATGACGACGTCCGACAGGCCGAGGACGCGAGCGGGGCGCGAGCTCGCAGTCGTGCCGGCGTCTTCGCCGCGCCCGAGCTGCCCCGCGTGGTTCGCGCCCCAGCACGCGACGGTGCCGTCGCTGAGCAGTGCGCAGAAGCCCTCGCCGAGATCGTGAGCGCCGTCGCCGAGCGTCGTCACGAGCGCGGTCGCGCACGGCGGAGAGGCGCAGACGATCGGGAGCGCAGCAACGTCGACCCATCCGGCGTCGCGCGGGCTCGGCGAGCCCGCGTCGGCGTCGGCGTCGATCTTCGGATTCATCGCGGCGTCGACCGCGGCGTCTTCGGTCGGTCCCGACACGGCATCGGCGGGCGAACTGCTCGAGCAGCTCGCGGCTGCGCTCCCCGCGGCGAGGAAGCCGGCGGCGAGGAGGGCGCGCCCGGCGCTCCGATCAAGGCGTCGTCTTGTGAAGTGCATACTCGCGTCCGATCGCCCAGAGGTTGGTGTTCGAGGTCCCGCGCACCTGGTAGAGCGGTTCGTCGAGCGGAGCCCCGTTCATCGCGGTCGAGGAGAAGGTGAACGTGGCCGCGGGCAGACCGAGCTCCTGCGCGCCGTCTTTCGACAAGAGACCGAAGCCCGTGCTCCACTTGGCGGGATCATTCGGCGTCTCGAGCACGATTCCCCAGCCGCTGAGCCACGCGGTCTTCCCGTGGATCCAGACCGAGTTCACGAGCGACGGCAGCCGGGCGCGAGGGACCTGGGCGCCGACAGGGTTGACGCGCGCGACGCCGGCCGACTCCACGTACGCGAAGAGATCCTCGCCGACGACGCCGACGGCGCGGCCGGGACCTGCGGACTCGATGTTCGTGAGGAAACCGCCGTGCCCCCAGTGCATCGTGCCGCGCGCGTCCGCCCAGCTGAACGCGAGGACGTCCCGCTTCTGGATGCAGGTGTTGTAGTAGTGATAGTCGGTGTCTCCGGTGTCGATCATGGTGTCGACGACTCGGTCGTATCCGGCCTTCGTCTTGTGAATCACCATCGGGCACCGGAAGATGCTCCAGTCGTCGAACCTTCCGCGTCCGGCCGCGAACCAGACGTCGTCGCGGCCCGATCCGCTGGCACCGAAGACGAAGAACGCGTCCTCTGGAGTCGCCGGATCCTCGATCACGTGCTCTGCCACCCAGCCTGGCGCGCCGCCGTCTTCGCTCTTCCAGTGGAAGATCGCGTTCGCGTACCACGCATAGACGTCCTCGGCGGACGTGCCCCAGACACCGAGCGCGGTAAGCTCGCGCGGACGGCCGGAGAGGTTCCAGTATTCGATCCGGCCGTTGTCGCGACCGTCGGGGCTGTCGACTTCGAGCTTGGTCCGGGTCCAGGACCACGGTGACGAAGGGGCCGTGCGCTTGCCGTGATGGATGAAGCCGGGCCCGGCGCTGAAGTAGACCTCGTTCTCGTTCGGCGCCCAGATCTTCCCGGCGTAGGTGTCGTCCTCGAAGTTGTTCTGGCTGTCGTCGTCGATGTACGCCCACGCGCGCTTCGCCTCGTCCCACTCGAGGACCTTCACGCCGAGGGTCGGGCTCTCGGCGATCGCGAAGGCACGATGCTCGAACGGCCAGATGTCCTTCAGGGTCAGGTCCGCGTCCGGAAGGGAGGTCTTGCACCAGCCTGCATTGCTGCACGACGGCACGGCAGGAGGTGTGGCGTCGGCGGGACCGCTGTCGGTGGCCCCGGCCTCGGAAAGGATGGTCGGCCCCGCATCCGGCGGCGTCGCCGAGTCCCCGTCGTCGGTGGTCGCGCAGGCCACGGCGGCAGAGAGCGCGATCGATGCACTGAAGAGAGCAAATGCGCGTCTCATGGATTCCCTCCGAGAGCGAGGACGACGCCGTAGCCGCCGACCCACACGCGTCCGGGCGCGGGCGACCAAACCGTGTAGAGATCGGGTCGGCGAGCGCCGAGGCCGGCGATCTTCACGCGGGTCCAGCTCTCGCCGTCGAAGTGGAGGACTACGCCTGCGTTCCCGACGACCCAGACGTCGGAGCTCGACGTGCCCCAGACTGCGTTCAGGTTCTCCGTCGTCGGGACGTCCGCGACCACCTCCCACTGGAGCGGAGCGCCCGTGTAGTGGCGGATCGTCCCGCTCCCGCCGACCGCCCAGACGTCGTCGTCGGACGCGACCCAGACTCCGGTGAGGCCGAGCAACGTCAGCGAGTTGAGCTGCGCGGCCGACGGCGTCTCGCCATTTGCATCGGTGATCCGGAGCGCGGCGCCGAACTCGCCGACGGCCCAGAGCGTCGACGCGGACGCGCCGTGGATGCTCGAGATGCGATTGCACGGAATGGCGGAGCAAACCGAAGAAGGAATGCCAGAAAGGACCTCGAGCTTCGAATCGTCGGTCAGGTGAAGCCGCCAGAGCGTGGAGTCGGTGGCGAGCCAGAGCGCGTCACCGCCCGGCGGCGACCACGATGCGGTCAAGACGCCGCCGAAGTCGCCCGGCAGCGGCAGAGGCTCGCGAAGCGACCAGCCACCCGGGGAGACCGAGGCGTCCGCATCTCCGGCGCCGAGGCCGCGCGTGTAAATCCGCTGGATCGAGCCGAGCGAGACCTCTGCCGACTCGCGCAACCACAGAGCGCGCTGCGACTCCTTCGTGCCGACATCGGACGTCGCCCATTTCGTTCCGTCGAAGTGAGCCACCGCCCCGACGGCGCCCGCGAGCCAGACGTCGCTCGCCGAGCGGCCGCGGATGACGTTGATGCGTGTCCGCCAGTCCAGGCCGACCTCGGGGTTCGTCGGATCGAACGGGCCGTTCGGGCAGAGCGCGTCGGGCGTGCACGTCGATGGGAAGTGCGCGCAGTCGTCGCCGGTGCACGCGTCGGCGTCGGCGTCGGCTGCGCCGTCGACCGCCGCGTCCGGCACGACGGTCGAGGACCCCGGCTCGCCTATGCGCGCGTCGCCGTCGACCGCGCACGCTCCGACGAGGGTGCTCGCGAGCGCGCACGCTCCGCATGCGAGCGCGCCGGTCGCAATGAGCCGCCAGAGGTTCGACCTCATTTCGGGATCTCCACGCCCGCGTCCTGCGCGCACGGCTCGACCACGCACCGGCCTGCGACGCAGGCTTGACCCGCTACCGCATCGCATACGTGCCCGCACGCCCCGCAGTTTCGCGGGTCGCTGTCGACGTTCACCTCGCAGCCGTCGGACTGGCTGTTGTTGCAGTCGGCCCGGCCCTCGTTGCAATCCATCACGCACGTGCCGTAGTTGCATGTGCTCGTGGCATTTCGCGCGGGGACGTAGCAGCTGACGCCGCACGCTCCGCAGTTGCCTTGATCCGAGGTGAGGTCCACGCATTTGCCCGAGCACACATCGCCGTCGCACCACGACTCGCAGTAGGTCTTGTCCGGCGGGCACATGCATCGCGGGACCATGCGCTCGTCGAGCCGGCACGCTTGCCCGTCGGGGCAGGCGTTTCCGCACGCTCCGCAGTTCTCGTTCGTGATGAGGAATGCCTCGCAGCCGTTCCCGGTCGAATCGTCACAATTCGCGAAGTACGGCTTGCACTTCATCCTGCCGCATTGGCTGTTGACGCAGCCGTAGTAGGCGTTTGGTAGCTCGGGCGCGCCGCCGTTCGTCGGGTCGCACCGCGTGGAGCAGTTCCCGCAATAGTCGTCGTCGTTCTTGGGGTCCCAGCAACCCCGGTCGCAGTAGATCTTTCCGGGAGGGCATCCGCAGCCGAACAGGCCTGCATTGGAGCGGCCGCTCTGGTCCACGCAGCGCTTGTTCGGATCCGTACACTTCGTCCCGCACGCTCCGCAGTGGTTGTCGTGGAGCGCGGTGGCCTCGCAGCCGTTGTCGACGAGCCCGTCACAATCGAGGGTGCGGGAGTTCGCGCGGCAGGAGAGGCTGCAGACGCCGTTCACGCACGCGAAGACCTCGTTGCCTGTGTCGGTCGGGCAGGCGAGCCCACAGCCCCCGCAGTTGTTCACGTCGGCCTGGAGGTTCACGTCGCACGGGAAGCGCGAGGTCGGGCATGTCGTCCAGCCCGGCGGGCAGTTGTCCGTCGGGCAGTACGTGATGAGCCCACGCTCGGCGTCGGGCCCCGCGTCGACGGAGACGAACGACGGCGCCGGCGCGGTGTCGATCCCGAGGCGGTCGTCCTTGGTCGAACACCCCCATACGTGCAGCACGAAGACGGTCATGACGACGATCGCCGCTCGCAGCCGATGGCGCGTGCTCATGCAGCTACCCCGTCATCGTAGTGAAGGACCTGTGATGCTCCCTCGAGTCGCGCGAGCCCCTGGCGCACGTGGATGACGTCGCTCATGAACGCCGCCTCGGGGGAGGAGGTATCGTGAAGGTCGCTAGGCGCGTCGGTTCACGGCTCATCTGATTCCTTCCGCATCTGGTAGCGACGGACGGCTGCGTCGATCGCCTCACGTGCAACTCGCAGCCGGGGGTACGCCGGCTGGACGGGGTGCTCGGGCGATTGCGCGCCTCCTCAGGCGGACGAATGCAGGGAGCGGGCGCTTTTGATTTCAGAATTTGAAGAGAGCGCTCATTTCGGCGAAGACGATGCCCCAGCCGGTCGAAAAGACGCGCCCAGTCTCACCATCCGAGGTGAGGTAGGAGAGCGTGCGCCGCACCGTGCCCGCCTCGAGCTGTCGAAACACCTCGACGAGTGACACGTCAGCCGCCGTCGTCGGCCGCGTCGGGATGGAAGGCGAAGGGCACACGCACGCGCGACGAGCCCCCGTCGCGCGGCGGAGTGAACGCCGAGCGCATCACCTTGCGTGTGACGCACGAGAGGACCGCACTGCCGAGAAGCGCTCCGCCGGTCGTGGCGACGTCGCGCGGACGGCCGTCCTGACCGACGAGGACCTCCACCGTGATCGCGGCATGCGCCTTCGGGTGCGTCGCGAGCCTCTTCGTGTAGCAAGCGAGGACATCGGCATGCATCGAGCGAAAGACCTCCGCGGCGGCGCGCTCCGCCTGCTCACGAGGATCGGGCTCCGACGAGTGACGGCTCCGCCTGACGACGGGAAGCGCCTCCGATCGCGAGAGCGTGACCTCTGCCGCTCTTGTGGTGGTGAGCGACGGGACGCGCTCCGCTCTCGTCGTGAGAGCCCCGCTTCCGGCGAGCGACGGACGACAGCCTCCGAGAAGCAGCACGATCGGAGCGAGGAGCATCACGATGCTCGCGCCTCCGTGCCGGAGAGTGGACCAGGATCGTCGAAGGAGCTCGAATGGCGTTCGCATGGGCGCCACTCGAGCAGCCGGTGTGCCCCGATCTCGGTCGTGAAATTCCGCGCAGCTAGCGCGTGACGGGCGTGGCCCGGGCCGGCCTCGAGCTGGCACCGGGCCAAGCGGGAACGGGACAGGACATCGCTGAGAGGTCGGTCGTAGGTCGGAGCTTGCGAGTGTCGCGTTCACCCGTCCGTGCGTCTCTGCGAGCGCGCCGGCTTCGTCGTCGAGCGAACGATCGTCAATCGGGTCGGCGGCAGCTCGCTGGTGATGCTCCGCACGCTTCGATCGACTCGAATAGCTCGTCGAGCGAGGTTCAGTCGGCCGAGGACGTCTTCGAAGCGGCGGTCGCGCAGGCGACGTCGAGTGCCGCCGCGAGGGCGCGCATGTTGAGCGGCTTGGACAGGCGACGCGCGCCGACGGCGTCCCAGTCGTCGCGTCCAGCGAGCATGTTGCGGGTCATCACGATGACCTCGGCGTTCGCCCCTCCCGCCAACGAGCGAAGGTGGCCCGCGAGGGAGATCGATTGGCCGGCGGTACGATCGTCGTCGATGATGACGACCGTCGCCGGCTCACGCTCGAACGCGGACACGAGGAGGCCCGGCTCCGACGTGCACTCGACGCCGAACGAATGACCGATCCGCTGGACGGCGCGCGTCACCTCGCGAACCACGGCGCGTCGCATGCCGTCGTCCTCTGCGAGGATGAGCACACGCGGTCCGCGCGCCACCTGACGCGCCGCGACCGTGGCTCGCGCATCGTGTTGCTCGAGGAGACCGGCGGCCCGCGCGGTGCTGGCGAGAGCCTCGACGAGCTCTCCGCACGACGCGTGGCGGTAGCGCGGATGTTTGGCGAGAGCTCGCGCGAACAACGCGTCGAAGACTTCGTACTGCCGACGAATGGCGGAGGGGAGGCGCGGCGCGTTGAGCGCATGGGCGAGGACCATCTGATGGATGTCCTCTCCCTCGAAGACGGGATGTCCCGTCAACAGCTCAAAGGCCATGCAGGCGAGAGAATAGACGTCGGTCTGCGGGCTGATGAGCGTCGCGTCGTTGCGCGCCTGCTCGGGCGCCATGTACGAAGGCGTCCCTGCAGCCGTGAGGGAGCTGTGCGGACTCGGACCTGCAACGTGCCGCGCCAACCCGAAATCGATGAGCACCGGTCGTCCGGTCACCCGCTCGATCACGATGTTGCTCGGCTTCACGTCGCGATGAACGATGTTCATTGCGTGCGCGGCGTCGAGACCTCGCGCGACGTGAGAGAGGATCTCGAGAACCTTTCCGAGGGGAAGCGTCGTGCCCGAGGCGACGTGCTTGTCGAGGATCGTCGCGAGGCTCGCACCGTCGACGTACTCCTTCGCGAAGAAGAGTGACGCTTCGTGAGAACCGAACGCGTAGATCTGAACGACGTTGTCGTGTCGGAGCCGTGCGAGCGCCCTAGCTTCGCGCACGAATCGGTCCAGCGCGTTGGCCGTCCTGGCGAGAGACGGCTCGATGACCTTCAGCGCGACCGGGCGCTTCAGCAGCACGTCTTCGGCGCTGTACACGATCCCCATCGCACCTGCGCCGAGGCGACCGAGGATGCGATAGCGACCGTCGACCACGGCCTGTGGGGGCGGGTCCGAGAGTCGTCGACCGGAGGCGCTCTCTTCGCTTGGGGGCCCGGCCATCGTGGAGAGCGCCGTCGCCGGCGTTGCGTTCGACGCCAGCTCGAGGCGCTTGTGACCGGCGCTGGCGAGCGTCTTGGCGATCTCGGGGCCATCGGCAGGCGGCGCGCTCATGACGCTACCGAACGTCCATGACGCTGGCTCCGTTCGCGCGACGCGCTCGCTTGCTGATGTGCCGGGGACCTTGTCGACATGCGGGGGGATGGGACGGCGTGGCTCGATTCGGTTCAGGGTGGAAGCTGGGGCTCGCGCCCCGAGCGCTCGCATGGGCGCTGAGCTCGTCCGGATCACTACGCGACGACCTCGGCGATCGCCTTGCGGAGCTCGTCCGTACTGAACGGCTTCTCGAGGCACTTCGTTCGCGTCGCGTCGCTCAGGGCACGAGCGGCCCCCGGATCGCCGGTCATGAAGATCACCGCAGGCGCTCGGGCCGGGTCGATCTGTCGAAGGCGGCGGTAGAAGTCGACGCCGTCGGGCACCCCAGGCATGTTGACATCGAGGAGCACGAGATCGAAGTCGCCGCTCTCGAGCTCATCCTCGAGATCCTCGAGCGCGTCCTCGGCGCTCAGCTTCTCCACGATGTCCAAGTCGTGGCGGAGCTCGCGCCGCACGGCGGCGTGCACGAGGGGTTCATCGTCAACGATCAGCATTCGTCTACGGGTCATGAGTCGGCCGCAGGAGGCGCGTCGTGCTCGGACCAAATCCTCACGAGCCCTCTCTGCGTGAGCTCGTTCGATGCAGTGACCATGCCCGTCGTTGCAACGCTCACGGAGAGCGTAGTTCGATTGGTGCAGCGCAGTTCAGGAGTGTCGCGTCGGCACCTCTGTGCTGCGTCGACACGACACCACCCTGCGGTCGATCGAGCGCGACGCGCTCGCCGCCCAGAGGAAATCACCGATCGAACCGGCCCGATGGCGGCGGAGCGCGTCGCCCGTCTTCGTGAGATCACGTTCGGTAAAGCTCGTTCCCCACGATGTAGGGGCGCATGTGAGGACGACGTCGCCTTCGCGCGTCGGACCAATCGAGCTGCGCAATGAGCCGTGCAGCGGTGAAACGGCGAGTTCAGCGTTGCAACGCCCAATCGCTCCGCCGACATCGGCGCGATCGCTCTAGACTGAACCGATGGCTGCCTACCGCGAGCTTCATCAGCGCTTCGACCGCCACTACCTCCTGCGGAGCTCCGCCGACCTCCTCGAGTGGGACGCCCAGGCGATGATGCCCGAGGGCTCCGGGGATCTCCGCGCCGCGCAGCTCGGGACGTTGCGGCTTCTCGCGCACGAGGCCATCGCTGCGCCCGACATGGCCGCATGCCTCGCTGCTGCCGACGCCTCGCCGCCCGAGGACCCGTGGGAGCGCGCCAATCTCGTCGCGATGCGTCGCGCGTGGGTACATGCCGCCGCCGTCCCCGCCGATCTCGTGGAAGCGCGCACGCGGGCCACGTCGAGCTGCGAGCTCGCGTGGCGGACAGCGCGTCGGGAGGACGACTTCGCGAGCCTGCTCCCGCAGCTCGAGGAGGTCGTGAACCTCACGCGCCAGGTGGGGCAGGCGAAGGCGTCCGTCATGGGCCTGTCGGTCTACGACGCGCTCGCCGACGAGTACGAGCCCGGCGTGCGCGAGGCCATGCTCACTCCGCTCTTCGCCCGCCTCGAGCGCGAGCTTCCTCCGATCGTGGATGCCATCGTCGAGGCGCAGGCGCGCGCCCCGAAGGCGCCGGTGCTGACGGGCCCGTTCGCCGTCGACCGCCAGGCCACGCTCGGCCGGCATCTCGCCGGGCGAATGGGCTTCGACTTCACGCGCGGTCGGCTCGACGTAAGCGAGCATCCGTTCTGTGGCGGTGCCGCCGAGGACGTACGCATGACCACGCGCTACGACGAGGCGGACTTCCTCACGAGCGTGCTCGGTGTGGTGCACGAGACGGGACATGCGCTCTACGAGATGGGCTTGCCGCGCGCATGGGCACGCCAGCCGGTGGGGCAGGTCCCGGGGATGGGGCTCCACGAGAGCCAATCGCTCTTGATGGAGATGCAGGCGGCACGCACGCCCGAGTTTCTCGGCTACCTGGCCGGGGTCGCCTCAGTGCATCTCGGCCTCGGGCCCGACGCGCTGAGCCGTGAAGCGCTCGCGCGCCACGCGCTCCGGGTGGAACGCAGTCTCATCCGGGTCGACGCCGACGAAGCGACCTATCCACTGCACATCATCGTGCGATTCACGCTCGAACGAGCGCTCATCTCCGGTGATCTCGCGGTCAAGGACCTGCCGACGGCCTTTCGTGACGCGATGGAACGGGTGGTCGGTAGGAGGCCCGGCACCGACCGCGAGGGGTGCCTCCAGGATGTGCACTGGCCGACGGGAGCGTTCGGATACTTCCCGAGCTACACGATCGGCGCGATCGCGGCGGCGCAGCTCTTCGCGGCGGCCGTCGAGGCGGATCCGGCGATCCCATCCGAGCTCGCGCGTGGCGAGTTCACCAGCCTTCGGGGCTACGCGCACGAACACGTGCACCAGCACGCCGCGCGCTGGGACACGAACGGGATCCTCGAACGCGCTACCGGTCGCGGGCTCGACGTCGACGCCCTCCTCCGTCACCTCCGCCGACGCTACCTCGAGGATGCTTCGGGCTCGTGAGACGCGACTGCGTGCTCGTGGTGGCGCTCACCCGAGGAGCGCATTGCTCCTGCTCGGCCGTCCCGAGAAGCGCGGGAGCGTGAGGACGAAGCGCGCGCCCGGCGCGAAGGAGGCGTCGTAGGTCGCGTCGCCGCCTTCGGCCCGCGCGATCTCCCGCGCGAGCGAGAGGCCGAGGCCCGTTCCACCCTCGGCGGCTCGCTCGCCGTCGCCGCGCCAGAACGGCGTGAAGAGGAGCGGCGCGTCCTCCGGGCGGACGCCGTTGCCGCTGTCCTCGACCATGATCTCGACCCGCGTCTCGAACGCGCTGGCGCGAACGTGCACGGTTCCGCCGCGCGGGCTATGCGCGATGGCGTTGTCGAGCAGGTTGCGCAGCGCGCGTGCGACCTCCTTGGGTGAGCATGTCACGGAGAGCGCGTCGGCGAGCCCGTCGAGCGTGACGCACACGGAGCGCTCTTCGGCGTTGCCGCGTGCCATGCGAACCGCATCCTCGACGATGGTCGAGACCTTCGTGGGCTCGCTCGCTTCCGATCTTCCGCGCCGCTCCGAGCGGGCGATCGCGAGGAGATCGTCGGCGAGGGTCACGAGCGTCCCCGCATCTTCGAGCGCCCGCTCGATCGTCTCCTTGTACTCGACGCTGGTGCGCTCCCGGCGGAGCGCGAGCTCGAGCTCGCCGCGTAGGGAGGTGAGCGGGGAGCGAAGCTCGTGCGCGGCGCTCGAGATGAAGTCGCGCTGCGAGGCGACGAGCTCGCCAAGCCGCTCGATCATCTGGTCGAGACGCTCCGACAGGAGCCGCGTCTCGACGCTGCCCCGTGCACGACTGCCCACTCGCGAGTCCAGCTTTCCGGTCGCGACCGCCTCGGTGACCTCGCAGATCGTATCGACGTCTCGCACGAGGGTTCGCGTGAGCCGGCGCGCGACGATCCAGGTGAGCGAGGTCGTCCCCGCGAAGAGCACGGCGAAGACGCGGAGCAGGAAGGAGAGGTCGTTGTCGATGCCCTTGCTCGACACGGCGTAGAGAAGCACGCGGCCGGAGCCGAGCGGCACGAGCACCCCGCGGAGGTGAGATCCCGCATGGGTGAGGGTGACCGCCGAGCCTTCCGGGGAGTCGACCCGGCCGTCGATCTCGTCGAGGCGAGGCGGCTGCCCGCCGAAGCTGCGCGTCGCTGCGATGAGGCTACCGTCACGCTCGTATTCGGCGGCGTAGCGAATGGTGACGGAGGGGGGGTCGGCGAGCTCGCCCGGGCCTTCGCCGATGCGCGGGTCCTCGGCGTTGCGCTCGAGGGCGACGGCCGCGACGTGTGCGGCCTGCATGAGAAGCGCGTGATCGAGCTCGCGCAGCTCGTCACGTTCGACGAACAGATAGGTCACGACGAACGAGACGCTCAGCGCCACGCCGGTGACGAGAGTGAATGCGAGCGTGAAGCGCGTCCGGAGCTTCATGCGTCCGAGGAGGGGGCGACCGCGCGGTACCCGACGCCGCGCACGGTCTGGATCAAGCCCTCCTGGTCGCCGAGCTTCTCGCGGAGGTTCTTCACGTGGACTTCGACCACGTTCGATGCTCGGTCGAAGCTGGTCGACCATACCTTCTGGAGCAGCTCCGACCGGCTGACGGCCCGTCCAGCGTGCTGCATGAGGTAGGCGAGGAGGGCGAGCTCGCGCGTGGTGAGCTCGATCGCGCGTCCGGCGACGGTAACCTGTCGCGATACCGGATCGAGCACGAGCGTGCCGAGCCGCAACGTCGGCGCCGAGGCTCTCCGTCCGAGCGCGCGGACGCGCGCGAGCAGCTCGCCGAGATCGAAGGGCTTCGGAAGGTAGTCATCGGCGCCGGCGTCGAGCCCGAGGATCTTCTCGCCCACCTCTCCTCGCGCCGTGAGGATCAGGATCGGCGTTCGTACGCCGCGGTCGCGCGCGGCGCGGCACACGCTCAGCCCGTCGAGTCCGGGGAGCATCCAGTCGAGCAAGATGGCGTCGTAGGGGACGTGCTCGAGCTGCTCGAGCGCGCTCCGGCCGTCACTGAGCTGATCGACGACGTGCCCTTCTTCGCTGAGCGCGCGGACGAGGAAGCTCGCCACCTTCGGGTTGTCCTCGACAACGAGGAGCTTCATGCCCTCGATGATACCCCGCGAAGCGCAACGGGCATCGCTGCCAGGCGCGAATGAAGAACTCTTCACTGCAGCCGAACGAATGCCCCTTCACTGCGGAGGAATGAAGAACTCTTCATTGCGCCTTCAGCCATTCCTCGCTCTCGCCGCGTAGGGTTGCGAGGATGCTGAACCGTCGCGCCCTGCTACTGACGGCGCTCGTCGTCGCCGCCGTAGGGTGCCGGAACAAGCGCGACCATGAGGAGACCCCCGCCCAGGTCCGCCGTGCGGAGCGCGCAGTCGTCCTCTCGGACGCGGGAGCCGCGTACATCCGTGTCGAGCCGGCGCGCAAGGCGACGGCGGCGCGAATGCGCTACTTCGCAGGTCGCGTCGCGTTCGACGAGCGGCACGTCGCCCGACTCGGGCCCGCGGCGGGCGGTCGGGTCTCGTCGATCAACGTCGTGACGGGCGACACCGTCCGAAAGGGCGACGTCCTCCTCACCATCTACGCGCCCGACGTCGCATCGGCTCAGGCGCAGCTCGCGCAGGCGAAGACCGCGCGCACGCTCGCCGAGCATTCCGCCGAGCGCGCCCGCACGCTGCAACGTGACGGCGCCGGCTCCGAGGCCGAGCTCCAGCAGGCCGAGGCCGCGCTTGCTCAGGCCGTGAGCGAGGAGCGTCGGGCCACCGCCGCGCTTGGAGCCGTCGGAGGCGCGACGAGCCCGACCGAATACGTCCTTCGATCGCCGATCGCCGGAAAGGTGATCGAGCGCAACGTGGCCGTCGGCGCTCAGGTGTCGCCGAGCTCCGAGAAAGCGCTCCTCACCGTCGGTGACCTCTCGACCGTTTGGGTCGTCGCCGACGTCTTCGAGCAAGACCTCGACGCCGTGCAGCTCGGGGCGGACGCCACGATCCAGCTGCTCGCGCTCCGGGGTCGAACGTTCTCCGGCAAGGTGACCCACCTCTCCAGCGTTGTCGATCCGCTCACTCGCGCAGCCGAGGCGCGGATCGAGCTCGCCAACGCGAACGGCGAGCTCAAGCCCGGGATGTCGGCGCGCGTACTGATCCGCGGCGCCTCGCCGGGCCAAGCCGAGGTGCCGATGAGCGCCGTGCTCGCGCGCCGGGACCAGTTCTTCGTCTTCGTTCGCCAGAAGGACGGCTCGTTCGTCGAGCGGGAGGTGCAGCTCGGCGAACAGCACGGCGAGCACGCGACGATCACGGGAGGCCTGGCGGCGGGCGAAGAGGTCGTGACCGAAGGCGCGATCCTCCTCGATGCAGAGTTGAGAGAGGGGCCCTGATGATCACCCGCATCGTCGACTTCGCGCTCGCGCGGCGCGGCCTCGTGCTCGTCTTCGTTCTCGTCCTCGTCGGCTTGGGGGCGAGGAGCTTCAAGCGCCTGCCGATCGAGGCTTACCCGGACGTCGCCGATACCTGGGTGCAGATCATCACGCAGTGGCCGGGGCATGCCTCCGAAGAGGTCGAGCGGCAGATCACGATCCCCACCGAGCGCGTCATGAACGCCGTGCCTCGCAAGACCGCGATCCGATCGACGTCGGTGGGCGGCCTCAGCGTGGTGACGGTCGTCTTCGAAGACGGCACGGACAGCTACTTCGCGCGACAGCAGGTCGCCGAACGGCTCGATCGAATCGAGCTACCGCATGGTGTGACCAGCGCGCTCGGTCCGCTTGCCAGCCCGGTCGGCGAGATCCTGCGCTACCGGCTCGTGAACTGCTCGACGAATCGCGTGGCGGCTTGCGAGGACGACGACGTCGCCCAGGCTCCGCGGGGGCTCTCCGAGCTCAAGGACATCGAGGAATACATCGTCGAGCGCGAGCTCCTTGCCGTCAACGGCGTCGCGGACGTGGTCAGCTTCGGCGGTACGACGAAGGAGTATCAGGTCCTCGTCGACCCGGTGCTCCTCGCGGCGCACTCCCTCACGTTCGAGGATGTCGCGAAGGCGCTCGCCGATGCCAACGGCAATGCGGGCGGAGGCGTGATCGGATTCGGGCGTGCTGCCCTGAACGTCCGCGGCATCGGTCTCCTCTCTGCCGATCAGATCGGGGACGTGATGGTCTCGACGCGTGAGGACGTCCCCGTGCGCGTGCGCCAGGTCGCACGCGTCCAGGTGGGCCATCGTCCTCGCCTCGGTCGTGTGAGCGTCGACGGCGAGCGCGATGTGGTCGCGGCGACGGTGCTACTCCGAAAGGGCGAGCAGGCCGAGTCCGTCCTCGCCTCGGTGCACGCGCGGATCGACGACGTGAACGCGCGGATCCTCCCGCGCGGCGTGAAGATCGCGCCCTACTACGACCGCACCGAGCTCATTCACAACACGACCAAGACGGTGATGACGAACCTCGGTGAGGGGATGCTCCTCATCACGATCGTCTTGTTCCTCTTCGTCGGCAATGTGAGGGCAGCGCTGATCGCGGCCGCGACGATCCCGCTCGCGCTGCTCTTCGCGTTCGTCTGCATGGACGCTGCCGGGATCCCTGCGAACCTCCTCTCGATCGGCGCCCTCGACTTCGGAATGGTCGTCGACGGCGCGATCGTCATGGTCGAGAACACGTTCCGTCACGTGGCTGCACGTCAGGCGAGAGACGAGCCGTGCGATCTCCGCTCGGTCGCACGTGAGGCGAGTCGGGAGGTCGCGCGGCCGGTCGTGTTCGCGATGGCGACGATCGTCCTCGCGTACCTGCCGATCGTCACGCTCGAGCGGGTGGAAGGGAAGCTGTTCCGCCCGATGGCCTGGACCGTGGGCTTCGCGCTCGTCGGCGCGCTGCTCGTCTCGATCACGGTCGTGCCGATGTTGACGACGTACCTCTTCCGGGGGCGTCTCCGGGAGCGAGAAAACCCGCTCCTGCACTGGTTGTGGCTCCTGTACCGGCGGGCTCTCCCTTTCGTGCTCGCGCGGTCGAAGATCGTCGTCGTGCTCGCAGCGCTGCTCGTGGCTGGCGACGCCGTGCTCCTCGGTCGGATCGGGTCCGAGTTCCTTCCGCACCTCGACGAGGGCGCGGTGTGGATGCGCGCGACGATGCCGGCCAACATCTCGCTCTCCGAAGCGGAGGCTCTCGTCGACGGAGTCCACACGAAGGAGCGCGAGACGGTCGGCATCCGCGAGATCCTCGAGCGCTACCCTGAGGTGCGCACGATGGCGATCCAGATCGGCCGTCCGGACGACGGCACGGATCCGACGGGCTTCTACAACGCCGAGTTCCTCCTCGTCCTGCACGACCGAAGCTCGTGGCGCCCGGAGTTTCGCGGGAAGAAGGACGCGATCATCGAAGCGATCAACCGTGACGTCTCCGTGATCCCAGGCGTTGCGTTCGGCTTCTCGCAGCCGATCGCCGACAACGTGGAGGAGGCGCTGACCGGGGTAAAGGGACAGCTGGCGGTGAAGATCACCGGCGACGACCTCAATGCGCTCGACGACATCGCCGACCGGATCGCGACGAGCATCCGCGCCGTCGATGGTGTCGTGGACCTCGCGGTCGTTCGCGAGCTCGGTCAGTCGAACGTGCACGTGGAGATATCCCGTGATCGCGCCGAGCGGTTCGGGCTCTCGGTGGCGGCGGTCGAGGACGTCGTCGAGCACGGGATCGGCGGGCAGGCGGTGACGAGCATCGTCGACGGCGAGCGCAGGCACGACCTCGTGGTCCGTTACACCGAGGAGCTGCGGAACAGCCCCGACGCGATCCGAGAGCTGCTGGTACCGCTCCCTCAGGGCCGCGTGGTTCCGCTCTCCCACGTCGCCGATGTGAGCATCGTCGGCGGTGCCTCGAGGATCTTCCGGGAGAACGGCCGTCGCTACATCGCCGTCCGCTTCGGCGTTCGCGATCGTGACCTCGGCTCGACGGTCGACGAGGCGCAGGCGAACGTCGCGAGGGACGTTCGGGTGCCGAGCGGCTACGACGTCCATTGGGGCGGGGAGTTCGAAAGCGCCCGTCGTGCGGGCAAGCGGCTCGCGATCATCGTTCCGATCACGCTCGCGGCGATCTTCGCGCTCCTGCTTGCGCTCTTTCGCAACGTCCGCGACGCGCTCGTCGTCTTCCTCGGTGTCCTCGTGACGTCACCTTGCGGCGGCCTCGCGGCGCTCGTCGTGACGAAGACGAACTTCTCCGTCTCCGCTGGAGTGGGGTTCCTGGCATTGTTCGGAGTCGCAGTGCAGACGGGCGTGATCCTCATCACCCGCACGAACGATCTGCGCGCCGCCGGTCTCGGGATCGACGAGGCCCTGATCGAGGCAGTCCGGACGCGCCTCCGGCCGGCCATCATGACCACGCTCGTCGCTACGCTCGGCCTCCTGCCTGCTGCCATGAGCAACGGCATCGGATCGGACTCGCAGAAGCCGATCGCGATCGTCGTCGTCGGAGGGCTCTTGGCTTCGCTCGTCCTCTCGTTCCTCGTGCTGCCGATGCTCTACAAGCTGCTGAATGCTCGGTCGTCTCGTCGATTCACTCCCGTGCAGCCGGAACGAGGACTCTCGTGAGCCGTCGTATCGGCAGGTGGATCGTGGCAGCCGCCATGTGCGCGTCGACGTGGCATTCGCCGGCGTTCGCCCAGCTTCCCGAGAGCGAGCACTCCGGGCCGAGCATGAGCGAGGGCCAGCTCTTCGAGCGCTGGCTCCGCTCGAGCGCGGAGGTCGCCGCGCTACGTGCGCAAGTGGGGAGCGCTCGCTTCGACGTGATCACCGCGGAGCTCCTCCCCAACCCGGAGCTCATGGTCGGCGGCGCGCTGCTCGCCTCCGGGGCCCCGCCCGACGGGAAGTCCGGAGTGGAGGCGCAGCTCACGGTGCCGTTGCCGGTCTTCGGCCAGCTCTCCGCGCGCCGTCGCGCCGCGGAGGCGCAAGTCTCCGTCGTCGAGACGGGCGTGCTCGCCGCGCTCTGGGAGCGGGCGAGCGATCTCCAGGCCGCGATGGTCGAAGCAGCGTTCGCTGACGCTCGCGTGACGATGCTCGACCAAAATCTCGACGAGCTCGCTCGGCTCCGTCGCATCGTGGAGACGCGGACACAGGCGGGAGCGAACAGCTCGTACGACGTGCTTCGCGTGACGACCTCGGAGACGACCGTTCGCGCCGCGACGAGGACGGCGATCACCGATCGTACACAGGCGGAGTCTCGGCTCCTCGCGCTGATGGCGGAGCCGACGCTGACGCGGGTTCACGTGACGCGCGAGGGGCTGGGCGCATTTCGTGGTCCCCCGGACGAAGCCTCGCTCGTGAAGCTCGCCCTCGAGCGCAGGCCGGATCTCGAGCTCGCACGGCGGAACGTCCTCGCGTCCACGCGATCGGCGGAGCGGTGGCGGAAGGATGCGCGGCCCACGCCGAGCGTCTTCGCGGGGGCCTATGCCGTTCAGGGGCCGTACGGCGTTCAGGTCACCGCGGGCGTGACCATGCCGCTTCCGATCTTCGACCGCAACCAGGGGCAGGTGGGTCGCGCCCTCTCCGAGGCGCACGCGAGCGAGCTGATGGGCGAAGCCCTCACTGTGCGCATCAAGACGGAGGTGCAGGGCGCGTGGCGCGCGCGCGAGGCCGCGCGGACTGCGCTCCTCGAATATCGCGAGGCAGCCCTGCCGGCGGCCGTCGAGATGCTCCGCCGCGCAGAGGTGAGCTACCAGGCGATGAAGTTTTCGATCGCGGATCTCTTCGATGCGTACCGGACGATGTGGGACGCGCGCTCGCAGGAGCTCGAGCTCGAGCGACAGATGGCCGTCGCCGAGGCGAATCTCGAGCGCGCTGCGGTGCTCGTGCCGCTCGGCCGGCGCTGATCGGGCTCGCGCTGCGAAGCTCGACCGCCGGCCACCAGAACGTATCAAAAGGGTTTCGGGCGGTTTGCCGTGATGCCACGGTCGTCGACGACTCTCCCGTCAGAACAGGAAGGTCGACATGCACGAACGAGCGTACGCGAACGCAGCGCCGGTTTCCCAGGGACTCGCTTGGGCGACCCATGAACGGCGACGACAGCAACGACGGCCGAGGGCGCTCTTGGCGCGTGCGGGCTCGGCGCTCGCTTGGGGCCTCTTCGGTCTCGTCGCAGTCGCGCTCTACACGAACGTGATCTCGGACGACGCCGAGCTCCGCGCGCGGACCGAGGCCATCGCGCGGACGTACGCCAACTGTGGCGATCAGTGCCGCGTCTCGAAGATGCAGGTTCAGCGCACCGTCGTCGGTTACAGCGCCGAGTTCGACATCGACGGCGTCGGACCGGTGCAAGTCGTCTGTCGTCGCGACGTGATCGTCGCCGGCGAGCAGCGGTGTTCGGCGAAGTAGCGCGCCCATCTCGACGTTGACTCTCGCGCCTCGAGAGCGACCGAGCCTGCCGTCGAGCCAGCGACGCACCGTCAGGCAGTCCTCTCGGCGACCTCGACGGAGCCCTACTCGCCGCTCGCGGGGATGAGCAGCACCGGGATGTCGAAGCGATGGACGAGCCTCTCGGCGGGCGACCGGAAGAGCCCCTCGAACGTCGTGGCCACGACGACCAGTGTTGCGCCCCAGCGGTGCGCCTCGTCGTGGATGTCCTCCATCGGCTTGACGATGACGCGGGCCCGCACCTCGACGGAACCTGAAAGCTCGGGCGCGATGTTGTCGATGAAGCGGTGAAGGCGTCCTCTCGCGATCTCGACGAGCTCGCCCGGGGTACGCGGGGCGCCGAGACCACCGAGGAACTCGTCGTCGCCGCCCTCCTCGGCGAGCTGGAAGATGCAGACCTTCGAGCCGAAGGCGCGCTGCAGCTCGAGCGCTGCGCCGACCGCTCGATGGGACGATGTCGTGTAGTCGACCGGAACGAACACGCGAGCGAATAGCTCCTTCGCGGTGGCAACGGTCGGGTCGATGCCCTCTGTGGCGACGTGCATGGCGGCTCCTCGCGGTCACAGCGGTGCAATGCACGCACCGAGGTGCACGTGCGTGATTGCAGCGCGGGTCGAACGCCCACACGTGGCGTACTTCGCCGCCGGGCGGGCGAGACGCCTCGATCCCATCGAGCTCCGCTGCTCCCGACGCCCCGGCGCATTCGTTGCACCGCGCGCAACGAGGACGCAGCAGCCATGGGAATGAACGTAGCGAAGAAGCTGATCGCGACACACCTCGCCGCCGGGCGCATGGTTCGAGGTGAAGAGATAGGCATTCACATCGATCAGACGCTTACGCAGGACGCGACCGGGACGCTCGTGATGCTGGAGCTCGAAGCCATGGGCCTCGAGCGCGTACGCACCAAGCTCTCCGCGCAATACGTCGACCACAACCTCGTCCAGCAGGACTTCCGGAACGCCGACGATCACCTCTTCCTCGAGAGCGCCTGCCGCCGATTCGGCATCTGGTTCAGCCGTCCGGGCAACGGCGTCAGCCATCCCGTCCATCAAGAGCGCTTCGGCAAGCCTGGCATGACCCTGCTCGGGTCGGACAGCCACACGCCCGCGGCGGGTAGCATCGGGATGCTCGCGATCGGCGCCGGGGGTCTCGAGGTGGCGCTCGCGATGGCCGGTGAGCCCTTCTTCATGTCGATGCCCTCGATCTGGGGCGTCGAGCTCCGGGGGCGTCTGCCGAAGTGGGTGAGCGCCAAAGACGTCATCCTCGAGATGCTCCGACGGCATGGCGTCGAAGGCGGGGTCGGGCGCATCATCGAATACTGGGGGTCCGGTCTCGAGGGGCTCAGCGCCATGGACCGCCACGTCATCGCGAACATGGGCGCCGAGCTCGGCGCGACGACGACGGTGTTCCCGTCGGACGAGGCCGTGCGGCAGTTCCTGCGTGCTCAGGGGCGCGAGCAGGACTTCGTCGAGCTGCGAGCGGATGCCGACGCCACGTACGACGCACACGAGACGATCGATCTGTCGACGCTCGAGCCGCTCATCGCGATGCCGTCGAGCCCCGGTAACGTCGTCCCCGTTCGAGAGGTGGCAGGACGCGAGATCTATCAGGCGTACGTCGGCTCGTCGGCCAACCCGGGCTACCGCGATTTCGCGATGACGGCGAAGATCGTCGAGGGACGCCGCGTGCATCCGCGTGTCTCCCTCGACGTCAACCCGACCTCGCGCCAGATCCTGGAGAACCTTGCGAGGGACGGTCACCTCGCAGCGCTGATTCACGCCGGCGTACGGCTGCATCAGGCGGGGTGCAACGGGTGCATCGGCATGGGGCAAGCACCCGCGACGGACCGCATCAGCCTGCGCACCGTCCCGCGGAACTTTCCGGGTCGAAGCGGCACCAAGGAGGACAAGGTCTGTCTCGTTAGTCCCGAGACCGCCGCCGCCTCCGCGCTCATGGGGGTGATCACGGACCCGCGCACACTCGACATGGACTATCCGATCGTCTCCGATCCCGAGGTGCCCGTCCTGAACGTCGAGATGATCGCGCGCCCGCCGCCGCCGGAGGAAGCACGCAACGTCGCGCTCGTGAAGGGCCCGAACATCACCTCGATTCCGGCGCTCGAGCCCTTGGTCACGGCCGAGCCGCTCGTGCCGATCCTGCTCACGCTGGGGGACGACATCTCGACCGACGAGATCCTCCCGGCCGGAGTCCGCGTGCTCCCGTACCGGAGCAACCTCCGCGCGATCAGTCGCTTCTGCTTCGAGGGCTGCGACCCGACGTACCCGGAGCGCGCGAAGGCCCTGACCGGCGGCGGACGCGGCAGCGAGCACGCGATCGTGGCAGGTCGAAACTACGGGCAGGGATCGAGCCGCGAGCACGCCGCGCTCGCGCCTGCCTATCTGGGCCTCCGCGTCGTCCTCGCGCTGAGCTTCGCCCGGATCCACATGCAGAACCTCGCCAACTTCGGCGTCCTCCCGCTCGTCCTGGAGGACCGCGCCGACTACGAGCGAGCCCACCAGGGCGACGTCCTGCGCCTCCGCGACCTGCGGCGATCGCTGATGCAAGGCGTTGCACCCATCGTCGAGAACACCACGACCGGAGATCGGCTCCGCGTGCATCACGAGCTCTCGTCACGTCAGATCGAGATCATCCTCGCGGGGGGCCTCCTCGAGTGGATGCGAGGAAAGGTCGCGCCGCCGCCGCCCGCGGCCTTCGTCGAGCGGCCCCTCCACCCATGATCCGTCCACGCACGAGCCGCGCATCACAGCGCGCGGCGCGTGCATCGACGATGCCGGAGCGCCTCAGGGAAGCGCGCGGCTGTAGAGGGCCAGGCCGGCGTTCGTGGCGCGCAGGTAGGCGAGCTTCCGCGGCGACGCGACGCCGAAGCGGAAGGCGCTCGACGGAACGGCGTCGATGATCGGCTTGGTGCCCATCGCGTTGCCCGGCGCAGGCGCCGTGAAGTCGGCGAGCACGAGATCGACCACCGTCATCTGGCCATGCTGCCGAGGGTTTCGCGAGAGAACGGCTGCCGAGCCCGCGGGAGTCGTTGCGAGGCCGTTGAAGTCGATCCGCATCGAACGCTCGCCGGTGCCGTCGAGCGCCGTGGCGTTGAACCTCGGACCGTTCGAGAAGTAGAGCGCGTACGCGCCGTCTGCCGACAGCGTCAGTGGCAGCGCTCGTTCGGTCGCGACATGGACCTCCGGTTGACCGCCGTTCGTGCTGACGGTGCGGAGGTCGACGTAGCGATCGCCGTCGGGGTTCTGCGGATCGACCGGGCGGCCCTCCAGCGAGTGGAAGAGGACCGTCGACTGATCGAGGCTCACGTCGAGGAGCGCGCGAGCGTCGTCGGCCAGCGTGACCGGCGTGACCACCCCCGGGTCGACGAAGGACGCTTGGCGGAGCGTCGTGCCGGCGTGGTAGACGACCGAGCTTCCGTCCTGTTTCACGAAGCCCCGGGTCACGCCCGTCTCGAGCACCGTCGTCAGCACGGTGGTCGGCTCGTACGTGATGATGCGGCCTTCCCGATCATTCGCCGCGACGGCGAAGATCTTCGAGGCCGTCGTGTCCGCCGACCAGAACGGCGCGAGCCCGTGGTCGACCAGCACTCGCCGCACCGGTGTCGCGGCGTCGGACACGAGCGCGAGGCGAGCGCCGTCGCTCCCGGGCGCACAGTAGGCCGCCACCACCTTCTGTCCGGCGAAGCCGATGTGCGAGCCGCACGAGCCGTCGCCGAAGGCGAGCCGTTCGTCACCCGTGAGCACGTCGGTCTGCGTACGCGTCGCCGTCACGGCGACGGTCAGCTTCGCCGAGTCCAGCGCACCTTGGTCGAGCGTCGCATCCGAGAGAAACGCGATCCGAGCGCCGTCCGACGACGCCCAGAAGAACTCGGGCACTGATCGATTCGAGGCGTCGAGGACGGCGCCTCCCGCAGGCGTCCAGTACGAGAGGGACCCGAGCCCGGTGGTCGCATCGATGGATCGCCAGAACGCGACCGCGTTGCCCTTCACCGTGACGACCGCGTCAGCGGAGATGGTCGCGACCAGCGTCGTCACGGTGCCGCCGCCGAGGGGGACCGCCTGGAGCGTGCGTTCGCCCGATGCGGTCCTTCGTGCGTAGACGACGTGGTCGTCGGAGGTCACGCCGTAGAGCGTGAGGACATCCTTGGCCAGCAGCGTCGCGCCCGGATCGGGATCGGGATCGGGATCTGCATCCGGATCCGTGCCCGAGTCGGATCCGGAGTCTTCATCGGTTTCGTCCGGCCGGCGCGCGTCGGGGGCGTTCGAGCCGGCATCGTCTCCGTTTCGTGGCGCCTCGTTCGTCGAGGCCCCTCCGCAAGCAGCAGCAAAGGCAAGCAGCATCGAAGCAAAGGCGGAGCTGGACGTGACGAGCGTTCGTCGGGAAAGAAGCAAAGCGGCCTCCTTGGAGGAAAGTGGCACCGCGAGTAGCGGCACCCATCTGCTGCTCATCCCTCCAGGCCGCGGATTTGATCACTCGTTGTCTCGTCGTGGCGTCGTGTGAGCCCCGAGCGAGACGCGCTCCTCAACGGAGCTGCTCGATCGTGAAGCGGTAGGCCTCTTCGTCCTTCGTCAGCGCCTCGCTCACGATCTGGATGTCGAAGGGAACGGTTCTCTCGGTCGCACCGTCGACCCGCATCACACGGAACCATCCACCGGACCCCATGACGAACACGGCGCGAAGCACGCCGGTTCCACCGGGGCCGATCGTCGTGAGCCCGACGACGTCGCCGTGGTCGCCGATCGAACATCCCTTCGCTCGAGCCGCCGCGCACCGAAGGGCCGGGTCATTCGGTGCGATCGCGAACCAGTCTCGATTTGTGGGGGCCGGGGCCGGCGCAGTCGGCGAGAACAGGAGCGCGTACGTGCCCTCCGGTGCAGAACGGAGGTTTACGTCGACGTTCCAATGATGGTTGTCACCCGGCGCGCGCGCCTCGACGAGCGCATGGCCGGACGTGCCGATCACGCCCTTGTCACGCGTCGTCTCCGACGGCGGCTGACAACCTGCAAGCAAGGAGAAGCCAATCAAGGCGAGGGAAGCGGAAGCACGGCGAAGCAAGACGATCCGAGCCTCGTGCAACTCGAGTGCCGGGCCTCGACCCGCGTGATCACTGGGGGTTCTCGAGCCGCGCGAGAACGCCCGTTCTCGCCCTACCGAGAACGCCCGCCGTCACCCGGACGGACGGGGCGATGAGCTCTGCAGCGAAGACGCACTTCGCGAGCTCGACTCGTCGGCCGGCTGCTCGTGGGTGGAGGGACGATCCGTCCCGTCACTCGGAGGAGCTCCATCGCGAACAGCGCGACGGACCGGCGCGAGCGAAACATCGACGCGCTCCGAGGAGCTCACGCGTTCTTGCTCGCGCCTGTCGTTGAACGTCGTCGCGGGGTCGGTCGAGCGGGGCTCGTCGTGTGCCGAGTCGCGCGCTTCGGCGCTGCCGGCCGTCGGCTCCGGGCCTTCGGTGCTGCCGCGGTCCGCGTGCGCGCCGGCGTACGACCGAACAACACGCGCAGCTCGTCCTTCGCGCGCTCGAGTGTCCGAAGACGCGACGGTGACAGGTTCTTTCCTGCTCGGTTGATGTAGAAGACGAGCATCGACATCGCGGAACGGAACGGCGCCGCCTTGCGCCGTCGGCTGCGTTCCGCGGATCGTTTCAGTGAGCTCGCGATCTCGCGCGCGCTTCCCGAGCGGAAGATGTCCTGCTCGAGGTCCAGGGCGTCGCTCGTTTCCATCACGTGGTGCGACCAGCGCTTCTTGTTGCTTGTCCGTTGGGTCATCCCGCGTCCCCTTGCAATCGCGAGACCCCCTGACGAGGCAAGGGCAGATACCTCAGCCGCCGGACCTCATACGCGCTCGGAGGCTGCGCTCGGCAGCTCACCATGCTCTCCTTCATGCTCGCGTGTGTCTCAGCGGAGGAAAGACGAGAGCTGGACGGCGCTTGGCGCCGGCAATGGCGGTCGTCCTGGCGATCGCCTTCGGGGCCAAGGTGTCCTCCGCGGCAGAGCCGCTGCCCGTGGCGGTCCGGATCTCGGAGTCGCTTCACGACGGCTGTCCGACGACGCCGCCCGCCGGCGAGCGCCTGGAGGCCCATCTCGGGCACATCCGGGAGGCAGGCGGTGACGAGCCGGCGATCGATCTCGCAGTTCGGGTCGAGCGACGAGATGCCGTCAGTGACGGCACGATCGTCCTCTCGTTCGCAGGTGTGAGCGTGCACCGGAACGCGTCCTCGACCTCCTGCGAGGACGTCGTCGCAGCGTTGAGCATGATGGCGGCGATCGCCATCGGCGAGGAGGCCGAGCGCATCACGTCGTCGTCCGAGGGATCCGAAGAGCCGAGCGTCGCGGGCTCCACCGAGCCGCCGGCGCTCGCGAGCACGCCCAAGGCGAGCGCGCCGGCCGCCCGTCGTCCTGCCCGACGCGTCGCTCCGCCTTCCGTTTCCCGGCGCAAGCACGTTGCGGCAGGTCTGGGGGCCGGCGTCGAGCTCAATGGCAATCGCAACGCCGTCCTCATGGGGACATGGTTTGCGCAGCTCGCCTTTGCGGCGCCGCTCGATCCGACGCTTCGTGTGGGCGTCGCGCGGAGCACCCGAGAAGCGATCTCGTCGTCCCGCGGCGTCGTAGCGATCCGCTGGAGCGAGCTCACCCTGGCCGGGTGCGCGGACCTCCTTCGAGAGCAAGAGCTCCGGGTCGGCCCGTGCTTCAATGCCGAGATCGGCCATCTGGAGGCGAGCGTCGTCGTGCCTCGCCCCGTGGTCGAAGCGTCCTACCTCTGGCTCAGCCTTGGCGGCTCTGCCAGGATCGCGTGGCGGCCGCTGCCCTTTTTCTCCGTCGAGATGATGGTCGGGGCGCGGGCGCCGGCGTTGCGAAAGGAGCTCTTCTTCGAGCCCTACGCCGAGCCCGTCGCCTACCGAGCCCCATCGGTATCGCCGTTCATGGGGCTCGGATTCGTGGCCCATTTGCGATGACGGCTGAGCTTCTGCTGGCCCGACGCGGAAGTTCGAGGGTACTGCTGACGATTTTCGACGCGTCCTTCGCGTCGGTCGACATTGCTCTCGATGGAGGCTTAGGTCGTTGGCCGCTGTGTCCACCATCGCGAGACCGTCGTTCGAAGAGGTCGAAGGTGCATCCTCGAAGAGGGATCCTTCGGCGGACGAACGTCTGCGCGGGATGGTGCTCGAGCACTACGACTTCGTCTGGCGCTCGCTGCGAAGGCTCGGAGTCTCTCCGCCGGAGACGGACGATGCCACCCAGCAGGTCTTCATCGTGCTCTCCGGCAAGCTCCCGAACGTCGAGGCCGGAAAGGAGCGCTCGTACATCTTCGGGATCGTGATGCGCGTCGCCGCCAACGTGCGCCGTGCACGCGCGAACCTCCGCGAGGTGCCCGAGGAGGAGGCTCCGCAGATGCAAGTCGTCCCGCCGGCGGCGGAGGCCCGTCTCGATCGCGCAGATGCACGTGCAGCGCTCGACGAGATTCTCGCCAGCATGCCGGACGAGCGTCGTGCCGTCTTCGTATTGTCCGTCCTCGAGGAGCAGTCGCCCGCCGAGGTCTCTGCGACCCTGCAGATCCCGGTCAGCACGGTGGTGTCGCGCCTGCGGCGCGCTCGCGAAGACTTCCAGGCAGGCATCAACCGCCTTCGCGCGCGAAGGAAAGGAGTCTGACGTGGCCGAGCTCGACGATGTGTCGCTCGAGGGCAACATGCTCGATCAGCTCGAGCAAGACGTCCTCGATTCGGCGCGCGACGACGTGCCTCCCCCCGCGGGGCGGGAGCAGCTGCTCGCGGCCCTGAGCCTGGCGCCTTCGTCGGGCATGACCGGGCGAGCTTCGCCCCGGGGTGGGGCCGGAGCGCGAGTCGCTCAAGTCATGGGCGTCGCGCTCGCCGTCGGCGCCGTGGCGGTCGTCGTGAGCATGTACGGCAGCGGCGATGCGAGCGCACCCGCACCCGCACCCTCGCCCTCGCCGGCGGTCGTGGCTCCTGTCGATCCGGTCGCCACGACGGAGACACCGGCGACGGTCGCACAGCCGGCGGCCGTGCCCTCGCCGCAGCCGTCGTCGGATACGCCGCGGCCGGCGAGCGAAGCGATCGACGTACCGGCGCCGAACCGCCCCGTGCCTGCACTTCGCGCCGTGCGCACTGCGCCCAGCGCAGCGACGGCGGCTTCGCCTGCCGAGTCGACGCTCGGTCGCGAGCTCGCCCGCGTGACGGCCGCTCGCTCGGCGCTCGCGGGAGGTGAGGCCGCGCGCACCCTCCACGAGCTCGACGCGTACGACGCCGAGTTCCCCGCGGGCGCGTTCTCCGTCGAGGTAGCGGTGCTTCGTATCGAGGCGCTCGCACGAAGCGGGCGAGGCGACGAAGCGCGCAGGCTCGGCGATCGCTTCCTGGCTCAGCACCCGCAAGGCCTGTTCGCGCGTCGTGTTGCCACGACGCTACGGAGCGTCGGTCTCGCCCCTGAGGACCCGCTCACGCCTATTCGATGACGCAGTCGCTCTCCGGATTCCCGAGGAGAACCATAGTGAATCAACGCATCCTAGGGCCAGCGCTCGCCCTTACACTCGCATCCGTCGTCATTCCAGCGTGCTCGAGCCGCGAGTCGCTCGGATTCGGCGTGGACGATCCCGCTCCGACCTTCATCCCGTCCTCCGATGCAGGCGAAACAGCCTCCGAGGGGGAGGACGCGTCGATGCCGCCGCTCGTCCCCATGTGCGCGTCGGCGAAGTGCCAAGCGCCGTTCGATACGTGCTCGGACTCGAAGTTCCTTTGCGACATCGATCTTTCCATCGACCCGCTCAACTGCGGGAGCTGTGGCAACGCGTGCCCGACGGACTCATGGAGAACCAACGACTTCCGTGCGGTATGGAAGTGTGTGGGTGGCGCTTGCCAGATGACGTGTAACACCCAACTCAATGGCGCCGACTGCAACGGCCGGATCGAAGACGGCTGTGAGACCACTCTCGGTACGAATCAAAACTGTGGTGGATGCGGCGACGTCTGCCCAGCCGGCTCGATCTGCGAGGCTGGGAAGTGCACATCGTGCAAGCCTGACGAGGTCTTCTGCTTCAATCGATGCGTGAACCTCAAGAACGACCCGAACAACTGCGGCGCATGCTCCAATTGGTGCTCCCCGAATCCGGCCGGATTCCCTCCCCCGCCTCCGCGCATGGCGTACGGGTGCAATGACGGTACATGCAATCATCTCCAATGCAATACTGATTGGGCCGATTGCAACAATGACCGGACCGACGGCTGCGAGGTCAACGTCCGCAGGGATCCAAAGAACTGCGGCGACTGCGGTAAGGAGTGTGCCGCGGGCGAGGCCTGCATCAACGGGACGTGTCAATGCGATCCCGGGCCATCCGGCTGCGATTGTATGCCCGGCTTCGAGACCGATGTCACGCATTGTGGCTCGTGCGGGCTCCGATGTGCGGAGCGACCCAACTCAATCGCTAAATGCGAATTCGGTCGATGTGGCTTCTCATGTCAGGCTGGATATTTCGATTGCAATCAGGTCGCGTTGGACGGATGTGAGGTCGATATTTTCAAAGACCCGCGGAATTGCGGCGCCTTCGGCGCGTCGTGCGAGACGGGACAAGCATGCATCGACGGCGTCTGCGCCACCGAGCCCTGCCCCGACGGAGTCCTGAAATGAGAGCGCGGAGCCCTGACGCTCGACAGAGAGCCCTTCTCCTGACCGCAGCGCTCATGCTCGGCGTACGCACCGTCGGGTGCGCCGCCGGTACGGAAAAAGCGAGCGAGAGTGAAGTCCAGCCCGGCGACGGCGGTGAGCCTCTCGTGGACGCTTCCGCGGTTGACGGCTCGGCGCTGGGCGAAGCATTTCCGGACGGCGGAGATGCGCCGGCGAGCGAGCGTTGCAGCGAAGACGGGTGGTGTCGCGTGGACATGCCCGACGACAAGGCGGCTCTCTACGGGATCTGGGGGAGCGGCCCCAACGACGTATGGACCGTCGGCTCGAATGGAGCCGTCTTCCACTGGGATGGCACCACGTGGAGTGCTGAGCGCGTGGCGACCGATGCCGGTCAGCCGAAGCCGCTCTACGGTATCTGGGGGAGCGGCCCCGACGATGTGTGGGCCTTCAGCGCAACCGAGCTCTTCCATTCGAGCGGCTGGACCGACAACGGAGCGGCCTTTTCGAGCTTCGAAGTCATCAAGCGCGCAGGAACGACTTCGTTCTTGCCAATCGGCCTGCGCGCGGTCTGGGGCGGCACCTCCACGGACGTTTGGGTCCTCCAGGCCCTGACCGGCGCGCCTGGGGCCCTTGCATTCGACCAGTGCTCGCGCGCCGAGGGCTGGGCCTCCGGAGGGCCGAAGCTGACCGAGGCGTTCGGAGAGCGCGGCGGATCCATAGGGTCCAACCTCTCGGGGATCTGGGGGACGAGCTCGCGCGACATCTGGATGGTCGGAGAGAGCGGCCGGATCTTCCACACCGACGGCTACTGGGGTGGCATGGTGCAGTGGTCCCAGGTCAACAGCAACACGCGCGCGAACCTGAACGCCGTCGGTGGGACGAGGGCCGATGACGTCTGGGCCGTAGGGGACCACGGCACGATCCGACACTTCACGTATGACGCGGCGGGAGCGCTCCGCTGGGCTCACTCCGACTCCAAGACGACGAACGCCCTCCGCGCGGTCTGGGCGAGCAGCGCCACGGACGTATGGGCCGTCGGCGACGAGGGCACCATCCTGCGCGGTGACGGTTCGAGCTGGTCTCGCTCGCGGGTCCCCTCGCTACCGCCCTCGACGACGCTCTGGGGCGTCTGGGGGAGCGGTCCGGATGACGTATGGGTCGTGGGACAGCGCGTGCTCCTTCATCGACGCGGTCCGACAGGAGGCACACGATGAGCGGAACGAACCTACGAAACATGGGGGCGGGAGGAGCGCTCCTCCTCGTCGCAGGCAGCTCGGCGGCGGTACTGCTCCTCATCGCGTGCGCGAACGACGGGATGGACGCCTCCGAACCGGCGGCGCCTCGAGACGACGGCGGCGCCGGCGTGATCGAGGATGCATCGCGACCGAACGATGACCTCGACGGCGCCGCCGATCCCGGCGCGGGCATCGCCGTCGACTCCGGTGAGGCCGGAGTCGATCCTTGCACGGTGGACTGGTGCAAGACACCGCTGCCGATCCCGGACGGCGGGAAGCTCTCGCTGATGGACGTCTGGGTGCCGGCTCCGAACGACGCCTGGGCGGTCAGTGAGCAAGGCCTGGTTCTCCGCTGGAACGGGACGCTCTGGTCGGTCGTATGGGACGCGGGAAAGCCCCTCTACGGCGTATGGGGCGACCACGAAGGAGCCCTGTGGGCCGTCGGTGGCCAGGGCGCGATCTTCCATGCTCCCAACGGGACCGGCTGGGCGGAGATCCCGAGCGGCGTCACGACCGATCTGCTGGGCATCTGCGAGGGAGCTCGCGACGCGGAGCGTCCTCGCAACGTCGCGATCGTCGGCTCGTCGGGCACGGTCCTCCGCTGGAGCGGCGAGACCGGAGAGGACGGCCATCCGTCGTGGACCACGTCGAGCCCCGGCGCGATGCTCGACCTCCACCACGTATGGTGCGCGGGCTTCGACATATGGGTCTCCGGCCAGTCGACGGATTGGCTCTCCTACGGCGGCGCGCTCTTCCTCGACAAAGGCGACGGCTGGGAGCGTCAGACCGTCGGCGCGGGTACGGAGAATTATGCCTCGGGCAACACCTTCTCGTCGGTGTGGGCCTACGATCGGCAGAACGTCTGGCTGCGCGGAGGCCGCGGCTTCGTTCACGGAACGGCGAGCCTCACCGATCCTGCCCTGAAGTGGTCCGAACAACGAGTGACCATGAGCGGCGGCCTCAAGCGCATCTCCGATATCTGGGGGAGCGGGCCGAACGACGTCTGGTTCGCGGGGACGTTCGGCAGGATCCATCACTGGGACGGCTCGGAGCTCGCCATCACCGCCACCACCAATTCCTGGGACGTCCTCGCGAGCCATCTGCACGCGGTCTCCGGCAGCGGCCCCGACGACGTCTGGGTCGTCGGTGAGAACGTCGCGCTGCATCGCAACGTCGACAAGGGAGCTCAGAAGTGATCGCCATGCTCCACGCCTCATCCCATTTCTCGTCGGTACGTCGCGCTGCTCTGCTCGCTCTCCTGACCGCGGGCATGCTCTCGGGGGCATGCTCGGACGGCAATGACGTCACCGTCGGTATCATCGACGACGCAGGAGGCGCTCCCGACAGCGCGCTCGGCGACGTTGACGTCGATGTCGAGGACGCCGGCACCCCGACGTCGAGCTTCTCCGGCGAAGTCACGTGCAAGGTCTCTCCGTGCGTCATCGCGCTCTCGGCGAGCAGCGGAAGTCACGTCTGTGCACTCCTCTCCGACAAGACGGTCCGGTGCTGGGGCAGCAACTCGAGCGGCCAGCTCGGCGCGGAGACGCCGATGACCGCCGGCGCTCCGGACGGTGGGGCCTCGGGCGCGCCGTATTCCGCCAAGCCCGTGGCCGTCACGAACCTCGCGGACGTCACACAGATCAGCGTCTCCGGGCGCAGCAGCGCCGGAACGATGGGCGCCCGCCGCTCGGACGGCTCCGTCATGTGCTGGGGCGAGAACACGTACGGCCAGCTTGGGCTCGACGCCGACCGGGTCGTCGCCGATGGAGACGCCCACACGACTGCCTCGCGAGTCCAAGGACTGCCTCTCGCCACCCGCGTCGACGTGGCCGGGACGTTCGCGTGCGCGATCGGCGAGCTGGGGCCCGACGGAGAAGGCGCCGGGATGCACTGCTGGGGCAACAACGCTGCCTTGCAGCTCGGACGCGGATACTTGCCGAGGCCGTTCGGCGTCGCCGGCCCGGTGAACCTCCGCTTCCACCGCGTGCTCGCAGGGGCTGGGACGACGCGCGTCGGCTTCGCGCTGCGTGACGACGGTGACGTCCTTTCGTGGGGCGGCGGTGACTGGCACCAAACCAACTCCGCGCAGAGGGACGCGCTGGCGCGAGAGACCTCGTTCTCGCCCGACGAAGAGCCTCGAGAGATCCCCTCGCTTCACAAGGTCACGCGGCTCGTCGCGGGGGACGTGCACGCCTGCGCGCTCTCGCAGGGCACCGTGTTTTGCTGGGGACGAAACGCGACCGGCGCGGTCGGCAACAGCTCGAGGATCGATGTCTTTGCCCCGTCTCCCGTCTCGCTGATGGGCGCGGACGCGATCCGAGAGGTGGCTGCGAGCAACCTCACGACCTGCGCTGTCGATCAGCGGGGCCGCGCGTATTGCTGGGGCGACAACACGAGCGGACAGCTCGGCAGCGGCGACGCCGAGTTCACGCTCATCCCCGTCGTCGTCGGGGGGCTCAAGACCGAGGGGCCGACGGATGCCCGCGTCGTTCAGATCGCCACGATGGACCACGCCACGTGTGCGCTCCTCGAGGACGGCTCCGTGCAGTGCTGGGGTGACAATTCCGCGGGGCAGCTCGGGATCGGTACGAAAGACGACGTATCGCATCACGGTCCGCAGACGGTCGTATTCTGATTCGTCATCGAAGAAGCGCGCAGCTCGATGCGCGGCGCAGTCGCACCACTGCGGGTAGTTGGGCGCGAGCCCCTAGCTCGTTTTCGAGGATGTACACATGAGAGCGCGTCGTACGAGCGAGTCTTTCGGCCGAGCGGCCTCCACCGAGGCGAGTGGATGGTTCACACTGCGCTCGATCGTGTCGTGCGGCATCGCGATCGCCTGCGGAGCGAGCGTCATGGTCGCCTGCGGGACGACGGAGCGTGCGTCATTCGTCGAGAAACCGAACACCGGCACGTTCGATCAAGCCGACGCGCAAAGCGACGCTTGTGGAGGTGCGGTCTGCTCTCGAGACCTCCATTCGGTCCTGAGCGGTTGCACCGGCGAGGTCATCCGCGAATGCCCTCCCGACACGGGATGCGCGAACGGAGCATGCGTACCCGCGTGCTCGAGCGCCGAGCACAACGAAGGAACGATCGGCTGCTCCTTCTGGACGACACCCGCCGTCGCAACGATCCGCTCCACGGCCGGCGGTATAAAGGAGGATCATCGCGGCTCTTGCTTTGCCGCGTTCGTCGCGAACACGTGGAGTCGCCCCGTGAACGTTCGGGTCGAGCATATGGGGAAGCCGCTCGACCTCTCGCGGAGCATGGCCATCCCTCGCATGACCGGGGGTGAGGTCGATTACGAGGTCCTCGACGGCCCTCTTCCCCCAGGGGAAGTCGCCATCGTGTTCTTGTACCAGAACGTCGTTCCACCGCCCTCCCTCAGCGACCACGTCGTCTGCCCACTGCCGGCAGCGCTGGAGTCAGAGGATCCCACGATCCCTCTCCGCTCGGGAGTGGGCGCTGCATTTTACATTGCCACGGACCTGCCGGTCAGCGCGTATTCGATCTTTCCATACGGCGGCGCAGCGAGCTATATCCCCGCCGCAACCGTCCTTTTGCCGACCAGCTCATGGGATACGAAATATCTCGCCGTGGACGGGTGGGATCCGAACGATCGCGGGGTGTCGCCGCAGGAGCCGACACTTCAAATCGTCGCCGCGAACGACGACACCGAAGTGCGGATCCGTCATGATCTCGTCAAGCTCCCGGGGGCGATACCGGGCAGCGACGAGCGCTCGCAGGTCTTCAAGCTCGCGAAGGGCGAGGTCCTTCAGTTCGCCGGGCATAATGAGCTCGCGGGAGCCCCGATCGAGTCGGACAAGCCCATCGGGGTCTTCGGCGGCTCGAACTGCTCGGTCTTCCCCACCACGTTCGGTACCTGCTGTTGCGATGTGACGCAGCAACAGATTCCCCCCGTCCGAGCGTGGGGGAGCGAATATGCCGCCGTTCGCTACGAGGACCGAAAGAAGCTGCGCCTGGGCGAGAATAGCGCCGACGCAGCGGCGCAAGAGTCCGCCCCGTGGCGCGTCATCGGAGCGGTCGACGGGACGACGCTGGAGTATCAGCCCAGGCGCCCCCAGGGTGCCCCCATCACTCTCTCGCAAGGTGAGGCGGTGACGTTCTGGACAGCCGAACCTTTCGTCATCAAAAGCCAGAATGAGCAGCACCCGTTCTACTTGGCCGGCTACATGTCGAGCCTCAGCTATGGCGATGGAGCGGGGCCGCTTGGCGGACAGATCGGTGATCCCGAGTTTGTCAACGTCGTCCCCTCAGGGCAATACCTCGATACCTATACGTTCTTCACGGACATGACGTACGGCTACACGACCCTTGTCGTCGTTCGTCAGGATCGCGGGAACGGATTCGAAGACGTCGTCCTCGACTGCGCAGGGACGATCACGGACTGGAAGCCGATCGATGCGCAGGGGCGCTTTCAGTACGCCCGCGTCACGCTCGTGCGCAGAGGCGAGCCTCAGCAGTTCGCTGCAGGCACCTGCAACAACGGGCGACACGAAGTCCGCAGCAAGGAGCCTTTTGGGCTCACCGTCTGGGGGTTCGATTTCGCTGCCAGCTACGCCTATCCGGGCGGAGCTGGGCTCCGTACGATCTCCAGTGTTCCCTTTTCAGTGCCGCGATAGTCCAAGCGGTATGGCCACGATCGGCGCAACCGAGTTGCGCCTCAGCGAGCGTTATCGATGACCAAGTTGCACTTGAAGACGTTCTCGGCGGCATGTTTTATGATCCGGCTCCTGGTCGGTTGCAGTAGCGACCCGGACGCGCCCGCCGGGCCTGCGCTGCCTGATGACGATCGGGACTCCGGCACGAGTCATGTCGATGCGGGCGGCGGTGATGCCCATGTCGAGGACGACGCGGCGTCCGATGCTGCACCCGACCGCCGGATCGAGTGGGACAGCGGCGGCGACGCAGGTGCGCCTGTGGTCCTGGACATGTGGGCACACAGCACGACCTTCTGTGCCCGTGTGCAGCGGTCGAGTGGGACGACGGTCGAGTGTTGGGGCAACAACAACGCCGGCCAGCTCGGGCGAGGGGACGTCACGCCGATCGTCGCGATGGGAACGACGTTCAAGCCGTTTCCGATCGACTCTCCGGACGCGCCGACCTTCAGGGTGATTCGGAGCGCCAACGCCACCAACGGCACGATCTGCGGCGTCACGGACGACGACGACCTGAAGTGCTGGGGAGGGGCCTACGGCACGACCGCCGTGAAGGCGAGTGTTCCCGCCGAGCCGTTCCTGACCGGCGTCGCCGACGTCTCCGTGGGCCAGAGTCACGCCTGCGCGATCTTGACCGACTCCCGTGTCGCCTGCTGGGGGGCGAGCTCGAGCGGCGTGTTGGGATTGGGGACCCCGGGGGGCGTGGTCCAGCCAGTGCCGCAAGTAATCCCGGACTTCACCGCAGACCAGGTATCGTGCGGCATTACTACCACCTGTGCCGTGAAAGACGGCGAAGTCTGGTGCTGGGGAGCGGGGTCGCTGACGGGAAACGGGATGGTGTTCAATCCGGTCACCAGTCCGACGCGCGTTGCCGGACTGAGCGGCATCAAGAAGGTTCAGGCCAACACCTATACGTTCGCCCTCGCGGAGGACAAGACGCTGTGGTTCTGGGGGTCGGT
>Ga0066255_1000466_pt1 | contig 76948 bp, 67 predicted proteins | sample ThiBiot_750_biof_FD_71148 | JGI IMG/M metagenome (GOLD analysis project Ga0066255, IMG submission 71148) | Wastewater bioreactor microbial communities from Cape Town, South Africa - Thiocy_expt_750_biof (version 2) | ecosystem: Engineered > Bioreactor > Thiocyanate-remediating >...
TTGCTTCGCCAAAAGAAAGTAAGCCAAGAAAAGGCGACCCCACGGTCTGCGACCCTTCGCTGGCGCTCAGGGCAACCTGCGTCGGCGCGTTTGCGGCGGGTGCCGCGGAACTCGCTGCGCGCTGGCGCGCTCCGCTCAGACAGCCGCGGCAAGTCAGTTCACGAAGCATGCGCGCTGCGACGCGCATGCGCCCGCCGCAAACACCCCGCCGCAGGCGCAGCCCAAGGGGATGGAAGACCGGACACGGGCCATCGCTGCGCTCGGCCTCGTGTCCCGGGTTCCCGCTCCCGGTTCCAACTCCCTTCTGGCCGTGCCGAGAAGCGCAGTGCGCGGGGCGGGCGTGCGCCGCAGGACGCACGCCTTCGTGAACTGACTTGCCGCGTCTGTCCGAACGGAGTGCCCGCAGGGCACGCAGTGAGTTACGCGGCACGTCCCGCGCGCGAGCATCGCAGGTTGCCCGTAGCGCAGCGAAGGGACACGGACAGCAGGGTCGCCTTTCTTTTGGGTACTTTTCTTTGGCGAAGCAAAGAAAAGAACCTCGCCCGCCGGGGCGAGACCCGGCTCCGGTGCATCCGCACTGACGTCATCGCCAAAGCCCACTGCGGTGTCCAAGGGCACACGAGAGACGCCACATGAACCTCTCGCACCCCTTCGTCCAGCGCCCCGTCGCCACCGTCCTGCTCACCATCGGCCTGGCGCTCGCCGGCATCGCCGCCTTTCTCACGCTGCCGGTCTCGCGCCTGCCCGCCGTGGACTTCCCGGTGATCTTCGTGAGCGCCAACATGCCGGGCGCGAGCCCCGCCGACATGGCGCGCACCGTGGCCACGCCGCTGGAGCGCACGCTGGGCACGATCGCGGGCGTCAACGAGATGACGAGCTCCAGCAGCACGGGCTCGACCCGCGTGGTGCTGCAGTTCGACCTCGATCGCAACATCGACAGCGCCGCGCGCGATGTGCAGGCCGCGATCAACGCCGCGCGCATCGACCTGCCGGCCAACCTGCGCACCAACCCGACCTACCGCAAGGCCAACCCGGCGGCGCAGCCGTTCATGATCCTTGCGCTCACGTCCAGGACGCGCACGCCGGGGCAGATCTTCGACGCGGTCAACAACATCATGAGCCAGCGCCTGCTTCAGGTGCCGGGCGTGGGCGACGTGACGCTGGGCGGGGGCTCGCAGCCCGCGGTGCGCGTGGAGCTCAACCCCTTCGCGCTGCACGAGCTGGGCATCAGCAGCGACGATGTGCGCGCCGCGCTGCAGGCAAGCAACGCCAACCGGCCCAAGGGCGTGATCGAGCTCGGCGGCGCCGAACAGGGGCGGGCACTGCAGGTGCTCACGCCCGCGCCGGGCCTGCGCGCGGCGGACTACCGCGACCTCATCGTCGGCCTGCGCGGCGGCGCCGAGGTGCGCCTGTCGCAGGTGGCCCAGGTGATCGACAGCGTACAGGACACACGCACGCGCGGCTCGTTCAACGGGCAGCCGGCCATCGTCGTCAACATCACGCAGCAGCCCGACGCCAACCTGATCGCCACGGCCGACGCCATCGATGCGCTGCTACCGCAGCTGCGCGCGCAGCTGCCGCAGGACGTCGAGCTGCACGTGGCGATCGACCGCACCGGCCCGGTGCGCGGCTCGGTGCACGAGGTGGAGATCACGCTCGCGATCGCCGTGCTGCTCGTGGTGCTGGTGGTGGGGCTCTTTTTGCGCAACCTGCGCGCCGCGCTGATCCCGGCGGTGGCCACGGGGGTTTCGCTGCTGGGCACCTTCGCGTTCATGGCGCTGCTGGGCTATTCGCTCAACAATCTCACGCTGATGGCGCTCACGGTGGCCACGGGTTTCGTGGTGGACGACGCCATCGTCGTGATCGAGAACATCACGCGCCATCTGGAGCAGGGCGTGGCGCGGCGCACGGCGGTGCTCGAGGGCGCGCGCGAGGTTGGCTTCACGGTGCTCACCATCAGCGTCTCGCTCGTGGCGGTGTTTCTGCCGCTGCTGCTGCAAAGCGGTGCCGTCGGCGCGATGTTCCGTGAATTCGCCATGACGCTTTGCATCGCGGTGCTGATCTCGCTCGTCATCTCGCTCACCACCACACCCATGCTGTGCGTCAAGCTGCTGCCGGTGCACGCCGACCGCGCTGCACCCATGCGCCGCAGCGGCGCGGGTCGCCTGCGCGCCTTGCTGGCCGCAGGCCAGCGCGCTCTGGTGCGTGCCTACGAGCATGCGCTTGATTGGTCGCTGGCCTTTCCGTGGTTCGTGATGCTGGTGCTGGCGGTGGTGATCGGCCTGAGCGCCTATCTGTTCGTGCACATCGACAAGGGCTTTTTCCCCGAGCAGGATAACGGCCAGTTCTTCGCCGGCCTGCGCGCCGACCAGAGCATTTCCACCGGCGCATTCGGCGACAAGCTGCAGCAGGCGGCGGACATCATTGGCGCCGATTCTTCCGTGGGCACGGTGGTGGCGTTTGCCGGAGGCGCGCGCGCGGGCGGGGGCTTTCTCTTCGCCGCGCTCAAGCCCGCGAGCGAGCGGCCGCAGGGCGAGAAGACGCGCGCCGTCATCAACCGCCTGCGCCCGCAGCTGTCGAAGATCACGGGGCTGAGCGTGTTCCTCAACCCGGCGCAGGAGTTGCGCATGGGCGGCAGGAGCAGCAACGCCACCTACCAGTACACGCTCAAGGCCGACACGCAGGCCGACCTCAAGACCTGGACGCGCAGGCTCTCGGCGCAGCTCAAGCTCGATGCGCGCCTCACGGACGTCGACGACGACGAGAGCGACAACGGCGTCGAGGCCTTCATCGAGATCGATCGGGCCAAGGCCGCGAGCCTGGGCGTGGCACCATCGGCCATCAACGCCGCGCTGTACAACGCCTTCGGCCAGCGCCAGGTGACCACGATGTACAGCGACCTGAACCAGTACACCGTGGTGATGGAGTGGGCGCCGCGCCATGCGCAGTCGCCCGTGGTGCTGCACGACGTGATGGTGGCCGCGGGCGGCGCGGCCGCCGGTGTCTCGGCCAACCCGGCGCTCAGGAGCGGCTCCACCGGCACGCCGATTTCCACCGCGCCCCGCACCATGGTGCCGCTCTCGGAATTCGCGCGGTTTTCCGAACGCGCCGTGCCCGCCAGCGTCTGGCACGACGGTGGCGAGCTGTCGAGCACTCTCTCGTTCAACCTGGGCGATGGCGTCTCGGTGGAGCAGGGCAGGGACGCCGTGCTGCAGGCCGTGGATGCCATCGGCATGCCCAATAACGTGCGCGGCGCCTTCAGCGGTGCGCTGGCGCAGGCGGCGCAGACGCAGTCGCAGCAGGGGTTGCTCATCGTCGCGGCCATTGTCGTGATCTACATCGTGCTGGGCATGCTCTACGAGAGCCTGATCCATCCCGTCACCGTGCTCACCACGCTGCCCAGCGCGGGCTTTGGCGCGCTGCTGGCGCTGATGCTGCTGAAGATGGAGTTCTCCATCATGGCGCTGGTCGGCATGTTCCTGCTGATCGGCATCGTCAAGAAAAATGCCATTCTCATCATCGACTTCGCGCTTGACGCCGAGCGTGCGCGCGGCCTCACGGCGGTGCAGGCGGTGCGCGAGGCCTGCCTGCTGCGCTTTCGCCCCATCCTCATGACCACGCTGGCCGCGGGCCTGGGCGCGCTGCCGCTGGCCATCGGCTTCGGGCAGGGCGCCGAGCTGCGCCAGCCGCTGGGCGTGACCATCGTCGGCGGCGCGCTCGCGAGCCAGCTGCTCACGCTGCTCACCACGCCGGCGGTCTACGTGCTGCTGGACAAATTGCGCCGCCGCAAACCAGCGGCGGGGAGCCAACCGCTGCCCGCCATGGAGGGAGCATGAATAAACCTGTTTTGATAGCTGCTAACGCTTTACAGAAAAGCGCTGGAGCCGTTTTTTGCTTGATACTTTCCGTCACGCTGCTTGCGGCCTGCTCCAGCGTCACGCCGCCGCAGGCGAGCGATGCGCCGCTGCCCACGCACTGGAAGAGCGCCGCGCCCGAAGGCTGGGTGAGCACCGCCGCCTACAGGCAGTGGCAAGGCGGCCAGTGGTGGCAGCTCTTTGGCGATGAGATGCTGGACGCACTGGCGCCGCAGGTGGAGGTGGGCAATCAGAACATCGCCGCGGCGGCCGCCAACGTGGCGCAGGCGCAGGCGCTGCTGCGCCAGAGCGAATCGCAACGCCTCCCGACGCTGGGCGTGCAGGCACCCGCGCAGCGGTCCGGCGACCCCGCGCACGGCAGCGCCAGCGCCGGCCTTGCGGCGAGCTGGGCGCCCGACCTCTGGGGCCGCATCGCCGCCGGCGTGGCGAGCCAGCAGGCGCAGCTTGAGGCCAGCGAGGCCGATCTGGCCGGCGCACGCCTGGCGGCGCAGGCCAGCCTGGCGCAGGCCTACTTCCAGGTGCGCGAGCTCGATGCCGAATCGCAGCTGATGGACGAGATCATCGCGGGCTATGTGCGCGCGCAGTCGATCACCGACAACCGCTACCGCGCGGGCATCGCCGCACATACCGACCTGCTGCAAGCGCAGACCACGCTGGAAAATGCCCGCGCCACGCGCGAGAGCCTGCGGCGCAGCCGAGCCACGGCCGAGCACGCCATGGCGCTGCTGCTGGGCCGGGCGCCCGCGCAATTCACGCTCGAGACCGCCGCCTGGCGCAGCGTCGTGCCCAGCGTGCCGCCGCTGCTGCCGTCCGAACTCTTGCTGCGCCGCCCGGACGTGGCCTCGGCCGAGCGCGCCGTCGTCGCCGCCAACGCGCGCATCGGCGCCGCGCAGGCCGCGTGGTTTCCCAGCCTTTCCTTGAGCGCGGGTGTGGGTGGCGCGGCGGGCAACCTCGCCGATCTGCTCTCGGTGCCCACGCTCACCTGGTCGCTGGGTGCGAGCCTGGCGCAAACGCTGTTCGACGCGGGTGCGCGCGACGCCGCCGTGCAGCAGGCCATCGCCGCGCAGCAGGCCGCGAGCGCCCAGTACCGCCAGAGCGCGCTCACCGCCATGGGGCAGGTCGAAGACCAGCTCACCGCGCTCGATGCGCTGGCGCGCCAGATCGCGCACCAGCAGGCCGCCGCCGAGGCCGCCGCGGGCGCCGAGCAGCGCACGCTCAACAGCTACCAGGCGGGCCTGTCGGCCTACACCAGCGTGGTGACGGCGCAGGCCGCCACGCTCGGCGCGCGCCGCTCGCTGATGCAGCTGCAACTGCAGCGCCAGCAGGCCGTGGTCGCGCTGGTGCAGGCGCTGGGGGGTGGCTGGATCGCGCCCTGGGCGTGAGCTTCGGTCGGGCGGGTTCGGGGCCTTGCAGGCCACGCCCTGGCGCCGCCTCCAAATAGTTGTAGCTTTCTCCAGCCGCTCCCTTTAGACTGCCGCGGCGAATTGAAGCTGCCGGTATCCCCTGGTGCACTCACGGGAAGCGAGGAGACGCATGACAAATCAAGACGTGATCCTGACGGTCTGGCTGGTTGGCGCTGCGCTGATCACCCTGGGGTTCATCTTCGTCATCATGCAGGTGGGCAAGCCCGCCGGTGATGCCGCGGCGCGAATGCACGCGTCACACACCTGGCAGGCGCGGCTCTTCGCCCTGATGGCCGTGGCATTCATCGTCGGCACCTGGGCCACCTTGCGCCACTTCCCGATTCCCGCGCAGGGTAGGGCGCTGGGCGCGCCACAGACGGTGCAGGCCGTCGGCCGCATGTGGTCGTGGGAGCTCAAGCCCGACAAGGTGAACGCAGCCAGCGCAGTGGAATTTCGCGTCACGAGCGACGACGTCAATCACGGCTTCGCCATCTACGCGCCGAGCGGCCGCATCGTCACGCAGACGCAGGCCATGCCCGGCTACACCAACCACCTGCTCTACACCTTCGATGAGCCCGGCATCTACACCGTGCAGTGCATCGAATACTGCGGCGTCGGGCACGGACCCATGACTGCCACCTTTGAAGTTCTCGCGGCGAAAGGACAGTGACCATGGCCTCGCTCACCCTCTACCCGCAGGAAGAGCGTCTCGCCGGTGGCGAACGCCTCACCTTCAACCTCTACCTCGTCACGGGGCTGCTGCTCTTCGTGCTCATGATGCTGCTGGGCGTGGTCATGCGCATGACGCAGGCACGCTGGCTGGGCGTGCCGTCCGACTGGTTCTACCAGCTGCTGTCCATGCATGGCGCCGGCATGGTCGGCACCTCGGTGATGATCACGACGGCAACGATGTGGTTCTTCCTGCGCAAGTACGTGACCCTGCACCTGTGGGCATTCGCCACCAATTACGTGCTTTTCATGCTGGGCGCACTGTGCATCATCGGAGCCATTTTCGGCGGCGGCTACGCGGCGCTATGGACCTTCCTCTACCCGCTGCCCATGCAGGGCATGGGCCTGTGGTCGCCGGGAGCCTCGGCGCTGTTCATGTTGGGCTACCTGCTGATCGGCGTCGGCTCGCTCGTGTTCTACATGGACGCCGCCGCCGGCATCATCAAGGTGCACGGCAACCTCGCGCGCGCCCTGGGCCTGCACTGGCTCTTCAGGGGCGTCATCGACCCCGACCATCCCAAGGCGGTGGTGGCCAGCACCAGCATGGTCATCGCCAACACCCTCGGCATCCTGGCCGGCGCGGTGGCGCTGGTGATGAGCCTGGTCAGCATTTTCTTTCCCGAGGTCAAGCTCGACGCGGTCATGATCAAGACGCTGATCTACTGGTTCGGGCACATGTACATCAATGCGGCGATCTACATGGGCGTGATCGCCATCTACGAACTGCTGCCGCGTTACACGCACCGGCCGTATGCGCTTTCGCGCCCGTTTCTCTGGGGCTGGGCGGCGACCTCGATGCTGGTGATCATCGTCTTTCCCCATCACCTTCTGATGGATTACGCGATGCCGCACTGGATGCTGGTGATGGGCCAGATCGCGTCCTGGGGTTCGGGTTTTCCGGTCGTCATCGTCACCACCTGGGGGGCACTGAGCAACCTCTACCGCGCCGATTTCAAGTGGAGCCTTCCGCCCATGCTGCTGGTGCTTGCGCTCTTCGGCTGGGTTACGGGCGGCTTTGGCGCATTGCTGGACAGCACCATCCGCGTGAACCTGACCATGCACAACACGCAGTGGGTGCCCGGGCATTTCCACTTCTACCTGCTGCTGGGCGTGGTGGCGATGACGCTGGGCTTCATCTACCACGTGATCGGCGATCGTGCGCCCGACGCCACCCGTTCGGGAACGGGCCACAAGATGTTTGCGCTTTATCTGGCGGGGGCGCTTGTCTTTCTCTTCGGCTTCCTCGATGGCGGACGCGTGAGCGTGCCTCGGCGCATGGCCGAGCACCTGGACGCCTGGCTGTTCACCGATCAGGTCGGCGCTGTCGGCGGCCTGCTGGTGCTGCTGGCCATGCTGTATTTCGCGGCGCAGCTCACGGCGGGTCTGCTGCAGACGCCCCGCGCGGGAGCGGCCCGTGTCGACACGGCGAACGCTGCTCGCTAGCCTGCCGATCGTGCTGGGGGGCGTGGCCGCGCTGGCCGCGGCCACCGATGGCTTTCGCGCCTTCACCTCCGAGACGGCGCGACGCCTGTCCATCGCCGCTCGGGCACGCCCCTTGCCCTCCGTGGCGCTGCAAACGGCGCAGGGGCAAACCGTCAGCCTGGCCCAACTGCGCGGGCGCTGGCTGCTCGTGGATTTCATCTACACCCGTTGCGAGACCTACTGCTCGGTGCAGGGCAACGAATTCGCACGACTGCAGCAGCGGCTCGCCAGGCCGATCTCCAGCGGGCAGGTCGCGCTCCTGAGTATCAGCTTTGATCCAGGCTACGACACACCGCAGCAGTTGCAGGCCTACCAGCGGCGCTCGGGTGACCACGGCACGGGCTGGATTGCCGCGCGGCCCCTGCAGGCTTCGGACCTGGCGCTGCTGCTGCGCGCCTTTGGTGTCGTCGCCGTGCCCGACCGGCTGGGCGGATATGTGCACAACGCCGCCATCGCCATTGTCGATCCGCGCGGCCGGCTGGTGCGGATCGTCGATTGGGATGCCCACGAACAGGCCGAGGCATGGGTACGCCAGCGCATCGCTTGATGAGCCTGACCGCACCGCGCAAGGCGTGGCTGGGCGCGGCTTTGTGGCTGGCGCTGGCCCGGACGCCGCTGCGCGCGCCACTCGAAGCCAGCATGACGCTGCACATGCTGGTGCAGATGCCCCTGCTGGCACTGGCGGGCGTATGGCTGGTAGCGCCGCTGCCGCCGCCCTGGCGCGAGCGCCTGGCACGCTGGAACCAGCGTGGCATCAACGGCTTCCTGCTGGCCTCGTTCGTCGGCATGCTCTGGATGGTGCCGCGCATGCTCGACGAGGCCGTACAGCAGCCCTGGGCGGCGCTGGCCAAGTTCACCAGCATTCCCCTGCTGCTTGGCGCACCACTGGCGCTGAGCTGGCCGCGCGCGGGTTTTGTGCTGCGCGCCGTGCTGCTGCTGGAGGCCGTCGCCACGGCGTTTCGCCTGGGCTGGCTCTACCTGGCCACGCCCAGCCGGCTGTGCAGCAATTACCTGCTCGATGACCAGCAACGCCTGGGGCAGGTACTGCTGCTGATCGGGCTGGTGCTCAGCCTCGTGGTGGCCGGCCGATTGATGTGGGGGCACATCCGGGTCGAGGATCCACCGGTTTGAGGGGGGTGGCTCACGCAGCCCTCCGGCCCGAACCGCCGTCGGGTCCGTGTTGCCCGTGGCTTGGAGCGGCCTCGCGGTACTGCCCCGGCGTCTGGCCGAAGCGGCGCCTGAAGTGCTGGCGCAGCGAAGTGCCTGTGGCGAAGCCCACCTTTTCGGCGATTTCCTCCACCGTGTGATCGGTGCCGTGCAGCAGTTGCTGGGCCAGCAGCAGGCGCTGGTGCAACTGCCACTGGCCATACGTGGTGCCGGTGATCCGCCGGAAGTGCCGCGTGAAGGCGCGCACGCTCAGGCCGGTCCGGGCGGCTGCCGCCTCCAGACCGATGGCTTCATGCAGGTGCAAGCTCACCCAATCGAGCGTGCCACGCACCTTGCGGTCGACGTCCGTCCGCACGATGGGACTGCCCAGGCGCTGCTGCTGCGCACCTTCGCGCTGCGGCGCGCTGACGATCCGCCGCGCCACTTCCGTGGCCACGGCGGGGCCGCATAATTTTCTCAGCAGTTGCAGGCAGATGTCGATGGCCGACGCCCCGCCGGCGCTGGTCCAGAGGCGGTCCTCGACGGTGTAAAGCACGTCGGGCTGTAGCCGGATGTCGGGATGGCGCTCGGCCAGCAGGGGCACGCGCGCCCAGTGCGTGGTGGCGCGCCGCCCAGCGAGCAGTCCCGCACCCGCCAGTACGAACACGCCCAGGCACAGCCCCACGATGTGCGCGCCTAGCGCGTGCGCCTTGTGCAGTGCCTGCTTGAGCGGCGCGGGTACGGGGGTATCCACCGAGTGCCAGCCGGGCACCACCACCGCGTCCGCTTTCGTCAGAGCCTCCAGATCACCCGTCGCGTTGATGTCGAAACCAGCCAGGGTATGAATCATTCCAGGGGCGACCGCGCACATCCTGATGTCGATGCAGGAAGTGCCGAACCCGCTGTAGCCGAACACCAGCAAGGGGCCCGCCAGATGGAAGGGCCCGATGTTCTCGTAGAGCAGCAGCGCCACCACGGGGCGGCGCTGCAGTTCAGATCCGGGCATTCCGAAAAGTTGATTTTTTGCAAGGCGTTGGCCAGAACCTATTGTTGTTTGTTCGAAATTCATCTTGTGCTGTGGGCCGGGAAGAGCAGCATGGGTTGCCGCTTCCAAGGTTGCCAGTTTGGCGCAGACAGACCCGGCCACCAGGTACTTTTCAAGGCGGATTCTTGCGCGGTCAAATACCTGCGTATCAAGTGGTCTCATCTTGTCGCATCGAGCCATCAACCCGAATGGAGGTCCGGCCGGGATTACGGTTTTTTTCGCCAAAACCAACTTAACTTGCTGATTTATAGAACAAAATCCTGCTTGTAGTTGATCGGCTCCACTTCCCGGTTCAGGTCCAGCGGATACTCCCCGAATCGATTGATGTGCTCGCGACGGTACGGCGCCGTGCCGCGCAGGATTTCTTCCGTCAATTGATACCCTTTCGCCTGGAGCGACTTCAGGATGCGCGTCATTTGATGCACGTTGTGCAGAATGATCATGTTGGCCACCAGGTGGTTATACTTGATGACCTTCTTCTGCTCATGCCGAATGTTTTCCGCAATGATGCCGTCCCCGCCGAAAAACAGCCACTTGACGAAATCATTGAATTCTTCGCTCTTGTTGGTGGCGGCGTTGACCGTCTTCCGCAGCTCGGCATCGTTGATGTACTTCAGCAGGTACTGGGTACGGATCGCCCTGCCCAGCTCCCGGAATGCGTAGTACAGCCGGTTCTTGCGGCTGGCCGTGCCCAGCCGGCGCAGGATCGTCGACGGTGCGATTTTGCCGGCCTTGATCGAGATCACCACCCGCAGCATGTCTTTCAGATGGCGCGCGATCAGCTCCCAGTCAATCGAGCCGCGGAACAGCCTGTCGATATGTGCATAATGCTCGGTCCGGTCAGCCCGATAGAACAACAGGTCCTTGATATTTCGGATGCGCGGCATCAAGTTGATACCCAACAGATACGCCAAGCCGAACACGGGCGTGCTTTGCGCCTGGGTGTCGCCGTGCAGCGTATCGGGCTGGATATCGGACTGGTTGTTGATCAATCCGTCCAGGATATACACGGCCTCGTAGACCCCGCAGGGAATGAAATGGCTGAACAGGGCAATGTATTTGTCCGACACGTGATAGTAGCCGATGCCGCCGTAGCCGCCGTACCGGATGTGGTACTCAGACAGCAGGTTTTCCTCGTAGAGATTCCATTTGGTGCCATCGGCCGACGCGCTCTTGCCCGAACCCCAGTAGCGCGGCAACGCAAAGCGATTATAGGCGTTGATGACCTTGACGATGGCCTTGTCCAGGCGCTGCTCGGTGACGTGCTTCAGATTCAACCAGGCGACCTGCTTGCGGCTCAGCCCCTTGACCGAGCGTGCCGTCTGCGTCGGGCCGAGATTGCATCCGTAGCAAAACAGGGTCGTGATGAAGCGCTTGCGCGGCTCGTCCACCTTGGCCTCAAAGCCGGACAGCGGCCCGAACAGCTTATGCAGGTCCAGCCATTTCTCCGTTTCGGTCAAGACATCCAGGATGCTGGCATCCTTCATCTGCTCCCGGATCAATTCGTCGATGACTTGCAGTTCCGGCGACGGCTTGGGCCGCTCGCCACGTCGGATCACGATGCCCGTGCCATCGATATCGACATGCCCGTTCTCGGGGAAGCGAGCGTCGACTTCCTTGGTCAGCGTCTGCAAATCCTGTTTGACCTTCGCCACGAACTCGGCAGGATCGGTCGGCAAACCGACCAGTTCGCCGAATGCGTCGATCTCCTTCTCATACTCTTCCCAGCTGACCAAGTGATTGCGGTAGTCGTCGAAGTCACCGCTGTGCTCCACATAGAGGTCGCCTGACTTCAACTCGTCCATCACCTCGGACAGCACCGCCAGCTCGAAGTATTTCCGGTGGAAATGCGTTGGCGCCGTGCTCTGCCGCTTGCCGAAGATGAGATGGCGCCACTTTTCCGGGAGCCAGTCCAGGGCCAGGATATCCAGTCCGGTTTCGGCGATGGACAATTGTTCCCGATGGCTGGAACGGAATTTCTGGATCAGCGCGACGTTCCTCAGCAAGGTCTCGTCTTGCGAACTGGAGCGCAGATTCAACGCTTCCAGGCACTTGAACAACAAACTGCGCTTGCCCGCGTAACCGACCAGCATGAACGGATAATAGTTGTTGCCAGCGTACGCCATGTGCTCGTCGCATTCATTGATCCAGCTTTCGATCTCCCCGTCCAACGAGTTTTCCACGCGGGCCACGCGCTGATCGGACGTACCGGTCTCATTGAAGACGGTCAGCACTTCCCGGAACTGACCGATCAGGCGCTCGACCTGGTCGGACTGCTGCAGATGGTATTGGCGCAGGCGTTCGGTGGCGGCGTTGTGGAGGCTACGCATGGTCTTGATGAAGATGTCGGCCACGTCGTCCATCGCTTTTTGCAGCTGGATCTGAATCAACAGGATGGCCAGCGTATAGCGCTTCAACGGCTTCAAGGCGCGCATTTCGGCCAGATCGAGCGCCCGTGCTTCCAGCACCAGTTGCTCGCGCTTGGTGGCGGCGATGTCGTCGGTATTGGGCAGCCCCTCGGCCAAGCCGATCATGGCGTCGATATGCTGCAAAAAGTCGGTTACCTCCCGCACACTGGGCTGCTTGGGCTCACGTTTCAAGCTATCCCAGATGCTGCGTGCCGGCGCCGGCTGAAGGATATTGTCCAGGCGCGCAATGATGTCGGACGAAAGCGTTCCGGCAACCGCCTTGTAGATCCGGTCGTTGACGGTTGCGCGAGAGGCGCGCGCCAGGCGAAACAGGTAGGTAAAGCCAGGCAGTTCATAGCGCCGCTGAATCAATTCCTCGATCAAGACATTGATGATGTCGGGCAGCTCCTGCTTGGTTTGGGCTGCCTGCAGCGCCTGGTCCTGCAACCAGTCCTCTGCCGTCCGATCCATCTGCTTGATCTTCACATACTCACGCAACCGAGCCTGGTGGCGGTGCCGCGTGCCGGCATGGTCGTAGCGGGCGATCGCATCCATGGACGGCACCCGCACTTGGGCACGCGAGCAAATATGCTCGATGATGGCCTTGGGCACAGCGGAGATCGTCACGAAATAGCCGAGCCGCTGCAAGAGCTTCAGTTGGATCAGCAAGAAGAGCCGTTGCGACGCCTGCCGGTATTGCGCATTAACGTACTTGAGTTCCGCGGGAGTCGGCGAATAGATCGCGAGCAGCTCTTGCTCAGTGAAGTCAGGCTTTAGGCGCGGATAAGCGGTTTCGTGGACACTCGTCATCGCGGCGGATGGATGGTGATGGACCGTATCAAGAGTTTACCAGTCGCAGACATTGCATCAATGGAATGGTCTTGTCCATTCCGATTTGGGAAAATGACAAAATTGTCATCAAACGGTGCGCGATTTGTCGCCAGCGGTGCCCTACCATCGGGAGGTCAATTGCTAACTTCTCCGGCAAGAATGCATCCATGCCGGTTTCTGCGAGAAAGACCTATTTTTGATGGAAGATTTCCTGCTTCGCCAATTCGATATCTCGTTCATCGATGTCAGCGCTTATGTCGGACTGGCCGCTGCTGGCGTGATGACGGTAAATCTGTTCGTTGGTTTGCTCCTGTCGATCCAATACAATCCGACCGCGAACTGGCCCCATCGCCGCATTCCGTTGTTTGACCTTCACAAGTGGTCCGGATACGGCGCACTGTTCCTGTCGCTGCTGCATCCGGTATGGCTACCGCTGTCCAAGGTAGCCCATTTCACGCTGCTGGCCGTGTTCTATCCGCTGGTCACGACCGAGCAGCCGATCCTGGTCAGCCTGGGCGCGGTGGCCGCGTACACGCTGATCTTCGTGGTGGTGACCGCCTATCTTCGCCATCGCTTCGAGTATGCGTTCTGGAAGAAACTGCACTACGCCTCCTATGTCGTCATTGTCTCGTTCCTGGTGCATGGCGTGTTCACCGAACCCTCGCTCAAACCAAGTGCCGTCATCGATTATTTCGATAGCGGCAAGCTGTTCATTGAGGGCTGTGCGGTCATTTGCATCGGACTGATCGCCTGGCGCATAACCGTCGGTGCCAAACTACGTGCAAGGAATGCGTCGCAGGCCACGTCTCTCCCAGCGTGGCACGGGCAGCTTGTCGTCGACCGCATCCTTGACGCGGGGCCCGACGTTAAAGTGTTCCGCCTGATCAATCCCGCTGGCGGCGTCCTGCCGTTTCATTTTCTGCCCGGCCAATACCTGAGCATTCGGCTGACGGACGGCGAGCGCGTTTTTACCCGCAGCTACAGCATTGCCTCCGCGCCGGAGCAATGCGAGTTTTGTGACATTGCCGTCAAGCGGATCGAAGGCGGGCGTGGTTCAGCACATTTGCATGAAAGTATCGAGCCAGGCCACGTATTGAACTGTACCGGGCCAACGGGCACATTCACCTTCACTGGTACTGAGGCGGACAGTCTCGTCATGATCGCCGGGGGCATCGGTATCACGCCCTTGTTAGGCATAGTGCGGCATTTGGCGGCAGTGAACTGGCCGCATGATGTGTACTTGCTATTCGCGGTCAGCACGCCGGCGGACATCCTGTTTGAACAGGAAATTTCCGCAATCGCGCAGCGCTATCGCCGTTTCCGGTATCGGATACTGCCGTCGAAAGTTAACGATTTTGCGTGGGAGGGCCCGAGCGGCCGCATCCAACCGCAGCACCTGGCCGAGCTCGTGCCGCATCTTGCGCGCCGGCGTGTGCATCTGTGCGGCCCGGAGTCGATGATGGCAGCGACGATCGCCATCCTGCGCGAACTGGGCGTTCCCGATTCACAGGTCCACACGGAATCCTTCGGCGGCGAAGGCGTGATCATCGACGATAGCATGGTGGATGCAACCGTGACGTTTTCGGCCTCCGGCAAACGCTGCATTGCCCCAGCCGGCATGACCTTGCTGGATGCGGCCGAAGCATGCGGCGTGCCGATCGAATCGCTATGCCGCGTCGGGACTTGCGGCACTTGCAAGATCAAGGTCACGGCCGGCGAGGTCAAGATGCAACGTGACGATGCGCTGACGACAGGTGACATGCGCCGCCATATCGTGCTTGCGTGCCAGGCACGGGCGATCACGGCAGACGTCCAGATCGAGCGTTGAAAACCAGATTTTTACGGAAAAGGAAGTACAAAATGATCAAAGCACGACGAATTCAATGCACTGTCGCCATTGCGATCAGCGGTCTTTTCTTGGGGGGCGGCACTGCCTATGCCGCTGCCGATACCTTCACTGGCCAATTTCTGACCACCGGCAATTTGTCGACACAAACGGCGCTGATGCCGTCTTTGAACGGTCGCCTGACCGCCAACTATGCACCGAGCTGGATGAAGGGCAATGTCGATTTCCGGTTGGAGCGCTATACGGAGAATTCCTATCATGCGGCCAATGGGGACATGGTCCGCGAGCGTAAATTCGAAGCGCAAATGAATTACAACTTGCCGCTAACCGAGCACCTCAACGCCGTATTCGGCGTGCTCCGACATGAGAATTACACCTTTCAGGACAATTACAACTGGGGCGTGGCCGGGCTGGCATGGAATGGCGATATCGCCAAGGACACGAATTTGAGCACGGCGCTGCTGGCAGAAAAGCGCAACGGTGGCGGCCGCGTCTTTTACGACTGGTCCGGCACGGTCGAACACCGCTTCATGGAAAAATATGGTGCGTTCGCCGCGTTGCACGTCTATGAAAACCTGGGCGAATTCGATCCCGAGCCCACCCATAAGCGCGAATTCGAAACGGGGATCAATTACTACTTAAGCAAACGGTACTTCGCCGGCGTCTCCTACTTTTACCATCAGCAGGTCGGCGATCCCGCAGATCGATTTTCTTTCGTAAAGTTGAAGTTGGGCGTCAATTTCTAACGAGCCGGACCAGTCGGAACTGATCGATGAAACTACCCGTCCCGGTCATTCTGTTTGGCGGCATCAGTCTATTGAATGAAATTTCGGCGCAAATGGTGGCACCATTGCTTCCCATTCTGCTGACTGCCATCTTAGGTGCCGGGCCGGTGGCGCTCGGCATCGTGGAAGGCGGTGCTGATGCGGTTGCGGCGTTCATGAAACTCTGGATCGGTCGCCGGGCAGACATCGCGCCACAGCAACGTAAGTGGATGGCCCTGTTCGGCTACGCGCTGTCGAATTTATCGCGGCCGTTGATGGCATTCCCGCTAACCTGGCCGATCGTCGCACTCCTTCGCGGCCTGGATCGTATCGGGAAAGGGGTGCGCGGCGCACCACGGGATGCGATTCTGGCTGACGCAACACCCAAAGAACTGCAGGGTCGGGCATTCGGCTTACAGCGCGCAATGGATTATGCCGGCGCGGTGGGCGGCACGTTGATCGCGGCGGCCATACTCGCCACATCCACGCTCTCGATCCCGCAGGTGATTCTGCTGACGATCATTCCGGGGATCGTGGTCGTCGTCTTGCTGGCCCTGATGCCGAATCCCGCGCAGGTGGGCGCGACAAAGGCGCAAAATGTGCCCGTTCCAGCGCTCAATTGGGGCACCCTTGATGCGTCGCTCCAGCAGTACCTGGCTGTACTGGCAATATTTTCTCTGGCTAAAGCGTCGGAAACTTTTCTGGTGCTGCGCGGACATGAATTGGGGATGGATGCGGTACAGGTACTGCTGCTATGGGCATTTTTGGCATCTGTGCAAACGGTGATCGCCCTGATTGGCGCGCCATTGACGGACCGGATCAGCAAACGCAGCCTGACATTGTTTAACTGGGTAACACTGGCAATCAGTTATGCCGCACTGTCGCTGGTGCGGACAAGCGCGCAACTTTGGCTGGCCGTCGCATTGTATGGCGCATTGAGCGGGATCTCCGAGGGGGTGGAGCGCAGCTATGTAAGTGAACTGGGCCGCTCGCTTGGAAAAGGTATGACATTTGGCTGGTACTACATGATAACCGGTGTTGCTGCCATTCCAGCAGGCTTGTTATTTGGCGGACTCTGGCATGCGGGTGGTCCGATGCTGGCATTCGGCACGTCAGCGGCCATCGCATTGATATGCGCCGTCGTGCTGGGCTTGCTAAAGCCCAATGGGATATCAGGAGGCGCTGCCTGAAATGAATTTTTCGCATTGCGCAGCGCGTGGCAAATCGAGCGTAAAGGCGGTATGCGATCCGGGCTGACTTACCACCGTGATCTGTCCGCCGTGCAAATCGGCAATAGATTTGACGATCGTTAATCCCAGCCCGACATTACCTTCTGACCGGGCGGGGTCCACCTGGTAGAAGCGGTCAAACAAGTGCGGCAAGTGCTGCGTGTCGATACCTTCTCCAGTATCGATCACCTGCAGCCTCGCCTGACCCGCCGGAGATTGTGTCGCCTTGAGCAGGATGGTGTCGCCCCTAGCGCAGTGCCGCAGTGCGTTGGCCACCAGGTTGGACAGCGCGCGGCGCAGCAGTACCGGATCGGCGACAAGACGAATATCGCCTTCGCTTGCCAAACTCACACCGCGTTCCTCGGCCAGCGCTTCGAAAAACTCCATCACTTTGGCAAATTCCGCGGCTGCCGAAATCGGTTCGACATGGCGAGCGATCTGACGATTTTCGGTGCGCGCAAGGAAAAGCATCGCTTCGATCATGCGGTTCAACGCTTCATATTCCTCCATGCTGCGCTCGATCAGTTCTCGGTATTCGTCGGCGGTCCTGGCGCGGCTTAACGTGACGCTTGCCGCGCTGATCAAGTTGTTCAACGGCGTTCTGAATTCATGCGCCAGGTCGGCCGAAAAGCGCGACAACTGCGTGAATGCATCCCGCAGGCGGGACACCATCGCGTCAAACGCCTCAGCCAGTTCTTTCAGTTCCGCCGGCATCGGACGATTGCTCAGGCGTTCATCGAAGTGGGCTGCATTGATACGGCCGGCGGCCTGCGCAATCCTGCGCACTTCGGATAATCCGCGCCGCATGCCGACATAACCGATCGCAATAGCCGCCAGTACGGCGCCGAACCATACGCCGACCAACTTATTCAGGTAAGCAGCGAAATCGCGCTCAGACTCGTCTAAGTCGAGTGCAGCTTGGATGACCTGCACATTCCCTGTACGCCCTGCGACGGCGCGCGCCGACATCAGCATGTATTCCTGATCGCCAATCGCGTGCTGCCAGCGTATTGACTGCCGCGGGATGGTGATGGGACCGACAGGCGGCGGAAAGGCAGTGGCCGGCGTTGCCATGCCGGCTGTCTCGGAAACCATTGCACCGTCGCTGGTGAGAATCCGGACATAGATGCCTTGACGCGACAATACATGCGACTCCCACTGTCGGGACAATCCTGCCGGAGCAGATTTATCGTCCGACATGACCAGGCGCACCTCGCGGATATGCTCAACCAATGCGTCCCGATCCTGGGCCAAAATATCCTGCTTCAACGACCAGTACAGATAGATGCCCGCTCCCAACTGGATCAACGCCACGCACAGGGCAAAAGCGAAGGTCAGGCGCGCCGTGATCGACCAGGGCCGATCCTTACGCACCGCGCAGCTCCAGCACGTATCCCACGCCGCGGACGGAATGGATCAGCTTGGGTGTGAAATCGGCATCGATCTTTGCTCGCAGCCGACGCACTGCAACATCGACGACATTGGTGTCGCTGTCAAAGTGCATGTCCCATACCTGTTCTGCCAGCACGGTGCGCGACAAGGCTTCTCCAGTGCGGCGCAAGAGGAGCGCCAACAGGGAAAACTCCTTCAGTGTCAAATCGATTCGCTGACCGCCCCGCGTGGCTTTTCGGCCGAGCAGGTCGAGCTCCAGGTCGGCGATCTGCAGTACCGTGTCGCGCTGGGGTTGCACCCCTTGGACGCGGCGCAGGATAACGCGGATACGCGCCAGCAGCTCGGAGAATGCAAACGGCTTGACCACGTAGTCGTCGGCGCCTAACTCCAATCCGCGCACCCGGTCTTCGACGCCGTCGCGCGCGGTCAGGCACAGGACTGGCAGGGAAGGCTTTTCGCGGCGAATCAATTCCAGGATCGACCAGCCATCAATACCGGGCAGCATCATGTCCAGCACGATCAAGTCGTAGGCTTGCGTCATCGCCAGATGCAGGCCGTCGACGCCGTTGGCGGCGATATCGGCCAGGACCGCGTTTTCTTGCAAGCCCTTTTGCAGATAGGTGGCCGCGTACTGCTGGTCTTCAACGATCAAGATGCGTGTCATTTGCCCGCCTTTCGGCGAAGGAGTGCGCTTGCGGCATTTTCTTCAAACTGGCCAGCTTCTTCAATATAACCTTGCACTGTTCCATCGTGGCGCCAGCCGCCTTGCCGCTTGATGTCGCGCGGATCGGCACCAGCCCGATAGGCGCTGGTTGCCATGCCGCGCCGCAGGCTATGGCTCGACAAATGCGGCACATAATCCAATCCCACCAGCTTCGCACAAACTTCCAGGATCGTATTCACACTGCCGGCATGCAGCGCATCCGTTCCGATTTCGTTCCATTTGCTGATCGGCCGGAATAGCGGCCCGGCAGCGATGCCGGCCGCATCGAGCCAAGTGCGCAAGGCTGTCGCCGGACAGCAAGGCCCATCACCGTAGGGGATCGCCTTGACGATGCCGGCGCCTTCCTGATCAGTCTTCGAACGGGTAAGCGTGATGACAATGCCATCTGGCTCCCACGCGACATCCGGTACTTCAAGGCTGACCAATTCGCTGCGCCGGTAGCCTCCGAAAAATCCGATCTGCAGCAGGGCATTGTCCCGCTTGGCCTTGAGTGTATTGAGGCTGTCCAAGTGCGTTGCGATCCGTGCCAAATCGTCGACCGGCAGCGCTTTGGCTTTCTTTTTCGGCTTGCCGTAGGTGCGCGCAATCCCGGCCAGCGTTTTGCGCACGGTCGGCGTGGAAGCCGGGTCGGCGAAGCCTTGATGGCAATGCCACTGCGACAGCGCGGTCAGGCGCAGCGCCAGGGTGCGCGGGTTCAACGAATCGGCATACGCCAACATATAGCGAATGACCGCAGTTTCCTCGCTCGGCAAGGCACCGCCCCAAGATTGGAAATGGCGGATGGCCGAACGGTAGGCGCGGCGGGTATTGTCGGCGGTAGCGGCTGCCAGAATGGCATGATGACGGGCCGTCAGATCGATTGGAACCGGTGTACCGGTGTTACGCAAAGCGAGGTCGCCGGTGGAAGCAGGCAAATTTCCAGATTGGAGGAAAAGGCGGTTTTTCGGCATGATTTTGTGGCTCGAAAACGGTTCTGTACCGGTAATTAACGAGCATAGCACGGCCGTGCCTCACATAACATGCGATAAACAACATTATCGCGCCCCAATATCAAAAGAAATCAACATCATTTTATTCGTATCTTAATGTACTATTACATAAAACGTAAAACGGTATTTTATTTAAAGGAGGGCTTATGGCCCGAGCGGGCATCCTATACTCGCAAGTTGCAAGAGTCGCCGAGCAGTTGGCGGCAGACGGCAAGAATCCGACCATCGATACCGTCCGCGAAGCGCTGGGCAGCACCGGAAGCAAGAGCACGATCGCGCCGATGCTCAAACGCTGGAAGGCCGAGCAGCAGGACACGGTCGCAGCCGCTGAAGCCGGCTTGCCGGCTTCGCTGGTGCAAGCCGTCAAAGGACTACACGAACATATGCAGAGCGAGTTCGCACAGCGCACCGAACAGGCGCAGCAGACGCATGACAAAGCCCTACGCGAGGCTGCCGAGCGCGAGGAAGCGCAGCGTGCGGAACGACAGGCACTCGCAGAAGGCCACGCGGCGCTGTCCGAGAAGCTGGAGCAGGCCCAAGCCGCGCTCGTGCAGCTGCAGGCGGTACATCACGCCCAGAGCGTGCGGTTGGCCACGATCGAGGCGGAAAGCGCCGGCCTGCAGCAGCGCCTGGCCGACCGCGCCGCGGAAGTGGACACGCTACGCCATCAACTGTCGCTGGCCCGTACCCAGTTCGAGCATTACCAGGAGGCGACTGCGGTGCAGCGGGCCGAGGAGCGCCAAGGATACGAGAGGCGCATCGCCCATCTCGAGCAGGATCTGGTCGGTGCTCAGCGCCACATCTCCGAGCACCAGACGACGATCGCCCAACAGGAAGCAATCAACGCCCATCTGGCAGCTGAACAGACGCGCCGGGAGCAAATGCTGCACACCGCGCAGGCGGAGCTGGCCGCAGCTTGCACGGCACGTGATCGGCTCGCAGGCCGCCTGGAAGACGAAACCGGCGTCAAGGAACGCTTGGCAACGCAACTCAATAGCGCGCACCAGCAATTGACCGATGTCCGCGCCGAGCTGGCCAGCAAGGCGCGGGAAGCGGAGATGTTGGCTGCGCAGCTGCACCGCGCTGAGGACCGAGGCAGCCAACTGGCTGAGGAAAAGTCCGGCTGGATGCAGGAACGCGGCGCCTTGGAACAGCGCGTGCAGGCAGCCGAACGGAAAGCCGCCAACCGTAGCAATTCGACTCCTGCGTTGTAAAGGCCGCCCGATCTCCACGCCCGGAATGTGCTCATAATGACGGATGAGTCCCAAAATTGGATGGAGAGAAAAGCCTTGAACAACCGAACTAGCAAACGCCGCAAGTACCGGCAACGCCTGGCCGCCGTCCGGCAAGCCGGGAATATCCCCCTGGCCGATAAAGATCGGATGTGGCTCGATGTCGCGCCGGTCGGCCGAGAATTCGGCTCCGCCGACTATCAACAGCTATCCGGCGTCCGGAATGGAGGCGAGCTAGATAGGGCGACCGATTGTGCCGTAAACGAGTTTCACAACCGAAAGTGAGGAGCCCGAAACGGATGAGATGACGAGAATTTCCATTTGTCGTCCCCAATGTCGAAAAAATGCTTTTAAATCAGCGGCTTGATCTAATTTTGGCGAAAAAAACCGTAATCCCGGCCAACCCTCGAATGGAATCGGTGTGAGTGCCTGACTCAAAAATTCCAAGGAGACAACGATGAAAGACATGAAGATTTCCACCCGCCTGATGCTGGGTTTCGCACTCATGTGCGCGCTGATGCTTGCCTTGGGGGCGGTGGCGCTGTGGGAGGGTGGCAAGCTCGAAAGCGGGTTTGGCGTGGTCGTGGAGCAGGACATGCCGCGCCTGGAGATGATCAGCGGCATCGACGAGCAGCTCTCCGAGATCGCGATTGACCAGCGTGATGCCCTGCTCGTGCAAACCCCCGAGGGATACCAGCAGGCGAAACAGCGCCTGCTCGAAGCCCGAAACAAGATCCGCGAGCTGATGCAGCGGCTCAAGACATCCCTGATCGACCCCAGGGGCCGGGCGTTGCATGAAGCCATCGCCGCGCAGCGCGTCAAATACATCGCGGGCCAGGACGAATTCTTTGCCTTGATGGACAAGGGCAATGGCGGTTCGGCGCGCGACTACCTCGACTCTGATCTGCGGCCCCTGCTGGCCTCTTACATGAAGGCGGTAGCCGAGCTCAAGGATTTCCAGAAGGAACTGCTCGGCCGTTCGGTCGACGCTGCACATCAGAGCGCCAGGTCACTACAGACTTCCGTCTGGGCCGCCGCCGCCATCGCGCTGGTGCTGGCGATCATTCTGGCGCTCTGGATCATCCGAGCCATCACCAACCCGTTGCGCCGCGCGGTCTCCGTCGCCCAGGCCGTAGCCGAGGGCGACCTCACGGTGCAGGTCGATGCTCGCGGCAAGAGCGAGACGGCTCAGCTGCTGCACGCGCTGGGCCAGATGCTGGAGAGCCTGCGCCGCGTGGTCGGGCAGGTGCGCGACGGCTCGGGGTCGGTAGCGAGTGCCAGCGGCCAGATCGCGCAGGCCAACATGGATTTGAGCTCGCGCACGGAAGAGCAGGCCAGCGCCCTGGAAGAGACCGCCGCCTCCATGGAGCAGCTCAATTCCACGGTGCGCCAGAACGCGGATAACGCGCAGCAAGCCAACCAGCTCGCCAGGTCCGCCTCCGAGGTGGCCGAGCGCGGCGGCTCGGCCGTGGGCGAGGCGGTCAATACCATGCAGGGCATCAGCGAGAGCTCGCGCAAGATCGCCGACATCATCCAAGTGATCGACTCCATCGCGTTTCAGACCAACATCCTCGCGCTCAACGCCGCGGTGGAAGCGGCGCGCGCGGGCGAGCAGGGCCGGGGCTTCGCGGTCGTGGCTTCCGAGGTGCGCGCGCTCGCGGGTCGCTCGGCCGAGGCGGCCAAGGAGATCAAGGCGCTCATCACCGACAGCGTGCAGCGCATCGAGTCGGGCACCGCGCAGGTGAACTCGGCGGGCGAGACGATGCAGGAAGTGGTGCAGGCAATCCACCGTGTGACCGACCTGATGGGCGAGATCAGCGCCGCCAGCCACGAGCAGAGCCAAGGCGTGGGGCAGGTGGGCGAAGCCGTCTCGCAGATGGATCAGGTGACGCAGCAGAACGCCTCGCTCGTAGAAGAGATGGCGGCCGCGGCTGCCAGCCTGGAAGGTCAGGCGCAGGAACTGGTGAAGGCGGTGCAGACGTTCAAGCTGGATGAATCACGGGCGCTGGCGCAACCGCCGGCCCAAACACACAAGGAGGTGCGCCTGGCGAAGGCCACGCCTCCAAAGCCGCTGGCGCGCAAGGCCGAACCCAGGCCCGAACCCAAGGCCACGCCGGCCAGGGCGGCGCCGAAGAAACTCACGACCAGTGCGCGCGAACGCGAGGCCGTCACTGAAGGGGGCGACTGGGAGGGCTTTTGAGCAAGCACCGCCCGCGTTGCACGCCCGACCCTGCGCCGCCGCAGGCTGTGCCACGATAAGCGGTCACGCCTTGCCGATGTCTGTTGAAGAAAGGAGAAGAGCATGTCCACCATCACCATGGAACACCCCCGCGAAGTCGCCGCTGTGCAGGAAATTTCGGAATTCCTCACCTTCCGCCTCGGCAAGGAGGAATACGGCATAGACATCCTGCAGGTGCAGGAAATCCGTTCCTACGAGGAGCCCACGCGCATGGTGGGAACGCCCGAGTTCATCAAAGGGGTGATCAACCTGCGCGGCACCATCGTGCCCATCATCGACCTGCGCATCAAGCTCGGCTGCGACAGGGTCGAGTACGACGATTTCACCGTGGTGATCTTCCTCAACATCGCCAATACTACGGTGGGCGTGGTGGTGGACGCGGTGGCCGACGTGGCGCAGCTCACCCGGGAGCAGATCAAGTCGGCACCGCACTTCGAGGGACAGCTCGACGCCGCCTTCGTGCGCGGCATCGCGAGCGTGGGGCAGAGGATGCTGATCCTGATCGACATGCAAGCGCTGCTCAGCGCGTCCGAGCTCAAGGTGGTCGAGGCGGTCGGGGCCACGACCGCCTGAATGCAAGCGGCGCGGCCTGCGCGGTGCGCCCCTCGGCACGCGGACCACATTTGGCCCAATAATCGGCCAGGCCCTCGACCCTGGTTCGCCATGAAATTCAGCTCCAAACTTCTGCTCTGTACCGTCCTGCCGGCGGCACTGTTCATCCTGAGCCTGGCGGCCAGCATCGGCGGACTCGTCTACACCGAAAGTCGGTTCAATCATTACATCCGGGTCGAGCAGCGCATCAGCGCGGGCCTGTCCGAGATGTATGCGCAGGGCTTGCAGACGGGGCAGGCGCTGCGCAACATCGTGCTCGACCCGGCGAACCCGCAGGCGTACAAGAACCTGGATGCGGCGCAGGGAGCCTACGAGCAAGCCTACGCCGACACCGGTGCCGCGGGGCGCGGCACCCCCTTCGAGGTGGGGCTGGCCAAACTTGCGCCGCTGCGCGCGGCCCATGCGCAGGCGCAGGCCCAGGTGCTGGCACAGGTGAAGGCGCAGGCGCAGACCAGTGCGGTGACCGCCTTGCTCAACAGCACCGAGACACCCGCCTGGCGCGCGTTGCGCGCGCAGCTGATCGAGCAGGGGCAATTTGCCCGCAAGGTCTCCGAGGCGGCGCAGGCGGATGTCGGGCAGCAGGTGCGACGCATCATCGTGCTGGCCGCCGCGCTCGCATTGATCGCGGTGGCGGTGGCGGTGGGGTTCGCTCTGTATCTGCGCAAGACCGTCGATGGCGAACTCGGGGGCGACCCAGCCGATGCGCGAGACGCGTTGATGCAGATCGCCGAGGGCAACCTTGCCTTCGAGGTGCCTGCCACGCGCCATGGCCGCAGCCTGATGCAGGGGCTCAGGCAGATGCAGGATGCACTGCGCCGCCTCGTGGGCGAGGTGCACGAGGCCACCGACGGCATCACCACCGCGAGCAGCGAGATCGCCGTGGGCAGTCAGGACCTGAGCAGCCGCACGGAGAGCCAGGCCAGCGCGCTGGAGCAGACCGCGGCCTCGATGGAAGAACTTTCCTCCACCGTGCAGCTCAATGCCGACCATGCCCGCGAGGCCGATCAGCTTGCCCAGGGCGCGAGTGCCGTCGCGCAGCAGGGCGGCGAGGTGGTGGCGCGCGTGGTGCATACCATGCAGGGCATCGACGACAGCGCGCGCAAGATCGCCGACATCATCCAGGTGATCGACTCCATCGCGTTCCAGACCAACATCCTGGCGCTGAACGCGGCCGTCGAGGCGGCCCGCGCCGGCGAGCAGGGCCGGGGCTTTGCCGTGGTCGCCAGCGAGGTGCGGGCACTGGCGGGGCGCAGCGCCGAGTCGGCCAGGGAGATCAAGCGTCTCATCGACGAGAGCGTGGGCCGTGTGCAGGAAGGCAATGCGCTGGTCAGCCAGGCGGGCAGCACCATGAACGAGGTGGTGGCGAGCATCGGCCGCGTGACGGGCATCGTGAGCGAGATCAGCGCCGCCAGCTCCGAGCAGAGCCAGGGTGTGGCCCAGATCGGCGAAGCCGTCACCCACATGGATCAGGCCACGCAGCAGAACGCCGCGCTGGTGGAGGAATCCACCGCGGCGGCGATGAACCTGAAGGAGCAGGCGCAGCACTTGAACCGTCTGATGGCGGCGTTCCGGCTGTGATGCGCGGCCATTGCAACGGGCTTGTGCGCGGCGGCGCGCCGGTTTTCAATGCGCCCGTCGTTGGCGCGGTGCTCGTTCCATGACCAAACCATACGAGCGGGCGCCAGATCCCGAATCCCTTTCCTGGACACAGGTCATGGAGCACGTGGGCGCCTGCGTCTACGTCAAGGACCGACAGGGCCGCCACGTGTACGCCAATCGAGCCATGTGCGAGCTCTACGGCGTGAGCTGGGAGCAGCTGCGCGGCAAGACCGATGCGCAGTTCGTGGATGCGCCGCAGGCCCTGCTGCTGCAGGAGGCCGACCGGGGCGTGATCGAAAGCGGCAAGACAGTGCACGAGCAGGAAGAGATCGCGCTGCTCGGCGGCGGCAGGCGCACGTTCTGGTCCGTGAAGGTGCCGTTGCACGATGGCAAGGGCAGAGTCATCGGCGTGTGCGGCTTCTCCACCGAGATCGCGCCCGACATTCCCGTCAATGAACGCATCGCCGGACACAGCCACCTGCTGGGCACGCTGCTGCAAAACGTCGATGCCAACATCTTCCTGAAGGACAGCGAGGGGCGCTACCTCTACATCAACGAGAAATCGCGCAAACTCCATGGACGCACGCTGGAGCAGGTGCTCGGAGCCACCGACGAGGAGCTGTTCGACGCCGAAACGGCGCGCACGCTGCGCCTTCTGGACGAGCAGGTGATCACCCGCATGCAGCGCCACGCCGGAGAAGAAACGCTCTTCGGCGCGGATGGCCGCTGGCACCATTTCTGGACAGTGAGGGTGCCCATGCAATACCCCGGCATGCCGCCGTGCCTTCTGGGTTTTGCCACCGAGATCACCGAGCTGCTGGACCTGCGGCGCAACCTGCAGGAGCAGCGCGTCACCGACCGGCTCACGGGCCTGCCCAACCATGAGCAGTTCGTGCATGCGCTGGCCGGGCAGATTCCCGCTCTCGTCGCACAGGGTCGGCACGCGGCGGTGGTACTGCTGGATCTGGACGAATTCAAGTACGTGAACGGCTACCTGGGCCAGGAGGCGGGCAACAGCCTGCTGCGTGAAGTGGGCCGGCGCCTGCGCCAGGCGCTACCGGAGCCGGCACTGATCGGACGCATCGGCGGGGACGACTTCGCCGTGGCGATCGCGCCCGTGGCCGACCCGGACGAGGCCTCGGCGCAGGTGCAGCAATTGCGCCAGAGCCTGGCGCGGCCCTACGAAATCCGCGGGCGCAGCGTGCAGCTGACGACGAGCGCGGGCATCGCCATGCTGCCGCGCGATGGCCAGGATGCGCAAGTGCTGCTTGAGCGCGCCGAGGCCGCGATGTACGCGGCCAAACAGCAGGGCAGGGACCGCAAGACGTTCTACACCCCGGGTTTTGCCGCGGCGGCGGCCCAGCGCGTCGACCTGGAAAACGCCCTGCGCAGCGCGCTGGCGGCAGGACAGTTCGAGCTGCATTACCAGCCCAAGGTGCTCCGTGACGGGACGGTTGCCGGATTCGAGGCGCTGCTGCGCTGGAACCGGCCGGGCCACGGGCAGGTGTCGCCGCTCACCTTCATCCCGCTGGCCGAGCGCCTGGGGCTGCTCGTGGACATTGGCGCCTGGGTGATCGACGAGGCCTGCAAGGCCATGGCCGAATGGCGCGAGGCGGGTCTGGGCCGCATCCCGGTGGCGGTGAACCTGTCTCTGAACCAATTGAACAGCGGCGAGTTGTTGTCGCGCGTGCAAGCGAGCCTGCGCGCGCACGCCATCGGTCCGAACGAGCTGGGCCTTGAGGTCACCGAATCGGTGATGATGCGCAACCCAGAGCAAGCCATTGCCGTGCTCAGGAGCCTGGTGGGGGCCGGGGTGGAACTCTCGATTGACGATTTCGGCACCGGCTATTCCTCGATGGCCTACCTGAAGCTGCTGCCGGTGCGCTGGCTCAAGCTCGACCGCCAGTTCGTCAAGGACATGCACACCGACGCGCGTGACGCCGCCCTTTGCGCGGGCATGATCGCGCTGGCGCACCGGCTGGGGCTGCGCGTCATCGCCGAGGGCGTGGAGCTGGCCGCGCAGCGCGATGCGCTGTTGGCGCTCGACTGCGACCAGTTCCAGGGCTTTTTCTACAGCGCACCGGTTCCGAAGCAGGCTGCAACGGAGTACCTGCGTAGCGCGCGGGCCGTGCAGGTGCGTTGAGGCGCGCTCCGATGCCATGGCGCCAACACCCCGCCACGACAGGTGCGGTGTTTGAACTTCACACACGGCCTGCCATCAGACACAACGAGAAACCGGTTTGCCTGCACTAGGAGGTATGCCATGGACTCGATCTCGCACACCGTCCGCGCAGCCACGCTGACCGGGCTGTTGTGCTGTTGCGTCGCCATGGCACAAGCACCACCGGCGGATCAGTACAGTGCCTCCGCACCGTTGTCGGTGGAGCATGCCGAGCTTTCAATGGAGGCGCTGCCCGATGGAATGCGCCCCGGCGCTTTGGGCAACCGCTTGGCGGTGACGCGCTGGGGTGATGCGGGCGTGGGTGTTTCGCTGGGGGTGCGGACCACGCGATGGCCGTCGCTGGCCAGTGGGGTCGGCGCGGTCATCGGGGGAGCTGACGCGGTACCTGCCTCCTGGGGGCCGCAGCTGGGTGTGCACTGGAGCAGCCATCTGTCCGGGCGCTGGCAGTTGAAGGTGTCGGGATGGGCGGACCTGCCCTCGACGGGCGACGGAACATTCGGCGCGGGCCAGGGACTGGGAACAGACTTGGGCGGCTACACGGCGCAGGTGCAGGTGCAGTGGCAGTCGGCACGCTATGGCGACCTGATTCCCGAGTACGGCGCCATCGGTGTGCAGCTGCAGGGTGGCTCGCGGCTCATGCTGCGCGCGCGCCACGGCGGGCCAATGATCTACTACCGCGTGCGGTTTTGACTTGCCGAATGTCGCTCGTGTGCCGGAACATCCGGCTACATGGCCAGGTGCAGCGCAGAGGCGGGGCACGCACGCCGTGCAAGTACATCTTGAATGCCCCGTATTTCGAGGAGGCCCCTTCGATTGGGAACGTCATGATTTCTTGTGCGAACCGGTCTGGGACAAGTGCCTGTCAGCGGCTCCCATAAAACTGCTCCACGAACGATTGGCGGAAGCTCTGGTGGCAGGCAAGGCAGCCTTGTTGCGTCCTGGAGAATGCGGCGATCACAGCCTGGCCGTCACCGCGCTTGGCGGCATCCTCCATGCCCGTTGCCGCGTTCTGGACCTGACCATCGAAACCCCGAAACTTTCCGGCGTCGGTGCCAAGCCAGGTGAGGATGCGCATCTTTTCCGACAAAGGCGGTTCGGCATGCTTGGCGAGCTTTGGCGCCAATTCGGCGACCAGTGCCCATTCCTCTTTGGAAATCGCACCAGTGACGGCTTGCATGTCACGGTCAAGCCTCTCCATGACGGTGCGAAGCGCCATCGGCTTTGCGCCTTCGACGGACTGTGCACCAAGCTTCACGGTAGCGGTTGCCAAGGCTATTGATAAGGCAATTGTGAAAAATGATCCGGGTTTCAAGGGCTGGCTCACGAATTTTTCCATTGATGTTGTTGACGAATGCTTTGGGTCTATTGATCCGATCTCCTGGAATCAAGCTGCATTCAAATACACAAGGGCCGAATCAATAAGGAACGGTTCGAAGCATCTTCAAAATTCCAGACTCAGCGCGATCGACCCGAATGTGTGTTGGCCAGCCTGCTGGTCGAACTCGCGGGTTCTCCAAACGCGCATGATGGCTAGGCGCACGCCACGCCCGGCGATGATCCATTGACTGCTGACGCCGAGAGCGGCCTGAGCGACAAAGGGCCGCCGGCTGACGTGATGGCTGCGTCGGAACAGGTTGCCATCGAGCGAGAAATCCCAGGCGACGGCTTTGGCATCCAGGTTCAGGAAGACATGCGCTCCGGGTTTCGGGGCTCGAAGCGATGGCGGTGTGGCCGTGCGCAGATCGGCCACTGCCGAGGGCGGGCGGTTTTCCGCACCGGGGCGGATGGGGTAACTGCCGAAGTCGTTCGGGATGTTCCAGCCGAAGCGAAACTCCACGCCGGTGCTGGCGGCGGTTTCGATGTTTCCGACCCGCAGGGCGTAGCCGCCGATCACGTCGCTGCCCCGTCCCGATCGGACAGCGTCCGCCACGTAAGGCTTGAACTTGCGCTCCATGGCCATCTGAAACGCGGGTTCGTTGCGCAACTGATTGCCCCAGCCGCGAAAGCGCTCGATGCCGCGTACGCGATGCACCAGATTCTGCGACTGTTCGGCCAGTGACCAGGGGCCGATCACGCCCAGCGTCAGCTCACGCACGTCCAGCATCTCGTAACGGGCGGCTTGCGGGTGCACGCGGCGATTCCACGCCAGGCCCAGGTAGAGCAAGCCCGCGTAAGGCCGGTCGTCTTCAATCACGTCGGTGCGTGTTTTGTCCTCGGGCGTGTACATGGCCTGGCCAAAGCGCACGGCGATGTTTTGAGACACCGACGGGCCGTCGGAATCGCGCCAGAAGCCAGGGTCGGCCCAGCCGATGAAGCGGGCGTACCAGCCGATCGGCGCGGGCAGGCACTCCGGACGAGGGCTTCCTTCCAAATCCCGTGAAACCAGGGTGAGCGCCACACCGTTGGTGTAGTTGCGATCGGTGCCGGCGAACAGGTCGTTTTCCAGGCGCAGGGTGCCGCCGCGCCAGCGCAGGGTCTGCTCGGGCAGGCAGGACGAGGGATCGGTGGGGGGTGGGATGTCGGCGCCGAGCGCGGCCATGGGACCGAGCAATGCCCAGGCCAGCAGCAAGGGCGCGCGCGGCCCCGAGGGAGGTCTTTCAAGGCGCGCCATCTTCTGCTGCCTTGCCGCGGTAAAAGCGTTCGAGGGCAGCGACGATTTCCTCGGCCTCGTCCACGCAGTCGAACAGGTCGAGATCGCCTGCGGCGACATAGCCTTCGTCCAGCAGCAGGTCGAAATCAACCACGCGGTGCCAGAAGGCGCGCCCGACCAGCACCACGGGAATCCGCCGCATCTTGCCGGTCTGGATCAGGGTCAGCACCTCGAACAGCTCGTCGAGCGTGCCGTAGCCGCCGGGGAAGGCCACCAGCCCCCTGGCGTGCATCAGGAAATGCATCTTGCGCAGCGCGAAATAATGGAAGCGGAACGCTAGCTCCGGGCTCATGTAGGGGTTGGGCGCCTGTTCGCGCGGCAGCGTGATGTTCAGTCCGATCGAGCGTGCGCCGGCCTCGAATGCGCCGCGGTTGGCGGCCTCCATGATGCCGGGGCCGCCGCCGGTGACGACGACGAAATCGGCGCGATCCTGCTGCTGAAAGCGCGTTGAAATCAGGCTCGCGAAGCGCCGCGCCTGCTCGTAGTGGCGTGCCTGTTCGACCCGGCGGCGGGCCCGGGCAAGTTCCTGCTGCAGCTCGATATTCCCGGGAGCCGCGAGCGCCTGCTGCTCCAGCGCGCCGAGGCGGGCGCCCGCGGTGTCGGCGTCGCTGACGCGCGCGCTGCCGAAGACCACCACCGTCGATCGGATGCCCTGTTCGTGCAGGATGCGCTCGGGCTTGAGCAGTTCGAGTTGCAGGCGCAGGGGCCGCAGTTCCTCCTCGCCCAGCAGCTCGAGGTCTTCGTAGGCAAGACGGTAGGTCGGCGACTCAAGGATGGCGCGCAGGCGCTCGTCGAGATCCTCGGGGCGGCTCATCGCTCACCCGCCAGAAAATCCGGCCAGCGCAGCGCATGGCCCTGTTCGGGCACCACGACCTGCCAGCCGAGCTGCTGCTGCAGGAGTTCGGCGAAGGCCTGCGCGGCGGACGACTCCCCATGCACCACGAAGGTTTGTGCCGGCGCCTGAGTGAAACCACGCGCCCAGTCCAGCAGCGCTTTCTGGTCGGCATGCGCCGAGAGGCCGTCCACGCTGTGGATCGCGGCGCGTACCGGGATGTCCTCGCCGAAGATGCGCACCCGCTCGGCGCCTTCGATCAGGCGCCGGCCCAGCGTGCCCTGCGCCTGGAAACCGGAAAACAGGACGCTGCATTCACGGCGTGGCAGGTTGTGGCGCAGGTGGTGCCGGATGCGCCCCGCATCGCACATGCCGCTGGCGGAAATGATGATGGCCCCGGAGCGGATCCGGTTCAGCGCCATGGACTCCTCGGCACTTCCCGTGAAGTGCAGATACGGGAGATCCTCGCCACGCGCGTGCCATCCGGCCAGCTGCTTGGCCTGTTCGTCGAACAGTTCCAGGTGCTCGCGCGTGATGCGCGTGGCTTCCGTCGCCATCGGTGAATCCACGAATACCTTGGGCTGGCGCAGCCGCCCCTCGCGGGTGAGCCGATGCAGGTGGTAGAGCACCTCCTGCGTTCGGCCGACCGCGAAGGCCGGCACGATGACGTTGCCGCCGCGCTCGAACAGGGTTTCCTCGACGATGCGGACCATGTCCTCTTCGGTCGCCAGAAAATCCTTGTGCAGCCGGTCGCCGTAGGTGGACTCGATGACGAGGATGTCGGTGTCCTCGATGGGTGTCGGGTCGCGCAGGATGGGGCGTCCCGGCTGGCCCAGATCGCCGCTGAACACGATCTTGGTGGTGTGACCGTACTCGGTGACCCAGACTTCGATGATGGCGGATCCGAGGATGTGCCCGGCATCACGAAAGCGCACGCGCACCCCGACGCGAGGGGCGAACTCGCGGTCATAGGCGATGCCTCGTACCTGCTGCAGGCATTCGTGCGCGTCCTGCAAGGTGTACAGGGGGGGCACCACGGTCTTCTGCTTGAACCGCCGGGCCTCGCGCTGCGCATCGCTTTCCTGGATGTGGGCGCTGTCGGGCAGCATCACCCCGAGCAGATCGACCGTCGCCGGCGTCGCGTGGATGGGCCCCTTGAATCCTGCGCGCGTAAGCTTGGGCAGCAGCCCGCTGTGGTCGATGTGGGCGTGGGTCAGCAGCACAAAATCGATGGACGCAGGATCGAACGGGAACGGCTCGCGGTTGCGCGCCGCCGCCGTGCGCCCACCCTGGACCATGCCGCAATCGACCAGAAAGCGCAGGTTGTGCGCTTCCACCAGAAAGCACGACCCTGTGACTTCGCGTGCCGCGCCCAGGAAGCTCAGTCTCATGGGATGTTCACTCCGGCGTCTTCTTCTGTGTTGGGCAGGTGCTCAGGCCGATGTGCATAGTGATCTCCTTGTAGTACGTCAGGGGGTGGAAAACGCGACGGGGGCGGCGGCGTCCCGCAGCGGATGCGCGGTGGGCGATGTGGCAGTGGACGCGTCCCAGCCACCGCCCAGCGCCTTGTACAGCGCCACCAATTGCACGGCGGCGTTGGCATGCGCCCGTGCGGTTGCGGTTTCGGCCTCGTGCAGGCTGCGCTGGGCGGCCAGCAGTTCGACCAGTGCGATGTCGCCCGCCGCGTAGCGCGCCCTGGCGTGGCCGTAGCTGGCGCGCGCGGCATCCAGCGCCATGCCGCGGCGCTCCAGTGTGTCGAGCCCGCCGTGGTAGTCGCCCAGCGCGCGCTCGGCGTCGCCCAGCGCCGCCAGCACGGCCTGTTCATAAGCCAGCGCGGCCTGCCGCTGCCCCGCCTCGCGTGTCCGGATCTCGGCGCGAACGCGGCCACCGTCGAACAAGCGCCAGGACACCAGCGGCAGGATGGAAAAGCGCGAGCTGGAGGCATCGAACCAATCGCCGGTGCTCAGCGCCTGAAAGCCCCCGCCGACACCGATGGAAAGCTTGGGAAACAGCTCGGCCGTGGCCACGCCGATGTCGGCGGAGCTCGCGGCCAGGCGCCGTTCCGCCGCCAGCACGTCGGGGCGCCGGCGCAGGATGTCGGCGCGCTCGCCCACCGGCAGCGCGCGCAAAGTGCACGGCGCCATGGGGCCATCCAGCAAAGCCAGCTCCCGCTCTGGCGGGGCACCCAGCAGCACGCCCAGGCCGAGCACCGCGGCGCGCTGACGCGTCTGGATCTCCGGGATGAGCGCGTTGGCTGTCGTCCATTGGGCGTACGCCGCCTCCACGTCGGCGGCCGACGCGTCGCCCGCCGCATGGCGCAGGCGCACCAGTTCCAGGGTTTGCTGCAGTGTGCCCAGCGTGGCCTGTTGTGCATGCAGCTCGTAGCGGGCGCCGACGGCGGTGAACCAGGTGCGCGCAACCTCGGCCACGATGCGCATGCGAACGCCCTGCGCCTCGACCTCGGTCGCCTGCAGACGGGCGCTGGCGCCTTCCAGGGCGCGCTGCCTGGCGCCGAACAGATCGGCCTCCCAGGCCGCGTCGAAGCCTGCGTCGTAGATGGTCTGCGTGGCGTCCAGGCCGGGGATGCTGCCAACGGGCAAGGGGCCGTTCTCGCTTTGGCTGCGTCGGTTGACGCTCGCGCCGACGCCCACGGTCGGCAATGCCTGACCGGCTACGCGATCGCGCAGGGCACGTGCCTCGTCGATGCGCGCCGCGGCCTGGCGCAGGTCCAGGTTCTGCGCCAGCGCCGAGGTGATCAGGCGGTCGAGGATCGGGTCGTCCAGAGCAGACCACCAGTGGCTCAGGTCGGCGGACTGGGCTTCACTGGCCAAGGGCAAGGTCCAGCCGCTGCCGACATCGACCGGCGGCGGTTCGCGGTAGTCGGGGCCGACGGCGGCGCAGGCGGTCAGCAGCAAGCCGGACAGGGCCAGCGCGAGCGCTCGCATGCGCCCAGGGGCCAGTCCGGTGACGGCTGCATGAAGGACGGGGGTGGGGGTCTTGGGTTTCATTGCAGGCGTCCTCGAACGAATACGGTGGCCATGGTCAGCGTGGCGAGTGCGATGATCGCCAGCGGCCACAGGCTGGCCAGGATCTCGCCGGGTGGCATGGCCTTCAAAAAGCTGCCCTCGACGATGATCAGGAAGTGGGTCAGCGGAATGGCCTGTGCCAGCCATTGGAAAACGACGGGCATGTTCTCCACCGGTGTGGCAAAGCCGGACATCAGCACCGCCGGCACGCCAATGGCAAACGCCCCCAGGATGGCCTGTTGCTGCGTCATGCTCACGGCGGAAATCATCAGGCCGATGCCGACCACCGACAGGATGAACAGTACGAGGCTCGCGAGCAGCAGGGCGAACGAGCCGGTGAATGGAATGCCGAACAGGAAAACGCCCGCGCCGATCATGAACAGGCCCAGCAGCGTGCCGATGGCCAGCGCCGGCAGTGATTTGGAAATGATGATTTCCGGCGTCGAGGTGGGCGAGACCAGCAACTGGTCAAACGTGCCGAGCTCGCGTTCGCGCGCGATCGACAGCGAGGTGATCAAGAGCGAGCTGAACAGCGCCAGGATGCCGGTCAGGCCGGGCACGATGTACCAGCGGTAGACCAGATTCGGGTTGAACCAGTGGCGCACCAGCACGGGGGAGGGCGCCTGTGCCTCAGGCACCACCTCGGCGCCGACATCGGCGGCGATGGTCGACAGGTAGGACGCCGTGATCTGCCCCGAGTTGCTGCGCCGGCCATCGACCAGCAGCTGCGCGCGGCCGCTCTCGCCGGCGGCGATCGTGCGCGAGAAATCCGCGGGAATGGCCAGCGCCGCGATCACCTCGCCGCGGTCGATCAGCTCGTGCAACTGCTGCCGGTTGTCGATGCGCCGCACATGGGTAATGAACTGGGCACTTTCCAGCCGCTGCACCAGCTCGTGCGACCAGCGGCCCGCGTCCTGGTTGTAGACGGCGATATCGACGTTGCGCACTTCCAGCGTGGCGGCGAAGGCGAACACCAGCAGCTGCAGGATGGGCGGCACGAACACCACCATGCGGCTGCGCGGGTCGCGCAGCACGCTGAGCACTTCCTTGATGAACTGGGCGCGCAGGCGGGTGAACGAGAAGGCAGTGGTCCACATGGGTTCACTCCAGGTTCTTGCGCGTGGCGCGCTTGGCGATGACGAAGAACAGCGCACCGATCGCCGCCATCGCCGCCAGGTTGGGCAGGAACACCGCCCAGACGTCGCCGGCCAGGAACACGGTTTTCAGCGAATCGACGAAGTAGCGCGCCGGAACCACGCGGGTGATGGTGCGGATCGGTGCGGGCATGGCGTCGATTTCGTACAGAAAGCCCGACAACATGAAGGCTGGCAGAAAGCCCGTGAACAGCGCGATCTGCGCCGCCAGGAACTGGTTGCGTGCCAGCGAGGAAATCAGCAGGCCCTGGCCCAGCGCCGGTACCATGAACACCGCCGACAGCAGCAGCAGCGCCGCCAGTGAGCCACGCATCGGCACGCCGAACACGAACACGGCCAGCGCCGCCGCGCCCAGCGTGGACAGCATGCCGAGCGCGAAGTACGGCAGCAGCTTGCCGATCAGGATCTCGGCCACCGACGCGGGCGTGGACAGCACCGCCTCCATGGTGCCGCGCTCCCATTCGCGCGCCACCACCAGCGCGGTGAGCATGGTGCCGATGATGGTCATGACGATGGCGATGGCGCCGGGGATCAGCGCGCGGCGGCTTTCCAGCTCGGGGTTGAACCAGTAGCGCGGCTCCAGCACGACGGGCTGGGGCGCCGCTGCGACGTCGAGCCCGGCGCGCCAGGTCTGCACCACGCCGCGTGCGTAGTTCTCGACGTAGTTGGCGGTGTTGGGGTAGGAGCCATCGGTGACGATCTGCACCAGCGGCTCGGTGCCGCGCTGCGCCATGCGCCGCTCGAAGTCCTGCGGAATCACCACGTAGCCGCGCAACTCGCCGGACACCAGCTTGTCGGCCACTTCGCGCCGGTCATGGGCGAACTGCACCTGCAGGAAGCGGGTGCCCGAAAACGCGGCGGCCAGCGACTGCGCCGACGCGCCGGGCGATTCGAGCACCACGCCGACGCGGACGTTCCTGGCATCCAGCGACACCGCATAGGCAAACAGCAGCAGCAACACCACCGGCAGCACGAAGGCGATCAGCAGCGTCGAGGGGTCGCGCAGCGCCTGGTGGCTTTCCTTGGTGACCAAGGCCAACAGGCGGCGCAGGTCGAAGCGGCGCGGCTTGGGGTCGCGGGCGGTGCTGCTCATGTGGCGGCCTCCAGCTCGCGATCCGCCGACTCCACCAGGTGGATGAAGGCGTCCTCCATGGTCGGATCAGGTCGTTCGGGATTGGCCGCCGAGCGTTTGAGCGCGTCAGGCGTATCGAGGGCAATCAGCCGTGCGCGCGACAGCATCGCGACGCGGTCGCAATATTCGGCTTCGTCCATGAAGTGGGTGGTGACCATGATGGTCACGCCCTTGCGCGCCAGACCGTTGATGTGGGTCCAGAACTCGCGCCGGGTGATCGGATCCACGCCCGAGGTGGGCTCGTCCAGGAACAGCACGGGCGGGCGGTGCATCAGCGCGCAGGCCAGCGCCAGGCGTTGCTTGTGGCCCAGCGGCAGGGAGTCGGGGGTGGCCGAAAGCCAATCGCCCAGGTCGAAGGTTGCGATCATCTCGGCGATGCGCTCGCGCCGGGTGCGGCCTTCCAGCCCGTAGACGCCGGCCGAGAACTCCAGGTTCTGCTGCACCGACAGCAGGCCGTAGAGCGAAAACTTCTGCGCCATGTAGCCCAGCCGGCTCTTGGCCGCGCCGGTGGCGCGGCGCAGGTCGAGCCCCACCACATGCGCTTCACCCGCCGTGGGTTTGAGCAGGCCGCACAGCATCTTGAAGGTGGTGGACTTGCCGGCGCCATTGGGGCCGAGCAGGCCGAAGATTTCGCCCTTGCGCACCTCGAAGCTGACCTGGTCGGTGGCGGTGAATTCGCCGAAGCGCTTGGTGAGGTCGCGGCACGACACGGCGATGTCCGAGCCCAGCTCGACCGGTCCCAGCCGTTCGGCCAGGGTGGACGTGCCGCCGGGGCCGCCGCCGAGCAGGTCGATGAAGGCGTCCTCGAAGCGCGCCGGCACCGGCGCCAGCGCTACCCGCGCCTGGTCGGCCAGGGCCTGCACCTGCGCCGTGTCTGCGCCCGCGCGCAGCACCACGCGCACGCCGGCGCCCTGGATCACCCCATCGCTCACGCTGGGCAGATCGAGCGCCTCGGTCAGCACTGCCCGGCGTTCGGCGCCAACATTCTCCAGGCGGAAGCTGCGGCCTTCGAGCTGCGCGGTGAGCTGCTGCGGCGGGCCATCGAACAGCAGCTGCCCCTGGTTCAGCAGCAGCACGCTTTCGCAGCGCTCGGCCTCGTCCAGGTAGGCCGTGGACCAGACCACGGCCATGCCCTCGTCGGTCAGCGCCTGCACCATGCGCCACAGGTCCTGGCGGCTGACCGGGTCGACGCCCACGCCGGGCTCGTCCAGCAGCAGCACCTTGGGCCGCGCCATCAGCGCACAGGCCAGCCCCAGCTTCTGCTTCATGCCGCCTGAGAGCTTGCCGGCCAGGCGCTGGGTGAAGGGCGCGAGGCGCGTGAAATCGAGCAGCTCGGCAAACAGATCGGCATTGCGGCCCGCGTCCATGCCGCGCAGCTGCGCGTACAGGCGCATGTTCTCCATCACCGACAGGTCTTCGTACAGGCCGAAGCGCTGCGGCATGTAGCCGCTGGCGACGTGGATGGCGTCGTTGTCCCTGACCACGTCGAAGCCGGCCAGGGTGACGCGGCCGGCGTTGGGCTCCAGCAGGCCGGTCAGGATGCGCATCAGTGTCGTCTTGCCTGCGCCGTCGGGGCCGACCAGGCCGGTCAGCCGTCCATAGTGGATGCGCGCGCTCAAGCCGCGCAGGGCCTGCACCTGGCCGAAGTGCTTGTCCACGCCGTCGATGACGACGGCGACGGCAGCATCGGTCTTGACGGCCGCGCCGTTCGGCGTGGCGGCGCTGGCGGCGTCAGCGGCGTTCGTGGGCATCTCAGCGTTTCCCGGTGGGTGCGGTAGCGCCGGGTGGCGCATCGAGCGTGATCGTCACCGGCATGCCCTGGCGCAGCGCGGCGTCGCTGTCGGCTTCGTCGATGACGATGCGCAGCCGGTACACCAGGTCGGTGCGCAGGTCCGTCGTTTCCACCGTCTTGGGCGTGAATTCGGCGCGCGGCGAGATGAAGCCGATCTGGCCGCGATAGACCTTGTCCGATGCATCGCTCTTGACGTGCACCACGGTGCCGGGCGCGATGCGCCCCAGGTTCGGCTCGCCCACATAGGCGCGCACGTAGACCGGCTTGTCCAGGCTCAGGCTGTAGACGGTGCTCTGGCTGGCCACCATGCTGCCGGGCTCACGCACGCGCGCGATGATGGTGCCGTCGCTGGGCGCGACCAGTTCGGTGTCCGCCAGGGCGGTGGTGGCTTGCGCCGCGGCGGCCTGCGCAGCGGCCAGGCGCGCCTCGGCCGCGGCGATGTCTTCCTTGCGAAAACCTTCGGAGGCCTGCGACAGGCCCGCCTTGGCCGCTTCGACACCAGCGGCTGCCTGGTCGCGCGCCGTGCGGGCGGCATCGACCGTGCGCTGGCTGCTGGCGCCCGATGCCAGCAGGCCGCTCTGGCGCTGGAAGTTGCGTTCGGTCTCGGTGGCAAGCGCCTGTGCCTTCCTGAGTGTCTCGCGCGCCTGGGTGATCTCCTGCGGGCGCAGGCCGCGGCGCAGCTTGGTCAGTTCGGCCTGCGCAACCTGCGCCTGGGCCTGCGCGGCGGCCAGGGCGTCCTTGTACGGCTGTGCGTCCAACACGGCCAGGCGCTCGCTGGCGCGGACGGCATCGCCCTCGTCGAAGGCCATCTGCAGCACGCGCCCGGGCTGGCGGAAGGCCAGCTGCACCTCGCGAATATCGACGTTGCCGTAGAGGCGCAACGTGTTTTCCTTGCCGTGGTCGCGCGATAGCCAGAACGCCAGCGCGCCACCGAGCGCGAGGATGACGACGGCGATCACGACCCAACGGGCTTTTTTGGCGGGAAGGTTTGGAGTGGTCATGGCAGGGTTTCCGCTAGAGAAAAGTATTCAGTGTTCGCGCTCCGTCAACGCGTTCGCCGCTGAGCGGCGCCAGGCCAGGCTTGCGATGCCCGCCCACACCAGGGTGCGCAGCGTCATGGCGACCGGCGTGCGGGGTTCCCAGGCACCGCCCAGAAGCACATGCACGCCGAAAGCCAGGAACACGAGTGCGGTCGCTGCTGCGATGGCCAGCGCCAGCCAGGCGGCCCAGCGCCGGCGCAGCCACAGGCCGACGCCCGCGACGACGTAGGCGAACCCGGCCAGAAAATTGAACCAGAGCACGAAGGGCACGTAGTGGCCGGCGGCCTGACGCGCCGCGCCGTCGAAGAACAGCACTGCACCGCCTTCCCGAAGCGTGAGCAGGCCGAAGCCGATGGCCAGCAAGGAGAGCAGCCAGTCCCAGATGGCGCGCTGCGGGGGGGTGGTTGTCTTCATGGCCGTTGCGTGATGCCACGCAGGTAGATGGCGAACACGGCGGGCGCATCACGGCTGATGCGACCCACCTTACCTGCCAGCAGCGACTGCATGACCAGTCCCTGGATCGTTCCGATGAACAGCACGGCGGCGGCATTCACGTCCAGATCCGCGTCCAGCTCGCCCTGCGCCTTGCCCGCCTCCATCACGCGGCGCAGGCGCTGCTCGTACTGGCGCAGCAGGGTCTGCACCATGCGCTTGGCGAGCGTTTCGCCGGAGCGCTGCAGCTCTCCCAACAGGATGCGCGGCACGCCCGGGTGCCTGGCCACGAAGTCGATATGCGTCATGAACATGGCTTCGAGCGCCGCGGCAGGCGAGGCGGCGCCCTCGGCGGCCTTGTCCAGGCGGACCAGCAGGCGCTCGCCGACCCAGGTCATCGTTGCCCCCAGGATTGCGTCCTTGGTGGGAAAGTGACGGAACAGCGCGCCCTGCGTCAAGCCCATGCGATCGGCAATGGCCGTGGTCGTGATTTCGGCAGGATTCTGTTCTGCCGCCAGATCGACCACAGCTTGTACCGTGGCCGCGCGCCGCTCTTCAGCGGACAGGTACTGAGGACGTTCACTCACCGTTCCAACCCCATAAAAGTAAGTAACCAATCACTATCCTAGCACGCAAAATACCGGGATGACAAGAACGCAAGCCCGGTTCATCGGCATGGGAGGGCAGGGCCCTTGTCCAGCCATGGCTCATGGCCCGTGACCGGCTGAACTTCGCGAGCCTCGGGGGGCACAAACGTCCGCGGACATTCGACCAGGGTTGCTTTTTGCTTGCTTCTTTTCCTGCAAAGGATAAGATAGTAATAAGTCACTTTCAAATTGAAAGACCGAAGATGAACGCTCTTGCCACGCCCGACAGGCCCGCGCCGCAACCGTCCGAAGCCTGTCGCACCGATACCCTCGATACGCTTGTGAACGCCTGGCGGGCCCGCAGCACGGGCGGCTTGTCACCTGCGGCCGGTATGCTGGCCTGGTACGACTGGGCGCTGCACCTGAGTCTTTCACCGGGCAAACAGCGCAGCCTGATCGAAAAGGGATGGCACAAGCAGCAACGGCTCGCGCGCTACACCATGCAGGCCACGGGCGCGCACCATTGCCCGGCGTGCATCGAGCCACTGGAGCAGGATCGGCGCTTCGCGGCACCCGCCTGGCAACGGTGGCCGTTCAACGTGATCCACCAGGCCTTCCTGCTGCAGCAGCAGTGGTGGCACAACGCCACCACCGACGTGCGCGGCGTGTCGCGCCATCACGAGAAGATGGTGACTTTCGCCGGCCGGCAGTGGCTGGACATGTGGTCGCCCTCGAACTTCATCTGGACCAACCCCGAAGTGCTGGATGCGATCCGGGCCAGCGGCGGCGCCAATCTGTGGCACGGTGCCATGAACTTCCTTGACGATGCGCGGCGTCTCGCGCTGGACGAAGCCCCGGCCGGGGTCGAAGGCTTCGAGGTCGGCAAGGACGTGGCGGTCACGCCCGGAAAGGTGGTGTTTCGCAACCACCTGATCGAGCTGATCCAGTACACCCCCACGACGCCCGACGTGCATGCCGAGCCGGTGCTGATCGTGCCCTCCTGGATCATGAAGTACTACATCCTCGACCTGTCGCCGCAGAACTCCATGGTGAAGTACCTGGTCGAACAGGGGCATACGGTGTTCATCATCTCCTGGAAGAACCCGACGGCGGCCGATCGCGATCTCGGCCTGGAGGATTACCGCCGGCTCGGAGTCATGGATGCGCTGGATACGGTCACGGCCATCGTGCCCGGGCGCAAGGTACAGGCGGTCGGCTATTGCCTGGGCGGCACCCTGCTGACGATTGCCGCCGCCGCGATGGCGCGCGATGGCGACGCGCGGCTGCAAAGCCTGACGCTGCTGGCGTCGGAGACCGATTTCCACGAATCGGGCGAGATCGCGCTGTTCATCGACGAGAGCCAACTGGCCTGGCTGGAGGCCGGAATGTGGGACAAGGGCTATCTCGACGGCAAGCAAATGGCCGGTGCGTTCCAGATGCTCAACTCGCGCGACCTGATCTGGTCGCGCCGGGTGCGCGAATACCTGCTGGGAGAGCGGCAGGCGTTCAATGACCTGATGGCCTGGAACGCCGACGTGACCCGCATGCCGTACCGCATGCACAGCGAATACCTGCGGCGCCTGTACCTGGACAACGATCTGGCCGAGGGGCGCTACCGCGTCGGTGGCAAGCCGGTGGCGATCGCCGACATCGAGGTGCCCATGTTCATCGTCGGCACGGTGCGCGACCACGTTGCTCCCTGGCCTTCCGTGTACAAGATGCATCTGCTCAGTGATGCCGAGCTGACCTTCGTGCTGACCAGTGGCGGGCACAACGCCGGGGTGGTCAGCGAGCCGGGGCATCCGCGGCGCAGCTTCCAGATCGCCACCCGCGCCCCTGGCGATCGCTATGTCGATCCGCAGCAGTGGCGCGCCGAGACGCCGCTGAAGGAAGGCTCCTGGTGGCCAGCCTGGCAGCAGTGGCTGGCGCAGCGCTCGGCCGGGCGCGTGGCGCCGCCTGCGATGGGCCTGCGCGGCGCGCATGCACCGCTTGGCGATGCGCCTGGAACCTACGTGAAGATGAGGTGACGCGACCCCTGTGGTGGACTCAAATCCGCCGCGATTCAACTGGACCATCCGGCAAGGCATGGCCCAGACCCGCCCCGGTGGGGCATACCATGACCGTGGAGTACTGCCGTGAACGACGAATTGCCCATCCATCTCTACAAGGCCAATGCCGAGCTGCAGCTACGGGTCACGCGCCTGCTGCAGGAAAGCGGCCATCGCTGGATCGAAGCGATGCAACAACTGAGCGCCGATGGTGTGCTGGAGACGACCTCCCGCATACAAGGGCTGCAACAGGCGGCCGACTGGCAGGCGCTCGCCACCCTGCCATCCGATGTGTTCTGGCGCCTGTGCCAGGGACGCATGGGTGACGCCCAGGCGGTCGGTCAGGTGGCCGTCAAGAGCCAGACCGCCTTTGCCGATGGCCTGCGCCAGGCGCTCGCTGACTGGCAGGAATCTGTCTCGAAAGCGTTGGGCTCAAACGCCGAAGCGCCCTCTGTCGCCCAGCTTTTTCAGCAGTGGACGCAGCCCCCAGCCGCATCTGCCGCTGCCTCGCCGCGCAAGGCCAGGACGTGAGGAACCCGCCATGACATCTTCCCAAAGAACGGCGCTGGTCACCGGAGGCAATCGGGGGCTGGGCGCCGCCATCGCGCGCGCCCTGCACGATGCCGGCCACGGCGTGATCGTTGCGCACACGCCAGGCAACACCAAGATTGGCCCATGGCAGCGCGAGCAGGCGGCGCAGGGCTACACCTTCACCGCCTACGAAGTCGATGTGTCCGATTACGAATCGGCACAGGAGATGGCGCGGCGCATCCACGCCGATGGCCACCGGATCGACATCCTGGTGAACAACGCCGGCATCACGCGCGACGCCACGCTGCGCAAGCTCGACAAGGCGGGTTGGGACGCCGTGCTGCGCACCAACCTGGACTCGATGTTCAACGTCACCAAGCCGTTCCTCGATCCGATGGTGGAGTGCGGCTGGGGGCGCATCGTCAACATCTCGTCGATCAACGGCAGCAAAGGCCAGTTCGGGCAGACCAACTATTCGGCGGCCAAGGCCGGCGTCCATGGGTTCACCAAGGCGCTGGCGCAGGAGGTGGCGCGCAAGGGCGTGACCGTGAACACCGTCTCACCGGGCTATCTGGCCACCGAGATGGTGATGGCGGTGCGCGAGGATGTGCGCCAGAAGATCATCGACGCGATTCCAGTCGGCCGCCTCGGGCAGCCCGAAGAGATTGCCGCGCTGGTGGCTTTCATCGTGAGCGATGCCGCCGCCTACATGACCGGCAGCAACGTGGCCATGAACGGTGGCCAGCACATGTACTGATCTGTCGGCACGCCGCCGGCCAGCGCACTCAGAGCGTGAATTCCTTGCCCACGGCCTCGTCCGGCACGCGCTTGTGCGTGCCGTCGCAGTGGGGCGCGTTGTGCGTCTGCTTGCAGCGGCACAGCCATGCCTCGCCGGTCTCCTTGGCCGTGAAGGCCAGCGGAGTGATGCCGGTGCCGTGGTGAGAGCCATCGCAGAAGGGCTGGCTGCGCGAGCGCCCGCAGCGGCACCAATGGTAGGTTTTGTCGGCTTCCAGTTGAACGCGGATGGGCGAATTCGCCGCGACGATGGGCAGGGCCATGAAGTCTCCTTGATTCAAAATCCAGCCCCGTCATCTTGCCAAGTTTTCGCCTATCGTGCCAAGGTGCCCGTCAAACGCAGACGAGCCGCACAGGCACGGGGATTCATTACACTGGCCGTTTTGGCAATCGCGTATCGACCATGGAACAGGCGTTCTGGCTGCAGCACTGGCGCGAGGGGCGCATCGGCTTTCATCAATCGAAGGTGCTGCCACTGCTGCAAAAGCACTGGCCCGCGCTCGCGCTCGAGCCGGGAAGTCGCGTGTTCGTGCCGCTGGCGGGAAAGACGCTGGACATGGCATGGCTGGCGCAGCAGGGGCATCGCATTCTCGCGGTGGAGCTTTCGCCGCTGGCGGTGCAGCAGTTTTTCGCCGAGCACGGCTGGACACCCAGAACCTGGTCGTCGCGTTACGGCACGCACTACGGCACGTTGCAGATCGAGGTGATCTGCGGCGATGCCTTCGGGCTGGATGCGCAGGTGCTGGCCGACTGCGTGGCCGTTTATGACCGCGCGGCGCTGGTGGCGTTGCCGCCTTCCATGCGCCAGACCTACGTGCATGAGCTCATGGCGCGCCTGCCCTCGGGTTGCCGCGGACTGCTGGTGACACTGGAATACCCGCAGCACGAGATGCAGGGGCCGCCGTTTTCCGTGCCTCAGGCCGAAGTGCTGGAGCGCTATGCGCCGCATTGGGACGTGCAGCCGCTGCAGCGGCGCGACATCCTGGCGCACGAACCGGGTTTCGCGGCGCGCGGCCTCACGCAGATGGCCACGGCGGTCTACCGCCTGCAAAGGCATTGAGGGAGCATGTTCATGAATCGTTCGCAGTGGATCGCCGCGGGCACCCTGTGCCTGCTGGCAGCTTGCGCCGGCCACACACCCGTGGCTCCGCAGGTCACACAGGCCAGCGCTGCGGATGGCAGCCAGACGATCACGACGGAGCCGGCCCGCCTGATCTGCGCGCAGCCGCGCTGCCCGGCGCTGAGTGCGCGCTGGAGCGACCAGCGTCCCGGGGTGGTGCAGCTCACCATCGGTTTGCCCTACCAGGCGGCGCAGGTGAGCGGCGCGGATTTTCACTTCGGGCGCGGCGAGGTCGTGCGGCTGCGCGTGCCCTCTACCGGCGCGCCAGCGGCGCGGGCGGGCTACCCCGAGACCACGTTCGACGTGCCGCTGTCGCTGATCGACTCCGTGGCCTACAAGACGGATGGATGGCTGCGCGTGACGACGGACGATGGTCGGTTCGTGGACGAGACCATCCAGACCGGCGAGATGCAAGGCGATGTGGTGGACGCCATGCGCGAATTTCTGCGCGTCGTGGATGCCGCCGCGGGCAAACCGAAGGACGAGCGCACCAAGGGGCGCAGCGGCCTGTTCGATCTGCTCAAGTAGGCCGGCGTCCCGGCCGTCTCAGAGCCGCTTGACCAGCACCTGGCTCTTGCGGTCCCAGTTGTACTTGCGCTTGCGCGCGTCGGGCAGCCAGTCGGGCTCGACGGGCGAGAAACCGCGCTTCAGGAACCAGTGCATGGTGCGCGTGGTGAGCACGAAGATGCTGGCCAGACCCATGTCGCGCGCGCGCTGCTCGATGCGCTTGAGCAGCTTTTCGCCGTCGCCCGTGCCCTGGCTGTCGGGCGAGACGGTGAGCGCGGCCATTTCAGCGGTCTTCTGCTCGGGGTAGGGGTAGAGCGCGGCGCAGCCGAAGATCACGCCGTCGTGCTCGATCACGAGGTAGCTGGAGATGTCGCGCTCGATCTCGGTGCGGTTGCGCTTGACCAGTGTGCCGTCGCGCTCGAAGGGTTCGATCAGGCGGATGATGCCGCCCACGTCGTCGATCGTGGCCTCGCGCAGCTCTTCGAGTTTTTCGTCGATCACCATGGTGCCGATGCCGTCGTGCACGTAGATCTCCAGCAGCAACGAGCCGTCGACGGAAAACGGGATGATGTGGCTGCGCTCCACGCCGTGCTCGCAGGCCTGCACGCAGCACGCGAGATAGAACGCCGGGTCGGTGGGGGAGGCGGGCTCGGGCAGCTCGCCGAGCATGCGCCGCGCGGTGGCGAGCGTGATTTCGGTGTCGATGGGGTTGTCCTCGCCCGCAGGTTCCAGCGGCTTTTCGCGCACGCCGGGAATTTCGGAGAGAAACAGCAGCTTGTCCGCCTGCAGTTCGCTCGCCACACGCGTGGCCACTTCCTCCATGCTGAGGTTGAAAGCCTCGCCCGTGGGTGAGAAGCCGAAGGGCGAGATCAGCACCAGCGCCTGCGAGTCGAGTGCGCGCTGGATGCCTTCCACGTCCACCTTGCGCACCTTGCCGGTGTGCTGGAAGTCCACGCCATCGACGATCCCGAGCGGCTGCGCCGTGAGAAAGTTGCCCGAGATCACGCGCACGCGCGCGTCGGCCATCGGGGTGTTGGGCAGGCCCTGGCTGAACGCCGCCTCGATCTCGTAGCGCAACTGCCCGGCCGCTTCCTGCGCGCAGTCGAGCGCCACCGGGTCGGTCACGCGCACGCCTTTGTGGTGGCGCGGCGTGTGGCCCTTCAGGCGCAGTTGTTCGTTGACCTGGGGGCGAAAACCGTGCACGAGCACGATCTTGACGCCCATCGCCTGAATGAGCGCGAGGTCCTGCACGATGTTCTGCAGCTTGCCGGCCGCCACGGCTTCGCCCGTCAGGCCCACGACGAAAGTCTGGTGGCGGAATTTGTGGATGTAGGGCGCGACCGAGCGGAACCACGGAACGAAGGTGAAGTTGAAAACGGCGGACATGTCGTGGCGGCGGGTGTGTCTGGCGTGAAAGCGGCAGTGTAGCGGCGCCGCGCCATGCGGGCGTGCTTGGGATAATCGGGCGCTTCATGCCCCTGAACATCACCTTCCCAGAATCCCTTCCGGTCAGCGCGCGGCGCGACGACATCATGGCCGCCATGCGCGCGCATCAGGTGATCATCGTCTGCGGCGAAACCGGTTCCGGCAAGACCACGCAGTTGCCCAAGATCGCGCTGGCGCTGGGGCGGGGCAAGTGCAACGCCCCGGAAGGCCAGCGCGGTCAGCTGATCGGCCACACGCAGCCCAGGCGCATCGCCGCTTCCAGCGTCGCCAGGCGCATTGCCGAGGAACTGAAGACGCCGCCAGGCGAAGTGGTGGGCTACAAGGTGCGCTTTGCCGACACGCTGCAAAAGGGCGCCTCGGTCAAGCTCATGACCGATGGCATCCTGCTGGCCGAGACGCAGACCGATCCGCTCTTGACGGCCTACGACACCCTGATCATCGACGAGGCGCACGAGCGCAGCCTGAACATCGACTTTCTGCTCGGCTATCTGAAGCAGATCCTGCCGCAGCGCCCCGATCTGAAGGTGGTGGTGACGTCGGCCACAATAGACGCCGAGCGCTTTGCCCAGCACTTCAAGGACACGAACGGCCCGGCGCCAGTCATCATGGTCTCTGGGCGCACCTGGCCGGTGGAGATGCGCTGGCGGCCGTTTCAGGAGAAAAAGGACCACGACCTGAACGACGCCATCGCCGATGGCGTGGATGAACTCTGGCAAGGCGGCGCAGGCGGCGACATCCTGGTCTTCCTGCCCGGCGAGCGCGAAATCCGCGAAGCGGCCGATTACCTGCGCAAGCACCTGCAGCATTCGCCCGTGCTCAGGAGCGCCGAGGTGCTGCCCCTGTTCTCGCGCCTGTCGCAGGCCGAGCAGGACCGGATTTTCGAAAGTCACCACCAGCGACGCATCGTGCTCGCCACCAATGTGGCCGAAACCTCGCTCACCGTGCCTGGCATCAGGTACGTGATTGACGCAGGAACGGCACGCGTCAAGCGCTATTCTTTCAGAAGCAAAGTGGAGCAGCTGCTGGTCGAGCCCATCAGCCAGGCGGCAGCCAATCAGCGCGCCGGGCGCTGCGGGCGCGTGGCCAACGGCATCTGCATCCGTCTGTATGACGAAGCGGATTTCACCCAGCGCGAGCGCTTTGCCGACCCGGAAATCCTGCGCTCGTCGCTCGCCGGCGTCATCCTGCGCATGAAGAGCCTGGGGCTGGGCGACGTGGTGAACTTTCCCTTCCTGGAGGCGCCCTCGGGCCGGGCGATCGCCGACGGCTACCAACTCTTGCAGGAACTGGGCGCGGTCGATGAGCGGGGCACGCTGCTGCCCATGGGCAGGGAGCTGGCGCGCCTGCCACTGGACCCGCGGGTGGGACGCATGATCGTCGAGGCGCGCACGCGCGGGGCGCTGGCCGAGGTGCTGGTGATCGCCGCGGCGCTGTCGGTGCAGGACGTGCGCGATCGGCCACTGGAGGCGCAGGCCCAGGCCGACCAGGCACACGCCAAGTTCGACGACGAGAAGAGCGAATTTTCGGGTTACGTCCGGTTGTGGAAGTGGCTCGGCGATGCGCGCGGCGGCAAGGTGGTCGCAACCAGCCGCAAAGAGATGGCGGCGCAGGCCGGTGTGTCGGGGCGCGCCAGGCGCCAGGCGTTCCTGCCGGTGACTCAACGCGCCAGTGCAGCGCAAGCCTCGCCTCCTGCCTCGCCCGAAGCGAGAGGGAGTGACAACCAGGACGTGAGCGAGGGCGATACCCACAGGCTCAGCAACCGCCAGTGGGAGCAGCTGCTGCGCCAGAATTACCTGAACATCCGCCGCGTGCGGGAGTGGCGAGATATCCACACCCAGTTGCTCACCGTGGTTCGCGAGCACCAGTGGCCGCTGAGCACGCAGCCCGCCGGCTACGAGGCGGTGCACCTGTCCATGCTCTCGGGCCTGCTGGGCAACATCGGCTACAAGGGCGAGGACAGCGATGCCTACCTGGGCGCGCACGGCATCAAATTTCACCCGCACCCCGGCGCGCACCTGAACAGGAAACCGGGGCGCTGGATCGTGGCCGCCGAACAGGTCGAGACCTCGCGCCTGTATGGTCGTGGCATCGCGGCGATCGAGCCGCAGTGGCTCGAGGAAGTCGGGGCGCATCTGCTCAGGAAGCAGCTGCTCGATCCGCACTGGAGCAAGAAGCAGGCGGACGTGATCGCCTATGAGCGCGCCACGCTCTACGGCCTCGTGGTCTACAGCCAGCGCGGCGTGAGCTACGGGCGCGTGGATCCGCACGAGGCGCGCCAGCTCTTCATCCGCCGCGCGCTGGTGGAGGGCGAGTGGGACAGCGACTGGCCCTTTCTCGCGGCCAATCACAAGGCCGTGCACAAGGTCGAAGAACTCGAACACAAGAGCCGCCGCCAGGATCTGCTCGTCGATGACGAACTGATCTACGCTTTCTACGAGCAGCACATCCCCGAGGGGGTGTACAGCGCCGCCACGTTCGACAAATGGTTCCGCCAGGCGAGCCTGGCCGATCCGCAGCTGCTGCGCCTGACGAGGGATGAGCTCATGCGCCACGAGGCGGCGGGCGTGACCAGCGAGCGCTTCCCCAGGCTGGTGCGCCTGGGCGGCGTGGATTGCGCTGCCAGTTACCTGCACGCGCCGGGCGATGCGCGCGACGGCCTGACGGTGACCGTGCCGCTGTTCGCGCTCAACCAGGTGAGCGAAGACGATGCCGAATGGCTCGTGCCGGGCATGCTCAAGGACAAGATCCAGGCGCTGCTCAAGAGCCTGCCCCAGCGTCCGAGGAGCCGCTTCGTGCCGCTGGCCGAGCACGCCGCCCGGTTGGCTGAAAAATTCCTGACCGAACGCGCCTGGGAGCGGGGCGGCCTGGTGCAGGTGCTGCTCAGGCAGGTACGCGACGAAACGGCGCTGGACGTAAAGGCGGCCGATTTCAAGCGCGACATGCTCAGCCCCCACCTGTTCATGAACTTTCGCATCATCGACGAGCACGGCCGCCAGCTCGGGCAGGGGCGACAACTGGCCGCCCTCAAGGCCCAGTGGAGCAGCCGGGCGCGCGGGGCGCTTCAGGCGCTCGCTACCTTGAAGATAGCTGACAGCGCTTTCTCTGAGCCGATCCATGATAAAAAGCAATCGGAAAATACCTTAGATAAAGCGCGGGAAGCTCCTCAAAACAGAGCGGAACGTCCACTTCAGGCCGATGCGACCTACACCGCCTGGACCTTTGGCGAGTTGCCCGAACTGCTCGAAGTGCAACGCGGCAGCCAGAGTCTGGTCGGGTTTCCTGCGCTCGTCGATCGCGGCGATAGCGTGGGCATCGAGGTCTTCGACGAACCCGAGCTGGCCCAGGCGCGCCACCGCGTGGGTCTGAGGCGGCTGGTCGCGCTCGCCATCCGCGACGCGCTCAAATACCTGGGCCGCAACATCCCCGAGCTGCAGCGCATGGCCGTAGCCTACATGCCGCTGGGCACGCAGGAAGAGCTGCTGGCGCAGATCATCGACGTGGCGCTGGACCGCGCCTTTCTGCAAGACCCCTTGCCGGTGACCGAGGCCGGGTTTGCCCTGCGCGTGCAGGAGGGACGCTCGCGCCTCACCCTGATCGCCCATGAAGTCGCGCGCCTGGCGGGTGAGATCCTGCAGGAATACGCGGCGAGCCAGCGCAAGATCAAGGACGCCCGCCATGCGCCGGAAGCGGCGCAGGATGCGGGCCGGCAGCTGCAGATATTGATGAACAAGAATTTCCTGCTGGACACGCCCTGGGCGCAGCTGCAGCACTACCCGCGCTACCTCAAGGCCATCACCCTGCGCCTGGACAAGGTGCGCGCCGACCCGGCCCGTGATGGTGCCCGCACGCGCGAGCTGCAGCCGCTGGAGCAGCGCTACTGGCGCCTGTTTGCCGAGCGCAAGGGGCGCGAGGACGCGCGCATGCAGGAATACCGCTGGATGTTGCAAGAGCTGCGCGTGAGCTTGTTCGCGCAGGAACTGCGCACGCCTTATCCCGTGAGCACCAAGCGCCTGGACAAGGTGTGGGCACAGCTCATGGCGTAGCGCCGGGCTTCAGACCGTGCCTCGCGGCAGCGGCGCCGTCTTGCCACGTTACCCACGTTGCGGTGAAGCGTGCGCCATGACACGCCATCGCGTCGCACTCAAGGGCCGGGTCCGGGTCAGGCCAGCGCCAGCCGGTTGAGTTCGGCGCAGACGTCCGCCAGGCGCCCCGAGGCCATCAGGCGGCATGAGCCGTCGGCGCTGCGATCGACGACGAGGCGCAGCGGCCGGGGTGCCTTGGCACGGATGGGGCCGACCGCGTGCACGCGGGCCGCCTGCGGATGCGGCAAGGGCCTCAGGGCAATGACCTTGCCCTGCGCGGGAAGGCGGGAAAAGATGAGCGGGCGTTGGACGAACTGCATGCGAGACTCCATCAGACTTGAGCAGGCAGGATTGCCATGAAAACGCACGCCCTCAGGGTTGGCCCGCGGATGCGCTCGCGCACCGTGCGGGGCCAGACGCCCGCCACCTGCGGCGTGCGGGTTATGTCTACATCAGCATGGTGTTGCGGATCAGGCCCACCGCCAGGCCTTCGATTTCGAAAGGCTCGCCGGGATGCACCTGGATGACCGGGTAATCGGGGTTTTCGGGCAACAGCTCGATGTGCCCGCCGCTGCGGCGTAGGCGCTTGACGGTGACTTCGTCGCCCAGGCGGGCCACGACGATCTGGCCGCTGCGCGCGTCATGCGTGGCCTGCACGGCGAGCAGGTCGCCATCCATGATGCCCGCGTCGCGCATGGACATGCCGCGCACCTTGAGCAGGTAGTCGGGCTTGTGCTGGAACAGCGAGCCCTCGATGGTGTAGGTCTGATCGACGTGTTCCTGCGCGAGAATCGGCGAGCCGGCGGCGACGCGGCCGATGAGCGGCAGCGTGAGCTGGGACAGCCCGGGGATGGGCAGATCGATCTGCAGGCCACGGCTGGCGTTGATTTGGCGCAGGGCGCCCGAGCGCAGGCGGATGCCGCGCGAGGTGCCGCTGACCAGCTCGATCACACCCTTGCGCGCCAGTGCCCTCAGGTGCTCTTCGGCGGCGTTGGCGGATTTGAAGCCCAGTTCCTGCGCGATCTCCGCGCGGGTGGGCGGGGCGCCGGTCCGCGCGATGGCGCGCTCGACGAGTTCGAGAATCTGCTGCTGGCGGCTGGTGAGCCTGGGCTGATCGGTCATGCGGTGCTCCGGTTGCTCGGTCAGATGGATAACTGTTCGTCGATCCAGTTACTGTATTTTCAACCAGTTTTTCGAAAGTTGCAATCACCATGAACAAAAAGACAGTGATCCTCGGTACCGGGGGCACCATTGCCGGCACGGGCGCGGCAGGTGGTCACGCCTACACCGCGGCCCAGCTCACCACCGAAGAGCTGGTGCGGGGCATACCGGGCCTGGCGCAGGCGGCGGGCGGTGATCTGGTGATCGAGGAGGTGGCCCGGATCGACAGCAAGGACATGGACCACGCCGTTTGGCGCCGGCTCGCTCAGCGCTGCGCGGTGCATCTGGCCGACTCGCGGGTGGGCGGCATCGTCATCACCCATGGCACCGACACGATCGAGGAGACGGCGTGGCTGCTGCACGAGCTGTTGCCCGCCGACAAGCCCGTGGTGCTGACCTGCGCCATGCGTCCGGCCACGGCGCTCGTGCCCGATGGACCGCAGAATCTGCTCGACGCCGTGCTGCTGGCCTCGCACCCCGAGGCGCGCGGCGTAATGGTGTGCGCGCTGGGCAGCATCTTTGATCCGTGCGACGTGAGCAAGGTGCATCCGCAGCGGCTCAACGCCTTCGCCTCGCTCGACGGCGGCCCGCTGGGTTGGGTGGAAGCCGGGCAGGTGCGCTGGGCGCATGCCGTTCCCCCTTCGGCGGCCACGGCGCGCCACGGCGCTCTGCTGCATGCGCCCGCGTTCACCGACGGCGCCTGGCCCCGCGTCGAGATCGCTCTCAGCCACGCGGGCTGCGACGGCGCGCTGGTGGACTCGATGGTGGCGAGCGGTGTGCGCGGCATCGTCGTCGCGGCCACGGGCAATGGCACGCTGCACCATGCGCTTGAAGCCGCCCTCGAGCGCGCGGCGGATGCCGGGGTGGCGGTGCGCGTCGCCTCGCGCTGCCCGCTGGGACGCATGGCCGCGATCACCGGCCAGCCCTGGCGCGATGCGGGGGGCCTGAGTCCGGTGAAGGCGCGCATCAGCCTGATGCTGGAGCTGGTGGCAGCCTAAGGCGACGCCGAACAAGTCCCTCGCGCGCGTCGCATCCCTGCCTGGGGCGGTCTGCGACGTTGCAAATGCTCGCCATGGCTACGGCCATGTCTGCGCTTTGCGCCTTGCATCCCTTCCCCATGCAGGGCGCGCCACATCGCGGGGACATGTCCAGCGTTGCCCTGAAACAAAACACCCTGCGCGCGGCAGGGTGTGTGCAGGGGCAAAAGACGTCAGGCGCTCAGTGCGACAGCGCCTGCAGCGCACGCGCCGTGATCTCGTCCACGCTGCCCATGCCATTGATGGCGCGGTACCTGGGCGCGGCCGCCGGGTCGGCCTTGGCCCAGTTGGCGTAGTAATCGACCAGCGGGCGCGTCTGGTCGCTGTAGACCTGCAGGCGCTTCCTGACGGTTTCTTCCCGGTCGTCGTCGCGCTGCACCAGCGGCTCGCCGGTCACGTCGTCCTGGCCATCGACCTTGGGCGGGTTGAACTTGACGTGGTAGGTGCGGCCCGACGCCGGGTGCGAGCGGCGCCCGCTCATGCGCTCGATGATGGCGTCGAACGGCACGTCGATCTCCAGCACGTAATCGAGCTTGACGCCCGCGGCCTTCATCGCATCCGCCTGCGGGATGGTGCGCGGAAAGCCATCGAAGAGAAAACCCTGGGCGCAGTCGGGCTGGGCGATGCGTTCCTTCACCAGGCCGATGATGATCTCGTCGCTCACCAGCGCGCCCGCGTCCATCACCGCCTTGGCCTGCAGGCCCAGCGGCGTGCCCGCCTTCACGGCCGCGCGCAGCATGTCGCCGGTGGAAATCTGCGGAATGCCGAATTGCTTGCAGATGAAGGCCGCTTGCGTGCCCTTGCCCGCTCCTGGTGCGCCAAGCAGAATCAATTTCATGGGGTCTCTCTCGCTAGTTTTGAAATCGGGCGGCACGCCGCAGGCCGTGCGCTACAGCGTTCAAGAATAGCATGCAGATGTCTTGCAACAGCTTACAGCCGGGGTTCACGCAGGATGCGCGGCAAGGAACGCGCGCACGCGCTCCAGGTCCTCGGGCGTGTCCACGCCGGCTCCGGGTGCTTGCGGCGTGACGTGGACCGCGATGCGGTGGCCGTGCCAGAGCGCACGCAATTGCTCCAGCGCCTCAACCCGCTCGGTCGGTGCAGGAGCCAGCTCGGCAAACGCGCGCAAGAAGGCCACGCGATAGCTGTAGATGCCGATGTGGCGCAGCGCCGCGAGGCCCTGCGCCGCTGCGCCCTGCCACCAGGCGCTACCCGGCGCGGCATCGCGCGCGTGGGGAATCGGCGCGCGGCTGAAATAGTGCGCCAGGCCCCGCGCATCCAGGACCACCTTGACCACGTTGGGATTGGCGAAATCCGCCGCGCTCATGATCGGGTGCGCGGCCGTGCCCATGCTCGCCTCGGCATGCGCCGCAAGCAGCGCGGCGACGGCGTCGATCAGCGCGGGATCGATCAAGGGCTCGTCGCCCTGCACATTGACGACGACGGCGTCAGCCGCCAGCCCCAGCAGCGTGCAGGCCTCGGCCAGCCGGTCGCTGCCGCTCGCGTGGTCGGCGCGGGTGAGCAGCGCCTGCACGCCGTGTCGCTCGCAGGCTTGCACGATCTTGGAGCTGTCTGCCGCGACGACGACGCGTGCCGCGCCGCTGCGCGCCGCGCGTTCGGCCACGCGCACCACCATGGGTTTGCCGGCGATGTCCGCCAGCGGCTTGTTCGGCAGGCGTGTGGAGGCCAGACGCGCGGGAATCAGTACGGTAAAAGCCATGGCCATATCGGGCGGTGCATCCAAAAACAGAACAGCCGGTATTTTGATGGTGCTTTCACATGGAAGGGGAAGGCGACACCCGCGGGTGCGCCGGGGTTTCAAGCCTGGCCCATGCAGGACCCGGGGCCGAAAGCCGGCGGTCCCGCGCCCGTCGTCCTCATTGCCGCCGTCGTGTCGGGCCAACGGTGGCAACGAGTGAGCAGGCGGCGGCCTTCGGCAGGCAAGCCTTCAGCGCAGCTCGAACGCTTCCGAGTGGACCCGGCGAGGGCGTTGTCCCATCGCTGCTAGCCCCGAGACGATCGCATCGCGCAGACCGGTCGGGCCGCAGTAGAACAGTTGCGATTCGCGCAGCGGAAAGGCGACCAGCTGCACCAGCCGCTGTGCCGTCGGGCGCCCGTCCTCGGCGCTGGCAACGATGTGCACCGTGAGCCCCGGATGGCGTGCGGCAATGGCGGCCAGCCGGTTGGCGATGCCCGTGACGGCCCGCGTCGCCACGGCCCAGACCAGCGTGATGTCCTGGCGGTCGGCATCGGTCAGGGCCTCGGCCCAGGCCAGGAAGGGCGTGATGCCGATGCCGCCGGCCAGCCAGACCTGCCGCCGCACCCGCTTGCGGAACACGAAGCGGCCATAAGGGCCTTCGATGCGCAGGCGCTGGCCCGGAGCCAGGCGCTGGGGCAGGCGCCGGGTCCAGCCGCCCAGGGCCTTGATGCCGAAACACAGGCTGCCGTCCGCGTTCGGGGCGCTGGCGATGGTGAAAGGGTGCGGCTCGGCCATGCCAGCGTCCGTGGCGGACACGAAGGCGAATTGCCCCGCCCGCCAGCGCATCGCCCGGCCTTCGGGGCGCAGCGTCAGCTCGGTCACCGGGCCGTGCCGGTCCACGCGTTCGAGCATGAAGGTGCGCGGGCGCACGAAGGGCGCGATGAATTGCGTGAACAGCCAGGCCGCCAGGCCCGCCAGGCTGAACGCGTTCAGGTACAGGCCGAGCGTGCCGTCGATGCCGGCAGGCTTGTCGACGGCAAGCTGGTGGAAGGCGACCACGGCGAACAGCAGACCGGTGAAGCGGTGGGAAAAGCGCCAGATCGGCCAGGGCAGTTCGAGCCGGGTGAACGGAATCCGCTTGATCCAGCTGATCAGCAGCAGGCCGATGAAGCCGTTGAGCGCAACTTCGCCCAGATCGGAGGCGAATTCGCCCACCCGGGTTTCGCGAACCACGTCTTCGAGGTCGGGCTCCAGCGTGTTGTGTCCGATCATCAGTGCGAGGGCCGTGATGCCCAGCCACTTGTGCACGCCGTACATCCGGTCGAGCCCGCCGAACAGGCGCTCGACCAGTCGTGGGCGTGCCGCGAGAACCAGAGACAGGCTCATGGCCGCGATGGACGCGGCGCCCAGCGCAATTCCGACGGCGGTTGTCGTCCCGTAGGGGGCATAAGTCTGCGCGCCGAGCATCGCGGTGGCCAGCACCGCCAGTGCAGCCAGCAAGGGGCCGAGGGATTTCATCGCTGGCCCCTCAGGATGGAATGGGGTACCGCGCGGTATGGTGGCCGTTCGGGCGCGGGCACACCGCAGGCAGCGGCACAGGCTTGGGCCCGAAGTGCGGCGGCTGGGTGCAGGGACGGACGGCAGGGGCGGGCTGGTTTGTGGTTCATGCCGCAAGTTTGGCCAGCCGGGATGAACGCAGCCTTAACGGCGGTCTGGACGCCGCCTTTTGCAACAAGCTTGCAGGCTGCATGGGACTCTTGTCAGCCGGGTGCCGCCCACGCAGCGCCCGGCGCCACGCGGCCAACGCAAGCCGCGCAGCTTGCCGGAGCGTCAGTCGGCGGCCGGGCGATGGGGCCTGGCCTCGATTTCCTCGTCCGTCAGCGTACGCGCTTCGGTTTCCAGCAGGATGGGGATGCCGTCGCGCACCGGGTAGGCCAGGCGCGCGCTGTGCGAAATCAGCTCCTGATGCTCGCGATCGTAGACCAGTGCGCCCTTGGTGACGGGGCAAACCAGCAGTTCAAGCAGTTTCGGATCCATGGGCAACTCCTGCGGGCGTCGATGATAGTGCGGCCAGGCGTGCATCCAGCCAGGCGAAGAAGGCGGGCGCCACGCTCAGTTGCAGCGGCACGGCCAGCGCGTCGGGATGCGTGGGCCAGAGCTTGACCGCGTCTTTTTCGGTACAAATCAGCATTTCACCATTGTGGTTAGGGCGCTTCCAGCCATCAAAATCATAGTGATCCGGCAGCGCCTGCGCCGAGGCGAGCGTGAGGTCCTGTGCGCGCAGCATCGCAAAAAAGGCCTCGGGCTCGGCGATTGCCGCCAGTGCGTGCAGCGGCTGGCCGCGCAGGCTGCCGAGCGGCAGGTGCGCACCCGCGGCATCGATGGCGTGCGGCGCCAGGGCGCGCGTGACCTCGAAAGCCACCGCCGTGCCCGCGGGGGCCGTGCCACGGTATAGCGCCGCACCCACCGCGCGCGGCCAGGGCTCGCGCAGCGGCCCGGCCGGCAGCAGCCAGCCGTTGCCCACCCCGAGCTCGCTGAAGACGCAGATCTCCAGGTCGCGCGCCAGCCGCAGGTGCTGCAGGCCGTCGTCGCACACCAGGATGTCGCAGCCGGGGTGCGCCGCGAGCAGCGCGCGGCCGGCTTCAGATCGCGCCTCGGCCACGAAGACGGGCGCACCGGTGCGCCGCGCGATCAGCAGCGGCTCGTCGCCTACCTCCGAGGCGCTGCTCGACGCGGTGACCGCCCGGCAGCCGCGACTCACGCGTCCGTACCCGCGCGAGACCACGCCGGGACGCCAGCCCGCGCCCTGCAAGTGCCGCACCACGGCCATCGTGACCGGCGTCTTGCCGGCACCGCCCGCCACCACGTTGCCCACCACCAGCACGGGCACGGGCAAGCGGACCGGGCGCATCCAGCCGCGCCGGTAGGCCCAGCCGCGCAGCGTGAGCGCGGCGCCGTACAGCCGGGAGAGCGGCCACAGCAGCCGCGCCAGCGCGCCCCGATGCGTCCAGGCGCGGCGCAGGCGCTCGTTCATGCAATCAACGGAGCGCGGCCCCGGAAGACTGGGTGGCGAAGGTGACTTGCGACAGGCCCACGCGCCGCGCCGCTTCCATCACTGTGATCACCGCCTGATGCGGCGCCATCGCGTCGGCGCTGATGATGAGAATGCTCTCGCCGCCGGCCTGCGCGGCCGCCTGCAGCGCGGACGCCAGGTCGTTCACGCCGCGCCCCTGCAGCGTCGTCCGATTGACCGCATAGTGCCCGTCGGCCGACACCGCCACGTTCACCTCGCGCGGACGATCGCGCATTTGCTCGGTATTGGCCACGGGCAGGGTGAGCTGCAGTTCGGTGAAACGGCTGTAGGTCGTGGTGAGCATGAGGAAGATCAGGATCACCAGCAGCACGTCGATGAACGGGATCAGGTCGATCCTGGGTTCCTCGCGGGGACCGGAACGAAAGTGCATGGGCGCGCTCCGTTACAACTGGCGCCGGCCCATTTGCGACAGGTGCCGCAGGAACTGCTCGGATGCCAGCTCCAGCTGCAGCGTGTAGGCGTCCACGCGGCTGCGGAAGTACTTCCAGAAGAACAGCGCCGGAATGGCGATGATGAGGCCGAACGCCGTGTTGTACAGCGCCATCGAGATGCCGTGCGCCAGCTGCGCCGGGTTGCCGCCCCCCGCCACGTGACCGACCGCGCCCGCGCCGGCCTGCGCACCAAAAATCTCGATCATGCCCACCACCGTGCCCAGCAGCCCCAGCAGTGGCGCAGCCGAAGCGATGGTGCCCAGCGCGTTGAGGTATTTTTCCAGCCGATGCGCCGCCGCACGGCCACTGCCCTCCATGACCGCGCGCACATCCTCGGTGGTGCTGCGCGGATCGCGCGCGAGCTGGCGAATGCCGCTGGCCAGCACCTCGCCGAGCGCGCCGTTTTGCGCCAGCTGGTTCACCACGTCGGGCGCGGGAAGGCTGCGCGCCGTCACGGCCATGGCCTCGTCCAGCAGCTTGGGCGGCGCCACGCGCCGGGTTTGCAGCGAAATGAAGCGCTCGATGATGAGCGCGAGGGCGGCGATGGAGCAGGCGATGAGCGGCCAGATCGGCCAGCCCGAGGCTTGTATGATCGAAAGCAAGGCTCACTCCGCGCGGTTGGATGTCAGCCGTTGATTATGACGCAGCCCGTTTGGTGCGATACCAAAGCCTGGGTGCGGTGCAACATCAGCCGTTCATCCACCGTTCCTGTGGATAACTTTGTGGGCAAGTGGCGGGACAAACGTGTCAGGCGCGCATCGGCTGGTGTTCTGCTCACTCTGCTTAAAAAATATGCAATGAAATGTCTTTATAAATCAATATGTTGCACGTGACGTACTGATTTTCCGCCATGTCTTCACTCGCGAATCGACAAAAAACCGATTGCCGCCCATTGTGGATGACTCGCAATCGGATATGCGCTGCAAACCCTTGTCCTGCTTATGTCTGATGGAGCAAATGAAGCTGCGGCGCCGCTGATCTGGGAGGTTGGGGCCCTGTGCCGCGCCGTGGCCGATACCTTGCAGGCAAGGTTCAATCCTGTCGCGGTGCGCGGGGAGATTTCCGGGTTTTCCAGGGCTGCCAGCGGCCACTGTTACTTCACTCTCAAGGACGCGCAGGGGCAGTTGCGTTGCGCCATGTTTCGCCGCGCCGCCAGCGAACTCGACTTCGTGCCGCGTGAAGGCATGCGCGTGGATGTCCGGGCGCAGCTGGGCGTCTACGAGGCACGCGGCGATCTGCAGCTCATCGTCCAAGGAATGGAACGCGCGGGCCAGGGCGAGCTTTTCGAACAGTTTCTGCGCCTGAAGGCCAGGCTGGAGGCCGAAGGGCTGTTCGATGGTTCGCGCAAGCGGCGGCTGCCCGTGATGCCCCGCGCGATCGGACTGGTGACGTCGCTGGGCGCGGCCGCCCTGCACGACGTGCAGACCACGCTGGCGCGGCGCGCACCGCATGTTCCGGTGGTGCTCGTCCCGGCGCAGGTACAGGGCGAAGCGGCTGCCGCCACGCTCTGCGCCGCGTTGTCGCGGCTGTATGAGCTGTGCGCCGGGCAACCGGTGCGCGGCGCGCTCGCGTGCCCGCCGGTGGACGTCATCCTGCTGGTGCGGGGCGGTGGCTCCATGGAAGACCTCTGGGCGTTCAACGACGAGCAACTGGCGCGCACCATCGTGCAGAGCCCGGTGCCGCTGGTCTGCGGTGTCGGCCACGAGACCGATTTCACGATCGCGGACTTCTGCGCCGACGTGCGCGCGCCCACGCCCACGGCCGCCGCCGAGCTGGTGGCGCAGCCCCGTGCCGACTGGCTGGCCGCGCTCAACCTGGCGCAGGCGCGCCTGGGAGACGCGGTGCGCTCGCGGCTCGACCAGCAGCACCAGCGCCTGGACGGGGCGACGGCGCAGCTGGGGCGCCCCTCGGCCCTGGTCGCCGGCGCCGGGTTGCGCCTGAGCCAGCTCGGGCAGCAGTTGCGCCATGCGTTGCTTCTGAAACAAGAGCTGCTCGCGCAATCTCACAAAAGGCTGGAAGCCGATTTGTCATCCAGTCTCGATCGCATGCGGCTGCGCCAGACCGAGCGGCTGGAGAGCATGCGCACGCGCCTGAGGCTGCTCGACCCGCGCCTGGTGCTTGCCCGCGGTTATGCCTTGCTGACCGACGACGACGGGCAGGTCGTGGTGCGCCCGGCCCAGGTGCGCACGGGGCAGCTGCTGCAGGCGCGGCTGGCCGAGGGCCAGCTCGATCTTCAGGTCACCGAACCGCGTCTGATCTGACGGCCTTTCGCGCAGCCGCTTCGGCGGCCGGGCCGGGGCCTGCACGCGCCCGGCGCGTTTTCGTGTTCCTTTCTACAATGACCCGGTCATGCCGCACATCGGCATCTCTCATGGATTCACGACAGAAAGGATGAAATCATGCAACACGAGTTGCCCAGCCTGCCTTACGCGCTTGACGCGCTGGCGCCGCACATCAGCAAGGAAACGCTGGAATTTCACTACGGCAAGCACCACGCGGGTTACGTCACCAACCTGAACAACCTGCAAAAAGGCACCGAATTCGAAAAAATGACGCTCGAAGAGATCGTCAAGAAGGCCAGCGGCGGCCTGTTCAACAATGCCGCGCAGGTCTGGAACCACACTTTCTTCTGGCACAGCATGAAACCGCAGGGTGGCGGCGAGCCGCACGGCGCGCTGGCCAAGGCCATCACGGCCAAGTGGGGCAGCTACGCCGCCTTTCGCGAGGCCTTCGTCAAGAGCGCCGGCGGCAATTTCGGCTCCGGCTGGACCTGGCTCGTGAAGAAGCCCGATGGCAGCGTGGACATCGTCAACACCAGCAACGCCGTCACGCCGCTGACCACGGCCGACAAACCTCTGCTCACCGTGGACGTGTGGGAGCATGCCTATTACATCGACTATCGCAACGCCCGCCCCAAGTTTGTCGAGACCGTGCTCGACCGTCTGGTGAACTGGCACTTCGCCGAAAGCAATTTCGCCTGATCACGCCAGTCGTTGCACCGCGCACAAGGGTCTGCGGCCACAAGCCGCAGGCCCTTTTTCGTGGCCGAGGCCACCGGCGGATGTGGCGGGCCTCGGCGACAGAGACGAGGGGAATTTCCGCTTTGTGAAAGGCAACTCCGATATCATGAAACGCTGGCAGACACTCCATATTCATGGCGGGCAAGCCGCCATTTCGTCATTTAGGGGATTTGAGCGATGAGCACACAGGAAACATCCATCATCTATACGCTGACCGACGAGGCGCCGCGCCTTGCCACGGCATCCTTGCTGCCCATCGTGCAGACCTTTGCCCAAGCCGCCGGCATTCACATGCAAAGCAGCGACATTTCGCTCGCCGCGCGCATCCTGGCGCAGTTCAACGACCGTCTTCCCGACAGCCAGAAGGTGCCCGATACCCTGGCCGAACTTGGCAAGAAGACGCTGCAGCCCGACGCCAACATCATCAAGCTGCCCAACATCAGCGCCACCGTCGCCCAGCTCAAGGCCGCGATCAAGGAATTGCAGGGCAAGGGCTACAAGATTCCCGACTTCCCGGAGAAACCCGCGACCGATGAAGAGAAGGCGATCCGCGCACGCTACGACAGGTGCACGGGCAGCGCCGTCAACCCGGTGCTGCGCCAGGGCAATTCCGACCGCCGCGCACCCAGGGCCGTCAAGGAATATGCGCGCAAGCACCCGCACAAGATGGCCGAGTGGTCGGCCGCTTCGCGCACGCACGTCTCGCACATGAAGCGCGGCGACTTCTACAACGACGAGCTGTCGATCACGGTCGAGGGCGCGCGCGAAGTGCGCATGGAACTCATCACCAAGGCAGGCCAGGCCATCGTGCTCAAGCCCAAGGTGAGCCTGCTGGACCGCGACGTGATCGACTCGATGTTCTTCAGCAAGAAGGCGCTGCTCGCGTTCTACCAGGAACAGATCGAGGACGCGCGCAAGACCGGCGTGCTGTTCTCGCTGCACGTCAAGGCCACGATGCTCAAGGTTTCGCACCCCATCGTCTTCGGCCACTGCGTGCGCGTGTTCTACAAGGATGCGTTCGCCAAGCATGCCAAGGTGCTTGAAGAGCTGGGCGTGAACGTGAACAACGGCATGGTCGATCTCTATAACAAGATCGCCAAGCTGCCCAAGAGCGTGCAGGACGAAATCCGCGCCGACCTGCATGCCTGCCATGCCAACGGGCCGGAACTGGCGATGGTCGATTCCGACAAGGGCATCACCAATTTCCATTCGCCCAACGACGTGATCGTCGATGCCTCCATGCCCGCGATGATCCGAAACGGCGGCAAGATGTACGGCGCCGACGGACGCCTGAAGGAAGTCAAGGCCGTGATGCCCGAATCGACCTTCGCGCGCATCTACCAGGAGATGATCAACTTCTGCAAGTGGCACGGCGCGTTCGACCCGACCACCATGGGCACCGTGCCCAACGTGGGCCTGATGGCGCAGGGCGCCGAGGAATACGGCTCCAACGACAAGACCTTCGAGATCGCCGAGGACGGCACGGTCAACATCACCGACAACGCCACGGGCGAGGTGCTGCTGAGCCAGCAGGTGGAGCAGGGCGACATCTGGCGCATGTGCCGCACCACCGACGCGGCGATTCGCGACTGGGTCAAGCTCGCCGTCACACGCGCGCGCCAGTCCAACACCCCGGCGGTGTTCTGGCTCGACCCCTACCGGCCGCACGAGAACCAGCTCATCACCAAGGTGAAGATGTACCTGAACGAGCACGACACCCATGGGCTGGAGGTGCAGATCATGAGCCAGGTGCGTGCGATGCGCTTCACGCTCGAGCGCGTGGTGCGGGGCTTCGACACCATCAGTGTCACGGGCAACATCCTGCGCGACTACCTCACCGACCTGTTCCCCATCATGGAGCTGGGCACCAGCGCCAAGATGCTCTCCATCGTTCCCATGCTCGCGGGCGGCGGCATGTACGAGACGGGCGCCGGTGGCTCCGCGCCCAAGCACGTGGAGCAACTGGTGGAAGAAAACCACCTGCGCTGGGATTCGCTGGGCGAATTCCTTGCGCTGGCCGTGAGCCTGGAAGAACTGGGCATCAAGAACCACAACCCCAGGGCCGTGGTGCTGGCCAAGGCGCTCGATGCCGCGACCGGCAAGCTGCTGGAAAACGACAAGAGCCCGAGTCGGCGCACGGGCGAGCTGGACAACCGCGGCAGCCACTTCTACCTAGCCCTGTACTGGGCACAGGAACTGGCCGCACAGACCGAAGATGCGCAGCTGGCGGCAATATTCGCGCCGCTGAGCCAACAGCTGGCGGGCAACGAAGCGAAGATCGTCGGCGAACTGGCGGCCGTGCAGGGGCATACGGTGGATATCGGCGGTTATTACCTGCCCGACCTGGCCAAGCTGGACGCCGTCATGCGCCCGAGCGCGACGCTCAACGCGGTTTTTGCGTCAGTCAAGTAAAATTGACTTCCCGTTGACCGCTCTTGCGGCCCTTGTCGGCCCTGCAGGCCAGCGTGGTCGACACGCTGGCCTGTTTGCGTCTTGGAGGGGCCGGTTTGCAACCGCCTTGCACCGGGCGCGCCGTCACTTGTTGCTCTCGAAGCTGATAGCGGCGCAACAAAACCCTGAGAGCGTCCCAGCCGCTAAAGATGCATATGATATGCATATTTAACGCACCTTCCTTGCGAGCGACATGCTTGAATCCGAAGACAACGTAAGCGCCCCCGTGGCCAGTGAAGACAAACCGCAGGACGCCGCGCTCACGCAGGCTTTGCAGCGAAGCTACCAGTACGGCTTCGTCACCGACATCGAGTCGGACTCGCTGCCGCCGGGTCTGAACGAAGACACCATCCGCGCCATCTCGCGCAAGAAGAAGGAGCCCGAGTTCCTGCTCAAGTGGCGCCTGTCCGCCTTCGAACGCTGGCTCAAGATGGAGGCGCCCACCTGGCCTTACCTCAAGCTGTCGGAGATCGACTACCAGGGCATCAGCTACTACAACGCACCCAAGTCGGCCAAGGACAAGCCCAAGAGCATCGACGAGGTCGATCCCAAGCTGCTCGAAACCTACGAAAAGCTCGGCGTGCCGCTGCACGAGCGCGCGGCGCTTGCGGGCGTGGCGGTCGATGCCGTGTTCGACTCGGTCTCGGTCGGCACGACGTTTCGCAAGCAGCTCGCCGACGTGGGCGTGATCTTCAGTTCGTTCTCGTATGCGGTGGAGCACCATCCCGAGCTGATCGAGAAATACCTCGGCACCGTGGTGCCGGTGGGCGACAACTACTTCGCCGCGCTCAACTCGGCCGTATTCTCCGACGGCTCCTTCGTCTACATCCCCAAGGGCGTGCACTGCCCGATGGAGCTGTCGTCGTACTTTCGCATCAACGCGGCCAACTCCGGGCAGTTCGAGCGCACCTTGATCATCGCGGAAGAGGGCAGCGACGTGAGCTACCTCGAAGGCTGCACCGCACCCCAGCGCGACGAGAACCAGCTGCACGCGGCGGTGGTGGAACTCATCGCGCACGACGACGCCTTCATCAAGTATTCGACGGTGCAGAACTGGTACCCCGGCGACGAAAACGGCGTGGGCGGCATCTACAACCTCGTGACCAAGCGCGGCATGGCCGCGGGCAAGCGCTCGCGCATCGCCTGGACGCAGATCGAGACCGGCTCGGCCGTCACCTGGAAATACCCCAGCGTGATCCTGCGCGGCGATGAATCGAGCGGCGAGTTCTACTCCATTGCCGTCTCCAACCACTACCAGCAGGCCGACACCGGCACCAAGATGGTGCACCTGGGGAAGAACACCAAGAGCCGCATCGTCTCCAAGGGCATCAGCGCGGGCCATGCGCAGAACACTTACCGCGGGCTGGTGCGCATCAACCCCGGTGCCGAGGGCGCGCGCAACCATACGCAGTGCGATTCACTGCTGATCGGCACGAGGTGCGGCGCGCACACCTTCCCCTACATCGACACGGCGCGCCCCGACGCAGTGGTGGAGCACGAGGCCACCACCACGCGCATCTCCGAAGAGCGCCTGTTCTACTGTCAGCAGCGCGGCATCGATCCCGAGGAAGCGACCGCGCTCATCGTCGGCGGTTTCTGCCAGGCGGTGCTCGAAGAGCTGCCGATGGAATTTGCGCTGGAAGCCAAGGCCTTGCTGGCCGTGTCGCTCGAAGGTTCAGTCGGCTGATCACCGGTTCGCGTTCTGTTTTGCCCCATTTTGAAGAAGAGAGTCTGATGATGAGTACCCATTCCGCCCTGCTGCAGGTCCGCGATCTGCGCGTCGACATCGGTGAGCGCACGGTGCTGCAATCGGTCACGATGGACGTGCCCGAAGGCGAGCTGGTGGTGCTGATGGGCGCCAACGGCAGCGGCAAGAGCACGCTGGGCATGGCACTGGCGGGGCACCCGAGCTACCACGTGGCCGCGGGCCAGGCACTGCTGGGCGGCACCGACCTGATCCCGCTCGCGGCGCATGAGCGCGCGCGCGCAGGCCTCTTCGTGTCGTTTCAGGCACCACCCGATGTGCCGGGCGTCAAGAACAATCTGTTCATCCGCACGGCGATCAACGCCATCCGCCAGGCGCGCGGCGAAGACCCGCAGGATGCGTTCGACTTCCTCTCGGGCGCCAAGGCGGCAGCCAAGGAACTGGGGCTGCCGGCCACGATGCTGAGCCGCCCGGTGAACGAAGGCTTTTCGGGCGGCGAGCGCAAGCGCAACGAGCTGCTGCAGCTGTCGCTGATGAAACCCAAGCTCGCGATGCTCGACGAGATCGACTCGGGCATGGACGTGGACGGCGTGCGGGCCGTCGTCAAGCTGGTGGAGCGCATGCGCGGCGAAGGCACGGCCTTCATCATCGTCTCGCACTACCTGCAGATGATCGAACTGCTCCAGCCTGACCGTGTGCTGCGCCTGGATGGCGGCAAGATCGTGGAAGAGGGCGATATCGAGCTGGCGCGCGGCATCGCGCGCACCGGCTTCAAGCAGCATGCGGCGGCCGCCGAGGCTGCGGCCGTGGGAGCGTGATGATGGATGGCGTTCAAACCCAACGGCAGAGCGCGCGCGAGCACGCACAGGCCCTGGTCTGGCCCGGTCGGCGCAGCGAACACTTTCGCACGCTGCCCCCGCCCGCGCTCGAGAGCTGGCTGGGCGCGGCCGAACTGCCGGCGGCCCATGCAGACAGCGGCTGGACCCTCCAGGAGCAAAGCGCGGCGGGCGTGACCGCCAGGCATCTGAGCGCGCTCGATCCGGCGCAGCGCGGCACCTTGTTTGCCGATCTGCCTTCGCCCGACGACGACAGGGCCGCTCCGTTTGCCTGGGCTCATTGCGCGCTGTGCACGGCGGGGCTCCATCTGTCGGTGGCGGCCGCGGGTGAGCCCCTGGTGCTGCATCTGAACCATGCCGCGACGGGTGCGGTGGAAGCGCCACTGCTTGTGCTCGAGGTGCAGGAGGGCGCGCGGCTCGTGCTGCTGGAGCAGCATGGCTTTGGCGAGCATGAGGGCGGGGTGGCGCAGAACCTGATCGCGCACATCCATGTGGCGCGGGGTGCGCATGTGCAGCACCTGCGCATCGTGGCGCCGGGCGCGCAGGACCGTGTGGCGCATCACGTGCATGTGGCGCTGGACGCGGATGCGCACTATGCGCAGGCACTGGCATCCATCGGCAGCGGCTACCACCTGCAGCGCAACACCGTGGCGCTCAGCGGCAAGGGAGCCGAATCGCGCCATGCGGGACTGGTGCTGACGGCGGGCAAGGCGCTGGACTACCAAATGTACGGCGACCTGCTGGCGCCGCACACGCGCCACCAGGTCGAGACGCTGACGCTGGCCAGCGGCAAGGCGAAGACGGTGGCCAACGCCTATGCGCGCATCGCACCCGGCTCGGACGAGGCCGACGTGTTCCAGCGCCTCACGGGCGTGGCGCTCGAAGGCCAGCCGCACATGCAGCTGCGCCCGCATCTGGAGATCCTGCACGACGCGGTGCAAGCGGTGCACGGCGCCACCTGGGGCGCGCTGCCCGAGGATGCGCTGTTCTACGCACGCCAGCGCGGCCTCGATGATGCGACGGCGCGCGCGCTCATCATCGAGGGCATGGCGCGCGCGGTGCTCGGGCGCTGCATGGGCGAGACGCTGGACGACCCCGAGGCGCCGTTCACGCAGTGGCTGGACGGCCCGTGGCTGCACGAGGCCATTGCCCGCCAGTGGGGCGCGGCGGGGGAGAGCATCCGTGGGTGAAAATTTCGCAGCCACCAGCGCGGGCGCGCTGGACGTGCAGGCGGTGCGCGCGCTGTTCCCGGTGCTGCACCAGCAGGTGCACGGCCATCCGCTGGCCTATCTGGACAACGGCGCGACGACACAGATGCCGCTGGCGGTGATCGACGCCATGCGCACTTTCGAAGCCCACGACCGCGCCAACATTCACCGTGGCGTGCACACGCTGAGCCAGCGCGCGACCGACGCGTTCGACGGCGCGCGCGCGGTGCTCAAGCAGTTCTTCGGCGCGGGCAAGGCGCATGAGCTGGTCTTCACCTCTGGCACCACCGAAGCGCTGAACACCATTGCCAATGGCCTGTGGGCGGGCGGCCCGCAGCACGCCTGGCTGCACGAGGGCGACGAGATCATCGTGAGCGGCCTGGAGCATCACGCCAACCTCGTGCCCTGGCAGCACGCGGCGCGTCACACCGGCGCCAGACTCCTCATCCTGCGCGCCGACGACGAAGGCCGGGTGCACGAGGCCGATCTGCAAAAGCTGCTCTCGCCGCGCACCAAGGTATTTTCCATCACCGCCTGCGCCAACGCGACGGGCGAGCGCCCACCGTACGAAGCGATGCTGGCCATGGCATCGCAGGCGGGGGCGCTCACGGTGCTGGACGCCGCGCAGGCCACGAGCCACGCGGTGCCGCGGATCGACCAGATCGCGTGCGACTTCATGGTGTTCTCGGGCCACAAGATGTACGGCCCCATGGGCACGGGCGCGATCGTCGGCAAGCGCACGGCGCTGCAGCAGCTGTACCCGCTGCGCCTGGGCGGTGACATGGTCGATTGGGTGAGCTACGACAGCGCGGGCTTCGCGCCGCTGCCCGCACGCCTGGAGGGCGGCACGCCCAACGTGGGCGGCGCCGTCGGCCTGGCGGCGGCCGCGCAATTCATCACGGCGCAGGGTCTGGCGGCGATCGACGCACATGTGCATGCGCTGCGCGCGCATGCGGTGGCAGGCCTGCAGGCAGTGGAGGGCGTGCGCGTGCTGGCACCGCACGCCACGCAGGCGGCGCTGGTCTCCTTCGTCGCCGCCGACGTGCATCCGCACGACGTCGGCACGCTGCTGGACGAGCGCGGCATCGCGGTGCGCACCGGCCACCACTGCGCGCAGCCGCTGCTCGACCAGCTGGTGCAGGGGCCGACGACGCGGGCCTCGTTTGCCATCTACAACACGCACGACGAAGTGGACCGGCTCATCGAGGCCGTGGCCTACGCAGTGAAAGCCTTGCGATGAGCAGTGCAGAAGACGATCTCTACCAGCAAATCGTGATGGAGCACAAGCGTGCTCCGCGCAACTTCGGCCATCTGGAGCATCCCACGCACCAGGCGCAGGGCACCAACCCCTCGTGCGGTGACAAGATCGCCGTGGAGCTGGAGCTTGACGGCGAGACGATCAAGAGCATCGCCTTCAGCGGCCAGGCCTGCGCGATCTGCATGGCATCGAGCTCGATGATGACCGAGGCCATCAAGGGCCGCGACGTGCAGCTCGCCAAGGATCTGCAGGCGCACTTTCGCGCCGTGCTGACGGGCGAGATCGATCCCGACGACGTCGAGATCGGCAAGCTCATCGCGCTCGCCGCCGTGCGCCGCTATCCGAGCCGCATCAAGTGCGCGCTGCTGGGCTGGCATGCGCTGATGCATGCCATCACCGGGCAGGACGGCACTGCCTCGACCGAAACATCTCATTCAGGAGTTTGAAAAATGGCGCGTTCACGCGAGTCGGTGCTGATACGCCGCGATGTCGTTGGCGAGTTGGTCCCTTACGGTACGCCGTATGAGCTACAGGAAGGCCAGTGGGCCGAGATCACACAGGCGCTGGGCACCTCGTTCACGCTGCTGGTGGAAGGGCGCCTCGTGCGTCTGGGCGGCGCGGATGCCGATGCCATCGGCAAGGACACGCCCGAGGCGATGACGGTGGAGCACGACGGCGACGAGACCACCGACGAAGAAATCAAGCGCCTGATCGACGAGCAGCTGCACACCTGCTACGACCCGGAGATTCCGGTCAACATCGTCGACCTGGGGCTGGTCTACAAATGCGAGCTCGAACCCTATGAGCAGGAGGCGGGCAAGCTGCGCATCGTGATCGACATGACGCTCACCGCGCCCGGCTGCGGCATGGGCGAGGTGATCGCCAACGAGGTCAACGACAAATTGTTGAACCTGCCGCGCATCGAGGAGGTCACGGTCAACATCGTGTTCGACCCGCCGTGGGACCGTTCGATGATGACGGAAGAGGCCAACCTGGCGCTGGGCCTGTAATCAATAAAGAGAGCTTCCAGCGCTTGCCTGGCGGGTGCTGGAACCTGTTTTTGCATATCAACCTGTATTTGTAGGAGCGGCTTCAGCCGCGAAGGCGTTGCACCGGCCTTCGCGGCTGAAGCCGCTCCCACAAGCAGGCAGGTTGGCTTACACCACCGCCTTGCTCGCGGTGTAGCTGCGCGTCATGTTCGCTGCGATGCGCTTCTGCCATTCAGCCGGGCCGGTGATGTGCTGGCTGGTGCCGCTGGCGTCCACGGCCACCGTGACGGGCATGTCCACGACGTCGAACTCGTAAATGGCTTCCATGCCCAGGTCTTCGAACGCCACGATGCGCGCGTGCTTGATCGCCTTGCTCACGAGATAGGCGGCGCCGCCCACGGCCATCAGGTAGGCGCTCTTGTGCTTCTCGATCGCGGCGATCGCCTCCGGGCCGCGGTCGGCCTTGCCGATCATCGCGATCAGGCCGGTCCTGGCCAGCATCATCTCGGTGAACGGGTCCATGCGCGTGGAGGTGGTGGGGCCGGCCGGGCCGACGACCTCGTCACGCACCGGATCGACCGGGCCGACGTAGTAGATCACGCGGTTGGTGAAGTCCACGGGCAGCTTCTCGCCCTTGGCCAGCAGCCCCTGGATGCGCTTGTGCGCGGCGTCGCGCCCGGTGAGCATCTTGCCGCTGAGCAGGATGCGCTCGCCCGACTTCCAGCTCGCCACCTCCTCGCGTGTGAGCGTGTTCAGATCCACGCGGCGCGATTCGGCGTAGTTGGGCGCCCAGTCCACCTTGGGCCAGAGGTCGAGGCTGGGCGGGTCGAGGTACACGGGGCCCGAGCCGTCGAGCACGAAATGCGCATGGCGCGTGGCCGCGCAGTTGGGAATCATGGCCACCGGCTTGCTGGCCGCGTGCGTCGGGTAGAGCATGATCTTCACGTCCAGCACCGTGGACAGGCCCCCCAGGCCCTGCGCGCCTATGCCCAGTGCGTTGACTTTCTCGTACAACTCCAGCCGCAGCTCTTCGATCTGGTTGAGCTTTTCACCCTTGGCCGAGCGCTGCTGCAGCTCGTACATGTTGAGATCCTCCATGAGGCTCTCCTTGGCCATGAGCATGGCCTTCTCGGCCGTGCCGCCCACGCCGATGCCGAGCATGCCCGGCGGGCACCAGCCCGCGCCCATCAGCGGCACGGTCTTGAGCACCCAGTCCACCAGGCTGTCGCCCGGGTTGAGCATGGCCATCTTCGATTTGTTTTCGCTGCCGCCGCCCTTGGCCGCGACCGTGACTTCGACGGCAGAGCCCGGCACGAGCTGGATGTGCGTGACGGCGGGCGTGTTGTCCCTGGTGTTCTTGCGCGCGAAGAGCGGGTCGGCCACGATGCTCGCGCGCAGCGTGTTGTCCTCGAAGGTGTAGGCGCGGCGCGTGCCTTCGTTGGCCGCGTCTTCCACGCTCTGGCCGGGCGCGAAGCCCTCGAAGCGCACGTCCATGCCGATTTTGAGAAAGACGTTGACGATGCCCGTGTCCTGGCAGATCGGGCGATGGCCCATGGCGCTCATCTTGCTGTTGGTGAGGATCTGCGTCATCGCGTCCCTGGCGGCGGGGCTTTCCTCGCGCTCCCAGGCGCGCACCAGGTGCTCGATGTAGTCTTTGGGGTGGTAGTAGCTGATGTATTGCAGCGCAGCGGCGATCGATTCCACCAGGTCGTCGTAGCGGATGGTCGTGGTCATGGACGTGGGAAGGTAGATAAAGACAACCGCCGATTATCGCAAGCGCGGCCGCGATAACTCGGGCCGCAGCGCGGTCAAGTGGGCGCCGTAGCGCTGGTGTCAGGAATCTGCTGTTCAATCAGGCCAGTTTGTTGATTTTCAGGAGTCTTGCAGCATGAGCCAGAACACCCGCATCGAACACGACACCCTGGGCGACGTCGAAGTCCCGGCCGACCACCTCTGGGGCGCGCAGACGCAGCGCTCGAAGGTGAATTTCGCCATCAGCGGCGAGCGCCAGCCGGCCGAGATCATCGATGCGCTCGTCACCGTCAAGAAGGCCTCGGCCCGGGTGAACCACGCCCTCGGCCTGCAGGACGAGAAGAAGACGAACGCCATCATCGCCGCCGCCGATGAGGTGCTGGCAGGCCAGCACCCTCATGAGTTCCCGCTCGTCGTCTGGCAGACCGGCTCGGGGACGCAGACCAACATGAACGTCAACGAAGTGCTGGCCAACCGCGCGAGCGAACTGCTGGGCGGCGCGCGTGGCGAGGCTCGCCTGGTGCACCCCAACGACGACGTGAACAAGAGCCAGTCGAGCAACGACGTGTTCCCGACGGCGATGCACGTGGCGGCGGTGCAGGCCATCACGCACAAGCTGCTGCCCGCGATCTCGAAATTGCACGCCACGCTCGCGGCCAAGGCCCAGGCCTTCGACGACATCGTCAAGATCGGCCGCACCCACCTGCAGGACGCGACACCGCTCACGCTGGGCCAGGAGATTTCGGGCTGGGCGGCGCAGCTCGCGCATGGCGAGGCGCATGTGCGCGCGGCACTGCCGCACCTGTGCGAACTGGCACTGGGCGGCACGGCCGTGGGCACGGGCCTGAACGCGCCCAAGGGCTATGCCGAGCAGGTCGCGGCGGAACTGGCGCGCCTGACCGGGCTGCCGTTCGTCACCTCGCCCAACAAGTTCGAATCGCTGGCCAGTTGCGATGCGCTGGTGCATGCCCACGGCGCGCTCAAGACCCTGGCCGCCAGCCTGATGAAAATCGCCAACGACGTGCGCTGGCTGGCCAGCGGGCCGCGCAGCGGCATCGGCGAGATCACCATCCCCGAGAATGAACCGGGATCGTCCATCATGCCCGGGAAGGTCAATCCGACGCAGTGCGAGGCCATGACCATGCTGGCCGCGCAGGTGCTGGGCAACGACGTGGCGATCAACGTCGGCGGCAGCGGCGGCAATTTCGAGCTGAACGTGTTCCGGCCCATGATCGCGTACAACTTTCTGCAAAGCGTGCGGCTGCTGGCCGACGGCATGGTGAGCTTCAACGACCACTGCGCCGTGGGAATCGCACCGAACCGTGCGCGCATAGACGAGCTCGTCCAGCGCTCGCTGATGCTCGTGACCGCGCTCAACACCCACATCGGCTACGACAAATCGGCCAAGATCGCCAAAAAGGCGCACGCCGAGGGCACGAGCCTGCGCGAATCGGCGTTGGCGCTGGGCTTTCTCACGGCCGAGCAGTTCGACGAATGGGTGGTGCCGGGCAAGATGGTCGGGCGGTAGGAAGTGCTACGCCAAGAATAGCTGCTTGCGCTTGATGGGTAAGCTTTTTGGCCTGTTTTCTTTCAAATCTGCAAGAGGCCGGGCATGGAACGGTGTTTCAAGGTGGGCGATCACGTCGGCTGGAGTTCCGAGGCCGGGCGCGTCTCGGGCACCATCGTCGCGGTGCACGTGCGTGATTTCGATTACAAGGGCCATCGCCACCGCGCATCCGAGAAGAAGCCCCAGTACGAGATCAAGAGCGACAAGACCGATCACATTGCCGCGCACTACGGCAGCGCGCTGACCCTGTTGTGACGCTGCCGTTTTTCACCATCGGCCACTCCACGCACAGCCTGGAGGAATTCGCCGCGCTGCTCAAGGCGTCAGGCGTGCAGCGCGTAGTGGACATCCGCAAGATGCCCGGTTCGCGCAAGTTCCCGCAGTTCGACGAGGATGCGCTCATCCGCAGCCTGCCCGCGTTCGGCATCACTTACGAGCACGTACCCGCCCTGGGCGGCCTGCGCGGCAAGAGTCATGACGTGGCACCGGACACCAATGCCTGGTGGGAAAACGACAGCTTTCACCGCTATGCCGACTACGCCTGCACGGGTGCGTTCGCTGAAGGGTTCACGCACCTGGTGGCGATCGGCCGGCGCGAGCGCTGCGCGCTGATGTGCTCCGAGGTGCTGTGGTGGCGCTGCCACCGGCGCATCGTTACCGACCACCTGCTGGCGCACGGCGAGACGGTGTGGCACATCATGGGGCCGGGCAAGGTCGAAGCGGCGCACCTGAGCGAGGGCGCGGTGGTGGGCCAGGGCGGCGGCGGTGTCACTTATCCTGTCAAGACGGCCGCTTGAGGGACATTCGATGATCCTCCTGCCCGCGCTCCTGGTTCCCATCGTGTTCTGCATGGCGTTCGTACGGCTTTACCGCATTCCGGCGCGCCTGGCGCGGGGGCAGCTGCACCTGCCGAGTCGCGCGCGGCACGGTCTGCTGCTGCTCACGGTGCTGGCCTATGCGGTGCTGCTGGGCTGGACCGTCGGGCTCGCTGGCGCACTGCTGCATGCGCTGCTGTCGGCAGCCGAGCCCCTGCGCGCCGTGCTCGCGCTCTGGGGCTGGATGCTGGCCTACCCAGTGGTGTACTTCCTCGCGGCCTGGGTCTTCTTCTATGGGCTCAAGCCCGCGGCGAAGCCCGCCTGAATCTCAGGGCTGCTCGCTAATGCGCCCCAGCAGCAGGTATTCCATGATCGTCTTCTGCACGTGCATGCGGTTCTCGGCCTCATCCCAGACCACGGACTGCGGGCCGTCGATCACTTCGGCGCTCACCTCCTCGCCACGGTGCGCCGGCAGGCAGTGCATGAAGAGGGCGTCGGGCCGGGCCACAGCCATCATTTTCTCGTCCACGCACCAGTCGGCGAAGGCCTTGCGGCGCGCCTCGTTCTCCGCCTCGTAGCCCATGCTGGTCCAGACGTCGGTCGTCACCAGGTTGGCACCCTGGCAGGCCTGCGTCGGATCCTGAAAAATCTTGTAGCAGCCCGCGCGTGGCTGGCGCCCGCCGAAGGCCAGTTTCTCATCCACTTCGTAGCCGCTGGGCGTGCTCACGTGCACGGTGAAACCCAGCAGATCGGCCGCCTGCAGCCAGGTGTTGGCCATGTTGTTGCCGTCGCCCACCCAGGTCACCACCTTGCCCGCGAGGGCGCCGCGATGCTCGATGTAGGTGAACAGGTCGGCCATGATCTGGCAGGGGTGGAACTCATTGGTCAGGCCGTTGATCACGGGCACGCGCGAATGCGCCGCGAAACGTTCGATGCGCTCCTGCCCGAAGGTACGGATCATCACGATGTCGGTCATGCGGCTGATCACGCGCGCCGTGTCCTCGATCGATTCCGAGCGCCCGAGCTGGCTGTCGGTGCTGGTGAGGTTCACCACCGTGCCGCCGAGCTGACCCATGCCCGCCTCGAAGCTCACGCGCGTGCGCGTGCTGGCCTTCTCGAAGATCATGGCCAGCGTGCGGTCCACCAGCGGATGGTACTTTTCGTAGCTCTTGAACTTGCGCTTGATCGTGGCCGTGCGCGCAAACAGATACGCGTATTCATCCGCCGTGAAATCCGAAAACTGAAGGTAGTGCTTCATGGTGGGTCAGCCTTGTTTCGACAGGAAGTCGTGCACGACGGGGGTGAGCCGCGCCACGATTTCGTCGGCATCGGCGCGCGTGAGAATCAGCGGCGGCACGATGCGGATCACGCTGTCGGCCGTCACCGAGATGAGCAGGCCAGCCTCGGCCGCCAGGCCGATCAAGGCGCCGCAGGGGCGATCGAGCTCGACACCGATCATCAAGCCCTGACCGCGCACTTCCTTGACCGCGGGATGGCTGCCCAAGGCTTTTTGCAGCGCCGACTTCAAGTATCCGCCCACCTCGGTCGCGTTGGCCAGCAGGCCATCTTCTTCCATGATCGTGATGGTTTCCACGCCCGCGCGCATCGCCAGCGGGTTGCCGCCGAACGTCGTGCCGTGGTTGCCCGGCTGCAGCACCTCGGCCGCGGCCCCGCGGGCCAGCACGGCGCCCACGGGCACGCCCGAGGCGAGCCCCTTGGCCATGCTCAGCACGTCGGGCACGATGCCCGCCCACTGGTGGGCAAACCATTTGCCCGTGCGGCCCATGCCGCACTGGATTTCGTCGAGCATCAGCAGCCAGCCCCGCGCATCGCACAGCGCGCGCACCTGGCGCAGGTAGTCGGCGCGCATCGGGTGCAGGCCGCCTTCGCCCTGGATCGGTTCGAGCATCACGGCCACGATGTCGGGGTGCGCCTTGGCCGCCGCCTCCAGCGCCGCGGCGTCATCCACCGGCACGCGGACGAACCAGTCGGGCAGGGGGCCGAAGCCGCTCCTCACCTTGGCGTTGGCCGTGGCCGCCATGGTGGCGATGGAGCGACCGTGAAAGGCGTGCTCGTAGACGACGATGGCGGGGCGCTCGATGCCCTTGTCCACGCCGTATTTCAGGGCGATCTTGATGGAGGCCTCGTTCGCCTCCAGCCCGGTATTGCAGAAAAACACCTTGTCCATGTGGGCGCGCTCGGTGAGCAGCGTGGCGAGGCGCTCCTGCCCGGGCACGTGGTAGTAATTGGAGCAGTGGATCAGCTTGGCGACCTGATCCTGCAATGCCGGCACCAGCCTGGGGTGGTTGTGCCCCAGCGTGCTCACGGCAATGCCCGCGAGCGCATCCATGTACTCCTTGCCATTGACGTCCCACACGCGCACTCCTCGGCCTCGCTCAAGCGCGATCGGCACCCGGTTGTAGGTGTTCATCACGTGGGGTGAGGCGACAGGAATCGGTGCGCTCATGCAATATCTCCAAAAGGTGCGGGCCTGAAGGCCTGCCAAGAAAAAAGTTTACATTCTAGGCATGCAAAGCCGCTCGTTCACGACCCGGGCCGAACCGCCTCGTTTCAGGGGTTCAACTCTTGTATAAGAGTTAGAATAAGCGGTTTGCCGCTGTGACCTGCAGCAGGCACTTTCACCCCCGCCGGGCACCGATGGTTGCTACCCCTTCCAGAGAAATTTTCATTCAGGGCATGACGCGCGACGGCAGGCGCTTTCGCCCAAGCGACTGGGCCGAGCGGCTGGCCGGCGTCATGAGCCAGTTCCGCCCCGGGGGAGCCGCCACCACGCCCCAAAGCCACCTGAGCTACTCGCCGTGGTGCGTGCCTGCGAGCATGAACGGCATCAACTGCGTGGTGGTGAACACCGAGTTGCGCGAGCACGAGCCCATGGCCTGGGATTTCGTCATGAATTTCGCGCGCGACAACGACCTGCAGGTGACCGAAGCGTGCCTGCTGGACAAGCGCTGAAGCGCGATCGACCCACAACGAAAAAACCGCCCGAAGGCGGTTTTTCTCTCT
>Ga0066255_1000467_pt1 | contig 76837 bp, 68 predicted proteins | sample ThiBiot_750_biof_FD_71148 | JGI IMG/M metagenome (GOLD analysis project Ga0066255, IMG submission 71148) | Wastewater bioreactor microbial communities from Cape Town, South Africa - Thiocy_expt_750_biof (version 2) | ecosystem: Engineered > Bioreactor > Thiocyanate-remediating >...
GGACAAGCTGGGGGATCTGTCCGACGAGGAGCTGCTCGCGCGTCTGCGCGGGCATATGGGCAGCGGCAACGTCTGGTGTGCGAAGCTCATCGCGTATCTCGTCGAGGTCGACGAGAGGCGACTCGATCGCATTCACGCGTGCTCATCGATGTGGGACTTCTGCACGCGCAAGCTCGGAATGAGCGAAGGCGAAGCGCACCGTCGGATCGCAGCTGCTCGGACCGTCCGGCGCTTTCCCCAGGTATTCGGGTACATCGAGCGTGGCGATGTCCACCTCTGTGCGCTCTACGCGCTGCGGAAACACCTGACGAGCACGAACGTCGACGAGTTGCTCCGCGAAGCGTCCGGCAAGAGCACGCGGGAGGCCGAGAAGATGATGGCCGCGCGCTTTCCGCGCCCCGACGTACCGGCGAGCGTCGAGCCCATCTCGCCGCAAGCACTGCTATCGCCGGTATCGCCGGCATCGCCGGTGACCGTCGCGACGCCATCGCCGATCCATGTCGGGCGCACCTCCGATGCAGCGCCCGCGTGGTCTCTGTCGCCGGCGGCGTCGCCCGCGCCCGGACCTCGGCCGAGAGTCGAGCCGCTCTCGGGGTCGAGGTATCGCATCGAGCTCACCGTGAGCGGCACGACGAAGGAAACGCTCGACCGCATCAAGGATCTGATGCTCCATCGCAACCCGAGTGGCGATCTGGAGACCATTCTCGAGCGTCGCTCGCGCTGCTGCTCGCTCGCCTGGAGAAGGTGCTGGTCGACTCGGTTCGGCGTGTCACGTAGAGCCGCCCATCACGCGTGGCGCACGCCGTGACCACGCGACCTCGGCCGCCTCAGCCGAGCACATGGCGCCCCAGCGTTCGGGGCGACGACGAGCGATCTCGTACGCTGCGCGACTCGAAGCAGCTCAGGACGCGCCGCCGGCGCGGAGGTTGATGCCGTATTCGAGATAGCCCTTGAGGCACACCATCATGTGCATCCATCCGCCGCAGTTGCCGTAGGACGACTTGACGCCCTTCGCGTCCTCACGCCAGCCCGACTCGCTGATCTGCACCATGGTGCTGTTGGCATCGAGTGACTTGAAGACCATCTCGACGCGCGTGTCGTAGCCCTCGCCCCCCTCCCATTCGAAGACGATGCGTTCGTCCTCGACCACCTGTCGAACGATGACGTCGTGCTCGCCGGGCACCTCGGCGAACGTCCACTTCACCGTCGTGCCCTCTACGAGCGGGCCGCTCGCCACCTTGACGAAGTAGCCGCTCAGCTTCTTCGGGTCGATGACGGCGTCGAAGACCTCGGCGATCGGCTTCTGGATCTTCAGCTGGACCTGGAACTGAGGCTTCATCGTGCTTCTCCGGCTCGGGTTCGCCGTTAATGTGTTATAAAGTTATAACATGTCAAGAGCGGAGCACGACGACCTGCTCTTCAAGGCGCTGGCGGACGCTCGGCGCCGCGAGATCCTGGACCTCTTGAAGGACGCTCCGCGCACCACGGGTGAGCTCTGCGCGCACTTCGCAGGGTCGCTCGATCGATGCACCGTGATGCAGCACATCGGCGTCCTCGAGAAGGCTGACCTCGTCATCGCCCGGCGGGAGGGACGGCACCGGTGGAACTACCTGAACGCGGCTCCGTTCAAGGAGATCTACGACCGGTGGATCTCGTCGTACGCCACCGCAGCGGTCGATCTGCTCGTGAAAATGAAGCGGGACATGGAAGGCAAGTGAACGATGGGCACCGGTGAGCTCACGCGAGCGGTTCGTTCGTTCCCGTCCGCTGCTCATCGAGCCGGCGAGCGGTAGACTCTGCTTCCCCGGCGGCCACGAACGTGTCATCTCCGACCGAGAGCATGGCGGCGCGCGAAACGAGGCCCTGGTATCCGTCGCTCGACGGCCTCCGATGCCTCGCGATCCTGCCGATCGTCTGGCACCACTCCACGCCGCGGCAGCTCGACGGCCTGCTCGGGCGCGGACCGCTCGGCGTCGATCTGTTCTTCGTGGTGAGCGGGTTTCTCATCACGAGCCTGCTCTTGCACGAGCGGCGCGCTGCCGGAGGTGTGGCGCTCGGCAGGTTCTGGGCGCGGCGGAGCCTCCGGATCTTCCCGCTCTACTACCTCGTGCTCGGCGCGTTCGTCGTCCATGCGCTCTTCCTCCGGGTGCCGGGTCCGGCGCGCGATCACTTCCTTCGCAACCTGCCGTTCTACGCGACGTACACGTCGAACTGGTTCACCCACGGCGCGGTCGATCATCCGATCGTGTTCGCGTTCGCGTGGTCGCTCGCGGCGGAGGAGCAGTTCTATCTCGTATGGCCGCCGGTCCTTCGCTGGCTTCGCGGAACGCTCGGGCCGGCGCTGGCGATGCTCACGCTGGTCGCGCTCGATCAGGCCGCGGAGCGCGGCTGGCTCGCGCCGTACCTCGACGAAGGCCTCGCCCTCCGGATGATGCGGAGCATCGCGACGCCGATCGGCCTCGGGGCGCTGCTCGCGCTCGCAGCGGACGCTCCGATCACGGCGCCGCTCGTGCGTGCGGTCCTCGTGCGGCGGTGGTCGTCCCTCGTCGCGCTCGCGCTCGTCTTCGCCGCGGCGACCCTCGCATGGCCGCTCCTCCCGACCCACCTCACGATGACCGCGCTCGTCGGCGCGTGCGCGCTCCGTCGCGATCATGTCCTCGCGCCGCTCTTCGAGAACCGGGTCGTCGGGCACATCGGAACGGTCAGCTACGGGATCTATCTCCTCAACGTCCCGGTGGTCGCTGCGTGCAAGCGACTGGTCGGCGAAGAGAGCACCGTCCTCCTCTTCGCTGTGTCGACCGTCGCGAGCGTCGCCGTCGCGACCGCCACGTATCGATGGGTCGAGCGCCCGTTCCTCGGGCTCCGCGATCGCTTCCGCGCCGCGTCCGTTCGCGCGAGCGCGAGCGCGAGCGCAACGGCGCAGGGTCGACACGACGGTCGCTCCGACGACCGCAAAGCGGCATAGCCGGCGTGCGTCAGCTCACGTAGTGAACCGTCAACGTGTGGATGACGGTGTCGAGCAGCTCGTGCACCTTCTCCGTCGTCTCGGCGCGGACGACGACGTAACCGTCGCCTTCGTAACTGTCGCTCTTCGGCGCTCCGATCGACGGGAGCTTCGCCTCGACGAGCCACGGAGCGATCGCCTCGTGTGTCTCGCGGACACCGGTCACCGCAGCCACACGACCACGCCCCAGGCCCCGGATGAAGGCTGTGCCGGCGGCGTACTTTCGCTCCCACGGCGCATCGAGCTCGCCGTCCACGACCGCGCGCGCCCACGCGCGATAGACGTCGACGTCGTGGACGAGGCCCGTCATCTGACAGAGCTGGGGTCCCGGCGGACGCTGCGCAATCTCGCCGATCGCGATCGAGCCGTCGGCTTTCTCGTACCACTCCATGTGGGTCATCCCGTCCTCGAGACCGAGCGCGCGAATCGCCGCGACGCCGAGCTCACGCGCCTTGGCATGGAGCGCAGTGTCGACCTCGCGCGGCAGCACGCACGCCCACTGGATCCACGGCGTCTCGAGGACCTCGAGCGGGCCCGGGAAGTACTGCCCGAAGGACATGGCCCTCGGGACACCGCCCGTCGTGATCGTCTCGAAGCTGTGCTCGCGGCCGCGGAGCATCTCCTCGGCGAGCAGCGGCGAGCCGGCGCTCGCGCCCATCCCCGAGACCGCGCGGAGGAGCTCCTCGAGGGTGCTCACACGGAACGTCGCCTTCGCGCCCATCCCTGCCGGCGGCTTGAGCACCATCGGAAAGCCGACCTCCTCGACGAAGGCATGCGCGTCCTTCTCCGAGGCGATCAGCTTGTGGCGCGCGACCGGGAGCCCCGCCGCTCGGAGCGCGTCCTTCATGAGCGCCTTCTCGCGAAAGAGCTCCGCGGTCTTCACCGGCGTACCGGCGACGCCGTAGCGCTCCCGCGCCTGGGCGAGCTGCACCATCATCGCCTCGAGGACGCCGAGGATTCGAAACGGCTGGCCGTGACGGCGGCGGAGCACCTCGACGCCGTCGAGCACGTCCTCGACGGCGAGCGGCTCCGTGACGCGGACCATGTCGTCGTAGAGCTTCGCGTCCTCCCCCGACGGCGGCGTGTGGACGACCCCGAAGAGGCGCACGTCATCCAGCTTCCTCACGGCGCGGACGAAGCGCATCGTCGGTTCGGTCGGGAACGGCGCGACGAAGACGAGGTTCCGGGGCATTCGTCGAGGGTCCCCGGCCTCGGATATCTGGTCAACTTACCCGCTCACCGCCAGTGTGGTGCGCGGCGCCCGCCCGACTACGATCGAGCGCCGAAGCGCGCTCGATCGTGCGGAGCGTCGTAGTCGATCGTTGGGCCGAGCGGGACGATCCGGTGAGGATTCACCGTGGTCTGGCTCCAGTAGTAGTGCTCCTTGATGTGGGCGAGCTCGCAGGTCGGCTTCACCGCCGGCATCTGGTAGACGTCGCGGACGAAGCCCCACACGTTCGGGTAGTCCTGCAGCCGCCGCACGTTCACCTTGAAGTGGCTGTAGTAGACGAGGTCGAAGCGGAGCGACGTCGTGAAGAACGCGACGTCCGCCTCGGTGAAGACGTCACCGCACAGGTAGCGCTGCTTGGAGAGCACCCCCTCCAGGCGATCGAGCGTCGCGAACACGTCGCGGCACGCCTCTTCGTAGGCTGCCTGGGAGCCGGCGAACCCCGCGCGGTAGACGCCGTTGTTGTACGGCTCGTAGATCGCGTCGAGCGTCGCGTCGATCGCGCTCCGGAGCTCGGCGGGCGCGAGCGAGGTCTTGTTCGTCGCGAGCCCGTCGAAGGGCGCATCGAGCATGCGCATGATCTCGCGGGACTCGTTGTTGACGATGGTGCTCGTCTTCTTGTCCCACAGGATCGGGACGGTGACGCGCCCGGTGTACCGAGGCGCAGCCCGGACGTAGAGGTCGCGGAGGAGCTTCGTGTCGAAGAGCGGATCCGTCTCACCGCCGCCGCCGAATCCCCAGCCGTCATCGCTCATCTTCGGATCGACGATCGTGAGGCCGATCGCGTCCGTGAGGCCGCGCAGCGACCGGACGATCATCGTCCGGTGCGCCCAGGGACAGGCATAGGACGCGTACAGGTGATAACGGCCGGGCTCGGCGGCCAAGTCATCGGCACCGACCCGCGAGCGGAACTGTGTCTTCGGGCGCGCGAAAGCACCGCGCGCGTCGGGCGCGTACCAACCGACCTTCCACTCTCCGTCGACGAGCTGTCCCATGACGCGCGATTTTACGACGAACGAAGCCAGATGCATGCGTTGGCTGCTAGGATTCCGACGAAATGGAAGCTCGACCGCGAACCGCTCGCGACGCGAAGTGAACCGCACGTGCCGTTGGATCCGTCGAGCCGCGTTCGCCTGAAGCCGACCACCGCCCGTCATTTCACGGGCGACACCCTCTTCGATCGCCTCGCGCGCGTCATCTGCGAGGCCAACTGCCTCCCGCGCAAGGAGCTCTACGAGTCGTGGGAGATCGCGCGACGGACACGGCGCCGCTTCCGGGGCGGACGCGTGGTCGACCTCGCCTGCGGGCACGGCCTCGTCGCCCACCTGATGCTGCTCCTCGACGACACCTCGACCGCAGCGCTCTGCGCCGACAAGCGTCTACCGCCGAGCGCGAAGCAGCTGGCGAGCGCGCTCGTCCGCGCGTGGCCGAGGCTCGAGGGTCGGGTGACCTACGAGGAGCGCCCGGTCGAGGAGGTCGAGCTGCACGAGGATGACGTCGTCGTGTCGACGCACGCGTGCGGAGCGCTCACCGATCTCGTGCTTGCTCGGGCGGTCGCGGCCCGCGCCCGCGTCGCCGTCCTCCCGTGCTGCCACGACGCGGACACCTGCGATGCAGGGGCGCTCGAGGGTTGGGTCGACATCTCCCTCGCGATCGACACGACCCGCGCGCGCTGGCTCGCAGCCCAGGGCTACACGGTCCACACCCAGCTCGTCCCGGAGCAGATCACGCCGAAGAACCGTCTCCTGATGGGAGAACGCGGCGCGTGCGGCGGGTCGGGCGCGTTGGGCGCGTCGGGCGCGAAAACGACGAGATAGTTCCGGCGACGCTCCGGCCCTGTATGATGCAACGGGGAGCAAATCATGCGCAGAGTCGGACTCGCGATCGCCGGCATTTCATGTTTCATCATGCTCGCCTGGACGGCGGGCTGCGGCGACGACGGAGGCTCGGTCTTCCAGGGCAACGGAACCGAGGAGGCCGGGACTCCTGGCCCCGGTCCGTTCGGCGACAACGAGGGCGGTGCGGGCGACGGCGGCGGCGGCTCGCTCGATTGCGACGCCGGCTGCCCGAGCGGCTTCGTCTGCGTCGGAAGCAAGTGCCTCCCCCCGCAGGGCAGCTGCTCGCCGGACGGCGGCGCCTCGTGCCAGTTCGACACCTATTGCGATCCCAGCACCGGAACCTGCCTCCCGTTCGCCCCGGGCGGGAACAACCCGGCATGCACTCAGCTAGTCGTCCCCGGCAACTTCGCCCCGAAGACGAAGTGCGAGTTCCCGACCGCGGTCCCGATCGCCGGCGACCCGTTCCCGAATCACGTCGACGTCCAGACGACGCCGGTCGTCGTGCGCTTCGGGCCCGCGACGACGTCACCGAGCATCGTCGCGCCGTTCAGCGAGCCGGTGCCGTTCACCGGTTCGCTCGACAACTACACCGAGCACCTCGGCGTTCTCCGCATCCTGAAGGGCACGGACTGCACGCAAGAGGCCGTGCTCGGAGGTGTCGATCTCGACGGCGACGGCAACGTCGATTGGTTCCGCTCGTCGGCGGCGGTGGCGGTCGGCGATCTCGATGGTGACGGCTTGCCCGACATCGTCGCGTTCATGTCGAGCGGCCCGGGAACGAACGAGACGTTGATGGCGTTCACGCGCAAGACCGGCACGTGGCAGCCGCTGTGGGCTACAAAGAAGGCGACGCTCGCGGATGGCGTGACGGTCTTCAAGGCAAACGTCCCGAGCGTCGGAGCGAACGGCAAGGGCAACTGGGCGTCGCCGAGCATCCACGACCTCGACGACGACGGCGTGCCCGAGATCATCCGCGAGGGTTGGGTCTTCGACGGCCTCACGGGGAAGCTCCGGGCCATGCCGCCGGCGACCTACGCAAGCTATCGGCAAGGCATCCATCCAGTGCTCGCGAACCTCGACGACGACGCGAAGATCGAGATGACTAACGGCGCCCGCGTCTGGGAGTTCAACGGTGCGACCAATGCGTGGGTCGAGGAGACGTACTACTCGCAGACCCAATCGAGCCCCGCCGGCTGGGCGGCGATCGCCGACTTCGATCGCGTCGCCGGCGCGACGCAGGTCCCCGAGATCGCGGTCACGACGATCTCGGGAAACGTGGGCACGCTGATGGTCTTCAAGACCGACCACAGCCTCTTCATGGGCATGTCGGTCCCCGTCCCCGGCGGCGGCGGCGGTCCGCCGACGATCGCTGACTTCGACGGCGACGGTCTCCCCGAGATCGGCGTCGCCGGGCAGGCGTTCTACACGGTCTTCGATCCCGACTGTCAGGCGACGCCGCGCGCCGGCGGCAAGTGCCAGGACCGCACCCATTGCGACCACGTCCCCGGCGGTGCGTGCCCCGACAAGATCCTCTGGTCTCGCGCGACCCAGGACATCTCGTCGAACGTCACGGGCAGCTCCGTGTTCGACTTCGAAGCGGACGGCAAGGCCGAGGTCGTCTACGCCGACGAGTGCTTCACCCGCGTGTACTCCGGCACCGACGGCTCCGTTCTCTTCTCGCGCTACCGCTCGTCCTGCACGTGGAACGAGAACCCGATCGTCGCAGACGTCGACGGTGACTTCCGTGCCGAGCTCGTGGTGCCTTCCAACACCGCGTGCGGCGCGGTCGGCGTCGGACGCCCCTGCACCGCTCAGACGGATCCGACGACGACGGTCGACACGCAGTTCGCCGGCCTCCGCTGCCTTGCCAACTCTGACTGCGTCTCGAACATCTGCGACGCCGGCTATTGCCGGTGCGTGACGAGCGCCGATTGCTGCGGAGACAAGGACGTCACCAAATGCGAGACGTTCGGCACGCGCTGCGCGGCGCCGCCGAACGGGACGCCTGGGAGCGGCAACACCTGCCGCGCGAACCGGCCGAAGGCCTCGCAAGGCATCCGGGTCTACGAGGACGCTGCCGATCGCTGGGTGCGCTCGCGCATGATCTGGAACCAGCACGCGTACGCCGTCACGAACATCAACGAGGACGGCACCGTCCCGAAGACGAGCCTCTGGGCGAAGAACTGGACCGAGCCGAACCTCAACAACTTCCGTCAGAACGTGCCGGGCACGCAGAACGCGCTCGACATCGGCGACCTCACCTCGCAAGCGTCGGCGACGCACACGTGCGAGGGCGGCGCGGCGATCCTCGCCACGCCGGTCTGCAACCGCGGCACCGCCCCGATCGGCGCAGGGGTCAGCGTCGGCTTCTACGTCGGCACCACGAAGGTGTGCAGCGCAAAGACCTCGGGCGTGCTGCAAGTCGGCAAGTGCGAGACCGTCACCTGCAAGTGGGCGTCGCCGCCGGCCAGCGGTCCGGGCGCCGACGTCACCGTCGTCCCGAACGACGACAACGCGCTCCAGCAATGTGACCCCGACAACGACAAGGGCCTCGTGAAGGGCGTCTTCTGCAAGGGCGTCAACTGACTCCGTCCATCGCACCGGTCTGCCCCGGCTTGGCAGTGCCATCCTGTGCCGTGAGCGGCTGACGCGATCAGACCTTGCAGCCACTACATCGCGCGAAGCTCGGCGAATCGAGCCCGGCGTGGCATTTGCTGGGGAACGCTCATGCGTTCTCCGCGGCTGCTGGTCTTGATCGGTGTCACCACTCTCGTCGCGGCGTGCGGCGGCGCCCTCGAGTCGGAGCCGCTCCCGAGCTCGAACGAGATCGAGGAGGCCTCCGCCTCGCGCGAGCCCTCGACGCCTCCGTCGAGCCAGAGCGTTTCGTCGCCTGATGCGCCCTCCAGCCGGCAGGCGACGTCGCCCGTCATCCCGCCTGGCGAGGAGCTGCCCACCACGGGCGCGTGCGCCGAGCGCAAGAGCTCTCCGGGACGGATCGGCGGTGCTGCCCCGGGCATCAAGTGCAGTGTTCGCAACGCCACGACGGAAGCCGGCACGGGCTTCGTGTCGATCGCACCCGTCGAGGGCAACCTGGGCGACGCTGCGATGACGGACGGAACACTGCTCCTCCGCTGCGCGACGGCCGACAAGGTGCTCTTCCAGGCAGCCATTCGGTGCTTCGCGGGCAACGGCGACTACACGGTCGCGCCTGGAGACATCGTCCTCGGAGGCGATCTCTCCGACCGCGCCTGCAGGCTCGCGATCGACATCGACGCCAGCGCGGTCCGCGGCTTCATCGAATGCCCCAACGCGCCCGAGGATCCCGACAACGTCTTCGCGTCGAGCGGGGCTCCGATCGGGCTCGGCCACTTCGATCTGACGCGAACGTTCTGAGGGATCACGGAATGCGATTGCGATTCTCGAGGCTCGTCGTGATGACGGCAGCGGCCGCCGGAGTCGCCGGCCTCGGCCATGGCTGCGGCGGTGAAGCGGCGCAACGACCGACAGTCGAAGTCGAAGCCGATGCCGGCGGGCACGACGCGCAGGTCGATGCCGCCTATACGATGAGCGGTCCCTATCGATGCTGCGCGCCCGGCACCGGCACCGCATGCTGCACGGACACGAAGGAGGGGATGTGCTTCGAGTACGGCGGCCTCTACGGAGATTGCCGTAAGGCAGGAGAGCAGTACGAGGGCAAGGTCATCTGCGCTCACTGCTGTCCTGGGCTCACGCGAGGGGCGATCCTCGTGCCCGGCAACCGGGTCCCGTCGTCCGCCGATCAGCTGCCGGAAGGCTGTGACGACGAGGCCCCGGACAGCCTGGGTGTCTGCATCCAGTGCGGTGACGGCCTCTGCGGACCGGGCGAGAACTTCTGCAACTGCCCCGACGACTGCCCGCGGCCGGCCGACGCTGGCTGACGACCGTTTGCCTACGGGGCCGCGAAGAGCGGCGGAGCAGACAAGAGGCAGCGTGTTTCACGGTGGGCATCGTCGCGATGCACCGTCAGGAGAGCGGTTGCCGAAAGGGCATGCGTCGGCCACATCGGGCCGATGCATGCCGAGCCCCCGTCGACAGTTCAGGGAGTCTTCGTGACTGTTCCGGGGCGCGTCGTGATGTCGCCTTGTGCTCCGGCGAAGTTCACGCGAAGCGACGTGAAGGAGGTCGCGGAGGCGGACGCGAGCTCCATCACGATGCCGCCGGACGGCTGAGAGCCGCCGATCTTCTTCGAGTCGACGAGAAGGCGCGCGCCCGTGGCGCTCGGCTCGAGGATGTCGTCCTGACCGTCCCAGGTGACCGTGAGGTCCTGCGCGGCGCAGCTCACGCTGCTCTTGCCACGGACGCGCACGGTCCCGGCCGCGGTGACCTCGATGGTGAGCGGATTCGGTTGGCAGGTGTTCTGCTCGGAGACCGAGGTGTACGTGCCAGCCAGCTGCGCGAAGAGTGAAGGCACCGCCGTGCCGGAGGCGAGCAGGTCGTTGCGAAAGAGGTACTCTGCCGAGAGTCCGACGTAGCCACGGATGTGTCCGTCGGGGAAGTACGCCACCGTGATGCGCCGCTTGAGCGACGCGTCAGCGGGTGGATTGGCGAAGTAGTCGTCGATCGCGACCTCCTTGCCGCCCGGTGGTGCAAACGGGCGCTTCGCGGTGTCGTCGATCCAGACGACGCACGTACCGTCGCCGCACGACTCGTCGGCAAGCGGCACGGCGATCGACGTGATGACCGTGCCATCGGTGCGCGTCAGCTTCTGGCCGATCGTGGTGCCGTCGAACGTCACCGAGAGCTTGGCGGGGCCGATGTCCGCGAGCGTGGGCGCCGCGTGGATGACGACGTCATGCTCACCGACGACGGCCGCGAGGAGCTCGGCGTCGGAGCTCTGCGCCGTAAAAGCGAGCGGCTTGCCCTTCGGCACCCCACCGCTGAAGGCCGGTGTGGTCGGGCCGGCATCGGGCGGCGTCGAGGCATCGCCCCCGCCGGACGTCGACGTCGGCGTCGGCGCCGGAGTTGCCCCGGCGTCCGTGCCGTCAGGGGTGGTGTTCGACGAGGGCTCGTCGCCGTCGCAAGCCGGCACCAGAAGCGTGAAGGCGGTCAGGACAGCGAGCGCCGCGACGGAGCAGGTGGACGCGCGAAGCCCGAGAGCAAGGCGGGACCAGTTCGAACGAGATACATGCATCGTGATTCACCGATACGAGCCCGGCACGCACCGCGACAAACGGAAACGAGGCGTACCGCACGTTCATGCGGTGCGACCCGCGAAGGCATGCGCACCTCGGTTCGCCCTCGAGCGCTCGCGCTCCAGCGCCGCGAACGACAGCCCGGCGCTCTTCTCGGCTGTCGTCCTCGCTGGAGCCGTGAACGCGATCGCGATTCAGGCGCGTTCGAGCATCTCCAGGAAGGCCTTTGCCGAATGGCTCAGCGGGCGCTTCTCGACTCGCACCAGATAGATCTTGCGCTCGAGCTTCAGCTCCTTCACCGGAACCTCCTTGAGAACGCCTTGCCGGAGATCCTGCTCCGCGCAGAGTCGCGGCAAGAACGCGACTCCCTCCCCCGCCTGCACCATGCGACGGATGCTCTCCACGGTGGGCATCTCGATGTCGGTGTTGAGCGGGACCTTGGCCTTCTGAAACGCCTTGATCACCGCATCGCGATACGGGCTCGGGACGTTGTGGGCCACGAACGTCTCCATCGCCAGGTCCTTGATCCCGAGCATCCTCCGGCTCGCCAGGTGATGGTTCGGTGCCACGAGGAACGAGAGGTGGTCGACGTAGAGGACGCGGGACAGGAAGCGATCGTCGTGGAGGCGATAGCTCACGACGCCGAAATCGAGATCGCCGGCGAGGAGGCGCTCGGGGATCTCGCCGGAGCGGCTCCGCTGCACCACGAGCTTCACCTTGGGGTACGCACGACGGAAGCGACCGAGGTGAGGCAAGAGATAGAGCGTCATGCTCTCGTTCGCGCCGATCACGAGCCTGCCCACGGCCTTGTTCCGGAGCTCGGCGAGACGGCTCAGGAGCTCTTGATGCAAGTTCTCCTGGCGGCGCGCGGCCTCGAACACCACCTTCCCAGCGTCGGTGAGCGCCAGGTCGCGACCGCTCCGGTCGATGAGGGTCTCGCCGAGCTCGCCCTCGAGACGCTGCACGGCCAGCGAGACAGCCGGCTGCGTGCGAAGGAGCTTCTCCGCCGCACGGGTGAAACTCTTCTCGTTGACGACGGTAAGAAAGACGTTGAGCGGAGAGGTGTCGTTCAGCATCAGCGTGGCTCCATGAGCCCGGGGTCCGAGCGCATTGAATCAGCAAGTCTTATCGAACGACTAGCACTATTGATTGGAGTAATGACCGCATAGCAACGATGGTGGCGCCCTTCCGAAGGGGTTCCATGGACCGAGTTCAGATCTTCGATACGACTCTGCGTGACGGCGAGCAGGCCTGCGGGTGCAGCATGACGGTCCCCGAGAAGCTACGCCTTGCCGCGCAGCTCGAAGCTCTCGGCGTCGACGTGCTCGAAGCAGGATTCCCAGCGGCCTCGGCCGGCGACTTCGATGCAGTGAGCGGCATTGCTCGGCGCGTGCGCTCGGCCTCCGTTGCCGGGCTCGCGCGGGCGCGGACCGCCGACATCGAGACGGCCTCGCGCGCGCTCGATGGGGCCGCACGGCCCCGCATCCACACGTTCATCGCGACGAGCTTCATCCACCGGACACGAAAGCTGCGCCTCAGCCAGCAGGAGGTGCTCGACAGCGCCGTCAACGCGGTGCGCCTCGCCCGCCGCTACGTCGACGACGTGGAGTTCTCCGCGGAGGACGCGACCCGCACCGAGCCGGAGTTCTTGTGCGAGGTCGCACGTGCGGTGGTCGAGGCGGGAGCGTCGACGGTGAACGTGCCGGATACCGTGGGGTACGCCATCCCCGTCGAGTTCGGCGGGCTCGTCGCGCGCGTGGTCGAGGCGGTCGCCGGGCGTGCGGTGGTGAGCGTGCACTGCCACGACGACCTCGGGCTCGCGACCGCGAACAGCCTCGCCGGCGTGCGCGCCGGCGCCCGGCAGGTGGAGTGCACGGTCAACGGGATCGGCGAACGAGCCGGCAACGCCGCGCTCGAGGAGGTGGTCATGTCTCTCCGGGTGCGGCAAGACCAGTTCGGGCTCGAGACCGGGATCCGCACGCGAGAGATCTTCGCGAGCAGCCGGATGCTCGCCGAGTGCATCACGTTCGAGCCGCAACCGAACAAGGCCGTGGTCGGACGCAACGCGTTCGCGCACGAAGCTGGCATCCATCAGGACGGAATGCTGAAGGACCGAGCCACCTACGAGATCATGGATCCGAAGGACGTCGGCGTCCCCGAGAGCCAGCTCGTGCTCGGAAAGCACAGCGGCCGGCACGCGCTCCGATATCGCGCTTCGGAGCTCGGCTGTCCGCTCGACGACGGCGCGCTGGAGCGCGCCTACGCAGCGTTCATCGCCCTCGCGGATCGAAAGAAGTGGGTCTCGAACGAGGAGATCCTGAGCCTCGTTCGACGGGCGGCGCGCGGCGAGGCGAGTGTGAGCCGCGAAGGAATGGAGCGTACGGAGTAGACCATGCAGCTGAAGATCCTCTCTCTTCCGGGCGACGGAATCGGGCCCGAGGTGACCGCCGAGGCCGAGAAGGTGCTGGAGTGCGTGGCCACACGCTTCGGCCATCATCTCGAGCTCACGCGCGGACACATCGGCGGCGCCGCGCTGAAAGCCGAAGGCACGCCGCTGTCGGCAGCCACCAAGCGAGCGGCCTCCGCCGCCGATGCGGTGCTCCTCGGCGCGGTCGGGATGCCCGAATACGATCGGAACGCTCCCGCGGAGCGTCCGGAGAAAGGGCTGCTCGACCTGCGAAAAGAGCTCGCCGTTTACGCCAACCTGCGCCCCGTCAAGGCGTACCCGAGCCTCGTGGGCGCATCGCCGCTGAAGGCAGACCGAATCGAGGGGACCGATCTGCTGATCGTGCGCGAGCTCACCGGAGGGCTCTACTTCGGCACCCCACGAGGGATCGACGGGAAGCACGCGTTCAACACGATGGCGTACACCGCAGACGAGATCGAGCGAGTGGCCCGCATCGCCTTCGAGCTGGCGAGGAGCCGGCGCGGAAAGGTCACGAGCGTCGACAAGGCCAACGTCCTCGAGACCTCACAGCTCTGGCGGCAGGTCGTGACCGAGGTCGCACGCGACTACCCCGGAGTCGAGCTCGAGCACCTGCTCGTGGACAACGCGGCCATGCAGCTCGTCTTGGCCCCGCGCCGCTTCGACGTGCTCCTCACCGAGAACATGTTCGGCGACATCCTGAGCGACGAGGCCGCGGTGCTCGCAGGCTCGATCGGCGTACTGGCTTCCGCTTCGGTGGGCGCGAGGCGCGAAGACGGCAAGCTGCCCGGCCTGTACGAGCCGATTCACGGATCCGCTCCTGCGATCGCGGACAAGGGCGTAGCCAACCCGATCGGAGCCGTCGGGTCCGTCGCGCTGATGCTCGAGTGGAGCTTCGGTCTTCGGGACGAGGCCAGAGCAATCGACGCTGCCGTGAGCCGCTGGCTCGACGACGGGCCACTCACGGCGGATCTCGGCGGGACCGCAAGCACGTCGCAAGCGGGCGACGCGCTCTGCGCTTGGATTCGAACCGCACACCGGACACCGTCATGACGCAAGCACGAACCCTGTACGATCGACTCTGGGACGATCACCTGGTGGTCGAGCGGCCGGACGAGCCCGCCCTGGTCTACATCGATCTGCATCTGGTCCACGAGGTCACGAGCCCGCAAGCCTTCGAGGGACTCCGCCGACGCGGCCTCCTCGTACGGCGGCCGAACCGAACGGTGGCCACCATCGATCACGCGATCCCGACCCACGATCGCTCGCTCCCGATCGCGGACCGCGTGGCGGCGGGGCAGATCGAACAATTGAAGAGAAACTGCACCGACTTCGGCGTACCGCTCCACGGCCCGGGCAGCGGCAGACAAGGCATCGTCCACGTCATCGGGCCCGAGCTCGGGCTCACGCAGCCTGGCATGACGGTGGTCTGCGGCGACAGCCATACCGCCACGCACGGAGCGTTCGGTGCCCTCGCGTTCGGGATCGGCACCAGCGAGGTCGAGATGGTGCTGGCCACCCAGTGCCTGTTGCAACGTCGCTCCAAGAACCAGCGAGTGGAGGTCACCGGCCGTCTCCGCGACGGAGTCACGGCCAAGGATCTGATCCTCGCGCTCATCGCCCGCATCGGCGTCGACGGCGGAGCCGGGACCGTCCTCGAATACACGGGCAGCGCGGTACGCGCGCTCGACATGGAAGCGCGCATGACGGTCTGCAACATGAGCATCGAGGCCGGCGCACGGGCGGGCATGATCGCTCCTGACGACACGACGTTTCAGTATCTCCACGGGCGACCGTTCGCGCCGTCCGGTCGAGCGTGGGACGAGGCCCTCGAGCGCTGGCGAACGCTGGTCACCGACGACGGCGCCTCGTTCGACCGCAGCGTCGAGATCGACGGCGACGCGATCGAACCGATGATCACGTTCGGCACCAACCCTGCGCAAGCGATCGCGATCGGCGGACGGGTGCCGAGCCCGACCGACGTGCCCGCGGCGGATCGCGAGGCACTGACCAAGGCGCTGGCTTACATGGGCATCGAGCCCGCCCGACCGATCCTGGGACACCCGGTGCAAACGGTGTTCATTGGGAGCTGCACGAACGGCCGCCTCTCGGACCTGCGCGCGGCAGCTTCGGTGCTTCGCGGACGCAAGGTGCATCCCGGCGTGCGAACGCTGGTGGTCCCCGGCTCGGAGGACGTGGGCCGGGCGGCTGAGGCCGAAGGGCTCGCAGATATCTTCCGCACCGCTGGCGCCGAGTGGCGCGCCCCCGGCTGTTCGATGTGCATCGCGATGAACGGGGACGAGGTCCGGCCCGGCGAGACCGCCGTCTCCACCAGCAACCGCAACTTCGAAGGGCGTCAGGGCAGAGGGAGCCGGACCCTGCTCGCGAGCCCCCTCACCGCCGCCGCCGCCGCCGTGACCGGCGCGGTCGCCGACCCACGGACCTTCGCATGACACCATTCATCGCGTTCGAGAGCGTCTACGCGCGCCTGCTTCGGAGCCACATCGACACGGACCAGATCATCCCGGCGCGCTTCCTCAAGACGACGTCGCGCGAGGGGCTTGGGCGACACGCCTTCGCCGACTGGCGCTACGAAGAAGGCGGGCAGCTGCGGCCCGACTTTCCGCTCCATCATCCTTCGGCCCGCGGAGCGACCGTGCTCCTGGCCGGCGAGAATTTCGGCTGCGGGTCATCGCGCGAGCACGCGCCTTGGGCGCTCCTCGAGATGGGATTCCGTGCCGTGATCGCCCCCTCGTTCGGGGACATCTTCCGTCAGAACGCGCTGAAGAACGGGCTCCTTCCGATCGCCGTCGACGCGGGCGTGCATGCAGCGCTCGCCGACGCCCCTCCCGACGCGACGGTCGGTGTCGACCTCGGGGTCATTCGCCTGCCCGACGGCCAGCGTGCGTTCTACCCGATCGACCCGTTCTGGAAGGCCTGCCTCGCCGGAGGAATCGACGAGATCGAATACGTGCTACGGCAGGCGGAGGCGATTGCCGACTTCGAGCAGGGAGCGCGGTAGACGCACTCGGTCGAATACATCCGTTGCCGATGACGAAGCGCGAGGCCCCAGGACGACCTGAGGGCCTCGCGTGGATTCGGCTCAGCCTTCCAGGCTTTCGTCAGGCACTTCCGGCACGCCGGCGTCGACAGGCACTGGCGAAGGCTCCGGCACGCCGGCGTCGACAGGCACTGGCGAAGGCTCCGGCACGCTGGCGTCGACAGGCACTGGCAAAGGCTCCGGCACGCTGGCGTCGACAGGCACTGGCGAAGGCTCCGGCACGCTGGCATCGACAGGCTCCTCCGGTACGGAGGCATCGACGGGCTCCTCCGGTACGTTCGCGGCCAGAGCAGCGGCAGACGCCCCCTCGTCGCCGTCGAGGTCGAGGCCGCAGGCGAAGGTCGGCAGAACGAAAACGAACAGAATCGCGATACGGAATGGCATCGTCATGATCGAGAATGGGCACGAGCGCGATTCATCGATCACGACATTTGCCATTTCTCACCGACACCACGTCGCACGTCGCACGCGGCGCTCCATTACCGCGGTATCGCGACGAACGACGCCAATCCGCCGGGCTCGCCTCGCGCGAACACGTTCGAGTCCGCATATGGCTGTTCGTCGCACGTGATGACGCCGTCGATCGATAGCCAATCGTCGACGAGATCGACCTGACAACGGCGATCCGACGGCACTCCGGCAAGCTCCAGCGCTCCGACGCGGACATCATGCGGTCCACTGCCGACCGGCGGACCGAACGTCACGCGCAGCAGGACTTCGTCCGCTGCGGAGCAGGTCACCGTCACCACGCCCTCCGGTGTCCGTTCGAACTGTGCCGTGTCGCCGGTGACGAGCATGCGGTCGTAGGTCGGCGGTTCCGAGTCGCTCGCCACCTGACCCAGCTTCACCGTCTGACAACGCCCCGTGTCGGGGATGCTTGCGTCCACGGGCACCGATGGCGAGGGCTCGTCACCGACCGAAGCGTCGGAGGGCGTGAGCGAGACTCGTTCTTCGTCGTCGAAGCTGATGGCGCTTCCGCTGCACGCCACCAAGAGCAGCGCGAACGACACGCGGACCGCGCCGCACGGCCTAGGCCTCGTTCCCGAACGCCGCTGCCTCGATCGACGGGTCACGGCGCTCCGTTCGGGCTCTCGAGCAGCGCGCGCATGCGTCGTGCGATCGGGCTCGTGTCGTTTCCACGAAGGTACGGCGCGGCGACGCGCTCTGCGGTGCTCCGGTCACCGCGAGCGACGAGCGCCTCGACGCGGACCACGGCGGCTTGGTCGGTCAGCTCGCCTCCGGGGAAGCGACTCGCATACGCGTCGAGCGCCGCGAGGGCTTCGTCGGGACGAAGGCTCGCCGTCGCCCGCGCCCGGTCGAGGAGCATGACCTGCTCAGCCATCAAAGAAACGGAGAGTGGCGTCGCCGTGTCCGTAGGAGCGGGCGGTTGCGGAACGTCGGTCGCCGACACGGCAGGCGAGGGCGACGGGATGCTCGGCGTGGTCGTTCGTTCGAGGCGCGATTCGCTCCGAGGAAGGAGCGCCGAGGTCCCGTGAGCAGATGGTGCACTCGATTCGATGGGCGGCTGCGGCGCTGGCCCGTTCACCGGCGGTGGCTCGTCCTGCGTGGCCGACTCACGGACCATCGTTCCCGCGGCGCCTTCATCCGCTCGCGCGATGTCCTCGCCAGGGGTTCGTTGGACGATCGCGACAGGAGCCGGGGCTGTCGTGCTCGAAGGAGCGAGCCTCGCTTCCACGGGAGCGTGGCTCGCCTGCGCGATGACCAACGTCGTTCCGACCGAAGAGATCGCGAGCGCTCCGACGACGAGCTTGCCGATCGTGCTCGAAAGAAAGGCGGCGCCCTTGGTTGCACTCAGCGCCGTCGTCGTGGCCGTCGCCGTCGTCGCGGCGCCATTGGCCGCGAGGCCCGCCGCCCCGCTCGCGCTCTTGGCAAGGGTCGTCGCGACGACGGCAGCTCCGACCGTGAGCCCGAGTCGCCCCAGCTCGCGCTCGAGAGCGTCCGGAGCAGGGCCGTCCATGCGGCCCGCCTCGAGGAGGCTCCGGGGGAACGCGTCGCCGTAGCCGTCGGATTTCATCGGACGCCCTTCTGCATCGGTCGATCGCTCGCGAGGAGCCGCTGTCGGAGCCGTGCTGCGGCTCGGTCGAATTGTTGCCGGCCACGGCGAAGACGCGAGGCGGCGGTGCCCGCTGCGATGTTCAACGACTCGGCAATCGCCATCGAGGTCCACCCTTCGAGCTCGTGGAGCACGAACACGATCCGCGTGTCTTCGTCGAGCGCGTCGAGGGCCTCGTCGAGCAGCGCGCGCGCCTGTTGCTGATCGAGCAGCTCTTCAGGCGAAGGCGCATCGGACACGATGCCTTCCACATCCTCGAGCGGCCCTTCGAATTTCGCTCGTCGCGCGACGGCACGCCTGAGCTCGGACGCAACACGAACGCAGGTCTGCACGACGAAGGCCTGCTCGCGACCAGGGAGGATGTCGGGGAGCCGGCGGGTGACGATGTCGAACACGCGCGACACCGCTTCGTCGACGCGTGACTCGGGAACCCCGAACCGTCGCGCGGTGCGCCATACGAGCGCGTGGTGGGCCATCACCACCGTGCGGAGCCTCGCAGTCGCCTCCGGCGTGGACGAAAGCGGCGCGCGTGCCTCGTCCAGTGACGCTGGATTCTCGGTCCCACGCGCGTCGTCGGGATCCGATGCATCCGGGGGAAGCTCGATGAAGGAAGGAGCAGACTGCATCACGGCCGGCGAAGGTCCCCCCCGTCCATGGACTCGAGCGGGCGCGATTGATCACGGAATCGGCAGCATCGCTCCGACCGCGAACGAGCCCGCGAACGTTCGAACGGTCTCGAGCGACGGTCCGTCGCTGCGGATGCTGTATCCGAGCACCTGAAGGGGTAGAAAGGCCTCCGCTTCGAGCCCGACACCTCCAAGTTCCCAGCGCAGGCGAGCTCCGGGGCCGAGGCCGAACCAGGGCAAGACATGCGATTGGCCGTCGTAGCCGATACGCACGATCCCCGGCTCGGCGCGGGCGCACAAGGACGCGCCGTACGGCTTGGCACGGCCGGTGTCGAGGCAAACATCGAGCGGCACAGTCGCCCAGAAGAGCGCCGCCTGCCCTTTCGCCCCTCGCTCTTCCGCGAGGGCGCCCCGCAAGCCGGCGCGCAGCTCGCCATGCGAGCGGACGCGCAGCGCGGTCGTGAGCGGAGCACCCGGCAACCAGGACGAAACGACGCCTGGTGTCGAGGTCACGTGCCCTCCGAGCAGGAACCGGGAAGCGTCACCGCCAATGGCGACGGGCCCCGTTTCGCGCGGGGTCACGTTGGAAGCGGCAGCGATCGGTGCACCGATTGGTGGGGCTGGCGCGGGGCCGGGTGGAGCATCTTCGATGCGCGTCGACGGCTCAGCTTCGAGCCACGTTGCGGCAACGAGGGAGAGGGCCGACGCGGCGTCTTCGCAAGAGCTGGTCTTCAGTCGTCGCGTCTCGCGACCCGAGACGCCGTCGAACGAGATCTCCGCTTCGACGGTCTCGGACGGGGGCGAGACGATGAACTGGACACGAAGCGTCGTGCGAGCCTCTTCCACGAAGCGGACCGGGCGACGGGTACGCTTTGCAACGGCGAGCTCGACGTCCGCCCTGGTGCACCCTTCCGCCGCGCGGTCGGACGCGCTTTCGACATGGACCTCGAGAGACTCTTGGGGGCTCGCTGCGCCTCGAGAGGAGGCCATGAGGCACGCGAGGTGTACTGCGCCGACGATCGCGCCCCGCACACCGAGCCGTCGGCCGCGCGACGCGGCGGACGGAGATCCATCGATGCGAGCGATTCCAGACTCGTGACGCATGCTCTCCGGCGAGCCGAGCGCTTGGCTTTCCTCATCGCCCGCGATCAGGACTCGCCAAGGCTACCATGCTCTCGTGCATGCGCAGCTCGGCGAGCCCCAACCGCTCGTGACGCGGCGTCGTGGAGCAGAGGAGCCGTCGTCAGGCTCCTGCAGGTTGCTCGCGGGGAGGACGTTCGCGTCCGCTCGTCAGGCGATCTCGATCGTGAGCGTGAAGGTCTCGCTCGGCTTCGCCGTCTTGTCGCCCGCCTTCTTGTTCACGAACTGGACCTTGTGCTTCTGGCCCGCCTTGAAGAGCGGACCGTTCGTCGTCCACTTGAACTGGTGGCCGTTCGTTCCGGGCGCGAAGCCGGGGATGACCTCCTCCTTCGGCTTGCCCAGTGTCCGGTCGTTGCTCTCGACCGACCATACGGTGCCCGGATAGTCGGGAAGGAACACGGTGACGCTGCCGCCGGCAGCGGCCTTGATCGCCTTCTCGGACTCCTTCTTCGGGTCCTTCATCATCAGCACGACGTCCTTCGCGTCGCCGGTGACCATCGACGAGTCCGACGCGCTCGGCGCCGCTTCGCTCGCGGCCGGAGCAGCCGAAGGCGCCTCTGTCGCCGTCGTGGTCCCGGTCGCACTTGCGACGGGAGCGGCGCTCGCGCTCGGAGCAGCGCTCGCCGAACCGCTCGAGCCCTCCTTCTTCTCGTCACACGCAACAGCGAGGAGCACGAGGCACACGGCGATGGTTCGGTTCATGTTCATCTTCGGCTTCCTTGGTCAGGCTTCGATCTTCTTGCGAGCGATCCGGAACAGTACCGCGGCCATCGCCGCGAACAGGAGCGCGCCGAGCAGCTCGTAGCCCTTCGGGCCGAGCGCCTGCTCCAGCGCGTGCTCGAGGCTCAGTTGCTTCAGGACCGCGGCCCACGAGTCTTTCGCCGAGAAGATCGCGACGACGACGCCGGCGATCGCTCCTCCCGCCACGAGCCCCGTGGCGAAGAGATTGCCCGGACCGAGCTCGCTGTCCCCTTCGCCGTGCGCCTGCGCCGCCGCAGGACCGGCCTCGCGCTTTGCGACCCAGTCGACGAGCCCCTTGACCGCGCCGCCGACGAAGATGGGCGCGGTGGTCGAGAGCGGGAGGTACGCGCCCACCGCGAACGAGAGCGACTTGACCCCGCAGAGCTCCATCGTGAGCGCCAGGAACACTCCGACGAGCACGAACTGCCAATCGAGGTTGAACGCGAGCAACCCCTTGATGAGGGTCGCCATCAGCGTGCCTTGCGGCGCCGGGAACTTCTCCGAGCCGATCGCGTGCGTGAGGCCCTGCGCAGCCTGCTCGGCCGACGGATGGTCGAGCACCTGAACGGTGATCCCGATGACGGCGGCGGCGGTCACGCAGCCGATGACGAGTCCGAGCTGCTGGTAGCGGGGCGTCGCGCCGACGAGGTAGCCGGTCTTCAGATCCTGCGAGGTGGCGCCGGCATTTGCGGCGGCGATGCAGACCATGCCGCCGACGCAGAGCGCCATCGGCTGGAACACGTCGCCCGTCCAGCCGACACCGACGAAGACGAGGCTCGTCGCCATCAACGTGGCGATCGTCATCCCCGAGATCGGGTTCGACGACGAGCCGATGACACCGACGATGCGGCTCGACACCGTGACGAAGAAGAAGCCGAAGACGACCATGAAGAGGCCGAGCACGAGCTTGCTCGCCACGGAGGTCCCGGGGATGAACGGCAGGATCGCCATCACGAGGACGAGACCGACGCACCCGACCAGCACGACGGTGATCGGAAGATCGCGCTCGGTACGCTTCTGCGAAGCCGCGGCGGCGCCCTTCTTCAGCGCGGCGACGCTGTCGCGGAACGACGAGACGATCGTCGGGAGCGTCTTCAGGAGCGTGATGAAACCGCCTGCGGCGACAGCACCGGCGCCGATCTGCCGGACGTAGGCGAAGTAGATCGCGACGGCGGTGTCGGCGAACGTATGGGTTACCGGATCCCAGCCCCCCTTCCCGCCCGCGACGGCGACGTCCTTCAGGTAGCCGAGCTTCACGAGCTGCGCAGCGACGGCGTCGGGCGGGACGAGCGATGCGAGCAGCGGGATGATCCCGAGCCATGCGAGGACGCCACCCGCGACGAGCACCCCCGCGATCTTCGGTCCGACGATGTATCCGACGCCGAGGTACTCGGGCGTGATCTCGCCGCTGAGCGTGGCCGAGGGGAAGAACCGGTTCGTCTGCTTCGTGACGAGCGCCGGCGTCTCCGCGATGACCTTGAAGACCTTCTGGAGCAGCGCGTAGACGAACGCGAAGGCGACGCCGCGGTAGGCGATGCTCGCGAGGGCGCCGCCCTTCTCGCCGGCGATGAGCACCTGCGCGCAGGCAGTCCCTTCCGGGTAGGGGAGGTTCTTGTGCTCCTTGACGATGAGCGATCGCCGGAGCGGGATCATCATCATCACACCGAGCGCGCCGCCGAGAAGCGCGAGCGTGAAGATGGTCCAGTACGAGAAGTAGGGCTCGCCGACGCTCCTGCCCGTGGAGGCATCGCGGGTGAGGAAGAGAAAGCCGGGCAACGTGAAGACGACGCCCGCAGCGATCGACTCACCGGCCGAGCCGATCGTCTGGACGATGTTGTTCTCGAGGATCGTCGATCCGCCGAGGCGGCGCAGGAGCGAGATCGAGAGGACGGCGATCGGGATCGACGCCGAGACGGTGAGGCCTGCCTTCAGCGCGAGATAGACCGTCGCCGCACCGAAGATGACGCCGAACACGGCGCCGATCGCGACGGCCTTGATCGTGAACTCGGGAATGAGCTTGTCGGCAGGGATGTACGGCTCGACCTCCCCGCCGTCAGCGCCCGACGTGTTCGTAGCAGCAGCCTCGTCCCCAACGTGCTGAGTCACCCTCGCGACTCTCTCAAGAAGCCGCGAGGGTGTCCACTCGCAGGGCCTTACTTCTTCGCGGGCGCGGCCGGAGCAGCTGCCGCCTTCGCGGCGACCTTCGTGAACTTGAGCGTCATGCGATCGCTCTCGCCGATCGCCATGTACTTCTCCTTGTCCTTATCGCCCAGCTTGAGCGACGGCGGGAGGGTCCAGACGCCATCGGCGTAGTCCTTCGTGTCCTTCGGGTTCGCGTTGATCTCGGACTTACCGGCGAGCTTGAAGCCCGCGGCCTCGATGCGCTCGATGACCCACTTCTCCGGGAGGTAGCCCTTCTTGACGCTCTCCTCCGGCTTGGCATCGGCGAGCGCGCGGTGCTGCTCGATCCCGAGAATGCCGTTCGGCTTGAGGCTCGCGTGAATGGCGGCGAGCCACTCGTCGAGCTTGCCGGCGCTGACCATGCCCTGGAGGCCGCGCATCACGATCGCCATGTCGAGCTGGCCGTCCTTGCCGGTGATCTTCGGCGCCTTCTGATCGACGATCACGGTCTCGACCTTGCCGAAGACCTCGGGCGAGCTCTCGAGCACCAGCTTCACGCGCTCCGCGTAGAACGTGCCGCGCTCGTCGGCGGGGCCGTTCGGATCGCCGTTGGTCACGACGAGCTTGCCCTTCTTGGCGAGCGCCGGCGCGAGGAGCTCCGTGTACCAGCCCTCACCCGGGCCGTACTCGAGCACCGTCATCGTCGGCTTGAAGCCGAAGAAGTCGAGCGTCTCGACGGGGTGACGGTACTTGTCGCGATCGGCGCTCCCGGGCTTGCGCGTCTTGCTCGCGGCGGTGGCCTTGATGGCGTCCTTGCCGTTCGCGAACGTCTTGTCGGCGAGCGTCTGCGCCTCCTTCTTCAGCTCGGGCGTCCAGCGCGCGAGGGCGGCCTCGTGATCGGCCTTCATCTTCGCGCGGTCCTGCTCGAGCTCCTTGAGCGCCTCGGCCTTCTTCTTCTCTTCGGGCGTCGGCTCGGCGGGCTTGGCGGTCTCCGCGGGTGCAGGGGCGACCGCGGGGGTCTCGGGGGCCGGCGTCGCGCTCTCGGGCGGCGGGCTCGAGCCGCACGCGAGGACGACGAGCGAGAGGACCGGGGCGGTGAAGTAGGAAAGTCGCTTCATGCGCGTCTTGTTTAGTGCCACTGTCGCGGGACCTCCACCGCTTCCTGCCAGGGGGGCCGGTTGATCCACCCGTGGGGTGAGAATCCGTCCTGACTGGAGCCACAAACGGTTGGATTTACTATGGCTGCGGTAGGCACGGATCGTGGTTGGCCGTCCGCCCATGTGGTCGACTGTCGGCACGAACCGTGGGGCGATGGGGTTCCTGGCCTGCCTGCTCCTCGTGGGCTGCGCGGAGCCGGGCGCCGAGGACGCCTCCGAGTCCGGGAGCGCCGTCATCGACGAGCAGCAAGACGGACCGCCGACGGAACTGCCGGAAGCGGTCCAGATCCTCGTCGACAACCGCGCGCAGGACTACTGCACCGGCGTGCTGGTTTCGCCGACACGCGTGCTCACCGCGGCGCACTGCATGGCGGGCACGACGTTCCTCGTCCGTGCACCACACGCGCCGCTGAAGACAAACGGGCGCCCGCAGGAGAGCAAGGCGCGGAAGGCCGGCTCGGTCACGAGCTCGCGGAACTACAACGAAGAGGTCTGGAAGGAAGACGCCGCGACGCTCGATCTCGAGACGCCGATCCAGCTCGAGACCTACGCGACCGTGCGCGACGTCGAAGAGCTCGGTGAGAAGACGCTGCGCGCCGTTGCCGTCGGGCGAAGCGCGGAGAACCGAACCGCGCCCCTCGTGAAGAGCAAGGAGCTCACGGTGAGGAGCGGCACACCGTTCGGGTACACGACCGGCCTCGTGAGCCAGTACTACTCGTCCGGCGGAGACTCCGGTGGTCCGCTGTTCCTCGTCGACCCCGAGACGGGCAAGCCCACCCACGTCGTCATCGGCATCGAGCGTCAGCCCGATCCTCCGAGCGAGTACTTCACGCGGCTCACTCCCGCCGTGAAGCGCCTCGTCGCGGCCCCGCGACGAGGCAACTGATCTGCCCGGCCACACGCAATCCCACGTACCGCTCGCACCCCCGACGACTCGCCACCGTTCGTGGTGCGCTCACGCGGACCGCCGATCGTGAGCGGCTGCCCGCTGGAACCTTCCACGCGGCGCAGGTCGTCGGTCGAGAAGCGGTGACGGATCCGGATTGGCGCGAAGTCGCGCGCGCGATAGCCCATGGGGCATGAGCGGCGAATCTCTCGGCTACTTGTTGCGGCAGCTCGAAACGGCCTGGATGCTCACGAGCTACCACCTCGACGGCCTGACGACCGACGAGTGCTTGTGGCGCCCGGCAGCGAAGGGCTTGCACGTGCATCGAGTGGCGGAAGGCTGGCGCGCCGACTGGCCCGATCGCGAGGGCTACGACATCGGGCCGCCGAGCATCGCATGGCTGACGTGGCACATCGGGTTCTGGTGGTCGATGGTCCACGATCACTCGTTCGGCGCGGCGACCCTCTCCCGCGAAGACGCGGTCTGGCCCGGAACGGCGGACGCCGTGCGCGCGTGGCTCGGCCGCCTCCACGGAGACTGGCGCGCGGCGCTCGAGAAGCTCACCGACGAGGACCTGCGATCGGCGGAGCGAACGCGATGGCCGCTCCCGCCAGATCGCCCGTTCGGAGACGTCATCGCGTGGGCAAACATCGAGCTGATGAAGAACGCCTCGGAGATCGGCTACGCGCGCTTCCTCCACGGCAGCCGCTGAGCTCCGTGCGGTCGGGGCGAGAGTTCAACGCGCTTGCGGGACGACCATGACATCGCCGGGAACGTCGGCGAGCAACTGTTGCGCGATGCTCCCGAGGAGCAGCTCCGCGACCCTCCCACGCCCGCGCGTTCCGGCGACGACGAGATCGACCCGACCGGTCTGCATCAGCTCGGAGAGAAGAGCTACCGGCGTGCCGTATTCGCAGAGGAGCGGGACGCGCTGCACGGCCGGCACGGGCGTATCGGCGAGAAACGCCTGGCCGTCGAGACGCGCTTGGTGCTCGGCGCTGCTGCGGGCCGACATCTTGTCGTCGACGAAGCCTTCGCAGAGCACCTGATAGGCGTGGAACACGCTCAGCCTCGCTGTCGGGTACATCGCCAGCGCGGTCACGAGCGCTTTGCGAGAGCCTTCGGAGAAATCGCTGGCGACCATCACGTCGCGGTAGGGCCGCCGCGCGCGCGCCTTCACGACGAGCACCGGCACCTTCGAACGGCGCACGACGCTCTCGACGGTCGTGCCGAGCAGCACGCGCCCGAGCGTCTCGTCGCGCGCGACGCCGGTCACGATCAGCTCGCACCCGAGCCGTGCAGCGGTATCGAGAACCAGGGGCGCGGGCTCACCGCGCTCGACGATCACCTCGACGTCGACCATGCCCGGCTCGCTCAGGTCTGCGTAGATCCGCTGCCAGACGATCTCTTTCGGTTCGAGCGGACGCCGCCAGGACGGAGCGTCGATCACCGGCGGCGGCGCCTCGAGAGCGTGGCACACGACCAGTCGAGCTTTCCACTCACGAGCGAGCTCGGCGGCGCGATCGAGTGCTCGATCACACCGACAGCTGAGATCGGTGGCGAAGAGGATCTTCTCGGGAGGCATCCCTGCGCAGAGTGCATCTCGCGGGCCGGCGGATCTCGAAAAAGCCCCAGCGTGCCGTGCGCGACGCGCGGCCCTCCGTGCGCGCCCGTCGGACGTCCTCGGCGGGGGAAAATCCACCGGCGTCTCCGTCGAGCTGCTCACGTAGGAGCGGGCGCGGCGCTTCGCTCGACCTCGTGCTTCGGCTCATCGCGAGGCGGCGGCGTGCAAGACCATCCGTCACGCGGCTCAGGGCTCCGCAGCGGGGGCGGACTCCGCGGGCCTCAGCGAGCTGCACACGTCTCGTGAGCGCTCACGAGAACGAGAGGGCATGCAGCGACTGACCGCTCGCCACGAAGAGGACACCACGCGCGTCGAGGATCGGCGGCGTGACGAACACGGTCCCCGGAGCCGAGAAGAGCTCGGTCACCCGAACGCGGGAATCGATCGCGAGGATCTTCCCGCCGTCGGCGACGAGCACGTGATCGTCGGAGGTGATGCTGATCCCGCCCGTCGGAGCACCGCGACGCTCCCAGACACGTCTTCCGTCGAGGCCGCGCGCAAGGAGGCCCGTGTCCACGACGAAGACGCGCAGCTTGTTGCCGAGGACTGGCGGTCCGAGCGCACGGCGACCACCGCCGATGATGCGCTGGCGACCGATCCCGCCTCCGCTGGCGAGCGGCACCGTCCACAAGACGAGGTCCTCGGATTGCCGAACGACGACGCACGCCGTTCCGGCACCGTCCATCGCGACGTCGATCGCATCGAAGCTCCCCTCGATCGCGCGCTCGCCGACATGCACACCGCCGCCGTTCACCATGACGACGAGCCCCTTGTGCAAGGCGGTCTTGGCGTCGGCCGGGAGATCCGCCGAGCGCGTCTCGTCGGGAACGACGACGCCACTGGCGCGATCGAGTCGGACGGTCGCGTCGGTCTTGCCAGCGTCGAGGCGACGACCGTCCGTGTCGAAGAGCGCCCACCCGTCGGCGCCGGTGACCGCGACGCGATTGCCCGCCGCGAGGACGAACGAAGCACGGAGGGGCGGACAGACGCCCGCGCATGGCTCTCGTCTCGGCGGACCGAGCGGCATGCGCCACTCCTCCTTCGCGCCGCCCTTCGGTAACGGGACGTCGAGCCGCGAGCTCCGCTCGTCGCGGACGTACGCCACCGGAACATCACCCGGGCCCGACGTCGCCACGAACGGCTCCGGCTTCGTCTCCTCGTTCGCCGGTACGACCGTCACGCTCGACGGACGTTCTGGTTCGCCGGAGTCCGCAAGGCGCCGCTCCCTCACGCGAGGGCTGTTCGCCGACGAGGCGCCGCCACACCCCGCGAACGCACCCGCGCCGGCGAGCAAGAGGAGAGCGACGATCGCGCGGCGATCCACGGGCCCACGTTACCAGCAGGAAGTCGACCGCCGTACGCGGAGAGAACGGTCGAGCTCGGCCCCGTCGCGATGCAGCGATGCATCGTTGCGGCGATGAGGCCGAGCCACGCAGGCCGCTCGACGCGATCCGGCGATCCGCTATGGTGCGCCGAGACACGATTCGTCTCGCGCGCATCGTACCGACGTTTTCATGCCGTCCATCTTCGATCCGCTCGTCTTCCGCACAGGCCTGTCGGCGCGCAACCAGGTCGTCCTCGCGCCGCTCACCAACAAGCAGAGCCACGACGACGGCTCGCTCTCCGACGACGAGCTGCGCTGGCTCGTCGCGCGCGCGGCTGGCGGGTTCGGCGTCGTCATGACGTGCGCGGCGCATGTCGCGAAGGACGGGCAAGGCTGGCCGGGAGAGCTCGGGATCTTCGACGATGCGCTCCTGCCGGGGCTCGAGCGTCTCGCGAGCGCGCTCCGCAAGCACGCGGCAGTGTCGATCGTGCAGATCTTCCACGGCGGCATGCGCGCGGATGCGAGCGCGAGCGGCGTCCGTCCGTGGAGCGCGAGCGAGATCGACGGAGCGAGGGCAGCGACGGAGGCCGACCTCGAGCGCGTCATCGAACAGTTCGGACGAGCCGCCGCGCGCGCTCGGCGAGCGGGCTTCGATGGCGTCGAGATCCACGGCGCGCACGGCTACCTCCTGACGCAGTTCCTCAGCGCGACGCAGAACCGGCGCACGGACGGATGGGGCGGCTCGCTCGAGGGCCGCGCGCGTCTGATCCGCGAGACGATGCGACGCGTGCGGGCGGAGACCGGCCCGGGCTTCGCGGTGGGCGTTCGGCTCTCGCCCGAAGACTTCGGCAACGCGCGTGGACTCGATCTCGACGAGAGCCTCCAGACGGCGCGCTGGCTCGCAGAGGACGGCGCGGACTTCATCCACGTCTCGCTCTGGGACGCGCATCGCAACACGACGAAGCGTCCGAACGATCACGCCCTGCCGCTCTTCCGTGAGGCGCTGCCTTCCGACGTGAAGGTGCTGGTCGCGGGGAAGATCTGGACGCGCGCCGAGGAGGAGGGCCAGCTCGACAAGGGCGCCGACGCCGTCGCGCTCGGGCGCTCGGCGATCCTGAATCCGGATTGGCCGCTGCGCGCGCGGACGGACGGCTGGGAGCCGAAGCGTCCTCCTGCGTCCGTCGAGGAGCTGCACGAGCGCGCGCTGTCGCCACGATTTGCAGAATACATGCGTCAGTGGAAGGGCTTCGTCGCCCCATGACGCGCGCGATCGACCTTTCCGGGGATCGGATCCGCTCGCTCATCCGACCTCGGACGGCCTAGAATCGGCGCGTGGGCATGTTCGACCACCTCGCACGATGCAGCGACATGAAGACCGAGGACGCCGATGCCGCGTGTGCATCGCGCGAAGCCTTCACCTCATTGCTCCAGCGGCTCGCGCAGGTCTCTGCACCGAACACGGGAGCTGCCTCGCTCCTCGTGGCGCTCTCACGATTGGCCCGCAGGCCGAGCGAATGGGTGGACGGCGACCTCGCCATCGAGCTCCTCGACGGCGACGACTGCACGGTGGTCGACGTGATGACCGACCTCGGTGCCGGAATGCGGGAGCGACTCCTTCAGCCGGTCCGCCTCCGTATCCCCCTCTCCGAGCTCACGGACGCGCTGGATGCGGACGCGAGCCACCTCGCCGGCGCGCTCCGGGTGAGCCGCCGCTCCTGGAAGCGCGTCACCTTGGACGCAACCGCGCCGGTACGCCGGTCTTCGCGGCCTCCGCGCATCTCGGACACCTCGCTCGTCGCCGTCCGCACGCCGTTGCCGAAGCCCACTCCTAAACGCCCATCGGTCACCGACGAGGCGAGCATCGACGCCGGCTGGGACGAATGAGCGCCATCGTCGACGCGAGCTCGGACGCGGGCACGGGCCCGTTCTTCTTCGATCGAACTGCACTGCGCATGCAAGCGCGTGCGCGCCGAGAGGACTACCTGCGCGCGGAGCCGTTCCCGCATGCAGTCTTCGACGGTTTCCTCGGCGAGCCGACGTCTCGCGCGCTCGCCGAGCGCTTCCCCGGGCCGTCGCATCCGGGCTGGATGCGGCGCGACTACCGCGAACAATCAGCGCGTCTGGGGCAGCTCCAGCGCACGGGATTCGACGGGGTCGATCCGATGATCCGTCAGCTTCTCGCCGAGCTCACGGGGATGGCGTTCCTGGACTTCCTCTCCGAGCTCACGAACATCGAGGGGCTCATCCCCGATCCCCATTTCCGCGGAGCCGGGCCCTCGCTGACGCTGCCCGGCGGACACCTCGCGCTCCACGCGGACTTCAACCGGGACAGGACGCGGCATCTCGCACGCAAGCTCACGGTCATCTACTACCTCCCGCGCAACTGGGAGCCTGCGTGGGGCGGTGCTCTCGAGCTCTGGGACGCGGGGCGAACACGCTGCGATGCGAGCTATCTCCCGCTCCGCGATCGGCTCCTCGTGATGGCGCACGGCGATACGCATTGGCACGGGCACCCCGCCCCCCTCGCCTGTCCCGAAGGCGCGTTTCGTGCGTCGGTGTCGGCGTACTACTTCGTCGCCGCGCCTTCGGCCGACGACGACGACGCCCATGGAGCGATCTGGGCGTAGCGGCCGGCGCCGCGCCCGACGCGGAGACAGGTGACGCCGCCACGTCGTCGCTCGTCGACGAGAGAGCGTCCCTCGCGAGCGCTCTCGAAGCGGATCAGAGGCCGCGCATCTCCCACGTGCCGCCGCCGCTGTCCGCGGCGAAGTAACCCCACGTGCCGGTGAGGTTGCGCTCCGAGACGCTCGCGCGGCGGAGCGAGGCGCGACCCGAGCCCGGCGGAAGGAGCGTGCCCCAGGTGCACGAGAGCTGAAGACCGCTCTGGTCCTTCACGCAATCGACGCGACCATGCACGCCGTTGTCCTGGAACGTGCACGCGAGCATCGACCCGTTCTCCGTGCAGCTCATCGGCCCGCGGCTGCTCGAGTAGGTCCCCGAGAGAGAAGCCGCGCCGGACGGTGACGGTGACGGTGACGGTGACGGTGACGGTGACGGTGAGGGCGACGGCGCGGGCGGCGCGTTCGCAGGGATGAGGTCCCATTGCCCGCGGCTGTTCGACGAGAAGAAGTCGCCGTAGGTCCCTGCGAGCACGCCACTCGCCTGACGCTGGAACACCGCGCGCCCCTGACCACCGCCGGTCCAGCCGCAGTCGAGCTGCGCGCCGTTGGCGCCGCAGAACATCGCACCGCCGGGGTACTGGCAGCTCACCGTGCTCCCGTTCTGCGTGCAGCTCACGTCTCCGCGGCTCGAGCGATAGCTGCCGGCGAATCCGCTGGCCACGGGCTGCGGAGACGGCGCGGGACCAGGTGCAGGCGCGGGACCGGGTGCAGGCGCCGGACCAGGCGACGGCGTCGCACCGCCGGCTCCGTAGAGCTCTTCGAGCGCCGCGCGATCGCCGGTGGACAGCCCTTCGCGCTGGCCGATCGATGCTCCGGGGATCTTCGGAATGATGGTCGCTTTGCCCGTGCGGCTGAACGCACGGGACGAGTAGTGCATGATGCTCCCGAAGTCGTACGCACCGATGTCCTGGCCGCGGCCATCACGCTTGTCGAACTGACTCCGATACGACGGGCTGATCTCGTCCCATGCGATGGTGATGAACCCATCGCGATCGCCTCGCGACTGCTCGTGATAGAAGCCCGCCGCGTGCAGCACCTCGTGCACGATGCTGCCCTGCCCGCAGTCGGCGACCTCGATCTCCTGCGCACCGCCGATTCGACCTAGGTACGAGCTGCAGCCGCTGCCTTCTCCACTGTCACGGAAGACGACGTAGTCGCGGTCCGAGGCGGTGCGCGGTCGGAGCTTCAACGGTGTCGTGTTCATGTGCTGGACCGCCCAGTTGATGAAGCCGATCGTCGCGGGCTTCACCGAGGCGTCCACGGCGTAGGGGATCATCGAGCCCGGCCAGAAGTGCTCGCGGTTCGCGAGGGCGACCGCAGACCTGACGTTGGTCGCGCCACCGCGCGGGAGCGCAAAACGAAGCGGGACTTCGTTCGCCGGCCCGAGGAGGATGTCGCCCTCCATGATCGCCATCCCGTTCACGACGTCGTAGCTCACGAGCTGCTGTGTCGTGCTCCCGGGAAGAAACAGAGGCGCACGCAGGTGCTGCCGCGGAGCCGCCGGGCGATGGCTCTCCATCGCGACAGGCATGGGAGCTGGGTGGCTACCGGCAGGCGCGCCGGTTTGCTGCGAGAAGTAGCAGCCGCCAAGGAGCATGCACGGTGCGAGCAGGCCGAAGCGCGCGCGCGCGGAACGTCGAAGAGCCTCCATCGAAGCAAACTATGGCATGGCACGCGCGCCCGAGCGTTTGCTTTCGACGCGCGCTGCGAAACGCGACGCATCGCGAAGCACGCATCGAGCTGCATGTGAGGTAGCCTCGGTGCATGCGACGAGCGACGGTTCATGTGCTCACGACGTTCCTGCTCTTCTCCGGCTCAGCTCTCTCCGGCGGATGCGAGCCGAGCACGCCCCCCGCGGCGCCCACGGCGGCGAGCTCCGAACGGCCGAGCTCGTCCGACGAGACGACGGCACACGACGCCACCACGGCATCACCGGCCGACGGAGCCGACGCTGGGCAGAGCACCCGGACCTTCTTCGTTCGCGAGACCTTTGCAGCCTGCGATGGCGAGGGCCCGATGAAATGCATGCAGGTCCGCGAGTCGGAGAAGGGCGAGTGGGAGCTCTTCTACGGTCGCATCGAAGGCTTCACGTACGAGGAGGGCAACAAGTACCAGCTCCGCGTCGAGGTCCGTGAGAATCCGAACCCGCCTGCCGGCGGCTCGTCCCTGCGCTATCGCCTCGTCGAGATCCTCTCGAAGGAGAAGGTCGCGTCGGCCACGAAGGGCCCATGATCCTCACGCGCGCCGGACGCGAGACGACGCCACGCGCTCGACGAGAGCGACTCCACCCGCTGGCCGGCTGCTAGCATCGAGCACTGGATGCCCCGCACGCTTCTCTCGATCGCGCTCCTCGCCTGCGCTGCGACGAGCGGATGTTCCCCCTCGTCCACCAATGGCAAGTCCGCGCCGGCGCCGGCGCCGGCATCGCCCGACGACGATCGCGACGCGGCCGCGAGCGCGGACGGCGCCGTGTCGAGCTGTCCAGTCGCGGGCAAGGGCGTCGTCGCTGGGACGGTCACGCATCCGGCCCTGCTCGAGGCGTCCGGCCTCACGGCGAGCACGCTCACCCCAGGCGTGCTCTGGACGCACAACGACTCCGGTGACAGCGCGCGAATCTTCGCGCTCCGTGCCGACGCGACGCTCGCTGCGGAGGTGAAGGTTGCAGGCGCCGACGCGAACGACTGGGAAGCGATCGCGGCAGGTCCGTTCGAGGGAGCGCCGGCGCTCTACATCGGAGACATCGGCGACAACCCGAAGTCGCGCGCCAGCGTCACGATCTACATCGTGCGAGAGCCGTCACTCACGCCACCACCGACGAGCGTGACCGTCGCGAAGCGGCTCGATCTCACGTACGAGGACGGCCCGCACGACGCCGAAGCGCTGCTCGTCGATCCCACGGACGGCACCATCGTGATCGCCACGAAGAACCTGAACGGCAAGAGCGGCATCTACGTGGCCGACACGAGGCGATCGGTCCTCACGCTCGCGACGACACTCGATGGCCTGCCGTGGGTCACCGACGGATCGGTGTCGAAGGACGGCCGGCTCGTCGCGCTGCGGACCTACGGCACCGCCTTCGTATGGATGCGCGCGCCGGGGACCACTTTGGTCGACGCGCTCCAGGGGACGCGTTGCCCGCTCTCGCTCGAAGGCGAGCCCCAGGGCGAGGCCATCGCGCTCGCGAACGACGGAAGCTCGTACTTCACGCTCTCGGAGAAGAAGGACCAGCCGCTCTGGTCGTTCACGCTCACGCCGCCGACGCCGCGCTGATCCCCACGCCCGACGCCGACGCCGACGCCGACGCCGACGCCGACGCCGACGCCGACGCCGACGCCGACGCGAGTGGAGTAACATCCCGCGCTCATGGTCGAACGCCGTGGCCGTCCGTTGACACACGCCGAGGTCGAGCCCGTGCTCGCACCGCTCGCGCAGGCCCGGCCGTTTCCTGCACGCGCGTTCGTCGACGAAGAGGTCTTCGCGTTCGAAGTGGCTTCCATCTTCGGCCGCGCGTGGATCTGCGTCGGACGCGTGGACGAGGTGGACCTTCCCGGGCAGTGGATTCGCGAGAGCGTCGCCGGCGAACCGATCCTCGTGGTTCGAGGCCCCGACCTCCGCCTCCGCGCCTTCTTCGACGTCTGCCGCCATCGCGGAGCGTCGCTCGTCGGTCGGGAGCCGTGTGGTCGCGACGCGCGCCTCGAGTGCCCGTACCACGGCTGGACCTACGAGCTCGACGGCCGACTCGCCGCCGCGCCCTTCGCGCCTCCGCGCTTCGATCGCACAGCACATGGCCTGCGCGAGGTGCGGGTCGATCTCTGGAGAGGCTTCGTGTTCGTCTGCCTCGACGACGACACGCCGGCGCTCGTCGACTGGCTCGGCGAGCCGCCCCCTTGGCTGACGGAGCACACGCTCGGCGCCCTCCGTCGCGCGCGACGAACGACGTACGAGGTGAACGCGAACTGGAAGCTCCTCGTCGAGAACTTCCAGGAGTCGCATCACTTCACTCGTGTCCACCGCGCGCTCGAGCGCCTCACACCTGCGCGAGAGGCGCGCTCGTGGCTCGGCAACGGCCCGTGGCTCGGCGGAACGATGGAGATCGCGGACGCGGAGACGGTGTCGATCAACGGCTCACGCCACGGGCGGCCGCTCATCGTGCGAGCCGATGTGGAGGGCGCACGTCCGCGCGTGTTCGACGCGATGCTCTTCCCCGGGCTCCTCACGAGCCTGCAGCCGGACTACCTGCTCACTTACCGGCTGACGCCGCTCACGCCCGCCCGTACCCGCGTCACCGCGGACGTCTACCTCCATCCAGCCGCGTTCGCGGTGGAGGCCGAGCCACGCGACGTCTTCGACTTCTGGGATCGCGTGAACCCCGAGGACAAGGCGATCTGCGAGGACCAGCATGCCAACACGTCCTCGCGCGCCTTCGCTCCGGCCTGTTACGCCGTCGTCGAGGAAGGGGTGCACGCGTTCGATCGGATGGTCGCTGCGGCACACCGCGACGCGCGCAGCGTCGAGTGATGAGTCGGACGCTTCCGTTCTCCATCGTCCGCCACCTCTCGAACCTACCGAGCTGAATGGCTTCGAAGCGATGCTCCGAGAGCTCGGCTAGCGAGCGGCCGGCTCGAATGGCCGAGCTCGAACGCCTCTGCGGTCGCGGTCGCGGGCACCTCGACGCTCACGAGCACGTCGCCGCTGGGTGCTCTCGCGCTTCGGTGGCAGGCGATCGACACCAGGTTCTGCCCGGTCGCGCTCTCGATCGCGAGCGGCGCCGTGGTGCGCCCGTGCGCGGGCTTGGAGATCGGCTCGCTTCGCGGCGAGGGCGTGGCGATCGACAACGCGCGAAGAAACGATGCCCTCTCGGTCGCGCTCGCGCTCGCGCTCTCGGGACAGATCGACATCGCGCTCTGGTCCAGGCTCGCGCTCGTGATCGACGTGGGCACCGCTTCACCGTTCACGCGGTCTCCTTTGAGCTACAGCTTCGGTACGCCAGCATTCGAAACGCCCGCTGTGGGTGGACGTTTCGGGCTCACTCTCGCGCTCCGTCTGTAGCTCGAGCGCAAAGACCGAATCATTCGTGATCAAGAAATCTCGCTCGAGTGATCTCCAGCGCAAGTCGCGGCGATTGCCCGTGTTGTGACTGCAGCACTACAGAAGGCGGACCTGCCTCCTGAGTCACGCACCTACCCGATCGCGCGGATGGACCGTCTGGCGTCTCTCTTCGAGACCCACGCGGCTTTCGTCGCGCGCGCGCTCCGACGTCTAGGGATACCGGATCGGGACGTCGAGGACGGACTCCAGGAGGTCTTTCTCATCGCTCAGTCGAAGCTCGATGCAATCGAGGCCGGTAAGGAGAAGTCGTTCCTCTTCGGCATCGCGCGCCGTCGTGCGTCGACACTGCGAAGGTCGCTCGACCGTGCCTCACGGCGCAACGAGCTGTCACTCAACGACATCGAGACGAGCGAGCCACCGCCGGACAGCGCCGAGTGGACCGAGCAACGACGTGCTCGCGCCTTGCTCGACGAAGTGCTGGACGCACTGCCGCTGGACCTACGCACCGTGCTCGTTCTTCACGAGCTCGAAGAGATGGAATCCGCCGAGATCGCCGAGATGCTCGGGATCCCGACCGGAACCGTCGCGTCGCGCCTCCGCCGCGCACGCGAGAAGTTCGAAATCGAAGCTGACCGTATGCGAGCGCGGCTCGCCATCGAGGATGAGCGATGAACCGCTACAGGCACGACCCCAATGCTCCGAGCCATCTACGAAGGCTCATGGAGTCTGCGGGCGGGGACGACCTGGACGCGCGGGCCCGGCGTCGGGTAGCCGAACGCCTCGGGATCATGCCGATGGCGATCCCGCCGGCCAAGTCGGACCTCGATCCGATCCGGCGATCGAGCTCGTTGGTGTACATCGGGACGATCACGCTCGCGGCGCTGGCGCTGTTCGGCGGCGGCGCGGGATACGTCGAGCGGACGGACGCGGGGCCAGCGCCCACGCGCGCAGCGAGCACGAGCGCCTTGCCGGTGGCGACGTCGGTCGAGCCGTCGTCGGTGGTCATGCCACTGTCCACGACACACGCCAACTCGGTTCCAATCGGCTCGATCGTCTTCACCTCCGAAGGCTCCGTCATGCGCGTCGACCTCCAGGGCGCCAAGCCTACGGACGACTGCGTCCGGGTCGCGCCATCGAAGGCGCACGTCCAACCCTTCGCCGCCCCCACGTTCAGCACGCGCGTGACCGTGCGCCCGTGAGGAGCGTCACGACGCCGGCACCGTTTCGGCTCTGAAGCTGCGCGCCCGCGGAGCGCGCGACGACGAGTGCTCGATCGAGGCTGGACTCGCCGAGGGAGCGCGTGCTCGTCGCTCGGCGCCACGGTGGCAACGTGCTACGCCACCGGCGGAAGACATGTTCGCGTTCGATCGGACACGCGCGGCGCGCCACCGCGACGCTCGTGAGGCAGAGCGATGAGCCGCCTCTGCGGGATCTGGGGGCGGCCGTACGTCGATCTATCCGAGCTCGTGGGCACCTCGTCCTTCGAGGCGATCGACGAGGAGATCGTCTGCGCCCTGCCCCGCGTCGAGGCCTCGTACACGGGCGGCAGCTTGAAATGGATGGGCGTCACCGCGCCGTGGGTGAACGCAGATCCGTACGCGGACTACATGCAGGTGATCGAGAGCTTCTCGCGCGAGGAGCTCGTCCGCTTCGTCTCGTACGGAAAGGAGCCCGAGGGCTTCGACCCTGACGCGCCCGAAAAGCACGCCTTCGGCGACGAGACCGACAACCCGCTCTCGCGCGAGCAGATGCTGTACTTGAAGTACCGCTACGGGGTCTATTTCCCCTGGAAGGTCTGCTACCACCTCCTCGAGAACGATCGCTGGGAGGACAAGCACTCCGGCGAAGGCAAGGACTTCACCGAGGAGGCGCGGCGCCTCTTCCCGCGGACGGTCGCCTTCATCGAGACGCTGCCATTCGAGGAGATCGGCCGCTGCGTCCTCTTCGGGATCGAGGCCAACGACCACGCCCCCGCGCATCGTGACTCCGAGCCTGGCAAGGCGCTCACGATCGCGCAGTCGATCTCGTTCGACCCGCGCGGGAACAAGCGCTTCTACGTGTGCGATCCGAGCGGCGAGAACAAGACCGTCGTCGAGACACCGATCTACTGGTTCAACGACATGGACTACCACGGCGTCGAGCCCGACCCGTTCTTCCGCTACTCCATCCGCGTCGACGGCGTCTTCGAGAGCAGCTTCGTCGAGCGCATGCGCGCCGCCCGACGCTCGACGTGATCGAGCAAGACGACGAGCGTACCTTCGCGCAGCGTCGTTTCGGGGTATAGACCACCTCGAAAGCCAAGCTCCGTGTCGAGCACCATCTCAAACCCGAAAGCCACGTCGATGTCCAAGCCGAAGCCTGCCTCCAAGACCAAGTCGAAGTTGAAGTCGAAGTCCGCGCCCGCCCCCAAGGCGAAGGCGAAGGTCGCACCGAAGGCGAAGGCGAAGGCGAAGGTCGCACCGAAGGCGAAGACCGCACCGAAGACGAAGGCGAAGACCGCGCCGAAGGCGAAGGCGAAGACCGCGCCGAAGGCGAAGGCGAAGGTCGCACCGAAGGCGAAGACCGCACCGAAGACGAAGGCGAAGCGGAACCTGACGGAGAATGCTCTGGGCGAGCTCGAGCAGTTGCTCGGACCGACCCTCCGCGCCTATGCGGAGGAGGAAGCGAGCATCCTGCAGCGCGCCAGCCAGCACCCGAAGCTCGGAGCGCGGTTCGTGGAGGAGATGGCGCAGAGCGATGCCGCCATCCCGAAGAAGTACCGAGCGCCGTTCCACGAAGCGATGGCGGGCGTGAACGTCGCCGCCCGCGCCACGGCAGTCGTGAAGCGGATGGAGAAGTACTGGGGAAGACGCCTCGACGCGGAGACGAAGGAGAGCATTCGCGCCGACGTCGCGGCGATGTACCGAGGTGATGCCTCGCCGGAGTGACGCACGCCATGCTGTCCGCCGGGCTTCGCGCAGACGAGGACGGCGGACGGTCGCCCCCCGGCGCACGGCGTGATTCTCGTCGAGTCGAGCCGAGTGGCCACGTTCGGCCATCACACGAGACCGCGCGACCGGATCGCGGTCTCGTGCACCGCCTGTCAGGACGATCCTGCGGCGTGACCGATGGCACAATGTGGCCCAGGCCCCGAACGACCGCGCCTTCAAATCGAGCGAGCAGGCGCATCGTCACCTGCGGTCCGTTGCATGCATTGGAGGCCGCTCGCACGGCTACGAAGTCAGCGACGGAGGTCGGAATGGAACGGCTGCGGAGGTCCCTCGGGGTGGTGGCGATGCTGCTCGGCGTCGCGTCTGGATGTGACTCGAGCCCTGCGCGGAGGCCGGTGGATCCCGGCGTCGCCGTGACGACGACCATCTCGGCAGAGCGGCAGCGGGAGCTGGACGAGCTCCAGGCGCAGCTCGACGCGGTGAAGGACCTGGATGCGGCCGGCTTCGCTGCGAAGTACGCAGTGCCGTTCACGACGACGCTGGGCTACGACCCGCTCACCGCCAACGGCCTCGATCGGATCAAGACGTCGAGCTTCGCGCTCAGCGCGAACGAGGAGGCCGCGCTCGGAGCGAGGGGATTCGTCACCACCGATCGCAAGCGCTTCCCGAGCTTCATCTACGGCTACCAGAGCATCTATACGGACGATCTGCCGGTCTACGTGTCGGCGGATTCGATCCTCTATGCGGTGCACGAGTCCTTCGACGAGGTCTTGAAGGCCCTCGAGCAGTCGGTCCTTCGCTCGAAGCTCCAGCGCCTCCTCGGCAGCATGCGCACTGCGCTCACGGCCGGAGCCGCAACGGGGATCTCCGCGGCTGCGCGGGCCGACACCGACTTGTACCTCTCCGTGGCCGCCAGCCTGCTCGCGGGCAAGCTCGAGGCGCCGGTCGCGGGCGGTGATGCCGGTCTGGCGAAGGAGCTGTACGCGAAGGCGACCGCCGCCTCCGGAGCGAAGGTGGTCGTGCTCTTCGGCGTCGATCGCGAGGTCGATTTCTCACAGTTCGAGCCGCGCGGTCACTACACGGACACCGAAGAGCTCAAGACCTACTTCCGCGCGATGATGTGGCTTGGCCGCATCGATCTACGCCTGCTCGAGACGCAGCCGGACCACACGCAGGTGTTCCGTCGCAAGCAGCTCGAGGCCGCCTACGTGCTGCGAGCGCTGATGAACGACGCGGCGGTGGCAGACTGGAAGAGCATCGACTCGACGATCGGCGGGTTCGTCGGCGAGCCCGACAACATGACCCTGCCGCAGCTCGACGCGCTGCTCGCCGACCTGAAGATCGGTGACGCCACCCAGCTCGCGACGCTGTCCGACGCGACGATCGCCCAGGCGATCGTGAACGGCGGCTACGGCGCGCAACGGATCTCGAGCCACATCATGGTGAACGGGCTGGGCAGCGGGACGATGCCGCTCTCGAGCACGTTCCTTCTCATGGGCCAGCGCTACGTCCTCGACAGCCACGTCTTCTCCAACGTGGTCTACGACCGCGTCGCGCGCGGCGAAGTGAAGCGCATGATGCCGAACCCGCTCGATGTCGGCTTCGCGGCGCTGAAGAACGATCAGGCGGGGCTCTTGCTCGGCGCAGAGCTCGAACGCTACCGCTACGCGCCGGACCTCGCATCGATGCGCATCGTCGCCGAGGCCCACCCGAAGGAGTTCTGGCAGGCGAACCTCTACAACGAGTGGCTGTCGATGCTGCGGGCGCTCTCGCCGACGCCGGACGTCGCGAACCCGACCGCGGTCGGGCTGCCGCGCGTCGCCGGAACGGAGGCCTGGGGGCGGCGACTCCTCAACACGCAGCTCGCGTCGTGGGCGGAGCTCCGGCACGACACGATCCTGTACGCGAAGCAGTCGTATACCGGCGGCGCGGCATGTGAATACCCGGACGCGTACGTCGATCCGTATCCCGAGCTCTTCACGAGGCTCGCGGGCTTCGCCTCGCACGGAGCCACCCTGATGGCGGAGCTGAAGCTTCCGGACGAGGACCTCGTGAGGATGGTCACCGCGTACTTCGAGCAGGTGCGCAGCGTGGCCGCGACGCTCGAAGCGATGGCGAAGAACCAGCGCACAGGCGCTCCTCACTCCGCCGAGCAGCTCGCGTTCATCAACCAGCTCACGTTCGAGAACGGATGCGGCACGCCGACCTTCGACGGCTGGTACGCCAAGCTGTTCTTCGCCAAGGACGCCGCCGTCGAGCTCGACCCGGTCGTGGCCGACGTCCACACACAGCCAACCGACGAGGTCGGGACTCGGGTCGGCAAGGTCCTCCACGTCGGGACGGGCATGCCCCGCACGATGGTCGTCACCGTCGAGAGCTGCTCCGGTCCGCGCGCCTACGTCGGCCTCGTCTCGAGCTACCACGAGCGCATCACGGAGAACTTCAAGCGTTTGACCGACGAGCTCTGGGCGGAAGAGATCCGCAAGGCGCCCCCGCCCGACGTCGACTGGCTGAAGGACCTCATCCAGCGCTGACCCCGCGTCGATGCGCCCGTCGCGGTCGTACGCAGGCATGGCGCATACGGCCGAGCTTGTCTTCCTAACGACGGCGCACGCCAGGAAGCGTCCAGCTCGAACATGAGACGGTGACGCACGCGCACCATCGCTCGCGGCGCGCGCGAGACCGATGGACGTCGGCTCAATCGAAGCCGAACTCACCTAGAATGCGTGGGCTTGGCCAGGCTGGTAGCGGCATGCGTGCTCATCGTGCTCGCGCTCTTCTGCCGCGAGTCGGCCGCCGAGGAGCGCGTGGCGCTCATCGTTCGCGTCGCCGGGACGCCGGTCGACGCGTTCGTCGAGCGGATTCGTGGGCAGGTGAGCGATCTGCCGATCGGCATTCGCACCGTCGAGCTCGACGCTCGCGCGGACGAGCGGGCACGGGCGGCCCTTCGACTGGGGCGCGAAGGAGGCGCGATCGCCGTCGTGTGGCTCGAGCCAGTCGAGCACGGGGCGCTCCTCGTCCGTGTCACCGCGTCGGAGTCGGGCGAGCACCTCGTTCGCCGTCTCGACGCGCCGACCGATCGCGCCGAGACGGCGACGTCGGAGCGGCTCGAGACCGCGGCCGTCGTCGTGCGAGCCACGCTCGAGGCTCTCCTCGAGACCGGGAGGATCGGCCCGCCTTCCCGGGCCGTGGAGCCCCCGCCGCCGCCCGAAAGCGCCGCCCCGAGCCCGCGACCGCCGCGAACGGCGCCGGGCCCCGCGCCGCCTGTCCGAAGTTCGCCGTCCATCACTTCACGCGCAGCGCTCGGGTGGCTTGCCGTCATCGACGGACAAACGACGGCCGGACTCCACGGTCCGCTCGCACGGCTCGACCTCCGCCGGAAACACGTCGGGATCGGTCTGCAAGGAGCGCTCTCGCTGCCCGCGACGATCGACGACCGCGCCGTGCAGCTCCGTCTCGTGCGCGCGTCGCTCGGCGCCGATGCCGTCGTCGCATGGCCGCTCGGCCGCACGCTCACGATCGAAGGACACGTCGGCGGAGGGATCGCGTCGTTCCATCGCTCGACGGCGTCGCGTCCGGCGGCGGGCGTCGTCGGCACGCCCGAGCAGACGGCATTCACGGCGGAGCTTACGAGCGACGTCGTGCTCTCGATCGAGCCGCTCCCGGCGCTGCCGGCGCTTCGAGTCGTCGTGGCAGCGGGGGCCGCCCTCCTCCTCGCACCACCGCGCTACGACTTCATGACGACACGGGGGATCGCGCCGGGGCCGGCGCTCTGGCCGGTCCAACCACGCTTCACGGCTGGGCTTGGCTGGGTTTTCTGACGAAAGTGCGTTTCGCCTGAACCCGAATCCGCCACCTCCGCGCACTTGGTATGGCGGACAGACGAGTCTCGCATGGTCGCGGCGAATCGAGCGTACATCGGCATGACGAGCGCGGAGGCCCCGAAGAGGAGCGTCGCCGCGGAGCCGCTCGCCGATGACTACGAGGCAGAGATCCGAGGAGCCGCCGCGGGCGATCGCGCGCTCACCGAGGCGCTCTTCCAGCGCCTACTACCGCGTATCCGTAACCTCGTCCGCTACCTGACGTCGGCCGACGCGGAGGCGCAGGACATCGCCCAGGAGGCCGCGCTCGCGGTCCTGCTCGGGCTGTCCGGCTACCGGGGTGACGGGTCCTTCCACGGGTGGGTCGACCGCATCGTCGTGCGCATCACGCTCGCGCGCAGGCGTCGCTCCCGAACCCTCGCCGCTCGGTCCGACGATGCTCGCGACGTCGACGAGGCCCACGAAGCCGTGAGCGCCACGCCGTTCGACGAGCGCTATGCCGCCCGCCGGAGACTGGTCCTCTTGTTCGATCAATTGCCGATCGAGCAGCGAGACGTGCTCGTGCTTCACCACGTGCTCGACATGACGGCCTCGGAGATCGGGGACCAGCTCGGCGTCTCCCCGGAGACCGTTCGCACTCGCTTGCGGCGCGCAAAGGCGCGGCTCCGAAGCCTCGTGGAGGAAGGGACTGGAGGATCGTCGTGAGCATCGAAGACGCCGACGTAGATGCACTCCTCGAGATGGCGAAGCTCGACGGCGACAGCGGCCCCGCCCGGCCGCTCGACCGGACCGCACTGGCTCGAGAGGTCGCCGGCCTGGTCGAACGACGGGACGCGGTGCTGCGCGCACGCGGAAAGTGGTACGCCGGCGCGACCATCGGCGGGCTCGTGATCGGTGCGAGCCTCGTCGCGACGCTCGCCCTCGGACAGGCACCGACGCCGGGCGACGTCGCGCCGGGCGTCGAAGCCCCCCTCGCCGCTCATCCGACCGTACCGGCTCCACTCGAGGAGATCTCGGCCGCGCCGGAGATCGCCACGGCTCGTGCGACCGAGCTCGAAGCGGTCGACGTGGCGGCCTTGCCCTCCGTCATCGCCAGCGTCCGGACGAGCCCCGCGAGCGCTCCCCCCGCTCCGGCGTCGTTGCCCTCGCGGAGCGACGTCGAGGAAGTCGAAGACCTGCTCCGAACCGCGAATCGTCTACGCGCCGACAAGAGCTGGGCGGAGGCTGCTCGGACCTACGAACGCGTGATCGAGAGGTACGAGAGCTCCGGTCAGGCGTATCCGGCGATGCTGGCGGCGGCAGCGCTGCGGCTCGAGCGGCTGAGCGATCCTTCCGGCGCGCTGCGTCTCTATCAACGCGCGCTCCGCACCCGTCCGACGGGCTCGCTCACCGAAGAGGCGAGCTTCGGTGAGGCTCGCTCGCACCGCGCGCTCGGACAGAGCGATGCCGAACGCTCCGCGCTCCAGCGATTCGTGTCGAGCCACCCGTCGAGCTGGCGCGCCGACCAGGCCCGCGCCCGACTTCGCGAGCTCGGCGACGGCTCTGGCCGGGAGAGCACGCCGGTCGATCACACGTCGACGTCCGATCGGTGAACCCGATCCGGCCTCGCCTTCTCTCTTGATTGGCGTCGGGCGCATTCCACCCAACAGAGCTCGGAGTTCCTCACCATGAGATTGTTTCGCGTTGCGGTCGGCTCGGTCGTCGCCGCTGCCATTGCCGCGACGGCGTGCGTAACGGAGCAGAGGGACATCGCCGCTGTGGTCGATGCAGGCCCCCCCGTGTCGTTCGTCGACCAGGACGCAAGCCGGGACGCTGCACTCGACGCGGAGTCCGTGGCGATGTGCCCGGTGACGACGTGCACGTTCCCGTCGGCGACGTGCCCTTCGTCGAGGTTCCCCTGCGACGTCGACCTGAGGAACGACAACGAGAACTGCGGTGGCTGCGGGATTCGTTGCGGCGGCGACAATATCAACAACAGCAAATGGACCTGCATAGAAGGTCAATGCGTATTCAGCTGTGCCCATGGGTACGGAAATTGTGACGACAACCCGACCAACGGTTGCGAAACCGTTCTCTCGCGGGACACGAGCAATTGCGGAAGTTGCGGGAGAGAATGCGGAGAGAACGAGGATTGCCAATTCGGCGGTTGCATCGACGTGTGCAAGGCCCAAGCTCTACCGGACAGGTGTCCCGGCGGTTGCACGAACCTGAAAACGGACGATGAAAACTGCGGGACCTGCGGCACGGTTTGCGACAAACGCCCGGGGTCTTTGCCCAACACGTACCTCGGATGCGTTGACGGGAAGTGCGACGAGCCAAAATGCAATCCGTTTTGGGGCGATTGCAACCGTGACCGGGAGGACGGCTGCGAAGCCTCCCTGACTACAAACGACAACTGCGCCCGGTGCGGAGTCGCGTGCACCGATGGCAATACGTGTGGCGTCGACAAGAACCAGATCCTCCGCTGCATCTGCGACGTCGGCGAAACGCTCTGCGACACCCTCGTTTTCAATGAGTGCGTAAGGCTCGACGACGATCCTCTGAACTGCGGCCGATGCGGCTACGTTTGCCCTGGATCCGGTCGTCCGCATTTCGTACCCACATGTGCAATGGGGGTCTGCGACGGTAAGTGCGAGAACGGCTACGCCGACTGCGACGGGATCAGCGAGACCGGCTGCGAGACCGATACGCGCGTCGACAATCGCAACTGCGGCTCTTGCGGAAATGCGTGCGCGCCCAATCAGGTCTGCTCCGCGGGAGAATGCCTCGTCGCTCCCTGCGATTCGGAAGGACCCCTCGCCAAATGATTCTCCACTCATCCCGTACGAAGCCTCGTTCCGCTGTCGTCGTGTTCGCGGCCTTGCTGGGCCCGCTCTCCGGGGCGGTCCTTGCGGGCTCCGGGTGCGCCGTCTCGAACGACCCGAACGGTGCCGCCATCGAGCCCGACGGCGGCATCGTCATCCCCATGTCCGACTCCGGCGACGAAGCATCCCTCGCCGACGCGGGCGCCGACGCCATAGAGGGAGATTCGCTGAGCCTCCCGTGCGCCGCCGGACGTGTCTGCCGCGTCGAAACACCCCTCACGATCGGTTCCGTCGCTTCGCTGAGCGGGCGCTCGAAGGACGATGTCTGGGCGTCCGCGTCGCGCGGTGGGGTGATGCGCTGGGATGGCCGGCAGTGGGCGGCTCTCGAATCGACCATCACCGAGACGCTTTCGAGCCTCTACCTCACCGCCGACGAGACTTGGGGCGTTGGAGGAGTGCTGGCCTTGCGCCGTCGCATCGATGGAAGCAGCGTCAAGACGGTCCAAGCGAGCATATACACTCTTACGCTATCGGGGATTGCCGTGCTCGCAAACGGCGATATCTACCTGAGCTACATGCAGCCGTACCTGTCCGGCGTCACCGCGCCCGGCGTCCTCGCGAAGCTCATGAGCTTCGACGCCCCCCTGATGATCGAATTCGCGCCCGACCCGGTACTCGCTGCCACCAACCAGGCAAAGCAGCTGCCTTTCCGCGCTCTGTTCCACGTGCCCGACGAGGCGCTCTGGCTCGTCGGCGATAACGCCGCCATCGCCCGCTATCCGATATCGCCTTCTCTCGGCACCGGCGTCGTGATGCCCGTCGCCTCGCAAGCCGATCTGTTCGCTGCGTGGGGACAAGGCGATCAGCTCTGGGCCGCGGGGAGCGGCGGCACGATCCTCCATTTCGACGGAACGGATTGGAACGAGGAGGAGACCGGTACCAGGGCGACGCTCCGTGCGATCTTCGGCTTCGCTCCGAACGATGTCTGGGCAGCCGGTGACGAAGGAACGGTCTTGCACTTCGACGGCGAGCGCTGGTCGAAGATCGAAATGGGCAACTATCGCCGCCCCCTCCGAGCCATCTGGGGAGCTGCTCCCGACGACGTATGGTTCGGCGGAGAGCTCGGCATGTTTCATTGGGGAGCCCTTCCATGAGATCCGTCACGCTCGCATGCACAGGCCTCGTCGTGCTCGTCGCCTGTGCGACGGCCGGACAAGACGACGGTGCCGCTCCCCCTGGCCATACGAATACCGATGGGGGCGCCGAAGACAGCGGAGCTCCCATCGCCGACGCCGGACCGGACGACGCCGATGCGCCGAGTGTTCCGGACGCGGAGCGACCGCTCGCGTGCGGCCCCACCGGGATGTGTGAGACGAGGCTCCCGACGTCGGACCTCGGCGAGCCGCTCTCGCTGCGCGGCGTCTGGGTCGTCGCGTCGAACGATGTTTGGAGCGTGAGCGCCCAAGGGCTCATCGTGCACTACGACGGAACGAGCTGGACGACGTCCCATCGGGCGAACCGTGCGCTCTACAGCATCTGGGGAACGGCCACCGACGTATGGGCCGGCGGCGAGCAGGGCCTTCTGCTTCATCGGAGCGCCGGTGGCAGCTGGACGCGGGTCGAGACGGGCCACCTACAGCCGATCCGCTCCATCTACGGGAACAGCCCGAGTGATGTCTGGTTCACCGGCCGTCTCGGCGCTCTCGACCATTTCGACGGCGCGAAGCTGACGAGCTTCTCCACCGGTCTTCCCGAGCTTCACATCACGACGATCTTTGGACGTCCTGGTTTCGAGGTTTACGCTGCCGGCTATGTCGAAGGGCAGATGAACGACTGGGCGGTGTTCCAGGACGAGCCATACGTTTTCGAGCTCTCCTCCACGGCGATTTCGCCGTTCAACACGTCACTGACCAGTAACCTCGCATTCGTTCCGGTCGCCGGCGTCGCGATCAATGCCACCGACGATGCTCCTCGGGTCGCTCTGTTTGGATACGAGCACCACTATGGAATGTTCATCTCCAGGTACTCCGCCTTCGGCAGAGATACTCCCGCGGTCATCGACTACACGATGGAGCCCCCGGTCGGCGCTGCCCCGGGACAAGAACCACCCCTTTTGCTTCCGCCTCCGACCCATCTAGCGTGGGGCAATGCGTGGAACGACATCCGCATCATGCAGACAGTCGACCGTATCGTGCGATGGGATGGGACTACCTTCAGGCGGGAACCGATCAATATGGGATACAGCTTCATTCCGAGCCCCGTATTCGGCATTCACGGCAATTCCGAGCACATGTGGATCGTTGGTGATGGCTTTGCTCTAAAGGGGGCCACACAGTGATTCATCGAACGCTACCTCGTCGGATGGTCGGGTCTTGTGCGTGCGGTCTTCTTGGCGCCGCGCTTCTAACGGCATGTTCTTCGCCGGGCGAGACGCTCGCCAGCACGAGGGAGACCGATGCAGGGGACGCGGGAGCCGTTCAGCCGAGCGACGTGGTCGACGCTGGCGAGGACGCCACGCGGTCGCCGCCGCCGCCCTACGACTTCGCGGTCAAGTGCACCGAAAGCCCGTGCGTTACTCGAATCGCCGCGAGCGGCGGCAAGCACGCCTGCGCCCTTCTCCAGGACGGCACCGTTCGGTGCTGGGGGGCCAATGTGTCCGGACAGCTCGGGGCCGGCGCGAGCGACGCGCGCCCAGCCCCCGATTACGACGCCACACCGCGGCGGGTCGTCGGAGTTTCGAACGCAACGAACGTGGCTGCGGCGGGCCAAGGGGTCTCGGGCAGCTCGTGCGTGGTCTCGGGCGCAGGTGAGGTCGCCTGCTTCGGCTCCAACGCGTGGGGACAGCTTGGTCGTGCTTCTGCCCCGTCGAACGGTCCTCACCCCGATCCGACCGTCATCGACGGCCTTCGGGCGAAATCCGTGACGCTCGCGGGCAAGTTCGCCCTGGCCGTCGGAACCGACGATCGCCTCTGGTCGTGGGGCATGAACGACTCCTTTCAACTCGCTCGGCAGCTCGAAGACCCGCCCGCGGGACCTTCGAGCCCGCCGGCTCATGCCGACAGAATCTCGAGCTCCGTGCGTGGGTGCGCAGGCGCGGAGAACAGTGGCTTCGCTCTCGCCGACAACGGCGACCTCTTGTCCTGGGGAGGCGGCACCGCCGAGCAGCTCGGCCGAACGAGCTCGCTCCATCCGGACCCCATCCCGGCGCCGATCGTGCTCCCGGGCGTAACGAGCGTGACCGCAGGGACGACGCATGCCTGCGCGCTGAGTCACGGAAGCGTCCACTGCTGGGGCGGACAGAACGAGCACGGTCAGCTCGGTACGCGCCTTCGCGCTCAGGAGATGCTTCCAGCGCGCGTCGCCTTGCCGGACGACGTCCATCCGGTCGCCGTGGCCGCCGGTGGGGATACCACCTGCGCCATCGCGGCGACGGGCGAGCTCTATTGCTGGGGCGCGAACCGCGCCGGACAGGTCGGAGTCGCGACGCGTCAGGATCAGTCGACTCCTACGCGCATAGCGGGCCTCACGGAGCAGGTGGTGGGCGTCGCGCTGATGGATGAAGCCGTCTGCGCGCTGCTTCGCAGTGGCTCGGTGGCGTGCTGGGGAGACAACTTCTTCGGTCAGCTCGGGCGGGGGAGCGTCGACACGGATATTCATCTAGAAGCGGCGCCGGTCGTATTTCAGTAATTGGATGGAGTGAGGAAGGTTCTCATGCGTAGATCCATGATCGCTCTGCTTCTCGTCTCGGCCGTGTGGGTAGGTTGCTCGTCCGGGCGCGAGGGCTGGAAGAAGAACGACTCGCAGACGTTCGCGCCGCCCGACGCCGGCGGCGAGGTCGACGCCTCCTGTTCCGGGGTCTCTTGCTCGCGCGACCTCCGCTCCGTGGTCGATTGCAGGGGAGACCTCGTCGAGGAATGCGCAGCGGACCTGGCGTGCGGGAACGGCAAGTGCGTCGCCCCGTGCACCGCTGCGGCGCTCAACGAAGGCTCCGTGGGTTGCTCCTTTGCGATCCCGGGCATCATCAGCAGGGAGATCGATGGTGGTAGTTGTTATGCATTCTTCGTTGCGAACAACTGGACGTCGCCTGCCACCCTACGCCTCGAGTACCAAGGGGAGGAGAAGTCGCTCGATGGCGCCGTATGGTTGCCATCCGTCGAAAACGGCGTCGTGAAGCACACGAAAATCGACGGACCGATCCCCCCAGGCAGCGGAGCGGTGGTCTTCCTTGCTGCAGAGGACCGTTCGGGGACGAAGAACTGGGTCGGGTGTCCCGAGGGCGTCAAGCCGATCTTCGATAAGCCGCTCGCTGTGTTCGGAACGGGCATCGGTCACGCGATGTTCGTCGGTGCGGACGTTCCCGTGTCGATGTATGCGCTCTACCCCTACGGAGGCGCCCCAAGCGTCTTTCCGAGCGCAACGTTGCTCTTACCGACGACATCGTTTGGAACGAATTATATTTTGATGAGCTCTTGGGGCGGGAAAGGCGATCTCTTCGGCAAGGGAGTCCTGTCGCACCCAGGAACGAACAAGACTCAACCCGGGCAACCTACGATCCAGATCGTCGCGCTCGAGGACGATACGTCGATCGATCTCCTTCCGAGGGTCGACGTCCTCGGCGGTCCGGGCATCCCCGCAGGGCCGCGGGGCGAGGTCACGAACTACCGATTGCAGCGCGGAGAGGTCTGGCAGCTCACACAAGGGAACGAGCTCGCCGGCTCCGTCATCGAGACGAGCAAGCCGGTCGGGGTCTTTGGTGGACAGACCGCCATGAACGTGCCGGCCGATATCGGGTATGCCGACGCGGACAACAGTCAGATCCCGCCCGTCTCGGCCTGGGGACGTGAATACGCCGTCCTCCCCGCGCCCAACCGCACTGCTCTGATGTCCCGCGGGACCCTGAAGGAACGTGACCTGAGCCCGATTCGTCTCCTCGCCGCCGCCAACGACACCCAGCTCGTCTACGAGCCGTCGCGCCCCGATGGCGCTCCCGCACGGCTCGAGGCAGGACAGCTCGCGGTCTTCTTTGCGCACGAGCCGTTCATCGTTCGGAGTCAGGACACCGACCACCCCTTCCTCGCCGTGGCCCTCATGACCGGCGCGGATGGCTCGACGTCCTTCATGGGCGATCCGGAGACCGCGTTGGCGATCCCGACCGATCAGTGGCTCGACACCTACGGGTTCTTCTCGGACTTCACCTACAGCTCCAGCTCGATCTTCGTCACACGCCGAAAAGTGAACGGCGCGTTCCGCGACGTCACCCTCGACTGCGCTGGCGTCCTCACCGGATGGAAGCCCATCTCGGATGACTACGAATGGACGTACGCCGAGCTCACCCGCTACGGCGAGCCGCAGAAGTACGCCGCGACCGCGTGCACCGACGGTGCGCATCGAATCCATAGCGAAGGGCCGTTCTCGCTCACGGTCTGGGGCATGTCGACCTGCGCGAGCTACGCGTATCCGGGCGGCATGGGGCTCCGTCGCATCTCCGAGCTGAACGTGCCCGTGCACTGAAGCCCCTGAAGCGAGACATCACGGCGCGGCGACGCGCGTAGCAACGCGGCGTAAGCGACCGGCTAGCACCCTTCATTCACGGCGCCGTTGCAGTTATCGTCCGTCGGGGTGGAACAGTTCTCGGCGGCGGCGGGTCGTACCTCCCCCACGCATGCACCGAACCCAGTTCCCTGCGCGTTGCACGTCCTCACGCCCGCCTTGCACACGCCGACCCCCGCCGTGCCCGCCGGGCCCGAGTAGCAGCTCGCAGTCGAGTTTGGCCGACACACGCAGCCGTCGCCGCCCTCGTTCGTCTGCCCGTCGCAGTCGTCGTCCTCCGGCGTGTTGCACGTCTCCGGCTGCGGAAGGACCTCGCCGACGCAGGGGCCGTAAGCGGTCCCTTGCTCGTTGCACGTCTTCGTGCCCCCTTTGCACGAGCCCACGCCCTCGGTGCCGGCAGCGCCTGTGTAACAGCTCGCGGTGGCCTTGGGCACGCACCCGCAACCTTCGCCCGACTCGTTGACCTGCCCGTTGCAATTGTCGTCGACGGGGCTGTTGCAGGTCTCGGGGATCGCCAACACCTCCCCCTCGCAGGGCCCGTAGCCGCTGCCGTCGGCAAGGCAGGTCATCGTGCCCGCTTTGCAGCGCCCCACGTCCCTCGTGGCTTCTGCACCGGTGTAGCAGGACGCTTTCGCGCCTGCGACGCACGCGGTGGGGGTGGTGCCCGCATCGCCCGTGTTCGCGTCGCCGGCGTCCGACTCACCACACGCGGCGATCGACAACGCAAGGACGCTCCACGACAGCGACGTCGAAAGAATGCGCATTCGAACGACAGTACGCGGTTCCCGCGCGCGCGGGCATCCCTCAGTCGTGATGCTTCGCCTCGAGGGCCTCGGCGGCGAGGTCCTCGAACGACATCTTCGCGGCCCTGGAGAGCTCCTCCTCGGACGCGAGGCGCTCGATGAGCTCGGGCTCGGTCCCGACGATGCTCGCGATGACCCCCTTCATGCGCTTGCCCGCGCGCGGGTGGTTGTAGACGTCCATCATCGTGTTCCAGAACTTCGCGAGCGGGAGCTCACCGATACCGGGCTTCGCGCCGAGGAGCTGCATCCGCTTGAACGCCTCGCGGAGCCGGACGCCCGTCGGGTCGACGCGCGACATCGGAGCGAAGAAGACATCACGGAAGAACGGGCGGCCCCAGCGCGTCATCGTGGCGAACGCGCGGGCTCCGGCGGCCTGTTCCGCGAGGCTCTTCCGAGGAGCGTCCCGCCGGCGGGCGCGATACTCCTCCGACGCGTAGTAGCCGACCATGTAGTAGTCGATCGCGATGTGGCGTGACTCATCGCGATTGATCAGCTCCATCGCCTGCGCGGAGAGCGGGTCGTCGACGAAGTCGTTGATCGATCGCAAGAGGGCGATATCGAGCACGAGCTCGCCCGACGTGATGTACGCGTTGGCGACGTCGTCCGAGAGGTGCCGGATCGCGTCGACGAAGGCCGGGAAGAAGCGCTCGAGGCTCGTGCTCGTGCGGTACACCTTCAGCCGTCGGACGTCGTAGTGATCCGCGAGCATCTGGGCGACATGCGAGTGGCGCATCTCGTCGACGACGAACGTCCCGAAGATCGCCTTCAGCACGGGGTCGGTCGCGCGACGCTCCTGCTCGACGAAGAGCGCACCGGCGAGCCGCTCGATCTGCGCCATGTCGGTGAAGTACTGGACGACGTTCATCTCGTCCTCGGGCGACATCGGGCGCGGACGACGGCTGAAGTCGAGATCGCCGACCTTCCATTGCCCTTCATGGCACATCCGGAGCATGCGCTGGAGGTCCATCGGTCGCTCGATTCTACGACGTGACCGTCCCGATGTCCGGCCGAGCACGCTCGCTCGTCGCTCGCTGCGGCGGACGCGCGCGATCGCTGGCTCGCGCCGACGCTGTGACTGCGACCTATCGACCTTCGACGAGGACGGGAGCGCTGAGCGCGTGATCGTCGGTGGGCCCGACCTGCACGCGCGCATAGAGCCCGCATGCCTGTCCTGCGACGAGGAAGACGCCGTGGTTCACGATCGATCCGGCGTCGTCGATCGCCTTCGCCTGGAAGAAGCGCTGCGCGACCCAACGGCCGGGGCGCGCGTGCGCGAGCGAGGCCTTCCAGATCTCGTCGGTGACGTGACGGCCGACGATGACCTCGTCCCCCTCGGCGCCGTAGTCGCTCTTGAGCACCCAGTCCTCGCGCTGCACCGCGAGCTGCTCCTCGTGCATCGTCTCGAGCCGGGCCGTCACCGGGATGTGGCGCTGGATGATCTCCTGCGACCGCGGCGAGAATCGATGGATCTGCTCCCAGAAAAACGCCATTGCGCGCTTGTTCTGGGGGAGGACGGCGCCGAACGGATTCACGACCGTGGAGCGTCCCGCAGCCATGCCCGAGAACACCGCATGGAGCGCTCCCGTCAGCGGCTCGGAGTCCGCCACAGCGTCGTCGTCCCAGACGCTCTGGCGCTCGCCCCACCAGTCGGTCTTGTAATGACGGAGGATCGCCCCGACCGGCGTGTCGAAGAGCAGCGTCCCGCGCTCGTCGCTCGCGAGGTTGTAGGGCGAGCCGAGGACCACGTCGCGACCGCGTGACTCGAACCACTTCTTGTAGAGCCGCACGAGGGAGAGGTCCTCGGTGAACTCCGTCGGGTAGACGAGGCCGATCGACCGCGGAGCGTCCGGCTCGAGGTCGCGCACGCAGAGCGTCTCGACCAAGGCGACGAAGCGCTCCTCGAGCTCGCGGTTCGGATCGACCAGCCCGGCCCGCGGCGGCGTCTCCGAGGCGAGCGCGCCGAGGACGACCGCCTCGGCCTCGCCGGTGGGCGTATCGCAGTTGATCTCGGTGAACGCGAGCCCCTCTTCCGTGACGAAGACATCCGCCCGCGCGATCCCGTGCCAGTGAGGCTGCGACGCGGTCCACATCGCCTTCTGGACCGGCGTCATCATGAAGAAGTCGTCGAGGAGCCGCGGCTCGTCGACGACGATGAGGCACATCTCGTTGTAGACTGCAGCGACCTCCTCGGAGGCGCGGTAGAGCTCGCGCTCGAGCCGTGCGCTCACGATGATCGGCTCCTCCCCAAACCGCGGAGCACCGTCGATCCACGGATCGGAGAGGATGCCGCTCGCGACGATGCGGCGTGCGAAGGCGTCGTAGCCGTCGGTCGTCATCGGATTGGCTCCTCGCGCACGACGTTCAGGCGAGGCGGGCGATGGAGAGCGCCGTCGCGACGTAGGTGACCGCCTCGAGCACGCCGATGCCCTCGCTCCGCTGGAGGGCGATGCCGTCGTCGAGCGGACCGCCGCGCAGCTTGAGCGGCGCACGGAGGAGGAGCATCTGCACGAACACCTGACGCACCGGGTAGAGCGCCAAGGCGCAGGCGAGCACGCCGGCGTAGCCCTTCAGCGAGGTCTCCCATCCCGTGAACTCGCCCTCCGTCGCGCGGGCGATGATGATCGCGAGCGCGATCACCGCTCCGGCGTAGCTCAGCGCCGCGGCGAGGTTCTCTCCGGCGATCTGCTCGGCGTCGTCGTAGGTGGTCAACGCGCGGAACAGCGATACGAACACGTGGAGCGTGACCTGCCCGAGAACGAAGAACGCGACGGAGATGGCGAGCTCCTGCACGTCACTGCCTGCCATCGCGCGCGAGGTGATGATGCCGGTCGCCACGTAGTGCGCGCCGGCGGCGAGCCCGGCAGCGGTGTTGCCTCGCGCGATCTCCGCGGGCAGGCGCGAATGGAGGAGCAGACGGACGCCGAAGTGGCCGGTGATCGCGATGAGCAGGACGCCCGCCACACCGAACGCACCGACCCAGGTGGCGTCGCGCAGCATGTCGTCGCCTTTCACTGCCGTCTTCACCGCGTTCGAGGCGACGAGGAAGATCGCGGTGACCTGCCCGACGCCGAGGAGGCGCTCCGCGGAGTTGCCCTTCGTGAGCTCGGCAGCGAGGGAGCGCCTCCCGACGAGGAAGAGCACCAGCATCACGAGTGTGGTCGCGGCGCCGAAACACACCATGTAGAGCGGCTTGACGTCGACGTCGTCCATACGCCCGCGAAGCTACCGGCGGCGCGGGACTCCGTCCACTGCGGCTTGTCACGGGCCACGTGCTCCGGTACGCACTCGAGGGTGGCGCTTCGAGGCATCTTTCCCGGTGCACCCCTGCCCTACGTCCCGCTCGAGCGCTTCATCGACACGAGCGCTCTCGACGCCATCCACGAGGAGGTCTGCCTGGCGCTGACCCAGGTAGCGATCGACTACACGGGCGGAAGCCATCGCTCGATGGGGATCATGCCTCCGTCGCGCACGGCCGAGGCTTACGTCGACTACGGCGAGGCGATCCGCAGCCTCTCGCCCGACGCGTTCGAGACGTTCCGCTCTCTCGCCGACGATCCGAGCGCGATCGATCGGCAGCACTCGAACGAGCTCCGGTTCGGCGAGGAGACGGAGCTGCCGCTCTCCCGCCGCCAGATGCTGTGGCTCAAGTTCCGCCAGAAGGTCTACTTCCCCTGGAAGGCCTACGTGGAGCTCATCCCCAACCGTTACTGGGACGAGAAGTCGAGCGCCGAAGGCAAGGACTTCACCCGTCTGGCGAAGACGTTCTTTCCGAAGACGATCGCCTTCGCGAAGAGCCTTCCCTTCCTCCACATCGGCCGCTGTAACGTGATGGGGCTCGAGGCGAACGACCACGGCACGGTCCACCGCGACGGCGATCCGGACGAGCAAGAGGCGCCCGACCATTTCATCACCGTCTGCCCCGCGGGGGACAAGCGGCTCTTCCTCTGGGACGAGGAGAAGCAGCGGAAGACGCCCGTCGAGGGACGGGCGTACTGGTTCAACGATCACGACTTCCACGGGGTCGACGCCGATCCGTTCTTCCGGTACTCCATCCGAGTCGACGGGGTGTTCCGTCCCGACTTCCTCGAGACGCTTCGACGCGAGAGCCGGATCGAATCGTGACGAACAAGCAGGCCCAGCCTCCGGCGACGTTCACGAGGCAGGAGATCGTCGACAAGCCTGGCATCATCGGCGCGCGCTGGTGGCAAGAGAGCATCGCCGTGCCGCGCCGCCAGGCGATGACGGGCCTCCTCGCGCTCGGAGGCGTCGTTGCCGCGATGGCGACGATCGGTACGTGTGCCGTCGTCGCAGCGAGAGACTCCGAGCCGGAGGTCGCCTTCCAGCCGCGCGGGGCGCTCGACATGCAGAAGGAGTACGGCTGGAGCTTCGGCGCCACCGGAGAGTCGCTCGTCTTCGACGGCAAGTCGACGCAGGCGTTCGACCGCGCCGCGCTCGCGCGGATGCCGGACGATCTCGCACCGGCGGAGGCGAGCCACGCACCGTACTTCGTCCCCACCCTCTTCCAGTCGCCGAAGGCCCTGCCGAAATCGACGCCTCAGGGCGAGAGCGGGAGCGCTCCCTTCGCGCCGCTCGAAGACGCGCTCGTCCCGATCGCCACACCCGGCATGGAGACCGCGTTCGAGCAAGGCAGGGCGCTCGCGTCTCTCCTCGAACAGGACCCGCGCGCGCAGAACGCCACCGTCGTGGTGGACCTCCCCGGCCCGGAGGCGGTCGCGTTCGCGGCCGGCGCATCGGGCGTCCTCGATCCGGTCTTCCTGTTCGACAACTGGCCTCACCCGCGCGGCGTCGTCCCGGCGCATCTCACGCTCGCGGCAGCGACGTACTACCAGCCGCTCTTCGTGAAGGCGAAGACCGCGCGGCAGAGCAGCGGAAGGCACGCGCGACCGATGTTCGTCCTCGATCGGAAGCGGCTCGCTTCCTATACCGACGACGCATCGCAGTTCGACAACCGCCACACCGCCCGCCTCCCGAGCGCCGCCAACCTCATCGCGCTCGGCACGAAGACGCTCCTCTACGTCGGCCCCAACGCCGTCGATCGCCAGGAGCTCGACGATCTCGTGGACGACTTCGCCGCGTACACGCAGGCGCAGATCGCGCTCGAGCTCTTGCCCGCCACGGCGTTCGATCGCGAGCGTGATTCCGCGGGCGCGCCGAACGCGGCGGGAGGCACGACGGACTGGAACGGCCCCTATTTCTACGGCGGCTCGCGAGCAGCGCATTCGACCTTCTGGACGCACTGGTCAGCACCGGAGAACGGCCCCTGGACGAACCAGCTGACCGCCTATCAACCGACGCCTCGCGTGACGCCGTTTTCGAGCGGAACGCCGACCTCGAGCGCGCCTCGGACGCGCCCGGTAGGCTTCGGCACCGTACCGGTGGCGGTCGCCGTGGGCACGGGCGTCATCCTCGGCGCGAGGCTCAGTCGAAGCGGATCGTGGAACCGCACGACCGGAACGAGCTCGGGGAGCTGATCGCTCATGAGCAGCTCCATCTTCTCGATCGAAGTCGCCGCTCGCCTCGACCGCGCGCCGAACCTCTTGCCGCTGCTCCGGAGCGCGATCGTCGAACAGCCGCAGGCCATCGGCCTGCATCAGAAGTGGTTGCTCTACAAGCGCGCCAGCGATGCACTGCTCGGCCATCTCGGGCTCATCGAGCGCGGCTGCTGGGACTACTTCGACGACGACGCGCGCGCCGAGAAGGACTTCAAGATGTGGCTCGGCGGAATGACCACCGAGGAGGGCGCCCGCCGCCAACCGTCGGGCAAGCCCGATCCCTACCGTGGCGAGCCGCGCTACCTCACGTTCACGATGACGTTCCTGATCGTGCGCCCGTCACCGACCGACCATGCGCTGAGTCGCCTGTGCGAGATCCCCGAGCAACACCTCTGGCGGCGCGACGTGTTCGGCCGGCTCCTCGGAGGGATGGGCGTCATCAACTTCGCGAGCGTGAGGTCCGATGTGATGTACCTCATCCCGCGCGACGACGACTGGGGCCTCACCGCCGCCGATCTGGCGGAGGAGAAGTTCCACTACCTCCGCTCGCTGCGGTGAGCGCGCGCCGCGCGCCTCTTGGCGCGAACGGTAGCGCGAACCGCCATCCGAGGCGGCGCTCAGAACCAGCACTCCCATAGGCCCATGTCGATCTGCGCGGCATGCGCAGTCGCGCTGATCCGCTCGCGCGCACCTCCGAAGGGCTGGATCTGATGGAGCGTGTAGCTGTCGATCAGGACGACGTCGCCGACGCCATAGGTGACCGTGGCGCTCCGCGCACGCAGCTCCTCACGCTTCGGATGATCACGCCCGTCGTAGCGGACGTCCCAGACCTTCAACCCGCCGTCGGTCTCCGTCGTCTGGAGCATTGCCACCAGCGAGATCGCAGGACGTCGCTTCTCCACGTGATGCACGGCGAGCCCCTCGGTGTCGAAGTGGTGGACACCACCCCGTGACGCCACCGGCCCGCCGGGAGGAAAGACGTGCACGCCCGGCCCACACCAGCCGCGGCGCTGCACGGCGCGGCTCTCTCCGACCACACGCGCAACCAGATCGCGCATCGCCTGCTGGAGCCCGGGCGCATGCGCGTCGACGCGCGCATCGGACTCCGCTGTCTCCGCGAAGTAAGCGCGGCTCCGGCCCTCCTCGAAGTGCGTGTAGAACGCACGACCGAGGGTGAACTGCTCGCCGCCAAAGTCGTGGGTCCACACGGCGCGAGCGCGGTAGACGCCCTCGACCCAGCGCGCGCACTGATCCGGAGAGAAGTGACGCTCGACGACGACGGCGCGCGCCGATGCGAGCGCCGCGAACGCTCCGTCCGCACGATCGACGCGAAAGATGAGCTCGTCGCTCGATCCCAATGCACGACCATCTTGCCGGACGAGCGGAGCCCCGAGGAAGCAGGATCGTCACGCACGCGCCTTCGTCTCGTCTCGCCTCGTCTCGCCCTTCCTTCTCCTCGCGCGAGCAAAGGCGGCACGAGGCCGCGGAGAGCGAGCCATGTACCGCGAGGTGGGACGCTCGAGGTCGCCAGACGGCCAGCATGGGCGATGGCGCATCGTTCGGCCCGATTCGTGCGGGGTCGAGTGCCCTCAGGTCGCCGAAGTCTTCTATACTGCGCGAGCTCGTGCGACACGCGCTGTCCGACGATCACGAACTGCGTCCCGGCCGGATCCTCGGGCCCTATGAGCTACTCGTGCCCGTCGGCTCGGGTGGGATGGCACACGTGTGGGCAGCGCGTCATCGCGGAGCGGGCGTCGTCTTCGCGCTGAAGATGCTCATGCCCCACCTGGCGGAGAACGCCTCCTTCCGCGAGATGTTCTTCGACGAGGCGCGCATCGCCTCTCGCATTCGACACGAGAACGTGGCGCGTACGTTCGAGCTCGTCGACCTCGACGGCATGCTCACGCTCGTCATGGAGTGGGTCGACGGCAGCTCGATGGTGCGGATGCTGCGTCCGGGCCTCGAAGACCGCGAGGACCTTCCGCGGGTCGCTCTTCCCATCCGGCATGCAGCCAAGATCGTCGCGGAGACGTGTGCCGGCCTCCATGCCGCGCACGAGCTCATCGGCGACGACGGGCGACCGCTGGCGGTCGTGCATCGCGACGTCTCCCCGCACAACATCCTCCTCACGCGAGACGGGCACGTGAAGGTGACCGACTTCGGCGTCGCGAAGGCGGTCGGCAAGAGTCACATGACGATCGCCGGTCAGGTGAAGGGCAAGCTCGCGTACATGTCGCCCGAGCAGCTGATCGGCGGCGGCCTCGATCGCCGGAGCGACATCTTCGCCCTCGGCTCCGTCCTCTACGAGTCGACGACGGGCGAGCGCCCGTTCCAGGGCGAGCACGATCCGCAGCTCATGACGGCGATCGTGATGGGGAACTTCCTGCCGCCGAGCGAGGTCGTGCGCGGCTACCCGCGCGGCCTCGAAGAGATCGTCATGAAAGCGCTCGCCACGGAGCCGGACGCTCGCTTCGCGACCGCCCTCCACCTCAAGCAGGCGCTGGATGGCTGGCTCGCCGCGAGCGGACCGCCCGTAGGGGCCGCGCAAGTCGCGCTCTTGCTCCAGGAGCGCTGCGGACCGGAGCTGAACGCGCGGACGACCGGCCTCTCGATCACCCAACCTGCGCCGCCGCCACAACCAGTACCTCGACCTCCACCGTCGGGGCCGCTCCTGCAAGTCGAGACCAGCAGCGCGATGGAAATCGACCGTCGCCAGGAGCTCGCTCCTGCCGCGAAGGCGACCGGCGTGAGCACGCTCGGCGCCATCCTCGCGGTGCTCGTCGGCGTCGTGCTCGGCCTTGGTGTCCTCCTCTACGTTCGCAACGCGCGGCTCGAGCGACGCGCCGCGCTCGACATGGCCGACGCCTCGATGACCGTCGCTACGCTGCCCCCCGCCACGCTCGACGCATCGGTAGCGGCGCTGATGGTCGTCGATCTCGATGACGTCACCGCCACCGCGCCGGACGCCGACGTCCACCCGAACGAGGTGACGCTGCGCGTCCCCGGCGGCGCGCGCATCTTCGTCGACGGGCAAGCGCTCCCGACGGGAATCACGAGCGTGGCGCGCCCCGACGCGGGGGTCATCACCGTCCTCGTGAAGGCCGAAGGGCACGAGGATGCAATCGTAGAGCTCCGACCGACGTCCTCCGACGAGATCGAGGTCCCGATGGTGGAGAAGCCGAAGGCGAAGCCGCGCCCCCAAACGACGCCGCACGCCGACTCCGACCCGACGCTCGCGATGCCGCCGAACCCCTACGACTGACGCGAACGGACGAGCGCGCCCATCGCGAACGGCCGGCGTTCACGGGGTCGACGCGCGTGGTGGATCGCGCTCCAAGCTCATCGTGAGTGCAGCGGGAATCTGCTTGAGCTCATCCGTCGTCACGCCTAGTTTCGAATGCTGCTACGCAATCGGTACCGGCCGCTATCAACGGTCGAACTAAAGTTTCGCACCTGAAGCACCATGATCGCCCACCGCTTTTCTGCCGCCGCCGCAATCCTCACCATGCTCGCCGCGAGCAGCCTCGGATGCTCCACCACCGAGGATGCGCAGACCCCGCCGAGCCCGGACGGAGGCTCGGACGCACGACCGAACAAGCCCTCGGACAGCGGGCCCGATGATGGATCGGACGACGAAGTCGACGGCGGTCGCGACGGCGGAACGGATAGCGGAGACGGCGGCCCGAAGTGCAAGGCGCCGACCGACTGCCCGGCCCCCGCGAACGAGTGCATCGAAGTCACGTGCACCGCTGGCGAGTGTGGCGAGAAGCCGAAGCCCGCGGGCACAGCCGTCAGCACGCAGACCGCGGGCGACTGCCAGAAGAACGAGTGCGACGGCGACGGGAAGATCCACGCAGTCGATGACGACACCGACGTGCCCAACGACGACGACGCCTGCACTCAGGACCGCTGCGCCGGGGGAGAGCCCGAGCACGCGAACGTGTCCGACGGCACCGCGTGCGGCGCGAACCTCACGTGCGTGAACGGAGCGTGCACCGGATGCGCCACGGCGAACGACTGCCCGGGCACCGACGACGAGTGCAAGACGCGCACGTGCAGCGCAGGCAAGTGCGGGGTCGCCTACACGGAGAACGGCACCCCGCTGGCTGCGCAGGTCGCTGGGGACTGCAAGATGTCCGTCTGCGACGGTGCGGGCAACAGCACGACCATCAACGACGACGCCGACCTCCCCGCCGACGACGGCTCGCAGTGCACGAACGAGGTCTGCAACGCCGGCATGCCCTCGCACGCGAACGAGCCGAAGGGGCTCGCCTGCAACCAGAATGGCGGCACGCTCTGCAACGGCGCCGGCGTCTGCGTTGCGCCGGCTTGCGACGACGAGATCCAAAACGGCAACGAGACGGACGTCGACTGCGGCGGAGTCTGCGGCGTGTGCGCCAACGGCCGCGGTTGCGGCGTGGACGGGGACTGCGCGAGCGGGAAGTGCACGGGGAACAGCTGCCAGGCACCGACGTGCACCGACGGGGTGAAGAACGGCAACGAGACCGGCGTCGATTGCGGCGGCAGCTGCGACCCGTGCCCGGGCAGCCTGACCACGCTCCCGAGCGACGGCGCCACGGACGTCGCCGTCTCGACGACGATCGCGATCACCTTCAGCACTGCGATGGACACCGCGACGCTGACGGCGCAGGCCGCCACCGGCGCGTGCTCGGGCAGCATCCGGGTGTCGGCCGACGGCTTCGACACCTGCATCGGCTTCAACGCGCCACTCGCTTTCTCGGACGGCAACAAGGTCGTCACCCTGACGCCGCCCACGGCGCTGACGCACGAGACGACGTACAAGATCCGGGTGACGAACGCGGCCCAGGATGCGCAGGGCGGCGCCTTCACGCAGTACACATCGGCGACCGGTTTCACGACGGCGGCGCCGCCTGCGCCAGTCCAGTGCACCGGCAGCCAGGTCGTCATCAGCCAGGTCTACGGCGGCGGTGGCAACAGCGGCGCTCAGTACCTTAACGACTTCATCGAGCTCCACAACCGTGGCAACAGCCCGGTTACACTTACGGGCTGGTCAGTGGTGTACGCCAGCAACACCGGAACTGCCTGGAACAACAATAAGACTGACCTCTCTGGATCCATCGCACCAGGCGGCTACTTCCTGGTCCAGGGTCGATCCGGAAGCAGCGGAGCAGGAGAGCCGCTGCCGACGCCCGACGTCGTAGGCAACATCGACCTCTCCGGGAGCAACGGCAAAGTTGCACTCGTGAGGGGCGCAGCAGGCAGCGACAGGTGCGCCACGAACGCAGTCGATTACGTGAGCTACGGAAGCGGTAACTGCAGCGAGGGAGGTGAGGCGACTCCTGCCCTCAACAACACGACCGCCGCGATCCGCAAAAATGGCGGCTGCACCGACACGAACAACAACAAGAGTGACTTCGAGACCGGCGCGCCGACCCCGCGCAACGCGTCGAGCAGCGCCGTGACTTGCGGGTGCGCCCCGTTCTGAAGCGCCCCGCCTCAGGGCCAGCCCCGGCCCATCACCCCGCGATGGCCACGTCGGAATCGACCGACGTGGCCATCGTCGTATTTCCCGGACGCGCAAGTGAAGGCGGAGACGCGCGCGAAGGCTCCGGCGCGTCCGAGCCCTCGCTTCGGTCACTCGACGCGGACGACGAGGGTGCGTGTGACCGGAGCCATGTCATGGCCGAAAGCTCATCCGAGGGGGTTCCACAGCGCAGCGAACGAGCTCGGCGCATTCCCCCCCCCGACGTCCGAGCGACCGCTGCGGACAGGCTCATGATGAAATTGATTTTCGTTTTCAATTAAGCGATGACCCGGATCGGCTCGACCGACCGTCGCTCGAGCCGTCGAGAGGAACCTCCGCATGCTCTCCCTGTCGCGCTCGCTGCGTTCGTCGTGTCTGCCCGTCGGCCACCTCGTTCTCTCCAGCTGCATCCTCGTCGGGCTCGCGACAGCATGCGGCGAGGACCCGACATTCGACGCCTCGTCTCTCGACACAGAGGACGGCTCGACCGCACCCGCCAAGGGAGCCGATGGCGGGCGCCTGAACGGCGACGCCTCCACCACGGATGCGCGCGCCTCCGACCCGACGACCGACGACGGGAGCGCCCCGAACGACGCAGGTGGAGGAGACGCGACGACCGCCCCCGATGGCGCCGACGCAGGTAACGAGGCCGGCACCTGGCTACCGATCCCAGGCGCCTCCTGCACGACGATCGGAGAACTCTACGAGCGCGCATGCGGCCAATGCGGCAAGCAAACGGCCTCGTGCAGCCCGAGCAAGATCGTGACGGGCTTCGGTCAGTGCACCGAACCGGACGACGCCTGCGTGCCGGGCACCGCCGAAGCCAACACCGCGTGCGGCTTCTGTGGAACGACGAGCCGCGTCTGCAACGAGTCCTGCGAGTGGGTCGCGCAGCCCTGCCAAGGCGAAGTCATGGCGGCCGATCGATGCGAGGCCGGCGAGAAGAAGGACCGCTCCGAGGGCTGCGCAGGAGGGATCACACGACCGTGGACCTGCAACGCGACGTGCGCCTGGGGTCCTCCGAGCGTGACCTGCGAAGAGGCGTCCCGCATCCTCACGATCGGTAGCGCCGTCGGTGCGACCATCTCGCGAAACTTCACCCAGCTCGGCGAGAAGATCAAACGACTCACGGCGAGCAGTGCGCCCTGCAACGTGTCGAGCCTCACGGACTCGCACTTCATCTACATCGAGGTTCGCAATCCGAACGCGAAACCGGCAAAGGTCGACATCGGAGTGAGCACCGTCCCAGGACAGGAGGTCCCCAACGTGCTCATCGCAGCGTATTCGACGCAGCCGAGCGACCTGGCCGGACGTAAGGCCTGCCTCACCGGCGCCGAGCTCTCTTGCAACGTGAACCTCGCGTACGAGGCGTGCCTCTTCGGGACCAAGAGCCCGACGATTCCAGCCAACGGCTCGGTCTGGGTCTACGTCGACAACTTCCAGGGAGCCGACGCAGCGCTCACGTTCAACCTGTCGGCCAACATCACCTCCCTCTGACGACGAGGCGCGAGCCACATGCGCACTTCTTCACGAGCTCCCATGATGGCGACCGCCTCGCACGGTCGTCTCGTGCCTGGCCTCCTCGCCGCCGGCATCTCGCTCGGCGCCGCGGTCGCGTGCGCGGCGGGCGAGACGGACGGAGTCGAGCCGGACGAGACGACGACGGACGGGGGCCCGGACGTCAGGCAGACGGTGCCGGACGGCGGCCGCGGAAGCACCGGTGGCTCGAGCGGCGGCAACAGCGGCGGCGACGCCGGCAAGGACGGAGGCGACGGCGTCGACTACGGCCCTCCGGGGCCGCTCGGTCCGCCCACCGGCTCCTCGTGCACGAATCCCGGCGAAGAGCTCGAGCACACGTGCGGCCGATGCGGTATCCAGGTCGCGATCTGCATCGACGGCAAGGTCGGCCCGTATGGTCCGTGCCGCAACGAGAAGCTCGCGGCCACGAACTGCGTCCCCGGAGTCTCGTCGACGATGACGTGCGGCCATTGCGGGAGCAAAGTCCGCGCCTGCCGCAACGACTGCACGTGGACGGAGACGAAGTGCAAAGGGGAAGCGACGGCCAAGGACCGCTGCATGCCCGGTGACGTCGAGAGGCGACTCGCCGATTGCAACGACGGCGAGGCGCGGACCTATACCTGTGCCGACACCTGCGCCTGGAGCGCGCCCAGCGGATGCACCCCTGACCCGTGAACGGTCGAGCGCGGCGCGAGGCGGAGCGGAGATTCCGAGCCGTCTAATTCGATATCGAAGAGCTCCAAGCTAGTGCCCTCATTCACCGGTACGAATCGAGACAAACGAAGACATGCCCCGCCTGAATACCTCGCAGCGTCGGCAGCACCGCAGCGGTTCGGCCCCATGCTCCCCAGCGGGAATACGACCAACCGCGCGCGGTCATATCCTTGTCGGGAATGTAACACGGCCTCCGTGAGGCGCCCATCGCCGCGGTGTGTGCTCGCGGCGACTGTCCGGTCTATCTCTGGACCACGCGGAAGCCGACGTGCTGGATCGCCGCCGTGAGGGCCGCATGGAGCGTTCCGAAGGCGCGGATCGCGCTCAGGTCCACGTCGAGGCTCGTCATCGTCTGCGCCATGGCCGGCGACACCCCCGCGAAGAAACAGGCCGCCCCCATGAGCCGCGCCGCGTCGACCATCCGGATGAGCGACTGCGCCACGTCCGTGTCGATCTCGATCACGCCGGTGATGTCGACGAGGAGGACGTCGGACCCGGTCGCGACCAGCTCGGCCAACACCCGCTCGAGCGCCTCCTGTGCACGGTCGGCTCCGATCTCGCCGATCAGAGGGAGGAGGAGGACGCCTTCCCAGACCGGGATGATCGGCATGGATAGGGCCGAGAGCATCCGGCGCTGCTCGTCGATGATCCGCAGCTTGTCATCGAGCTCGCGCGTCTTCGTCTCGGCGAGCACGCGCAGCTCTTCCTCCACCTCTCGACGGCGGGTCTGCACGGTGGCGAGGAGCTTCGACGAATACGCATCCGCGCTGTCGAACACGGCCGAAAACGACACGTCATCGACGTCGGAGAGGATCTCCGCCGTGACGCTCGCACCGTCCAGCTCACGGAACAGGACCTCCTGGAGGCCTCGCCGGAACGAGAGGACACCGCGCAGGACCGTCGAGATGTGGAACTCGCTCGAAGCGCGGTAGCTCGTCACGAAATCGATGAACGAGCGCAGCGGTGCGTCGTCACCGTCGAGGAGGAGCGCCTCGTAGGACGCCGCCATCCGATCGACGAGGCCTTGGGTCTCTCCACGCTTGCGCGTGCTCGCGAGGTCGACCGACTGCTTGAGGACCCAGTCGGTCGCGCGCTCGACGATCTCGGTGCGATGCCGGCCGAGGAGGTCCCGTAGGACCTCCCGGCTGGTCTTTTCGGCGTTCATCGCAGCAGGGCGGTGAGGAAGGCTCGGACGACCGCTGCGGTCTCGCGCGGGCGTTCCACATGCGGATAGTGGCCCGGGCCGGGCAGATAGGACATCCCCGCGCCCTGCACGCGCTCGACGATCGCCTGGCGAAGGAAGTCCATCGGGAGCGCCGGATCGTCGGTCCCGACGACGAGCATCGGCGCGCGGATCGCGGCCACGTCGTCGGTGAAGCCGGCAGTCCACGCATCGAAGGCTTGCTCGATGCACGCCGGCGGGATCTTGCCGGCGTCGTCGAGGAGACGATCACATGTTGCGTCCGAGAGCTCCTTGCAGACGTTCTGGAGAATGATTCGCTGCTTGTCGCGGTTGCCGCCGGAGGTCCGGAAGAGCTCCTTCATCTCCGGCGGAAGCGGCGCCCCCGAGGGAGGCACGGGACAGAGGAGGACACCTCCCGAGACACGCTCGGGGCGCGTGGCAGCGAGAAGGAGCGCGAGCTGTCCCCCCATGCTGCTCCCCACGACCGCGAAGCGCTGCGCCTGCGCGTGGTCGGCGACGGCCTCGAGATCGCGCGCATACTGCGCGAGGTCGTAGCCCTTCTCGGGTCGGTCGGAGCTTCCGGTGCCGCGCTGGTCGGGCACGATGAGGCGGATGCCGTCGGTCCCGAGCGTTTCGATCAAGTCGTCGAACACCGCTCCCGACACCATCCAGCCGTGCACGAACAGCACCGAAAGGGGGCCCGATCCGAACGTCCGATAGGAGATCGAGACTCCGTCACTCGCCGTCACCGTCTGTCGCATGCACCATCCTCCGCGTGTCTCCGCAGCGCTCCCCACCGCGGACGAACGGCCATAGTAGGTAATGCGGATGGACGGTCGCACGAGGAAAGTGACCGTGAAAGCCGCTGCGCGCCGGTTCTATTCATACGAAAACACAGCAGTGAACTCCGAAAATCCAATGCCTGTAGTCGGAGCGCGAGCCCCGACTGCAGGCACGGCAACGACGCGCCCGCGACGCCGACGAGAACCGGCCCCGATGGTCACCGCGATGGCCACCGAGCGAGGCCCCGGTCTTGCGAGCACCTCCCTTCGAGCGCCTCCCCCCCCAGCCGGAGGCGCCTGCGAGGCGGCGTTTTGCTCGGCCAGGCCACGCGATTCGCGCCCGGCGTACGGTCGCGCTCGGTCCCAGTCGTCCCAAAGCTTTACGCGAATCGCCCGGCGCGCGAGACTTGCATCTGTGCGGAAAGAGTTCCTGTCCATCGCGGCGGTCTCCGTTGGTCTCTTCGCCGGGCTCGGGCTGACGATCCCCCTCGCCCGCGGTGATGCCAAACCCCGCACGATCTCGGTCGACGAGATCAAGGACGGGATGAAGGGCTACGGCCTCACCGTCTTCAAGGGGACGGAGCCGGAGCGCTTCGACGTCGAAGTCGTGGGCGTCCTCCGGAACTTCCGCCCGTCGCAGGAGCTGATCCTCATCAAGACGCCACACCCGCGCCTCAACGTGACGAAGAACGTCCGGGGAATGAGCGGAAGCCCGATCTACCTCGATGGGCGGCTCGCCGGCGCGTACGCGTACAGCTGGAGCTCCTTCCAGGTCGAGCCGGTCGCCGGCGTGACGCCGATCGCGCCGATGCTCGCGGAGATGCGGAGGCCGATCCCGCCGGGGTTCTGGCCGCTCGAGGGCGGCGCGCCTCTCCCCGCGAGCTCGGCCAAGGCGGCGGGAACGAAACACGCGTCGAACGGCGCGCCGGGCAACGGCACCACTGCGTTCGACGGGGCACCCGGCACCTACGACGTCGAGAGCCACGCGACCCAGGTCGCGACGCGCCTCTCCGCCGGGCTCGATCCGTCACGCCCGGTCGTCCCGACCGCGACCCCGCTCATGCTCGCCGGCATGAGCGATCGCTCGATCGCGCTCGTACGGAAGCTCTTCGCGCCGATGGGCCTCGAGCCGGTTCAGGCCGGCTCCGGCGGCGGCAGCGGGACGGACGACCCGAACGCGCCGAAGCGTTACGTCGACGGCGGCGGCGTCGGTGTGCAGATGGCACGCGGCGACGTCTCGTTCATGGGCCTCGGCACGGTCACCCATGTCGAAGGGACGAAGCTGTGCGGGTTCGGGCACCCGATGATGGAAGCGGGCGTCACCGCGCTCCCGACCGCGATCGGACGCGTCCACTGGATCTTCGCGAGCGATCAGCACTCGTCGAAGATCGGCGAGGCCGCGCGCCCGCTCGGCGCGCTCGTGCAAGATCGCCAGAGCGCCATCGTCGTCGACGAGACGAAGAGCGCCCCCGTCTTCCCGCTGAACGTGGAGATCCGCGGCGCAGACGGCATCCCGAAGAAGAACTGGAACGTGGAGATCGCCGAGGAGCGCTTCATGAGCTCAGGCCTCGTCGCCTCCGTGCTCGGCTCGATCATCGATGCGTCCGTGAGCGAGCGTCGCGACGTGACGTGGAAGCTCAAGTCGAAGGTCAGTGTCCGCGGCCACGGCACGATCGAGCTCGAGGACTTCGGCGTCGCGACCGGCGGAATGCCCGACGCCGGCGAGCTCGCACACTCGACGGTCGCCCGTGCCGTCCGCGAGGTCCTGAACAATCCGCGGGCGCTCACCCGCCTCGAGAAGATCGAGACGCCCGTGCCGTCGGCGAGGTGCTGAACAATCCGTGGGAGCTCACCCGCCTCGAGAAGATCGAGACGACGCTGTTCGTCGACTACACGCGTGACCTGTGGAAGCTGCGCGGGCTCGACGTGCTCGATCCCGTCGTGGACGCCGGCCAGGTCGCGCGAGTCCGCGTGCACCTCGTGCCGTACGCCGGACCGGCAACGACCAAGATCCTCGAGGTCCGGATGCCGAACGAGCTCGCCGGGAAGGACGTCGACCTCGAGGTCGTCCCTGGCTACCAGGTGGTCCCCGATCTCGCGGCGCCGCAGAACCTCGCCGACCTGCTGGCGAACTCGGCGCGCCAGAGCGTGACGCCGCGGAGCCTCGTCCTCCAGTTCCGGGCGCGCTCGCAGGGCGTCGCGTACAAGGGGCACGTGGCCGACCGCCTGCCCGCATTCGCGCTCGATGCGCTCAGGCCGTCGAGCACGGACGTCGCTCCGGACGCCTTCCCGTCGTACGTGCGCACGATCGTCCCGCTCGACCGCTACGTCGAAGGCTCCGACCGCGCGAAGATCAAGGTCCGCCCGATCGTGCGCTGACGCACGCCCGAGCCGCCGACGACCGACGACCGACGCTCCATCGTGTGCCCACCGAGGCACATACGGTCGAGCTCGAATCGAGGCGCACGCTTCGCCCGCCGAGGTGCTTCGGCCCGCGTTGCAAGCTCGACGTGCGCGGGCCGGGGGGAAGGTCGCGCGAAACCGCCACGACGATCACAGCCACGAACAGGCCCACCCGTTCGAGTTGATGTAGGATCCCGGCATGCTCGCGATCCTTCGGATCGACTCTTCGAATCTCCTCTCCTTCGCTCGTACGACCCTCGCTGCCGGCCTCGTGCTCGCGCCGCTCTTCGTCACCGGAGACGCCGGGGCGGTCGGCACACGCACGTTCGTCCTCGACACGCTCGACAAGATGTGCGTCGGCGATCTGAAGGGCGTCTCCGTGAGCTCCGACGGCACCGTCCGCGCCGGCTTCACGCTCGGCAGCGCGCCGATCCCCGACGCGACCACGGTCTTCGCCGCGACCACCCTCACCGACGGCTCGACGCTGATCGGGACGAGCCCGAACGGCAAGGTCTACAAGGCCGTCGGCGATACGATCACGCTCTTCGGCGACACGGGCGCGCTCGCCGTGACGTCGATCGTCCAGGCGAAGAACGGGACGATCTACGCAGCGACGATCCCCGACGGGAAGATCTTCAAGCTCTCACAGGGCAAGGCCGATGTCTTCGCCACGCTCCCCGACGCGAGCCACGTCTGGGCGCTCACGCGCGACAAGAACGGCACCGGGCTCTTCGCGGCGACCGGCCCCGAGGGCAAGGTGTTCCACGTCGAGGCGAACGGCTCGAGCTCGGTCTACTTCCGTAGCACCGAGCCGCATCTCGTCTCGCTCGCGCTCGCGGACAACGGCGATCTCTACGCCGGCTCCAGCGGCAAGGGGCAGCTCTACAAGATCACCGGACCTGGGCGCGCGACCGTCTTCGGCGACATGCCCGGCGAAGAGGTGAAGGCCATCGCGGTCGGCAAGGACAACGCCGTCTGGGTAATCTCGAACGAGTACGGCGAGCCGCCCGAGCCGCCGAAACGTTCCGCCGCGGCAGGCCGTGTGCCCGCAGGGCCGAGCGCGGCACCGAAAGGGAAGCCGGGAAAGGGTCAGCTCCATCGCTTCGATGCGCAGGGCCGCATGGAGCGCATGATGAAGCACGACGACACCCACTACATGGCGCTCTCGCTCGACGATAAGGGCGCGCCCTACGTCGGCACCGGCGCCGGCGGTCGCGTCTACACCGTCGACGACGCGCACGCGGTGACGATCGTGGCCGACACCGACGAGCGTCAGGTCGGCGCGCTCCACGTGAGCGGCGGCAAGGGATTCGTCGCCACGAGCGATCCGCCGGTGCTCCGTCGCATCCTCGGGCGCGGCGGCCCGGACGCGGTCTGGACGAGCAAGGTCCTCGACGCGACGCTGCGAGCTCGCTTCGGCACGGTATCGTGGCGTTCGAGCGGCCCGGTCGAGGTCTCCTTCCGCACCGGCGGCACGGGCGTCCCGGACGCAACCTGGAGTGGGTGGAGCAATCCCATCACCGGACCGGCGCCGATCAACGCGACCGCGCGTTACGTGCAGGTGCGCGCGCGCTTCTCCCGCGATCCGAACGCGACGCTCGCCGAGGTGACTGTCCCGTTCGTCACCGACAATGTCCGGCCGGTCATCACCGAGGTGAACGCGACCGCCAAGGCAGGCCCGACGAAGGAGCCCGTGAAGGAGGTCCCGGCGAGCGGCGCCGAGCCGCCGAAGCGCGACTCCGTCGTGAAGGTGACCTGGAAGGTCGACAACCCCGACTCCGATCCGCTCCGCTACCGCATCGCGTTCAAGCGCGAGGGGCAGGCTCAGTGGCGCGACGCGCTGAAGGCCGACGAGGTCCACACCAAGACCGAGCTCGACTGGGAGACCTCGGCGCTCCCGGAGGGCAAATACCGGGTGCGTGTGGAGGCGAGCGACGAGGCCGCCAACCCGCCCGACCAGGTCCTCAAGCACGCGCTCGAGTCCGACACCGTCGAGGTCGACAACACGCCTCCCCGCATCGAGACGCTGACGCTCGCCGGCCGCCGCCTGCGTGCGCGCGTCGTCGACGGCACCTCGCCCATCGTTCGCTTCGAGATCGCGATCGACGGCAGGACCGACTGGCGGCCGCTCGCGCCTGCCGATGGCGTGTTCGACACCAGCGACGAGAGTGTCGACGCCGACGTGTCAGTCGTGGTCCCGCCGGGCTCCCACATCGTCGTCGTGCGCGCGTTCGACGCCGCCGGCAACGCCGTCTCGCGCGACATCGAAGCGAAGTAGGTCTGACATCCATGTCATGGACCGCGGCAGTCGGACCCCACCAAGCGGTGGGTGCCGCGGTGGAGCTGTCCCCCTCGCGACTCGGGATTCTACGGGTTTTCCGCAGGGTTCGCGTCGCGCTCCGAGCGGACGGAGCCACCTCACGGGCTGCGGCAGGCGCGGCACGCCGTGTGAATCCTGACGAGCACGCCTCGGTCGGCGTACCCTTTTCATCACGGTCCCGGTTTCCCGCGTTCGATTGACGTGGGAAGACACACGACGGGCAATCTCTTGCGTAGCACCCTCTTCGATTTCTTCTCTCGCGTTGCCCTCCCGTCCGCGTTCGCCGGCGGCGTCTTGCTCGCCGCATGCGGAGGCTCCGAGGGCCGGAGCTCGTTCCGAGCGAGCGAGCCCACCACCTTCGAGCAGGGCGCTTCCGGCGCCGAGAGTCCGCCCCGAAGTCCGAACGACAGCGGGTCGAGCGAGAAGGGCGCGGACCGCGGAAGCCCGCTCTGCGGCGTCGGCGCCACCTACTGCACGCCGGATGACGACGGGACCTCGCCGCCGTCCGGCGTCGCGTGCGCCACGGACCCGAACGCGGACGTCTCGGAGCACCAAGGGTGCCGGATCGGCAAGAAGCCGAACGGCGCGTTCAGACCGAAGTGCGACAAGGCCGATCCTCGCGGGGTCGACGGCGTCTCGTGCTCGAGCGGCTCGGATTGCGCGCCGGGCTTCGACTGCGTCGAAAGCGAGAAGGGCGCCGTCTGCCGGCGATACTGCTGCTCGGGCTCGTGCGCGAGTCAGCCATCGCAGAACGGCGGCCCGACGTTCTGCGACATCCGCAAGCTCGTCGACCCGGCGCTCGATCAGCATCCGGCGCCAGTCTGCATGCCGATCAAGACGTGCAAGCTCCTGCGCGACGGCGAGTGCGTGGACAAAGAGACCTGCGCGATCGTCACCGATACCGGCGACACCGGCTGCGTGCCCAAGGGGAACGCGAAGGTCGGGCAGCTGTGCGACCAGGAGCACTGCGACAGCGGCCTGACCTGCCTCGGCAGCCCGGGCGATCGGCGCTGCTACAAACTCTGTCGCGTCGACGGCGCAGACTGCGCGCCGATGCAGACGTGCACGACCGGCGCGATCTTCCAGGACACGACCTTCGGCGTCTGCAAGGAAGACTGATCGCTCCCTCCAAGTCGCGGGATCGACGTCGCTCACGCTCCTCACGAGCGTGAGCCGTCCGTACGTTCGCCCGTAACCGAGCGGCGAACCTACCAATACACTTTACACGATTCTGACTTTTACCCAAGATCGAGGGATCCCATGAACGGCGCGTTCGACCGTCGCTCCCGGGCTCGCCTCTTCCGCCTCGCTTGCGCGGCGCTGGTGGCGTGCTCCGTGGGGTCTGCGTCGCAAAGTACGACGGTCACCTCGGCTGCTACAGATGAGCACATCGACTTGGCCAACGCGCTTCGGTAGCTTGCTCCCGGTGGGCGGGCTCGTCAGCGCAAACATCAACGAGGAGCGCTGCCGGACCTCCACGAAGCTCGTCGACGGCGAGCTCCGCGTCGCGTTCTACGGCGAGGCCGAGACGCCGATGCGCGAGAAGATCCGCCAGCTCCTGGCGCAGATCGACGCCGAGGCACAGCGCCTGAATCTCCAGCGGGTCTTCGTGGACTTCTGCAGCCTGGGGTTCATGACATCCACGTGCTTCAAGGCCTTCGTCACGTGGATCGATCACGTCAAGGATCACAGACGGTATCGGGTCTGCTTCGCGTCGCAGGACGGCCAGACATGGCACCGGCGGAGCCTCTCGGCCCTGCAAGCCTTTGCTCCGGACCTGGTCACAATCGAGGTCCGCGAGGGGAGAGCGCCCGGAGTGGTTGATATCGACGAGAGTGTCATCCTCGCGACGAGCGACCAGGTGTTCGTCTTCCTCGACCGCGCTGCCCGTTGTTCGCGCGTCACCGTCGGCGGAGCAGCGCTGCCTGCGCTGGACTTCGAGCGTTGGGCGGGCCAGCCCATCGGAGACTGCTTCGGAGACGCACGACCGAAGCTTCTTCCCGCGCTGGAGCAGGCGCGAGCATCATCGAGACCGCAGCGGATCGACGTAGCGATACCGGACGACGACCCGATCGGCAGAGCGAGGTTATTCGAAGTCACGGTGGTACCCCTCCCCGCCGGCAGCGCAGTGGCGCTGCGCGACGTGACGGACAGCACGGAGGCCACGAAGCTCGCGGCTCGCCTCGAGCACGACGAAATGCTGGACGCGCTCGGGATCCTCACGGGAAGCCTCGCGCACGACTTCAACAACCTCCTCGTCACGATCTCGAGCTTCGCCGAGCGCGCCACCAGCGAGCCGTCTCCCGCGCTGGTGAACGAATACCTCGGCGCGATCCTCCGAGCCGTCCAGCGAGGTCGTGACCTCACGAGCAACCTCGCGAGCTTCGCGCGGGGGGGCGAGCTGAGCCTGCGCACCGTGGAGCTGGCTCCCCTCCTCGACGAAATCGCGACCACGCTCCGCGCATTCCGCCCCGAGTGGGAGATCGCGGTGAAGACGCCTCCCAACGGAGCGCGAGTCCGCGGCGATGCGAGCCAGATCCACCGAGCGCTCTTGAACGTCGGCAAGAACGCGATCGAGGCGATGGGCAACCGCACGTCGGCTCGAATCGAGCTGTCGCTCGAGACGCGACAGCTGAGCACTGCGGACACTGCGTTCTCCTTGCCGCCCGGCGCTTACGCGCTCCTGCGGGTCGAGGACGAGGGCCTCGGGATCGAGGAGGCCACCAAGGCTCGCCTGTTCGATCCATTCTTCTCCGGGAAGCCGCTCGGCAACGGCAGCGGTCTCGGCCTCTTCGCGGTCCAGGGGATCGCACGCGCGCACGGTGGCGGCGTCCACGTCAGCTCCGAGGCGGGCCGCGGCACGTCGTTCGTCATCGCCTTGCCGCTTCTCGAGGAGCCCCGATTCGCGTCCGGGCCGCCGCCCATCCGCGCCGCCACCACCGGACCGCCGCCGCCGAGCCGCGCACGCATGCTCGTCGTCGACGACGATCCGAACGTCGGCCGATCGCTCAAGCTGCTCCTTGAGGGCCTAGGTCACGACGTCGTCCTCGAGCGCGACCCGCAGGCGGCGCTCGAACGCTGCAAAGCTTCGACGCGCGCCTTCGATCTCGTACTCACCGATTTGAGCATGCCCCAGCTCGACGGCATCGCGTTCGCGGAGGAGCTGACTCGCCTCGGGCACGTCTCCCCCATCGTGCTCGTGAGCGGGCGCAACGCCTTCCTGAAGCCCGAAGCGCTCGCCGGAGCGAAGATCGCGGCGGTCCTGCCGAAACCGTTCACGCTGAACGAGCTCGAAGGAACGGTCGCCCGCTTGCTTCCGCCGGCCGACGTCATCCTGCCCGGTCCAGCCGCGTCGCGAACACCTCGCTGAGCCACGGCACCGAACCTGAATACCGGTCGAAGGGACGCGCGAGGGGCGCACACTGCGCGCCCCTCGCATGCACGTCGACTTCAGTGCCGCGAGACGTGCTCGCGCGTGCCGTCTTCCCAGTCGATGACGGCGGTAGAGGCACCGCGTTCCATCGTGGCTCGGCCGACGAAGGTGCGCGCGGCTTCGCGCGAGATGAAGATGCCTCCGGTCAGGTGCTCGGCATCTTCGACGATCCACGCGGCGTCGCGGACGCGCACGAAGAAGGTCGGTGGGGGTGCGAGGGCCTCGGTCTCCAGGTGCGACGAACGAAGGGACGAACGTTCTGGCGATGCGGGCATGGGGGGAGTCCTCCTTGGGACTTACTTGCCGGCGGCCCGCCACGCGGGCAGCTCGGCGGCCGGTCTGACGTAGCCGGATCGACCGCCATTCACGCAACCGCATTCCCCCCGATCGGTCAATTCCGGCGCATGCCTGAGATTGGCCTGGAAGGCGCAGCTTCGACCGTCCTGGCAGTATGCGTGCCGAAGCTTCGACGGAGAACCAATGGCGGGAGCGACGTCGAACCGGCTGGCACGGTTGCCGGCCCGCGCTGGCCTGGGCCACCCCACGGACGGGGCAACGACGCGATCTCGTACGAGCGGGACGACGGCATGGCGGCTGCAATGGCTGCCTGTGTGGAAGAGATGAACGGGGACCTCGGCTCGCGATCGATCGCGGAGCTGCTCGCGCTGGTGGTTCGGGTGCCGGAGCCGATGCTCGATCTCCTCGAGCGCGCCGGCGGCATCGAGGGTCTCGCACGCGCTGACGCGTTCGAGATCGCGGCGCACCTCGAGGGTCGAGACCTCGACGCGCTCGACCGGCCCGCGGCCGTCCAGAGGCCGAGCCGCGCCCTCCTGGGCAAGGCACGTGCGGTGGCCGCGATGTTCGAGCTCGCACGCCGGCTCGAGCTGGCGCGCTCGCGGCCACCGGACAAGCTCACATCGGCCGCCGCGGTCGTCGAGTGGGCTCGCCCTCGCATCGGTGCGCTCACGCACGAGGAGCTCTGGATGCTCGCTCTCGACGGGCGCGGTCACCTGCGCTCTGCACGCTGCGTGGCGCGTGGTGGCCTCCACGGCGCGGCCGTTCGCGCCGCCGATCCGATCCGCACAGCGCTCCGCGCCGACGCGAGCGCGTTCGTCCTCGTTCACAACCATCCGAGCGGGGACCCGACTCCGAGCCGTGAAGACATCGCGCTGACAGCGCAGGTCGCGGCGGCGGCACAGGTCGCCGGCGTGCCTCTGCTCGATCACGTCGTGGTGACACGCAGCGGCTTCGCGTGCGTCCCGATCGCGTTGCCGTCAGGCGCGGAGCACGAAGCGCGTGTGTCATGACGGTCGCGCTGGTCCCGCCTTCCTGTTGGCCTCCCGGTCTAGGCGCAATGCCGCTCACTTAGCGAGTGTCGACGGTCGGCGCTTGCGAGCGTAGTTGCTC
>Ga0066255_1000528_pt1 | contig 68271 bp, 47 predicted proteins | sample ThiBiot_750_biof_FD_71148 | JGI IMG/M metagenome (GOLD analysis project Ga0066255, IMG submission 71148) | Wastewater bioreactor microbial communities from Cape Town, South Africa - Thiocy_expt_750_biof (version 2) | ecosystem: Engineered > Bioreactor > Thiocyanate-remediating >...
GTGCTCCCGCTCGGCCGCGGCCGACGCCGCACCGGTCGCCATCGCCCGGCGGGAGCGGTCCGCGGCGATCCTCGACGCGAGGAGCCACGCGATCGCGCCGCCGACGACGAGGCCGACGATCGCGGCGATCAGGGCGGCGAGCCAGGGTTCCATGCGGACAGGGTCGCATGGACTCCGGACATCACGATCTCGATACGCCGCTGCGCGGCTACTCGACCCGCGGGGGCCGACTACGCCGCGACGGGGGCGAGGTGGGAGATGCGCGCGCCGGCGAGGGCGCCCAGCTCGGCGAGCGTCGCGGCGCCGTGCCGCTTCGCCGCGTCGATGATGATCCACGCGCAGGCCTCGGCGTCGGCGAGCGCGTCGTGGTGCGGGAAGTCGTCGAACCCGGCGGCGGAGGCCGCCATCGGGAGCCGGTACGAGTCGAGCGTGTACGTCCGCCGCGCGATCTGGAGCGAGCAGAGGTAGTCGAACTCCGGCGTGGCGGTCCCGGACGCCTCGCACGCGGACTTGATGACGCCCATGTCGAACCCGGCGTTGTGCGCGGTGAGCGGGTCGCCCTCGATGTACTCGAGGAGGCGGGGGAGCTGGTCGATCCAGCGCGGGGCGTCGGCGCAGTCCGCGGCGCGCAGTCCGTGGATGCGCGTGTTCCACTCCGTGAAGTGGTCGTGGCCCTCCGGGGGCAGGATGAGCCAGCCCTCCCGGTCGACGACCTTCCCGCCGCGCACCTTCGCGAGCCCGACCGAGCACGCGCTCGCCGCCGACGGGTTCGCGGTCTCGAAGTCGATCGCCGTGAAGTCGAGCGCGCTGAGGTCGGGCACACGCCCAGCCTGAACCCGGCCCCCGACAACGGCCCGGCGGCGCGCCGTCGTGCCCGACGTCGAACCAGGCGAGGCCGACGAGGAACGCCACCGTGCCCGCGCCGGGTCCGAGTCCCGTCGTCTCGGTGTCGAGGTAGAGCGCACACGCGGGATCGCACGACGCGAGACGCGGATCGAGCGCGAGGAGCGCGAGCAGGTTCGCATCGGCGCGACGAGCTGGAGCGATGGGGATACGACCGATTCGATGCTCGCCGCCGTGGCGCACGGTGCGCGAGTGCAGCGGCCCGGCAGCGGTGTCCTCGACGCAGAACGGGAGCTCCGCGACGTCGACGCGCGGCGGCTCGCGCTTCGGCTCGGCCCGCGTTCGCTCGAGGACGGCGGCCATCCTTGCCCGAAGGTCTTCGAGGACCGAGCCCGGCGCGCTCACGTCATGCCTGTCGACCGACGCCGACGCCTGCTCCGGCTCCGCGCGCGAGACCACGCTCCGCGCCAGCGCCGGCGCCGGCGTGAAGAGCGGTGCGTCGAACATCGCCGGCTCCGGCAACGACGCCTTCGATTCACGCGGCGCCGGTGTGAAGAGCGGTGCATCGAACATCGCCGGCTCCGGCAACGACGCCTTCGATTCACGCGGCGCCGAACGCGGGGCCGGTGTGAAGAGCGGCGCATCGAACATCGCCGGCTCCGGCACCGGCGCCTTCGACGCAGGAGCATCCGCAGGCGTGAGCGGCTTCAGGCTCGGCGCGAGACGAGCGAGCCGCGACGTGAAGCGAGAGCCGGCGGACATCGCTTCTACGATACATCCGCTCAGCAGGACCTGAGAAGAGGTTCAGTATCCGTTCCGGTACTCTCGCGGGGCCGTGGGTCTCGCGAAGCTGAGCCTCACAGCAGACCTCGGTCCTCGATCCTGCGAGGACTCGTCTCCTCCCGCATGAGCGCCGACGCAGGCAACGTACTGAAAGCACGCGGCTTTCACTGCGTAGGCCCGGTGGCACCCATCGTGGAATAGGGGGCGCCCGATGACGACGAACCTCTCGAAGGTCCGGTGGATGGTCGCGGCGAGCCTGGTGGGCGCCCTCACGGTGATCAGCGCCGGCAGTGCCGCATCCCTCGCCTCCTCCGTGTCGAGGGCCCATCGCATCTCCGAGCCGGTGAGCATGCCCGAGATGATCGCGCGCATCACCGACCGCAGCCCCTGTCCGCCGAACATGGCGCTCGTCGGTACGATCGGGTCCCGTCAGACCTGCGTCGACAAGTACGAGGGCTCGCTCGTCGAGATCCACGAGGACGGCACCGAGACCGACTTCAGCCCCCACGAGGCGCCGAACGGTCATCGTGTCCGCGCGGTCTCGCGCCCGGGCGTCGTCCCGCAGGCGCACATCTCGATGATCGAGGCGAAGCGCGCGTGCGCGGCGTCGAACAAGCGCCTCTGCCGTGCGGACGAGTGGAAGGCCGCCTGCAAGGGCCCGTCGACCACGCGCTACCCGTACGGCGACACGCGCGTCGCGAACGCCTGCGTCGACACGAAGCGCACCTCGCCGATGAACATCCTCCACCACGGCGAGCGCACGGGGCGCACGATGAACGATCCGCGCGCCAACCAGATGGACAACACGGTCGAGAAGACGGGCGATACGTCGACCTGCACGAACGACTACGGCGTGCACGACATGGTCGGTAACGTCCACGAGTGGACCGACGACGGCAGCTTCCGCGGCGGCTACTACCTCGACACGAAACTGAACGGCGAGGGCTGCGACTACCGCACGACGGCGCACGCGCCGGCGTACTACGACTACTCGACCGGCTTCCGCTGCTGCGCCGACGCCGCCGAGTAACGACCCAACGACCAAGGCCGAGCGACTCGCGCCCTATTCCTCCGAGGCCCTGCGCTGCGACGCCGGCCCTCCGTCCGCCGAGGAGGCGAGCTGCTCGCGGCTGCCGTGCTTCTGCACGAGGCGATGGAGGTACATCCGGTCAATGCCCGCCATGCGAGCGGCCTTCGTCATGTTGCCGTTGCAGGCGGCGATGACCGCGCGGACGTAGGCACGCTCGAAGCCGTCGATGAGCGCCTCCTTCGCGACCTTGTACGGGATGTTCACATCGACGTTCGCAGCCCCCCCGGACGCGGCGTTCGGGATGCCCTGCGACGGCGCGAACGAGAGGCGCGCCGTCTGGAGGACGATGCTCCGCTCCACGTAGTTCCGGAGCTCGCGCACGTTGCCGGGCCACTCGTGCTTCGCGAGCTCGGCGAGCACCTCGGGGCCGAAAAGCGACTCGTGCCCGGAGGCGTCGAGCTGCGCGAGGAAGGCGCGGATGAGATGCGGCAGGTCCTCGGTGCGCTCGCGGAGCGGCGGAACGCGGACCGTGATCACCGCGATGCGGAAGTAGAGGTCGCCGCGGAAGCTCCCCTTGTTGACCTCACGCTCGAGGTCGCGGTTCGTCGCCGAGATGACGCGGACGTTGACCTTGCGCGTCTTCGTCTCTCCGACGCGCCGGATCTCTCGCTGCTCCAGCGCGCGGAGGAGCTTCGGCTGGACCTCGAGCGGAAGCTCGCCGATCTCGTCGAGGAAGACCGTGCCTCCGTCGGCAGCCTCGAAGGCGCCGATGCGATCGCGATCGGCGCCGGTGAACGCGCCGCGGACGTGACCGAAGAGCTCGCTCTCGACGAGCGTGGGCGAGATCGCACCGCAGTCGACCACGACGAACGGCTTGTCCGCCCGGACGCCGCGCTGGACGATCTCCGTCGCGACGAGCTCCTTGCCGGTGCCGCTCTCGCCGTGGATGAAGCAGTTGATCTCGCTCGCCGCGACCTTCTCGAGGAGCGCGAAGAGCTTGCGCATCGCCCGCCCCGTGCCCGTGAGCGCGCCGAAGCTCGGCATCATCGGAACGAGCGTCTTCTCGTTCACCTTCGGGGCACCGAGGATCGCGATCGTCGAGTTGCCGATCGACAGGCGCGCCTCCGGCGGCAACACCGCACTGTGGATCTGGAGCCCCTGCAGGCGCGTGCCGTTCAGCGAGCCGGAGTCCTCCACGCGCCAGCCGTCGCGATCGGGGACGAGACGGCAGTGGAAGCGCGAGACCGCAGGATCGTCGAGCGTGATGTCGTTCGAGGGATGGGTCCCGATCCGGCAGACGTCGCCCTCGTGGGTGATCGAGCGTCCGACCGCCTGGCCGTTCTCGCTCTCCACGACGAGCGAGAGCCGAGGCTGAGCGATGTCGATGAGCGGACGGAGCGGCGTCGTCCCGAAGGCGCGCGACGGCGTACCGTCCTCGAGCTCCGAGTCGGGCGTCGACGCGCGACCGAGCGGCAACGCCGAGGGGATCGAGGGACGACCGCTCGGCGGGGGTGACGACGGGTGCGCGCGGCTCTCCGGTGGCGGAGCCGAAGCGGGAGGTCCGGGACGTGGAGGCTGCGGGCGCGGACGGGGGGGTTCCGCCATGACGCTGATGATAGTCGACAGCCGGACGGAAGTGCGCGCCGTCGCCCCGCGAGCTTCAGACGCTTTCTCCCGAGAAGAAGCGAGGCTACGTTCGAGCTGTCGAGTTGTGCCGCTACGGTCGCGCTCGAGAGCGCACCTCGTCGGTCGATCGCGGTGGTCACCCGTGCTGCCACGGCGCTAGGGCCTCACGACTCCGCCCCCTGCCCACGGAGCTCCGCCTTGAAGAAGCCGCCTCGGATCCGCGTCAGCGCCCTCATGCTCGTGGTGTGGGGGTGCTCAGGGAAGACGCAATCGGATGCGTCCTCCGCATCCGCGCCGGACGCGTCCTCGGAGAGCGACGCATCCGCGAAGAAGGACGCGTCCGCAAAGCGCGACGTTCCCCCCGTCACGTGTGCGCTGGACGCGAATGGTGAGTGCGGTGAAGGCTGTTGCGAGGCGTTCAGCGGACGACGCGTCGACCTCGCGAAGAGGTGCGTGGAGCGCGTCTCGACCCCGCTCGGCTGCCCAGGGCCCGGCGACGCCTGCGACGGCGACGACATGCACGGGTGCTACGTCCGCCGCGAGTCTGACGGCGGCGCGCCCGAGGCGTACGTCACCTCACAACTCCAGAGCGTCGACGGTTGGGTGAGCTGCCCCGGCTCTCTCTCGGCCGCGACCGGCTTCCCGGACTGCGAGGAGTAAGCGCGGCCAGCCACGGCTGCAATGGGCTCGAGCGGGCCGTACAGAGCAACGCGTCGCGCGGTCAGCCGTCTGCTCGAGCTCACGGCGTACGCGCGACCGGATCGCGGCGCGGGCCTTCGATGATCGCGCGGCGGATCCACGCGAGCGGGCGTGAGTCGTCGGACTCGCGGCCGTCCGGCCCGACCCCGAGCGCGACCATCAAGCTGTCGAGGTCGATGCGCTCGCCCCGCGCCGCGTGGCGCTCGTACATCTGGGAGAGCACCTTCGTCCCCGTGACGGCATCACCGAGACTGACCACGTCGCGGACCGTCCAGACGTGGGTCGCGTCTCCGCCGCGCTCGAGCGCTGCACGGAGGACGTCGTCGAGCGATTTCGTCCCGCGCGTCTCCTCTCGGATCCGCACGTCGGCCGCGAGACAGAAGAGGGCGCCGCCCCAGTAGATCGTGTCGAGGTCGTCGCGCGCGGCCAGGCCGCCGGCGTTCGAGCCGCGCGGCCCCTGCCCTCGCGGCATGTTTCGAGCGAACTGACGAAACACGTCGGACTCGGTCGTCCAGCCCGCACGCGCACGGAGGAGCGGCTCGTAGTACGTCGCGAGCCCCTCGCCGAGCCAGCGCCCCTCCCCGCGAAACGTCGGGAAGCCGAGGTGGAACAGCTCGTGGACGAGCACCCAGTCCTTCTGCCGAGCCTCGGGCTGCATCTGGTCGCCGACTACGAGCACGACCGAAGCGCCGGCGAGGGAGAGGACCTTGCCGAAGATCACCTCCTCCTCGCCCTTCGCGGGCACGACGAAGAGCGTCGTTCGATCCACAGGGAAGCGACCGAAGAGCGGAACCGTGGCGTTCGCCGCGTCCTCGACCCACGACTGGATCGTCGCGTCGGGCATCGCGTATCGAGCGTCGCCGAGAACGGCGACGTCGATGCGCGCCGTCCTCGAGCCCTTGCCCGGCACGTCGACGCGGAACCGGCGCATCGGTCCGAACGCCGTGAAGCTGCCCTCGTCGAGATCGAACGAGCGGAACGTGAACGTCCTGCTCTCGGGGTCGGCGACGCTCATCCCCGTGGCGAACTGCGCGCTGTCCGTCGTGTGGACGCGCACCTTCACGGGCACATCGGTGCGCGGCACGGGATGCACGAGCCACGCGAGCGCGGGCGAGAGGGTCGCGGCGCCGACGCGACGTGCGCAGTCGACCTCGTCTCCGCACGCGTTGGCGAGCTCCCCGAGGTCGATCTGGTATCGGACGGTGCAGCGCCAATTGCACGAGCGGTCGAACCACTCGTTGCCGCGCCGCTCGACCGTCCGCCACGAGTCGCCAGAGCGGACCTTCATGTCCCTGACCCAAGGCACCGAGTCGCGCGGGATTCCGATGCGCTCGGTCCGCGCCCCTTCGAATGTCGCCTCGACGGTCACGAGCCGCGACCCGAACGCAGGCGCTTCGACCTCGTAGGTCCAGCTCCCATGCTGCCCCGCTTGCGTGGCGGGGCGGTAGCAAGTGGAGGTCGCCAGCGCGAGCAGGGGCATTGCCACGCGACGCGCGAGCACCGGCATGCGCATCCAGGCCCGCACGCGCAACCCGGACTGCACCGCGCTCATGCGCGTTCCGTGAAGCACTCGGGATGCCGGAAGCGGGTGCCCGCGCGGATCCGCGCGTGGGTCGCGGACCGCGGAAGAGCGCTGCCGCCAAGGGCGGACGGAGGGCGCGGATGAGCGCCAGACGGGCACGGCCCGCGTGTGGCGAAGCCGCGAGGCTGTGGCGCCCCCGGCGAGCACTCCGCCAAGGACACGCCGCCGCGCGTCCGAGCACGACGACATCCGATGAGCGCAGGCGATCACCGCTCGCCTTCGCGCAGCGCGACGTCACCGGCGCGTGCCGCGACGTGCCGCGGTGGCTTCCGATCTTCGCGCGTGAGGTCGACACGTCGAACCGACGCGCGGGTGCGCGACGCGCCGAAGCTCGACGCGTTCTCCGCTCTGCGCGCCCCCGGCGCATTCCTTCACCGGCGGGGTCCTGCCCGCTGGAAGCCGCTCAGAAGCCGAAGCTCGAAGCCTTCTCCTGGTTGGCGCGGACCTGCGCCTTGCCTTCGCGTGAGGTCTGCGCGGGCGGAGGCTGCGCGAACCCGCCGCCGCCGAGCGCGCCCGGGCTCGCAGGGCGCGCCGCCGCGACGGGCGCCGGCGCGAAGTGCTGCTCGGCCTCCTCGACGGCAGCGGCCTGGTCGGCGAAGTCGCGGTCGAGGGCGCGTGCGGGTCGGCGCGGAGCCGCGCTCGGCGCCGCGGCCGCGAGGGCGAGCGCGCTCGACTTGCTCTTGTCCAGGTCCGTCTTGCGAGCAGCGAGCTTCGCGCGTGCTTCTCCGATGCGGCCGGCCTCGAAGAGCTTGTTCGCCTCGGTGAGCGTCTGCGCCGTGCGGCTCCGCTCGAGGCGCGCCGCGACGAACGGATCGAGGTCCTTCTGCTCCGAACCGTCGCTCTTCACGGCGACGGCGAGCGAGCCGTTGCAGGCACCGTCGGTCTTCTTCACGAGGTCGCGAAACGCGAGCTTCAGATCGGCCACGGGCTGATCCCCGTCGCGGTCCGTCGGCACGCGGAGCCTCACGAGCACCGTCTTCTCCTGCTTCGAGCTGAATGTACCGAACGGGACGATCAGCTTGTTCCCCTCGCGGCGGAAGCTCCGATCGAAGACCTCGACGGCCTCGACGCCGGGGGCGAGCTCGATCGCGAGCTCCGTCTCCTTGGCGACCGACGCGAGGAGGTCGTCGAACTCCTGACCGAAGACCGCCGGCAGGCCCGACGCGTTCGCCACGAAGTAGTGACGACCGTTCGCCTCGCTCGCGATCGCGGCCATGATCTTCTCGTCGAAGTCCACGTCGACGCCGATGGTCGAGATCGTGACGCCGCGACCGAACATGCGCCCCGCCATCGAACGAAGCCCCCCGATGTCGCGCACGCCGGCGTTGGTGGCGCCGTCGGACAGGAGGATCATCCGATTGATCCGATCGCCGCCGAGGCTCGTGAGCGCGAGCTGCTGCATTCCCTCCTCGAGGCCGCACGAGATGCAGGTGTCGCCGCCGAGACGAATCGAGCGGATCGCCGATTCGATCGCGGAGCGGTTGCCGGCGCTCACCCGTGTCGGCGGGACGACGACCTGGGCCGCGGTGTCGAAGCTGACCACGGCGATGCTGTCGCCGTCGCGCATCCGCTCGAGCGCCGCCACGGCGGCGTTCATCGCGTTGGCGATGCGCTCGCCCTTCATCGACCCGGATCGATCGATGACGACCGCGAGGTTCATCGGCGCGATGGGCGAGGGCGAGGACGAGACCGTGGCGTCCGAGGCCGTGACCTGCGCGAAGAGATAGGTCTCTCCGCTGGAGGACTTCGATACCGACGCGTGCCCGAGCCGTGCATCGACGAGGAGCGTGTCTCCGGCCGTGATCCGCGCGCCGCTCTCCCAGCCCTCGCCCCCGGCGGCCTTGATCGCGTTCGTCGCCGAGGGGTCCGCCGTGACGGTGCCAGACGGGCCGACCGGGATCGCAAAGGCCCCGGCCGCGGAGAGAAAGACGCCGCAAGCAGCGAGGATGGCGGTGGTTTTCAGCTTCATGGCGAGGGCTCCGGCGTCCTTGTACGCGTCAACCCGAAAAAGGGTCTCCGACCACGCCTGCCTCCAACGATCCGAGTGCGAGCCTGCTTACGGCCGGCGCCGCTCGCCGCCGCGCCGGCCGATCGCTCCCCGACTCAGCGATAGACGCCGCGCGCGGCAGAGAGCCCGATCGCTTGCTCGAGCGCAAGCGCGCACACCCTCCGGTCGGGGACGAGGAACAGGAGCGGGGCACCGCCGCGGACGACGATCTCGATCGCGCTCGACGTGCCGACCCTCGAGCTCGGCAAGTCGAAGCGCTCGATCCGCTCGATTCCGACATCGAACGCTCGCGCCGAGTTCGGAACGACGGTCTGGAAGGCGAGCCCGTCGTTGCGGATCGTCAGGTAGCCGACCACCAGCGCGTCGGGAGCGAGCCAGTCCGCGGCTGTCGACACGAGGATCATTCGACCGCGCCTCCGTAGGGAGTGTGACACGGCAGACCACGAGCGGCTTGGGCCGACCCCAGCCGGATGCACGTCGACGCCTGCCCGCTCGTCGAGGTCGGCGTCGAACGTCATCCCTCGTCGGCCGTGAGATCGGGCGCGAAGGGCGACGGAGCACGCTCCACGCTCGGACGCCGGATGCCGGCGCGCGTCAGCAGGTCCCAGGCCGGTACCCCGCCGATGAGCACGAGCATCGCGTCGGCGCCGAGGCTGCGACGGCCTGCATGCGGCCCGGTACCGGCGAGGGTCACGCTGGACTTCGTCATCGCGACCGGAACCGTCTCGAAGAAGACCTTCAGCTTCTTCTGGGTGATGAGGCTCTCGAGCTCGGCGACGTTCTTCGCCTTCCCACGAGCGAAGCGCGTCCCTCGGTACGAGATCGTGACGGAGGTCCCCGGCTGCCGGGCGAGGGCGAGCGCCGCCTCCATCGCGCTGTCCCCGAGGCCGACGACGACGACGCGCTTTCCCGCGAAGCTGCGCGCATCGGCGAGCGCGTAGGCGAGTCGGTCCTCGGCCCCGCGCTCGATCTCGAGATCGAGTCGCCGCGGCGTACCGCGCCGACCGATCGCGAGCACCACGCGCGCCGCGCGAATCTCGCGATGGCTCGTCTCCGCGGAGGCCTCGTCCCCCCGCTCCGTCGTCACGACGAAGCCGTCCCCGGTCTTCGCGAGGTCGACCACGCGGTGTCCCTCGCGCACGTCGAGCCCGCGCGCGCGGACGATGCGCGTCCACTGCGCGAGGAGCTCCTCCTTCGTCGCCTGCTCGAGCCAGAGCTCCCCCTCCACCGGGAGATCGAGCGGAGGGTCGTGGACGATCTTGTCGCGAGGAAAGCTCTTGATGCTCGCGGCGACCGTGGCCTGCTCGACGACCACGCACGAGAGGCCCTTCTCCTTGGCACGGAGCGCCGCGCTCAGACCGGCCGGCCCGGCGCCGATGACGACGAGGTCGATCGGCTCGGTCCGGCGGCGCGGAAGCGTCGCCGCGATCCGATCGACCGCGCGCGCGCCCTGGTTGATCGCGTTCTTGATGAGCGGAAGGCCCGTGAGGTCACCCGCGAGGAAGAGGCCGGGCACATCGCGGCTCTCGAGGTGCTCGTCGGTCGCCGGGCGATCGACGATCGGCTCGCCGTCCTCGACACGGAGGCTACCGTTCGGACAAACTTGCTCGCAGAGGACGACGCCGCAACACTCCTCCGGCCGCGCCACGACGGCGACGTACTTGTCGATCGTGAGGACGTCGAAGGGACACGCATCGACGCACGCGTAGCAGCCGAGGCACGTCGTCGGATCGATCATCGGCAGCCGCTTCCGCGGAGCAGGCACGACGGGCGCCGGTGACCTCGGCTTCTCGGCGGAGCGCCTTCTCCGGCGATCGGCGGCCGCTGCGCCGGCGGCGAGCACCAGCGCGCCCGCGGCCGCGCCCGCGGCGGGCGTCCAGGGAAGGGCGTCGGGTTTCTCGGACGCGACCCAAGCCGTGGTGGCGCCGATCTCGCGCGCCGCCTCCCACGCGACGAAGCGCGCACCGCCGTGTTGCGATGCGCACACCGGCGCGCTCGGCCCCGCGCGCCTCTCCCCACCGGCAGCCGGCCCGCGCAGGTCATCGAGGCGAGTGTGCTCGTCGAAGCACTGCGACGGCGTGTTCCGGAGCAGCGCGTCCGCGTCCGCTCGCGTCTTCGCCGGGACGCAGGCCGAGATCGGATCGGCCGCTCGTGACGGGTCGTGGCACTTCGCGCAGGCCGCGAGCGATACGAGCGGCACCGTCGTTCCGTTCGCAAGCGCGCCCGAGCCCGGCGCGCCCCCGCGTGGAGGGCCGACTGCCACCTCGCTCCCCGCCCCCCAGCGGACGACGCGATCCGATTCGAACGTCACGCCCTGCCCACCCGCATGTTGCGCGTGGCATGTCGCGCACGTGAGCTCGCCCTTCGCGGCGAGGCTCCGGTGAGCCGCACGTGTGGAGACATGCGAGCCGCCGTGGCAGCTCTTGCACGCGGCGGCGACATGATGCGGTGGCTCCGGCGCAAGCGAAGCCACCGACGTCGACGTCTCCGCATGACACGCCCCACACGCCACCTTCGCGTGCGGCCGCGCGATTGGCCGCTCGGTCCCGAGCGGTGTCCGGTCGACGGCGACGGCGATCGCGACCCCGGCCGCGGCGCCGGCCGCGGCGAGCGCCAGCGTGCGCACCCGAGCGACGTCGCTCGTGCGGACCGCCTTCGGAGCCTTCGCCCGCGCGCGATCGCTCATCGCCGTGCCTCGCTGGTCACCGCACGCGTCGGCTCCGGCGCGCGCTGCGCGAGCGCCGACCGGCTCACCCCGATGACGTGGAGCGCGAGGAGGACGACCACCGCCGCCGTCGCCGCGAGATGCGGCACGATCCATCCGCGCAGTGTCCACGTGAGCGCTCGCTGTGCGCGGACGGCGCGATGCTCGACCACGAGGCGCACGAGGTCGTCGATGCCCGCGAGCGCCTCGCCCTTCTTTCCACCGGTGAGCGCATCGATGCGCGCACGGACCGCCTTCTCCTCGTCACGAAGCGTGCGACGCGAGAGGACCAGCGCCGCGGGCCCGAGCGCCGAGCGCCGGTACGGGCGGAGCGCCTTCACGAAGAGCGTCTTCACGAGCTCGCTCTTGCCCGAGAGGGTCGCGAAGACCTTCTCGTCGATCTCCTTCGGCCGCGCCGCCAGCTCCTCGGGCAGCACGCTCTTCCGCTCCACCCGCGAAAGCGCACGCGGCACGATCGCCGAGATCGCCGCCCCGATCGCTCCGGTGATGACGGCGAGCCCCATCGCGATCGACAGCGCGCCGGCCGCGCTCGACGGCGCGCGCCCCGCCGCGTGCACCGCGACGATACCGCAGGCGAACGCTCCGACGGAGAGGTGGCCGATGTAGAGCCATCGCGCGACCGGCGCACGACCGCGGAGCCTCGCGATCGGCCCGCGCACGCGCTTGCCGAGCGAATAGGCCACGAGCACCGCGACCAGCAGACCCGAGAGGACGCCGCTCGTCCATCGCCCGAGCGGGACAGCCGCGAGACCGATCCCGGCGAGACCGCTGCCCAGCGCCCACGGCCATGCGGGCGCGCGCGGCGGGAAGATCGACTGTGTGGAGGCGCTCTTGCGAGGCTTGCCCGGGATCCTCAGCTCGACGAGCGCCACGTTCGGATCGATCCGGGCGATCGCCTGCGTCGGGCAGGACGCGACGCACGCCGGTCCGCCGTCGTTGCCCTTGCACAGGTCGCACTTCACCGCGACCGCCGGGTACGCGGCACGATCGCGGCGCGGCGCCATCTGGATGTTGTCCCACGGACAGGCCTTCGCGCAGCTCCCGCAGCCCGTGCACAGGTCCTCGCGAATGAAGACCTCGCCGCGAGCGTCGCGACCGATCGCGCCCGTCGGGCAGTCGATCATGCAGCTCGGGTTCTTGCAGTGCTGGCAGCTGTTCGGGACGAGGAGCGGCGCCGTGCTCGCGTTCGTCCCGTCGTCCGGAGCGCTGCCGTCACGGACGACGATCTTGTCTCCACGCCGGACGAGCCGGCTCACGCCGTCGTCGTGGACGTCGGCGCAGCTCCATGCGCAATGACCGCAGCGAATACACGCGTCTTGATCGATCACGAGGAGCGAGCGCGCGACCCGCATCCGGTAGAGATCGCGGAACACGTGCGCCGTCGTCTGCGCGTCCGGGCGAAGGCGCTGGTCCGCGACCGCGCTAGAACGAAGGAGGCGGCGCGCGGCGTCGATCCGACCAGCGTTTCGCCGCGCCACGACGACGAAGACGGCGCGCGGGATGGCGACGAGCCACGCGGGCCCGCCCGCCACGACCGCGACTCGCCGCGGCTCCAGCTCGACGAGCTCCTCGTCGCCGAACAGATCGCCGCGTCCGAGGTACGCCTCGACGCGCGGCTTCCCATCGTCGGTGGTCTGCGCCTGGAGGAGCCCGTCCGCGACGAGGAACGCCTCGGTGGCGACGTCGCCCTCGCGGTAGACGTGTTCTCCGCGCGCGACGTGGACGTGACGTGCGGCGTCGAGCAGCTCGTCGAGGTCGCTGTCGGGAAGGCCGCGCGTGAAGCTCGTCGTGCGGAGGAGATCGAGCGTGGCCGCACGACGGAGCGCGCGTTCGACCTTCGCCATCAGCTCCGCGCCTCCGGCCCGCGACGCCGCGCGCTTCAGGACGACGAGCGGGACCTCGGCGACGAGCGCGTCCTCCTCGCAGCGTGCCTCGAGCTGCCGGGTCGAGAACGCGGCGACGGTAGCCTCCTCGCCGAGGACGTCACCCCTTCGAGCGCGCCGGATCACGACCGGCTCTGCCTCTCCTCGACGGACGCCCGAGAGCGTGACGGCGCCGGAGGCGACGACGTGAAGGGCATCGGCGGGGTCTCCCCGCTCGAAGAGGACCTCTCCCGCACGGAGCACGCGAACGCTCCCCGCGGCCTCGATCTCTTGACGCGCACGCGTGTCGAGGCCGCGGAGCATGGGCGCGTCCCACACGACCTCGGGCCAGGGAGGCGATGACACGCCGACGCGATCGTGCATGCTCAGTCGATCTTCGCGCTCGCCTCGGCGAGGTCGATGGGGTGGTTACGCGCGAACATGGCCCCCGTGATCTGCGCCCCGCTCGGACGAAGCCCCTGCGCGGCCTTGCGTGCCTCGTAGTCGGCGAACGCGCGCAGCAAGAACGGCGGGAATGGCCGGAAGCGGAGACGCGCCTGGACGGTGAACGGCCCCGATCGACCGGGCACGTCGATCTCGTAGATGTAGCGGAGGACGACGCCGGGCGGCGCGGAGCGCTGATCGAGGATCGCGTCCGGCGCCTTCGCGATGCCGCGATCGGCGTCGAGCGCGCCGACGGGGAAGTACGTCTCGAAGAACGCGTTCGTCCCGGTGAGGTTCGAGCGGCACTCGCCCGTGTCGATGTCGTAGACGCCGTCGTCGAACCGATCGGCGCGCGTCCTTCCCTGCCCCGGTCCGGGCTGACAGCGGCCCTGCGCATCGATGACGCCGATGCACTTCACGCAGCGGAGGAAACCGTTCTGCATGTTGACGAGCCCCTTGCCGCGGAACGTGGTCCCGCCGAACGTCGGGTTCGGGCTCCACTGCGGGACGTCGGGCCCGTCGACGATGTCCGCGCCGAACACACCGAGGGGCCTGCCTTTGAAGTCCTTCACGTCGTCGCGCGTCGTCATCCGCACGAACGACTTGTCCCTGAGGTCCGACTCGTCGCTCGCGATCTTGCCGACCTCGTAGACGACGTCGCCGCGCCCGTCGCGTACCGTCATCTCGACCCAGGTCTCGCGCTCCTGGCTGAAGCCCGCGGGCACGCGATGCCCTGCGCCCACGTTCTGGATCTCGACGGGGATCTCGATCCGCGACCCCACCCGCGTGCCCTTCGCGATCGAGAACGCGAAAGTGTGCCGAAGGAGTTGCTCGCGTCGCGCCTCGAGCCCGAGGGGCACGCCGCTCGAATCGAGCGCCGTCTCGTTCGCCCAGGCGTCGGGGAACTCGAGCGCGAGCGGGAGATCGACGCTCGTGAACCAGTGCGAGCTGATCGGCCGCGGCTCCGAAGACGACGCCGCGATCATCCCGCGCGCCTTCTCCCCCGGCGCGCGAGCCTCGAAATGAAAGCCCGGAGGACACCCGTTCGTCCCCGAGCGCGAGCCGCTCTTGCCGCTCGTGCCGCTGCCCTCCCCGTCCTTCACGCACACGCCAGGGTACAGGCTCATGTGGCAGTCCTGACAACTCGCCACCCGACGCCCCGCCAAACGTTCGGCGTCGGCCCACGACTTCCACTCCGAATAGGCGTTGCGCAGTCGCTTGAAGTGCTCGCCACGCTCGCGCACACCGATCGAGTCGGTGCCGAAGAGCCGGACGTCGTGGCAGGCGCCGCAGAACTCGCTCGACCTGAGATAGCGCGCGGTGTCCTCGGGGGTGCGGCGGTGCACGATCGGATCGCCGGGTCCACCGGGGCCTAGCGATGACGACCGGAGGAGGAGGAGCGCGTTCGGATCGAGGAGATAGCCGCTGTTGCCGATCCCGCGTACGCCGATCCCGTCCTCTGGGCGCATCCGGAAGACCGCGCCCGTCACCGGCGACGTCCAGGTCGGGTTGCCCTGGTACGCACTTCCGCCGTGCACCGGTCCAATCGCCTGGTGGCACACGGCGCAGGAGATCCCTTCCATCGCCTGAGGCGTGAGCACGTCACGGAGCGGTCGGCGCGCCTGTGCGTTGGCGCCGGCGCTCCACGCCGGCACGGTCGAGCCGAGGTTGTCTCCGGCGGAGTGGCAGTTGACGCACCAGTGCTCGCCGCCGGTCCCGGTCAGCACGAGCCCGGTCTTCTCGTCACGGCAGACGTCACCAGAGGCCTTACGAAGGACGCCGGCTCCACTCGGACAGCGATCGTCGCGCCCGACCTGCTCCTGTACGACGCTCTCGAGCGCACCGAAGAGCGGGCTCTTCACCGAGTGCGCCATCACCGAGCGCGACCACTCCGCGACCTGCCGCGCGTGGCACGGGGCGCACGACTCCGCGGTCGTCTTCCGGAGGGGCGCCTGCGAGAGCGCTCGTGCCGGCGGCTGCGGAGGAGGCTCCGGTCGCCGCGACGCCGCGAGCCCCGCCCCCGCAATAGCGAGACCGACCGCGATCGGCCCGATGGCAAGCGCGATCCTTCCCCGCCGAGCAAGGGCGGCCGGCAGCGAGCCTCGGTCGTCCCGCGTGAGAGACTCGCGACCGTCGTTGCTTCGAGCGTCGTCCCGACGTGCCGACGGGCCGGGGGCGGCGCCGGGCGGGAGGAGATCGAAGCCCACGCCCGCTCCCGTCTTTCCCCCGCCCGCTTCTCGCTGCGTATCGGCGCGCGACTCGCTGCGTAGAGGAGCGTCGCGCATCAGCTCCTCGCATCGCCGCACGATCGCGATCGCGCTGGACGGACGCACCGCCCCTTCCGGGTCGAGCATCGCGAGGACGAAGCTCTGGATGCCCGGCTTGAGCGTGCGCGCGATCGTCTCGTCGAACGGCGGCGGCGGTGACGATGCGGCGGCCATCGCGTCACGAAGGCCGATCCCCGCAAACGGATGCGCGCCCGCGAGGAGGCGATACGCGACGAGCCCGAGGACGTAGCGGTTGGCCGCGTTGTCCCACGGCGCACCGCCGGCCTGCTCGGGCGGAGTCCAGCGCGGCGACGGCGCGGACGCGACGCTGCCGCCGTGGGCGCCGTGACCTGCGCCGAGCAGCACGCGGATCCATCCGTCCGCCAGCACGAACGCGTCCGCGCGCCCCGGGCTGCCGAGCGCGATCTCGGCCGGACGGAGCGGCCCAGGGAAGACGCCTTTCTTCTCGCAGGCGGCCAGCGCACGCGCGAGATCGCGCACCTTCGCGAGCGCGGTCAGGCCATCGAGCTGCTCTCCTCGTACGAGTGAGTCGACGGTCTTCGACGGGACGCGCCGCAGCGCGAAGACGCCTTCCTCGTCCTCGCCCCAGCCCGCTGCGAAGCCGCCGAGGCCCTCGTCTCCGAAGGACGCGAGCCGCTGCACGAGCGCGGCGTCGCTCCTCTCGAAGCACCACAGCTCCGCAGGTGATCCGGTCTCGAGCGCGCATGCGAAGCGCCTCGCGCGGCCGACCGCGTCGAGCTCCTCGCCTGCGCCCGGACGCTGCCGGCTCCCGCCCATCATCATGGCGACGCCGCCCGTCAGCGCTTCGTGCTCGAGGCTTCGTCGGCCCCGATGCTCCTGCCGGCGCGTCCCTCCGCGGTCGCCGTCGCGGCCGGCTGCGCATCGCTCGTCGTCTTCAATCGGACGAGGTACGTCGTCATGCCGGCGACGAGCGAGAGGGCGACGATGGCGATCACCGCAAGCCACGTCGGCACCTCGCGCGCCTTGCTCGCGTTCGCCTCGACGAGAGCGATCGTGTCGGTACGCGGGCGCTCCTTCTTCGGCTCGTCGCCCTCGCCGCGCTCATCGCGCGTCGTCCCGCCGTCACGGCTCGAGCCCGAGCTGGGCGCGCGCTCGCCCGTGGAACGCTCCGGCGCGCCCGCCATCCGGGGTGTCGGCGGCGCCGCGCTCACCCGCGCCCCCTCGCCCGACGGCGTCGAACGGGCACGCGACGATCGCCCCGCTGCCGACGAGGCCCCCGCAGCACGGAAGAGCGAGAGGCGCTCCGAGACCTCCCGGGCGGAGGCTGGACGCGACTCCGGCTTCTTCTCGAGCATCGCGAACAGCATCTCCTCCACGCCGCGCGGTAGACCGCTCCGCACCTCGTCATCGAGTGCCGGTGCGGGCGCGGTGCACTGGAGGTTCAAGAGCTCGCGCGGCGACGCCGAGGAGAACGGCGGCTCGCCGGCGATCATCTCGTAGAAGATCAGCCCGAGCGAGTAGAGGTCGCTCCGCGCATCGATCGTTCGCGCATCGATCTGCTCGGGGCTCATGTACTGGAGCGTCCCGATGCTCTGCGTGTTCGTGCCGTGCATCCCCTCGAGCACCTTGGCGATGCCGAAGTCCATGACCTTCAGCCCCGCGGGAGCAGCGTCCTCGGCCGCCCCTTCGGCGACCGTCAGCATGACGTTCTCCGGCTTCAGATCGCGATGCACGATCGGCGGCTCCTGCTCGTGCGCGACCGTGAGCGCCTCCGCGATCCGGACGACGTGCTCGAGCGCCTCTTGCCACGGAAGCGCGCCGCGCCGCGTGAGCTCCTGCCGCAGCGTCCGCCCGTGCAGATACTCGAGGACCATGACGAGCTGGCCGTCGGTTTCCATCGAGGCGAGGCTCCGGACGAGGTTCGGATGCTCGAGGTGGGCGAGGATCTGCATCTCGTTGAGGAAGAGTCGGCGCCCCTCCTCGTGACGCGTGAGCTCGGGGCGGAGGACCTTCAGCGCGACACGCCGCTTCGAGAGGCGCTCCTCCGCCTCGTAGACCTTGCCCATCCCGCCCTCGCCGATGAGGCGCCGCACGAGGTATTCGCCGATCCGATCCATCTTTCGCTCCGTGAGAGGCAGGCCCGAGTCCGAGGACTGAGACGAAGGGGCTTCCGAAACCCCGTCTACGCACGAGAGGTTGCGAGGATCTGACGAGCTCTGCCGTGGCTCCTCGAGGCTACCGCACGTGGGGCACGGGCTCCTCCGGGAAGGCCGCGGCAGACTGACGACCTCGTCCGCGTCGCCCCTCTCGATGCGCTCGACGACCGAGGCCGCCGATTCCGGCGAAAGCGCCTCGTGAACGCCGCTTCCGATGGAGGGACGTGTGGGCTCGCAGGCGAGTGGCCGGGGGACGCGCGTCATGGATGAAGCCGGACCGAAGCGGAGGGTGGAGGGATCGGACGTCGGAACAGTGGACGTACGACCAGGCCCGGAAGTTCCACCTCCCGCTCACAACGCCTGGTGGGCGAGGCTCCTTACGCCTGATCGGCTGAGCCCGGACGCCGCGCCTGACGAGCGACTCGAGCGCGCCGCTCGCCCGCGCGCCGTCGCCGTGCTGCCCGCGCCGTCGCCCCCGACGCGTACGCCGGCCGACGGCTCGAGGACGGACGCTGCTACTCGAGGACGCCGTTCGTCGAGCCGTTGCGCGCGGCCTTCACGATGTCCTCGGCACCGAACGCGAGGCGCGCGGGGACGTCCGCATCGTCGAAGAGCCTCGCCTCCAGGATCTCGAGGCGATTCTTCGGCGGCTTGACCGGAGGCGCGACCTTGCACTCCACCCCGATCGTCACGGCGTGGAAGCGCGGATCGCGCATCGGATCGGACCACGCGCCGAGCACGCGCACGACCTCGTGGTCGACGACGCCAGCCTCTTCCTCGAGCTCACGGCCGAGCCCGGTCACGAACGTCTCGCCCCACTCGAGCGTCCCGCCAGGCAACCCCCACATCCCGTTGTCGCCGCGGCGGACGAGGAGGAGTCGACCGTCGGGCGTCCGCGCGACCGCGACGATCCCGACCACCGGGCGCTTCAGGATGTGACGCGTCGCCTCGTGGACGATGCCGTAAGCGGCCTTGGGCAACCAGCGAAGGAACACGCGCGCAGAATAGGCCAATGTCCGGCGATCGGGTGACCTCGTCGCACGCCCGCGACGCCCGTTTCGAACGAGCTCGACCGATCAGGCCACCGATGCAGTGGGGCGTGACTCGGCGACGGGCACGGGGGCGTGCTCGGCGAAGAACGCGAGCGCCTCGCTCGTCGCCCAGCCCTTGATCCAGCTCGACTCGTCGAGCCCGGCGAGCCAGCCGATGTGTCCGCCGTGGCGGCTGAGCTGGACGCGCACTGCGCTCGACGCGCCGGCAAGCCACGGGCGCACGGTGTCGATCGGCACCATCGGATCGTCCTCGGCGTGGATCACGATGGTCGGGACGCGGACCTTCCCGAGATAGCGGCCGGAGCTCGCCTCCCGGTAATAGCTGTCGACGTCCGAGAAGCCATGCATCGGCACGATGATCGAGCCGTCGTAGTTGCGAAACCGCTTGATCCCGTCGAGGTCGGCGCTCCGATAGCGGGCGCGCTGCGGGTGATGCTGAACGAAGGCGCGCGCGCGATCGACGAGACCGCGAAGGACGTGGAAGCGGTACGGCAGGCACACGAGCGTGTCCATCCGCGCGGCCACGCGGGTGTAGTCGAGCGGTGCGGAGATGCTCGCCACGCCAAGGACGCCGGAGGGAGGAGCGTCGCCCCACTCTCCCGCGAGCTTGAGCGCCTGGCTGCCTCCACCCGAGAAGCCGAGGACGAAGACACCGGCGACGCGCGGATCGGCCGCGAGACGACGAACGACGAGGTCGAGGTCCGTCGTCAGCCCGGCGTGATAGAGCGACGGCGCGTCGGTCACGCTGTCGCCCGCACCGCGCATGTCGAGGCGAACCGCGTGATAGCCGGCGCGATGCAGGGCGACGGCCGCGCGGACGCAACAATGCGAGTCCTTCGAGCCGGCGATGCCGTGGAGGATGACGACCGCAGGCGCACGCGCGCCCGCCCACCACGCCCGCGCGTGGAGGTGCCCGTCCGTCCCGACCGGGATCCGCAGGCTCTCCTCCTCCGTGACCGAGTGCGAGCGCGGCGGCGCGAAGAGCGGAGCGGCGGCGCCGATGGTCTGGAGATGCGGGCTCTTGAGCCACCGCGGCGGCCGGAAGGGACTCGTCATCATCGCGGCCTCTCCGTAGCGGCCGATCGCAGCGAGCGCAACCCGATGTGCCTCCCGAATGTCCCGAGGAGCAGTCCATTCGGCTGCGGCGCGGTGAAGCCGAACGTCGGACGACCTGAGACCAAAGTCGAAGGCGGCAGCGCTTCGTCGTGGACAGCCCTATCGCTCTGCGTACTCTCGCTGCCCTATTTCGATCGTCGCTGGGCGGTCGAGGAACGCGCCGGTGCGCCGCGGTGCAAGAGGAGCGATCGATGGGTTTGTTCGATTCGATGAAGAAGAAGGCCGGTGAGCTTGCGAACCAGGCGCAGAACGCCGTGAATCAGCAATACAACCAGTTCCAACAGGGCTACCCCCAGCAGGGCCACCCGCAGCAGGGCTACCCCCAGCAGGGCCACCCGCAGCAGGGCTATCCCCAGCAGGGCTACCCCCAGCAGGGCCACCCGCAGCAGGGCTATCCCCAGCAGGGTCACCCGCAGCAGGCGTACCCCCAGCAGGGCTATGCCCAGCAGCAGCCTCAGGAGCAGTGGGAAGAGGCGGACGCGGACGACGACTCGGACGACGCCGGCTTCGTGCGCGACTACGCGCTCGAGGCGCAGGACGACACCGCGAGCTTCGACATCGGCAACGACATCGAGTCGTGGTGGGCCGCGCACCGTCAGATGGAAGAGGTCTGGGACGACCAGGCGAAGCGCTACGAGCTGTTCCGCAAGTTCGGGATCCGGAACGAGCAGCACTTCTACCAGGTGAACGAGACGGTCAACCGCTTCATCTGCGGCGTGCGCTTCGAGAATGCGATGGCCGCGGGCCGGCGCGACGTCTACCAGCAGCTCTGGCAGGAGATGTCGATCGACAACCAGCAGCAGGTCGAGCGCCTTCGCCAGACGGTCTACCGCTACGCGCCGCAGCCGCAGCAGCGTCAGCGGTTCGGCTGGGACATGGGCGACATCACCCAGATGCAGATGAACGTCTTCACGAAGCTCGCGATGCAGACGATGCAGAACCGGGCGCAGGGTGAGCTCGCCGGTGAGCTCGCGCCCTACGAGGGCGTGAGCCTCCAGGTCTGGGCGCAGGCGCAGGCCGCCCTCGCGAACGGGACGGACATCAACGTGATCCTCTCGAAGATCGGGATCGACCGCGCGAAGTGGGACGCCGTCTCGAACGAGTGGATGGCGCGCATGTCCCGCGACACGACGGTGACGATCGCGACCGAATACGGCAAGGCGTTCAGCAGCGCCGGTCAGGGCATGTTCGCGAGCGCCGCCGCCGCGGGCGTCGCCGGAATGAGCAACCCGGGCGCGACCGACTCGCAAGGCCCGCCGATCACGCTCGAGCAGTGGGTCGAGATCATGGAGGCGCAGAACGCAGCGGCGCAGCAGGGCCGCGACGCGAACCAGGTCCTCCAGAGCTACGGGATGAATGCGCTCGCCTGGAGCAACGTGAGCACCTGGTGGTCGACCCACTTCGCCCAGAACGCGATGAAGAACAATGGCGAGCTCCATCGCCGCTTCAGCGAGCTCCAGGCGCACTTCCAGCAGCGGTTCGCTGCGCCGTCCGCGGACGGCGACGTCAACTTCTGATCCCTCGGGACGCCGTCCGGTGAGCTCCGAGAAGAAGCCGAACACGGCGGCGAACATCTTCGCCAACGCTCTCGCGTCGACGCCGAAGTACGTCGACGCGGGGGTGTCCGCGGGGATGCACAACACGCTCACGTGCGCGAACTGCGGGGCCGCGCGCGAGAACAGCGCCGGCGCCTCGGACGTGCCCGTCTGCCGGTATTGCAACGCGCCACTCTCCGCGAAGCCGAAGTGACGATGACAACAGCCGTCGTGAATCGCTGGGACGGATTCCTCGCTCAGATGCGCGAGCGCTTCGTTCAGATCATGGGCGAGGCGCGGGAGGGGTGCCCGATGCTCCTCCAGCAGTCCAACTTCGATCCGCTCCCGATGGGCAACGCGTGGAGCGCGATCGAGCTTCGGGCGAAGCAACTCGAGAGCAAGCTCGACGACACGTGGAACGACCAGGTCGAGCCGACGTTCGAGCAAGCCGGCGCGCCGCCCGACGTGCTCGCTCGCGAGCGCGCCAAGGGCGAGACGCTCCGCGACTGGTTCGAGGTGGAGCGCGAGCGGACGCGGATCCAGATCTGGTCCAACGCCGGACGTGCGTTCTACCAGCGCGCACGAGCGGAGCTCGGACGTCCGTTCGCCTGCGTGCGTTGCGGCGCGCCGCTCGAGATCCCGTTCACCTACCGCGCGCTGAACGTCCCCTGCCCGCACTGCCGGACGATGAACGGCTTCGAGCCCGGCACGTACATGCGCATGGGCGAGACGTGCGTCCACCCGCTGTCCGAGGAGGCCGCGTGGCCGGCATGGCTCGCAATGCGCCAGGCAGAGAAGGCCTGGCGCGCCGCGCGTCCCGTCACGATCCATCACCTCAAAGCGTGGGAGCGCGCGCAGATCGACTACTGGCGCGCGTACCTCACCGCCCGCGTCCAGCTGTTGCCGGACACGGCGCACGCCTTCGAGGCCGACCTCCGCGGCAAGATGCGCGCGTTCTACGATCAGATGGATCGCGAGGGCCCGTGGGTCCAGGCCGGCCGCCCGCGCGATCTGGTGTGACCGACGCGGCGCGATGCGCCCGAGCCCGCTGAGGGTTCGCGGCAGCGTGACGGAGGCGGACGCCGGTATCGGCGCTGCATGAGAGCGACGATCTCGCTCTCGTGCTCTCGCTCGACGACGCGCCCATGGTCACGGAGTCCACCCCGAGCTCGCATGCGCCAACGCGCCCGGCCCCGGCCCGCGAGGGTGCGAGGTGAACATGCGCCGACGAGCCCGGCTCGCGTCGTGCTGCCTGGCGGCTGTCGCGTTCACGCTCGCTGTGGCGTGCGCGAAGCGCGGCCCTCGCGACGTGGGCAATCGCGCGCTGCCCTCCGAGCTCGGAGCGGCCGAGGGGGCCGCTGCAGCACGCGACGTCGACGGTGGTCCGCCGCGCGTCGTCACGACGCCGGCGGCAAAGGGACTGAAGCCGCGCCCTCTCGTCCACGTCCACGCACGCGCGCTCGCGACCGACGCGACGCACGTCTACTTCGGCGACTCCTCCGACGACACCCTCTGTGCACTCGAAAAGAACCCGCCCGAAGGAGCGCGAGTCGAGCCGACGCGCATCGCGCGACCGGCGCCGATCGCGGGCGCGCTTTCCGTCGACTCGCACGACGCCGCGCTCGTCTGGATCGCCACCCCCGGTGACCTCGTCCTCCGCGTTCCCGTCGGCGGCGGAGCCCCGACGACGGTCCGGGATCGCGCGATCTTCACCAGCGTCGCGGCAGCAGGCGGGGACGTCTTCTTCACCGAGGCTCGAGGGAGCGGCGGCGTCCTCACGCGCGTGACCGGGACGACGGCCGCGCAGCTCGCGACGTTCGAAGGGGCGCCACGCGGGCTCGCCGTCGACACCGACGACGTCTACATCGCGACGTCCTCAGGGCTCGAGGGAGCGCCGCGCGCGCGTGGAGCGGTCAGCGAGCTCGCGGGCGGCAGAGCGTTCGCGAGCCCGCAGGTCGACGGCGCATGGGTCTACGCGACCGCCATCGATCCGAAGAGCCGAGCCCGCACGCTCGTCCGCGTGAAGAAGACGGGCGGCCCGCTCGAGACCGTCGCGACCGGCGTGCGCGACGCCCCCATCGCGATCCATCGTGGCAGCGTCTACTGGTTCGACGCCACGCACCCCGCGCTCCTCGCGTCATCGCCGGTCGACGACCGTCCCGCCGCGCGAGCCGCGCGGCGCGTCGTGTCCGACGACCCGACGTTCGAGCGGGTGAACGCCCTCGCCGTCGACAACGACGGCGCATTCGTTGCGACGGGCTCGGGCGAGGACGCTCGAATCGTCGTCGTCTCGATCCGCTGATGCTCGAGCGAGGCGACGTGCGCTCAGGGCGCGCACGCCGGATCGAACACGTAGACCGTGGCCGAAGGTGTCTGCCCGCCCTGGTCGTTCGCCACGAGGTAGCCGACACCATTGCTCGCGGTGGCAGCTACGAACGAGCCGATCGGCGACGGCAAAAGCTGCCGTCGCGGCACGTCGCCGTCCTTCACGAGACCGAGCGGCTCACGCCGGACGAACTGCACCGCGGTCTGTTGATCGTTCTCGTGCGCCTGCGTCGCGATCATGACCGTCTTCGAGTCGAGCATCGCCGCGGTCGCCTGGTGGCCTCCGAAGATGGCCGCGTTCGCACCGACCGTATCGGCGTCGTACACCTCGATGTCGACGCCGGCGTTCCCCTCGATCGGGCCGTTCGCACCGGGGACGAGGAAGTAGCCGCGAGCGGCGCGGGTCGTCGTGACGGGCGCGCCTTGATGAACGCCCGTCGCCCAGAAGATCGCGCCGTCGGGGCTCTGCGCGAACGTCCGGTGAAAGCTGACAGCCCCTGCGTCGGCGATGTTGACCGCCGCGCCGGTCGTGGGATTTGCCGAGCCGGCGTCGTCGATGAACACGAACGACGCCGCCTGGTTCACCACCGCGCTGAGCAGCAATCGTGTGCCGCTGACGGCGCTCGGGCCGAAGTTCTGTAGCGGCAGAAGCGCGGTGGCAGTGAGCGATGCCGGCTCGTTCAAGGGTGCCTCGAGCTCGACGGACGGGAACTGCGCCGCCTGGCTCACGAGGAGCGCGGAGTCTCCGCCGCGCGGGAACAGCCAGGCCCCCTCGGCAGGACGGTTGTAGCTCGCGAGCACCGTGTGGGCGGCGATCTTGGTCGCGAAGGGATCGGCGGGAACGTCGACGTACGCGAGCTGGATCCGGCTCGGTCCGCCGCCGGTCGCGCCGCCGAGCATCCACACGCGGCTCCCGCTCTGCACGAGCGCGTTCGGGATGAAGCCGAGCCCGACCACCGGAGCTTGCGGCGGCGTCTGGTTCGCAGGGTTCGACACGTTGAACGCGACGACGCCCGTGGCCGTGACGACGAAGAGCCACGGGTGCACCGCAGCCGCGGACCTGGCGGCGATTTGCGCGCCGACGTTGAACTGCGATGCCTTGAGCTTGTACGGCGCGGAGGCCCCGCACGTACGCGCGTTCTGCTCGCACGCCGCCGCGTTGCACGCCGAAGGCCGGCACACGTCGTAGACGCAGCTCTTGCGAGTGAGATCGCACTTGCCCTTGAGGCAGCCGTGGTCGGTCTTGCAGGCGTCGTCGGTCGTGCAAGACGCCGGTTCGGGCCCGACCGGACCGCCGCTGTCGCCCCCTCCGTCCCCCGTGCCGTCCTGCGGCCCGACGTCGGGGAGCGTGTCCCCGCCGTCCGATCTGTCGATCAGCGACTCGTCGAGATCGAGCGAACAGCTCGCTCCTGCGACGAGGAGAGCGAGCGCCGAGGAGCACACCACCATGACGGTGCGCGGGCTGAGACGAGTCATCTAGAACGTTCCTCCGACGACGATGGAGCCGGGCGCCGCGCCGACCTTCACTTGGCCCTCGGACCGCTCGTTGCCGAGCGGCAGGACGACGAGGGCGACGCCACCGGCAACGAGCACCGCGCCGGTGATCAGCGTCACGTTGGTCCAGGTCTGAAGCGAGGACGCATGATCGAATGCTGCCCGGGTGGGGCCGGCGTCGTAGGCGTCCTTCGCGCCGTTCGCGCTCGTTCCGAGGATGACGCCTGCGCCGAGCGCGGCGACGCCGACGCCGGCCACGCCGACACCGACGACGCGCAGCGTGGTCCAGAAGGGCTCGCGCAGGCGCGCCGGGGGCGCGGGCGGCGGCTCGGGCGCGGTCGACGCCGGCTCCGGCTCGGCCACCGGTGCGGGCGGCGGCTCCTCCAGCTCGAGGGTCGTCACCTTCCCGGCGTCGAGCGTGACGTCACGACGCTCGATCGGCTTGCCCGGGATGCGCACCGTCAACGTGTGGACGCCCGGCGAACCGTGGAGGCGAGCCGGGGTCTGGACCTCGGTGAGCGTGTCGAGCTGGACCTTCCAGCCTTCCGGCGCCGTCACCGCGACCGTGCCGAGCGTCTTCTCGAGCGCACTGACACGGTCCTTCGCGATCGTGGTCTGCTTCGGGTCGAGACCGGGGACCTCGAGCGACCGCGCATATGCATCGGCGGCGCGCTCGGGTCGAGAGGCGAGATCCCATGCGAGGGCCGCGGTGTAGAGCGCGATCGCGCTCGCCTTGAACGAGGCCGCGGCCTCGAAGTGGAGCGCCGCCTCGGAGTAGCGCTTCTGCGCGAAGGCCTGCGTGCCCATCCCGTACTGCTGCCGCGCCTCGGCGGCAGCGGACTCGGCGACCGGCGGCGGATCATCGGCTCGCGCCGGAGCAGCTACGCTCGCGAGCGCGAGCCCGAGCCCAAACGCGAGGCCCAAACGAGTACCGCGCCCGCGCCACGAGGATGTGGGGCCTGCCTTGCCCCCTCCGCACGAGGACGCGACGACCGTCCCACTGCTGTTCATGTGTCCCAGTGTAGAGCGAAAACGCCCGCGCTGAGCAACGGGGTTGAAACGTTCAATACGGATTATCCGGGAGCGCGCTCGGCTCTCGCGGCCGTGGCTTCGACGGAGCCTTGGCAGAAGAGGCCGCGGCCGTCGAAATGTCCGGCACCGCAGATGCTGCAGGCGCGGTGTTCTCCGCGATCGGCCTCAGAGCGATCTCGATCGGCCCCTCCATCGAGGAGTCGATCTCGATGCTCGCGTCGTCGTGTCCCTTCGCACGGAGGAGGACGGTGACCGTCTGACCTTCGGCAGGGCGCGGAATCGATCGCGTCTCCGGCGGCAGCTCGTTGCCGTCGACGATCAGGATCGCGTCCGCGGGGGTGGCGTCGATCGCCACGGGAACTGCTGGCGCGGCGGCGGGGACGGTCGCGGAGGTCGGAGGCGAAGGCGCGGGCGCTGCGACCTCCGTCGGGGCCGGTGGCGGCGTCGGCGCCTGCTTCGCGCGTGCGTGCCAGATGAAGAAGCCGCCGCCACCGATCAGGAGGGCGAAGAGCAACCCCACGAACGCGGCGAGCGCGTATTGCCCCGCACCGGCCTGCGGCTGCTGCGGCTCGGCGACCCCTTCGGGCGGGAGCGCGTTTGCGCCGTCGTAGATCGCCGGGTTGCCGTACGGGTTGCTCGGCGAGAGCCCCGAGATCGGCGGGATCGTGTGCTGCGCTGGTCCCGGCCCGTAACCGGAGCTCGACCAGTCCGCGCGCTCACCGTGACGCCCGGGGCTCGACCCCGACGCCGGCGGAATCGTCTGCTGCGCTGGTCCGGGCCCATGACCGGAGCTCGACCAGTCCGCGCGCTCACCGTGACGCCCCGGCCTCGAGTAGTCCGCCGGAGGGCTCGGCACGCCTGGATGGCCGATCGGCGACATCATCCCGCCAGGTCCGATCGGATACGTCAGCGCGACGTTGCCAGGCGGCAGAACGGGGTCGTGGGGCCCATGCGGACCCGACATCGGCGGCATCGTCGCCACGCTCGGGAGCGGCGGGCGAATCGATGGAGAGCTGTTCGAGGGGGTGTGCGTATGACCGGCGGAGGGCGGCAGCGGCGGCGGCATCCGGGGCGTCGGCGGCATCGAGGTCGGCGGCGCGACCTCGAACACGGCGTCGTGGGCGACGCCCGTCGAGTTGAGAGGCCGAGACGGCTTCACACCGGAGCGGTGGTCCACTGCGTCTCGCGTCGTGCCGGCGCTCGCCGGATCCCACGCGCCCTGCTCCACTACGGACGAGGCCTGCTTGATCCGCTCCTTGCGTCGGTCGAGCTGCTCGCCGAGCCTCGCGCGCACGACCTGCGCCACGTTCGACTGCGTGACGAGCTGCCCCTTCGCGAGGAACTCCTCGAGCGCGAAGCGCATCCGCTCCGCGGTCGGGAAGCGGAGGATCGGCTGGTGAGCGAGAGCACGGAGGACGATGCGCTCGAGCTCGAGCGGATAGTTCCGGACGACACTCGTCGGCGGCTGGAGCTCGCCGCTGAGAATGGCGTGCATGACCATGTGATCCTGCTCGCCCTTGAACGGGCGCACGCCCGTCGTCGCTTCGTACAGGACGCAGCCGAGCGAGAAGACGTCGCTCCGGCGATCGATCGCCCCGCCGGTCACCTGCTCCGGTGACATGTAGCTGATCTTTCCCTTCAGCTGCCCCGCGCTGGTCTGCTCGTGCAGCTGGCCGAGCGCCTTCGCCACGCCGAAGTCGCACACCTTCGCGACGCCGTCGCCCGTGAGGAGCACGTTATGAGGAGAGAGATCGCGATGCACGACCTCGAGCGGGCGGCCGTCGTCGTCGGTCAGCTCGTGGGCGGCATGCACGCCGGCACACGCATCGGCGATGATGCGCGCGGCGACGCGAGGGTCGAGCGCCTCGGTCTTCCCGCTCGCGCGCAGCACGCGCGAGAGCGAGTCACCGCTCACCCACTCCATCGCAAGGTAGAGCGTTCGCTTGTCCTCGCCGAGCTCGTAGATCTCGCAGACGTTCGGGTGATGAACGCCCGAGGCGATCCGCGCCTCGTCGAGGAACATGCGCTCGAACTCGGCCTCCTCGGCGAGATGCGGGAGGATCGTCTTGATCGCGACGAGCTTCTGGAAGCCGCGCTGTCCGTGCTGACGCGCAGCCCAGACGCGCGCCATCCCTCCTCGCGCGATCGGAACCAGAAGCTCGTAGCGACCGAGCCGTGTGCTCGGACGCAGCGCGCCGAAGTCCGACGGCTCGTCGGTCAGCTCGCCCGAGGGAAGGACGTCCGCCACGCCATGAAGATTACAGCAGTTCGGCCCTCGAAGCCTTGTCTTACACCACCCCCGTGACGGAGTAGAGACGCGCGGCCCCCGGATCCCCGCTGCACCAGGGCGTTACGACACCGCCCCGTCGACGGCAGCCCACCGAAAAGGCACACAAGACCGGGCGAAATCGGGCCGGCAACATGGTCGGTGGCCGCCATCGCGACGCCCGGCAGACGGGCCAACGACGTCGATCGGCAGACGCTTGCTGCGATCGCGCCGTCGGTGCCCAGGCGCTTTCGGTGGATGCCCCCGCTTCGGCTGGCTGCTCTCGCCTCTCGATCGCGTGCTCGATCGGGATCGTCGTCGACCGCATCAACCCCTTCGTCGTCTCTCGTTCGGGCGCTCTTCGCGCTACGCGTCCTCCTCCGAATCGCCGATGCCGATCGCGTCGGCGGACGTCGAGGCTTCCCGACCACTTCATCGTCTCGCATTCGGGTCGGCCTTCGCGCTCCACGTCCTCCGCGGCGTCGCGCAGAGCACGCGGTCCAGTCGAGCCGACGCGCGCATCGCCTCGAGCGCGCCCTCCCCTCTCACCTTCCGTGGGCTGGACGATCGATCGCACGCGCGGGTCACGACGTCGCGCACGGCGCACCGTCGTCGTCGTGATCCCGACGACGCTCGCGTTCATCGCCTGGGCGGGCCTTCGACACGCGGGCAAAGCGGGCTAGGCTCGCGCGCATGCGAATGCTCCACACGATGATCCGCGTCGGCGATCTCGCCGCCTCGAAGAAGTTCTACACCGAGGCACTCGGGATGAAGGTGCTCCGCGAGAAGGAGTACCCCGACGGCAAGTTCACGCTGTGCTTCATCGGCTACGGCGACGAGAGCACGAACACCGTCATCGAGCTCACGTACAACTGGGACCGCACGCAGTACGACCACGGCGACGCGTTCGGTCACATCGCGCTCGGCACCGACGACATCAAGGCCGCTTGCGACAAGGTCCGGGCCCTCGGCTACAAGGTCGTGCGCGAGCCCGGACCGATGAAGCACGGAACGACCGTCATCGCCTTCGTCGAAGATCCGAGCGGCTACAAGATCGAGCTCATCCAGCGCGGCTGACTCGCGCACGGAAGCGACGACCCGAGCGGGTTCAGGAAGCCAGCGAGACGACCCCGCGGCTCGTCTCCTGGCTCGGCGCCGTCCTCTCTCCACGGAGAGAGGATCGGTGCGACGAGCGACGAGCGACGAGCGACGAGCGGTAGGCAAAGAGGAGAAGAAGGAGGCAAGAGAAGGAAGCAGGGGTCGCCGCGAACCAGCCCGCTCGCGGCGACAAAGAGGAGGGAGAGGAGCCGTCGCGGGGAAACGACCGCGACCGCTCGTGTCGCGGTCGCTCCCCCGCAAAGCTCGTGCCGCCTTCGCGCGAGACGAGCGCCGCTGATTCACGGGGGAATGCGCGGTCGCCGCGTCGGCTGTAAACCGCTGTTCGTGGCGCGCGTGGCCCGGCGTTTACGGCGCGCGGGCTCGTCGGCTACGGTGCCGCCATGGGCGCGCTTCACCCGATCGACACGAACGGCATCCATCAACATCGCACGCTCGAGAGCTGGGAGCCCGCGACGGGTGAGCTGCTCGGCGTGGTGCCCATCGCGTCGGCCGACGACGTGACGAAAGCGATCGCGCGCGCGAAGAAAGCCCAGGCGGCCTGGGGCGTCCTACCGGTGGAGGAGCGCTGCACCCGCCTCCTCCGGTTCCGCGATGCGCTGGTCGAACGGGCCGACGAGATCGTCGACGTCGTGAGCCGCGAGTGCGGAAAGCCGCGTGCCGATGCGCTCGGCCACGAGGTGATGATCGCGGTTGATCAGCTCACCTACTACTGCAAGAACGCGCCTCGGATCCTCGCGCCGCGCGAGCTGCCGCTCCACCTCCTCAAGCACAAGAAGAGCGTTCTCCACCATCACCCGCGCGGCGTCGTCGGCGTCATCTCGCCCTGGAACTTCCCGTTCGTGATCCCGATGGCCGACGTCTTCGCTGCGCTCGTCACCGGCAGCGCGGTCATCGTGAAGCCGAGTGAGGTCACCCCGCTCTCGGTCCAGAAGGCGAAGGAGATCTTCGACGCGACCGGTCTGCCGGAGGACCTCTTCGGCGTGGTGCACGGTCGTGGCGACGTCGGCCAGGCCCTCATCGAAGGCGGCATCCAGAAGCTGATCTTCACCGGCGGCGTCGAGACCGGAAAGCGCGTCGCCGCGGCCTGCGGAGCGAACCTCGTCCCGTGCGTGATCGAGCTCGGCGGCAAGGCCCCGCTGATCGCGTGCGCCGACTGCGACGTCGAACGGACCGCGAACGCCATCGTCTTCGGCGGCTTCGTCAACTCCGGTCAGGTCTGCATCTCCGTCGAGCGTGTCTATGCGCACGAGGCGATCCACGATCAGCTCGTCGACCGCGTCCGCGAGCTGACCGAGAAGCTCCGGCAGGGCGATCCGATGACGGACGCCGTCGAGGTCGGCGCGATCATCTTCCCGAAGCAGATCGAGATCGCCGAGAAGCACATCGACGACGCCGTGAAGAAGGGCGCGCGCATCATCACCGGCGGCAGGCGCCTCCCCGGCCCCGGCCAGTTCTTCGAGCCGACGGTGCTCGCGGCCTGCGATCACACGATGACGGTGATGAAGGAGGAGATCTTCGGACCGATCGTGCCGATCCAGAAGGTGACGTCCGAGGACGAGGCCGTGCGCCTCGCCAACGACTCCCACCTCGGGCTCAACGCCTACGTGTTCACGAAGGATCGCGAGAAGGGCAAGCGACTCGCGCAGCGGATCGAGGCGGGCAGCGTCGTCGTGAACGATGTCCTCATCAACTACGGCGCCGTCGAAGCGCCGTTCGGCGGGACGAAGCAGAGCGGCTTCGGCCGTGTCCACGGCGACGACGCGCTGCGTGACATGGCCGAGGTCCGCCATGTGTTCACGGGCCGACTCCCGGAGCCGGCGTCGGACCCGACCTGGTTCCCGTACTCGAGCAAGAAGTACCGCTGGCAGATGCGCCTCTTCCGCGCCGTCTTCGGACGCGGCGGCGTCGTTCGGCGCATCCGCGAGCTGCTCTAGATCCAGGACGCGGCGATCGATCGTTCGCACGTGCGCATCGATTCGAGCAAAAGCTCGAATCGAAGCAGCGCTTCGTCACGCGCGCGTCGTTGACACCCCTTCGTGTTGCAATAACGTGGGACGGCTTCGTGAAGTCAGTTGCATCGCACGGCTCGCTCCCCATGCTTGTGGCGGATCTGGCGGACGACGCGTCGAGGGCCTTCCTGGAAGGCATCGCGCTCGCCGGACAGGTCGCCTATGTGCCGTTGCTGACGGCACCCGTCGATCGGTCCACTCACACGCTCGAGGTCTACTCTCCCGGAGCGACCGAGCCGCTCAGGCTCCTCGCGGATCCCGTCGGACCGCCGACGCCCCAGGGCTTCCCGCTCCAGCTGCGCGTTCGCCAACCCGAGTCCGCACCGCTCCTCCGAGCTGCGACCGAACGACCGACCGCGCTCCGCGCCCGACACGCGACGAACCACGAGCTCTCGGACCGACACACCGCGGATCTCGAAGGAAGAGAGTGCACGGCCGCCAGCGCGTCCGACCTCGTCGGCCGGCGCCTCGCGAACGGCAAGCTCGAGATCGAGTCGCTCATCGGTGGCGGCGGCGTTGGCGCCGTCTATCGCGCGCGGCACCGCGAGCTGCAGATGCCTGTGGCGGTGAAGGTCCTCCACGACACCTTCCAGAGCGACGCCGACTTCGGGCGCCGCTTCCATGCCGAGGCGCTCGCGGCGAGCCGACTCGATCACCCGAACATCACCCGCGTGCTCGACTTCGGGCAGGAGCCGGACGGCCTCCTCTACCTCGTGATGGAGTACCTCGACGGCGTCGGCCTTCGCGGCATCCTCGAACGTGAGGGGCGCCTCGATGCGGACCGCGTGGTCCGTCTCGCCTCGCAGGTCTGCGCCGGGCTCGCGCACGCGCACGCGCGCAACATCGTCCACAAGGACGTGAAGCCGGAGAACCTCGTCATCCTCCAGGGCTCGGACGACGACGGCAACGCGATGGAGATCGTGAAGGTCTGCGACTTCGGGATTGCGCAGGGCGCGGTCGCCGAGGAGACGCGACGCTTCCAGGGCACGCCCGAATACATGTCCCCGGAGCAGACCACTGCCTCCGAGCTCGACGCACGAAGCGACGTCTACGCGCTGGGCATCGTCATGTACGAGCTCATCACAGGCGACGTCCCGTTCTCGAACAGCGACGTGCGGACGATCCTGCATATGCAGCGTGAAGCGCCGGTCCCGCCGCCGTCGCAACGCGCGAGGGACCTCGACCCTCGGCTCGATGCCATCATCCTCCGCGCCCTCGCGAAGGACCGGAACGCGCGCTTCGTGAGCATGCGCGACCTTCGCGCAGCGCTTCGCGACCTCCTCGACAAGCCGCCGGTCTCGCTGAGCGGGCGCTACCAGCGCTTCCAGCTGAGCTCGGCAGCACCACCGCCGCGCACGACCGGGGACGGCATGCCGGCGTCGTCCCCAGGGTGGCTCATCCACGGAGCGTCGATCGAGCTCGATAGCCCGGCGTCGCCCCGCTCCGAGCTCACGAACGATCCGAGCGCGTTCATGCGTCGGCTCGTCAACACCGCCGACCCCCGCGCGTTCGCCGAGCTCGTCGCGCCGCTCGAAGCGGCGATCCGCGAGCTCGCGCAAGCCCAAGCCGTCGAGACGCTCTGGCGCCTCGCGAGCACGCTCGATGTCCTCGCGACCGAGGGCCCCGAGATCCCGGGCTCACGCGCGGCGCTCTCGAAGGCGCTCCTCCGCGTCCTCCGCGACCCGAGCGTTCTTGCGCCGGTCGCTCAGCGCGTGCTCGCCGCGGGGGACGCGACCGGCGAGCGCCTCCTGCACACGGCGGGCACGTTCGGGGCGCATGCGCTCTACTCGGCACGCGTTCGACAAGGCGACGCCGAGGCGCGCGCACGCTTCACGAGAGCGCTTCGCGGAATCGGTCCGTCGGGGCTGCCGATCCTCCGCGGCGGGCTCGAGCGCCTCGCCGACCGCCTCGGGACGCCGGGCGCGATCGACATCGCGGAGGACCTCCTCGTCTCGTTACCGGCGAGCGCCGACGAGTCGCTCGGGGCGCTCGTCGCCTCTTACGCGTTGTCGAGCCACCCGACACTGGCGCGCGTGGCGGTCGCCGCGCTGCCAGCCCTCTGGCAGGAGCGGTCGCGGGCGATCATCCTCGGTCTTCTCGAGCATCCCGCCGAGGACGTGGCGCTCGCCGCGCTCGCCGCGCTCGCGGAGCTCGGCATCACCGACGAGCACACACCCCGTCTCATCGCGACCATCCTCGATCGCGCTCGGCGAAGAAACATGCGGCTCGGCGCGGTGCGGGCGATGATGCAGGCGCGAGGCGATGCCCGCCACGTCTCGGCCGGCCTGCTCGCAGAGCGCCTGCGCCGGTGCACGCACCTGGCGACGACCGACGACGTCGAGCTCGCCTTCGGCCTCGCGCGAGGACTGCTCGTGCTCGCCCCCGAACATGCGAGGCAGATCCTCGATCACGCGACGCAGGGCTGGCCGCCGGACCTCCGCGCCCGCGCGGCCAGGCTCGAAGCCTGACCACCCAGCCCTCGACGACGACGACGAGCGCGCACGCCGGAAGGAACGAGCCAAACGCGCTTTGGGGCTCGCGCCCCAACCACCTGCAGTGGATGCCCCCCCGCAGAGATGCGCCTTCGGCGCGGTCGAATGCGCGATCAGGTCCGGTCGTTCAACGGCGCAGTGCTTCGCGCGCGCGACGCGCCTCGATCGAGAACGTGAAGCACTCGTACGCGTCCTTCATCGTGACCGACTCGCGATGGCGCGCGGCGCGGACGACGGTGCGGAAGTGCAGGTACCGCCCGCCGTCGAGACCCAGCAGCAGCGACACGAGCGCGGGATCGCGCGGCGCATCGAGCGTCCCGACCAGGCCGGCCGCGGAAGCGAGGACGCGAGTGACGAGGACGTCGCAGGCGAGGATCGCGTTGACCGCGTCCCGCGCGGCGAGCATCGCTTCGGCCTGACGAACCCGGTCGCGCTCCGACTCGGGCCAGAGGTCCGCGAGCGAGAAGATCGGCGCGCCGTCCCCGCTCTGCACGGGGAGGACGACGGGCGGTGGCGCCTCGACGGAGGGACCGTGCGCGGCCTGCGCCGGCTCGACGGAGGGGCCGGGGGAGTCGCCGAGGGTGAAGCGCGTCCACGCGCCGGAGTCCTGAACGAGCTTCGCCTCGGAGGTCCGGACGGAGATCGGCTTGTCGCTCCGGATCGGCTTGTTCGGCGCCGGCTTGTCGCTCTTCGTGCCGCCGTCGTCGACGCGATCGCTCTTCGGTTTCTCGCTCGGCTGCGCGTCGGGCCGTGCTCCAGGGTGACCGGCCGCGATCACACTCGTCTCGGGAACCGTCTGCGAGATCTTCGTCGGCGGCTCGACGCCCGCGGTCTCCATCTGGCGGAGCGCCTGGGCGATTCCTTCCTCGGAGATGCGTGGCTCGCTGCCGTCCTTCGCCATCTCGCTCGTGGCCTCGATGCGAACCTTGGGGTCCTTCTCGTAGGCCTTGAGCACGAGTCGGGCGATGCGCTCGAGCCCCTCGAAGACGCCCTCGCCCTTGGTGGCGACCGTGCCGAGCGACGGCGCGCCATGGCGGTTGAAGCGCCGGTCGAGCTCTTCGATCGAGAGGAGCTCTCCGAGATCCCGCTTGTTCCAGTGGAACGTGTGCGGGACCTCCTCGAGCGAGCGATTGTGCTCGCCGAGGTTGGAGTGGAGATCGTCGAGCGACTCCTGATTGACCTCCGCGCGCCCGGCCTGCGAGTCCGCGACGAACACGATCCCGTCCGCGCCGGACAGAACGAGCTTCCGCGTCGCCGCGTAATAGACCTGCCCCGGGACGGTGAAGAGCTGGAGACGCACCGCCATCCCGCGCACCCGCGGAACGCGGATCGGCAGGAAGTCGAAGTAGAGCGTGCGGTCCGTCGGTGTCGCGAGGGACACCATCTTGCCGCGATGCTCGGGCTTCGTTGCTGCGTGGATGTACTGCAGCGTTGTGGTCTTGCCACCGAGGCCGGGGCCGTAGAACACGAGCTTGAAGACGAGCTCCCGCGTGTGCGGGTTCACCGACGCCATTGGTTGGCGAGCGTACCACGGTGTTGGCGCGGTAGTATCGACCAGACGTGAGAGGCTTCGTCGACCTGCACTGCCATTGGATCGCCGGCATCGACGACGGCGTGAAGACGCCGGAGGAAGGCATCGATCTCCTCCGGCGCCTCCGCGCGGCGGGATTCGACGTCGTCGTCGCCACGCCCCACATGCGCCCCGGCATGTTCGACAACGACCGGCCGGCCTTGGAGCACGCCTTCGCCTCGATGCGCCCGCACCTGGTCGAACGGCGCGAAGAGCTGCCGGACGTCCACCTATCGAGCGAACATTTCCTCGATGACGTCGTCTTCGGCCGGCTCGTGAAGGGACAGGGCCTCCCCTACCCCGATCTCGGGACCGAGGGCCGGCGCCACCGCGAGAGTGGATGTGAAGGCGGAGGCGGAGGCGGACCCGGAGGCGGTGCCCCCGCCCCGCCGGGCGCGCGCCGCTTGCGGGGCGTGCTCGTCGAGCTCAACCCAAGAGGATTCCCTCCGCAGCTCCAGCATCGGTTCTTCGACCTCGCGCGTGCGGGACTCCGGCCGGTCCTCGCTCATCCCGAGCGCTACGAGCCGGTGTGGAAGGACGACCGTTGTCTCGATCCGCTCCTCGACGCCGGGGCCTGCCTGCTGCTCGACGTCTGCGCGCTCGTCGGAAAATACGGACGAGCTTCGAGGAAGGCTGCGGAGAAGCTCCTCGACGAGGAAGCCTATGAGGCCGCGTGCTCGGACGCGCATCGGCCTTCGGATGCCGCCGTCGTCGTCGAGGCGATCGAAGCACTCGAGAAGCGCGTCGGCGCGACGGAGGCCGTGCGGCTCCTGAGAGATGGGCCGCAAGGCATCCTCGGACTCTGACCGCTTCGGTCACGGCCCGACGTCGCCGTTGCGCTCGCGCGACCGAATGCGCTCGCCACACCGATCGGTTTTCGGCGAACACGTGCTGCGTACGGTCCTACACGCGGTCTAGCTCCTCACCGGAGGGCCTGATAGAAACCACGCCCACATGGAGAAGATCGGGATCATCGGTCTCGGATACGTGGGGCTTCCCGTCGCGCTCGCCTTCGCGCGCAAGTTCCCAGGCGCGGTCGGCTTCGACATCCACGAGGAGAAAGTTGCGGAGCTCGCGCGCGGCTTCGACCGGAACCTGGAGGTCGCCGAAGCGGAGCTCAAGTCCTCGACGCTCCAGTTCACGAGCAACGTGGACGACCTCGCGAGCTGCACCTTCTTCGTCGTCGCGGTCCCCACTCCGGTGGACGAGAACCACCTCCCCGACCTCACGCCCGTCGTGATGGCGTCGCGGACCGTCGGCAAGGTCCTCAAGAAGGGCGACGTCGTCGTCTACGAGTCGACGGTCTATCCCGGCGTGACCGAGGACGTCTGCGGGCCGGAGCTCGTCAAGGTCTCGGGCCTCGAGCGGAAGGACTTCAAGCTCGGCTATTCGCCGGAGCGCATCAACCCCGGTGACAAGGAGCACACCCTCGAACGCATCACGAAGGTGGTCTCGGGCGAAGACGCCGATACGCTCGAGCGCGTCTCCGCAGCCTACGGCGCGATCATCGACGCAGGTGTCCACCGCGCCCCCTCGATCAAGGTCGCCGAGGCGGCGAAGGTGATCGAGAACACGCAGCGCGACCTCAACATCGCGCTCATGAACGAGCTCGCGATCGTGTTCGATCGCATGGGCATCCGCACGATGGACGTCCTGGCGGCGGCGGGGACGAAGTGGAACTTCCTCAAGTTCCGTCCCGGCCTCGTCGGCGGCCACTGCATCGGCGTCGATCCGTATTACCTCACGATGAAGGCCCAGCAGCTCGGCTACCAGCCGGAGGTCATCCTCGCGGGTCGCCGCATCAACGACGGCATGGGCAAGTTCGTCGCCCAGCGCCTCGTGAAGATGCTCGTGAACGCGGACATCCCCGTGAAGGGCGCGCGCATCGGTGTCCTCGGCCTCTCCTTCAAGGAGGACGTGAACGACATCCGGAACAGCAAGGTGCCGGACATCATCACGGAGCTGAGGGAGTACGGGATCAACGCGATGATCCACGACCCGCTCGCGAACTCCAAGGACGCCCACCACGAGTACGGCCTCGAGCTCTCCTCCCTCGACGAGCTCCGCGCCCTCGACGGCCTCGTGTTCGCCGTCTCGCACAAGCAGTACCTCGACATGGGCGTCGACAAGCTCGCCGCTTCGCTCCGGAACGGCGGCGTCTTCGTCGACGTGAAGAGCGCCTTCCATACCCAGGCTTCGAAGCTGGGCCGCTCAATCCACTACTGGAGCCTCTGAGGCGGCCGGCCGAGCGCCGGTCGACCGGGATCGCTGACGCGTCGACGGGCGGACGTTCGGATCGATCGAGCCGCCTCGCCTTCCCCCCTCCTCGCACTCTCCTCTCCCCCACCTCCGGAACTGAGCAGGAGGCGCCAAGCACCGCTCGAGCGCGCTGCCCACAGGCGCGCCCGCCCTGAGTACGAGACGTGCTATACGCAGCGGGCTCGGCCGGAGCCCGGCCCGCGCAGACGCCTCCTCGCCCCCTCCCGGAAACCGATGGCCACGGACAAGCCGCAAGAACAAAAAGGCTTTCTTCGGCGCAACGCCGCAAAGCTGCTCGCCTCGGTCATCATCACGGCGGGAATCGTTTTCACACTGCAGAAGGGGGGCCTGACACTGGTGCCAGAGGGCGGCAACTTCGCCCACGTCAACTGGCTGGTCATCCCCGCGTACCTCGCGACCCTCGGGGTCATGAGCTACTTCCGCGCCGTCCGGTGGCGGTACCTGCTCCGATCCTTCGCGGACGTCCCGCGGAAGCGAGTCCTCGCCGTCTCGTGGATCGGCTTCGCGGCCATCCTGCTCATGCCCTTCCGCATCGGCGAGATCGTCCGCCCGTACATGCTGCGGGAGAAGGGCAAGATCTCGATGTCGTCGGCGACCGGCACCGTCGTCGCCGAGCGCGTCGTCGACGGCCTCTACCTGTCGATCGTGCTCGCGATCGCGCTCGTCTTCGTGCCGACGATCGATCCGCTCCCGAGCCGCGTGGTCGGCTTGCCGATCAGCGTCGCGCAGGTGCGCACGAGCGGCTTCGTGATGCTCGGCGTCTTCACCACCGCGTTCGTCACGATCGCGGTGTTCTACTTCGCGCGCGGCTGGGCGCGGCGCATGACGCTCGCCGTCTTCGGCCTCGTGTCGAAGAAGCTTGGCGAGAAGCTCGAGGACACCGCGGAGAAGCTCGCCAACGGCCTCCACTTCCTCGGGCGCGGGCGCGACGCCGGCGGGTTCCTCGTCGAGACGACGCTCTATTGGGGCATCAACGCCTTCGGGATGTGGCTCCTCGCGTGGGGCTGCGGCGTCGTCCACGCCGATGGCACGCCCATCACGTTCGGAGAGGCCTGCGCCCTCATGGGCATGCTCGGCTGCACGATCCTGATCCCCGGTCCGCCCGGCCTGCTCGGCGTCTTCCAGGCGGGCATCTACGCCGGCATGACGATGTACTTCCCGACGGACGTGGTGACCGGGGCAGGCTCGGCGTACGTGTTCCTCCTCTACGCGATCCAGCTCGTCTGGACGATCGGCTCTGCCGCCTTCTTCCTGGTGATCGATCGCTCCGCGCTCAAGGCGCTCGCGGCGTCGCCCGTGCTGGCGAACGACGGCTCGGCAGAGGCTGCCGACGCGAACGAGCCACCGGCGTCGCTCCGCGTCGAGAGCCGCTGAGCGTCGGCCCCCCCGATCCGTCGAGCCAGAGCGGGAAGAGCGGGATCGAATCGCCGCTCCTTCCCACCTTCGCGTGGTCACGTGAGCGCTACGGCTGGACGACGTCCGCAAGCGCCATGTCGACATGGAAGCGACGTGCGCGAGCGATCGAGTACGTGCGAGCGAGACCACGGCGGGCGGCGACGTCGACCGCGCGATCGGCGCGAAGTCCGAGCACGCGGCGGTAGTCACGAAGCGCCTCGGAACGGCGCCCGAGGAGGTCGAACGCGCGGGCCCGCCAGAGATGGAACGCCGCGACGCGCGCTTCGTCCTCGTGCCCGAGCTGGATCGCTTGATCGAGCTTCACTGCCGCGGCGCTCGGATCGCCGTCGTTGAGCGCGAGCAGGCCCATCAGTGCATGATACACGGACTGCCGCGGCTCGAGCTCGCAGGCCTCCGCGACCTCCCGGCGCGCGCGGGGCACGTCCGAGTCGTCGACGTACGCGAGGTACGCGCGGCGGAAGTGGTCGAACGCGCGCCGCGCCGATGGGGTCAGCTCGCGCGCGACGAAGGCCCCTTCTTCCGGAGCGTGACGCTGCGTCCTCAGCGAGAACGGGACGAAGGTGTTGTGGCTCGTGGGCGCCTCGCCATTCGCGACCCAGACCACGCCGTCCTCGGGACGGAAGACGACCGAGCCGACGGTGAGGACCATCGCGATGCTCCCGCGGATGCGGCACGCGCCGTCGCCGACGTCGGCGAGGATCGCTCCCATCGCCTCGGGATCGAGTGATCCCGCGCGCTCGGCGAGCAACGCGTTCGTGCGCTCGAAGCGACTCCGGTTGTGCCTCCAGTACGAGCCGTAGAGATCGAGCTCGGTGTCGCCGAGATCGCCATCCAGGTAGATGTTGGCGTAGCCGAACGTCCCGCCCGATGCCCCGTCGCCGCCACCATGACGGATTGCGGCCTTCCGATACGGGTTCTCCTCGTGGCAGAGGACCTCGCGCCGCTTGCCGTCGGTGACGAGGTACGTCCAGCAGCCGATCGGCGTCTGCTCGTTCAGGATGCGCGCGGCGTCGTCGAGCGTCTCGGCCTTGCGCATGACGACGTCGCCGGTGACGCCGATCGGCGTCCCGCCGAGCTTCACCCGATCGGTGAACATGTGCTGGTGTACGGTGAGCGTGAGCCCCGCCTCGTTCATGGCGGTGATGCCGCCGAGCGCGACGCCGGCCGCGGCGACGGAGACGTACTTCATGCCGTCGTCGGGCTCGTGGAAGAGCACCGCCTGCGTCCGCGGCCACGCGTCGACGCCGTGGTAGTCGAAATTCCGCGCGTGGAGCAGGCGACCGTCACGCGTCGCGTCTCCCCAGGCGATCGCGCTCGTGCATCCAAGCCCGAGGCCGACGCGATGGTGCATCGCCGGCCCCGCGCCTCGGATCTGCATCAGCCTCGACGCCAGCCACAGCATCGAGTCGGGCATCGTTGCCCCCTCGAGCATCGCCTTCATCCCGATGCCCGATCCGTCCGCGAGCCCGCGAACGGTCTCGCGAGCGAACTCGGGGAGCGTCGCGCCGACACGCGAGCCGACGGTGCGCTGGAGGAGCTGGAACGAGGCCGCGCCGATACCGCCGAAGCGGGCTCCACCGAACAGCTTCTCGACGAAGCTGCGGTAGTACGCCAGCGGGCCGGTACGCATCTCTTCGCCGAGCAGACGACCGTGTTGCCTGCCCATCTCGTAGAAGCTCCCCTTCAGCGTGAGCACGTGCAGCCCCGCGACGCGCCTCCTCGTCGCGGGGCCGAAGGTAGTGACGGGCTCGTCCGACGACGGCTGAACGGCGGAGGCGAGGGTCGGATCGCTGGCTAGCGTCATGCGTGCTTCTCCTTGCTCTTCTTTGGCGAGGTGGGGCGCTTGGAACGGCTGGGCGAGGGAGCGTTTCGGCTCTCGGGCTCGACCTTCGAGTCGGCAGGTGCTTCCCCGTTCGCGAGGCGGGCCGCAGCGAGCAGCCGCGGAGTGGCCCACACGTGGAACGTGGTCACGAGCTCCTTGGTGGTCGCGGCGTCTCCGCGACGGATGCACTCGAGCATCATCTCCACACCCGCGACGTGCGGCACCGACGCGCTCCGCACGGTACGGAACACGTGATCGAGGTCGGCGACCACGCGCGCGTGCCAGCGCGCGAGCACGGTGAAGAGCGGGTTGTGCGAGGCTTGCGCGAGCGCGAACGCCAGCTGCTGGGTCGCCTCGTTGAATGCCTCGTGTCGCGCCGTGGACGCGCGCATCGCCTCGAGGGCGGCTTCGAGCGCCCGGAGGTCGGCCGGCGTTCGCCGCCTCGCCGCGAGCTCGCACATCTGAGCATCGATCGCTGCGCGGACCTCGAGCCAGCCGGTGAAGAAGTCGAGATCGATGTGCCCGTTGCGGACGAGCAGCGCGCGAACGACCTCCGGGCTCGTCGAGGCGAGCGGGTCGAGGACCACGGTGCCAAGACGCCGCGTCGGACGGACGAGACCGTGCACCTCGAGCAGCTTGATCGCCTCGCGGATCACACTGCGCCCAACGCCGTAGTGGTCGGCGAGCTCCGCTTCCTTCGGCAGGATCGACCCGACCGCGAGCTCGCGCCCCGCGATGCGCTCGAGGAGATCGTCCGCCACCGCATCTGCCTTCCGCTCGACCGTCATGTCTGGTGACAATGAATAGATCCGATTTATTTCGAGTCAACAGGTTTGTCTCCCACTGCGGGTGGTTGGGGGCATCACTGCGGGTGGTTGGGGCGCAACCCCAAATAGTTGGCCCGGCCCGCCCTTCTGCCCTTACTTCGGCGGAAGCATGCGTCTCGCTCGGCACGGTCTCAGGGCTGCTTCGATCTGCGTCGCGCTCGCGTTGGCCGCCCCGCTCGCCTTGCAGTCGGAAGAGGCGTCCGCCAAGAGCTCGTACGAGTCCTCGTACGGGTACGACCGCACCTGGAACGCCGGCACACGGCTCGTCCGCGTCGATCTCGGGCTGAAGATCACCGAGAAGGACGAGGGCGCCGGCTACTTGCTCTTCGACTACGTCTCCCCCGAGAGCGGAAAGAAGGCGGTGCCCGGATCGATGGAGTTCATCCGCACGAAGGAAACTGGCGCGGTGCGCGTCGTCGTGCAGATCCCGCAGATGCCGGGCTACCACGAGCAGGTGCTCGTCGACTCGCTCGCGCGCAAGCTGCGCAACGACTACGGCGATCCGCCGAAGCGGCCCTCCGGCGCGCCCGTGCAAAAAGACGCGGGCTCCGACGCCGAAGCGACGGAGCCCTGACGGCTCGGCTCACATCCTCACGACCGGTCGCGCTCAGCTACCGATGACGGCGCTCGGCGGCGGGTTCGTGCTCGGCAGGGCCGGGTTGTTGGTCGCGGGTCCGATCGGCGCCGGCTCCTTCGACGGAGCCGCGGTCGGGACGTCGGAGCAGCAGCGGAAGCCGATCTGGTAGAACGAGAAGCCCTCCGAGTGGATCGTCGTCATCGGACGGCAGCGATCGCGGACGGGCCCCCAGTAGCCACCCTTAAGGCCGCTCTTGTACGGCTGGCCGCTCTCGTTGACGACCCACTCGTCGACGTTGCCGGTCATGTCGAACACGCCGTAGGGGCTGACGCACGAGGACCGCGAGCCGCTCGGCTCACCCTGCCAGAGGCGCTTCGCCTCCGCATCGCGGACCTTCGGGTCAGCCGAGCCGAGCGCCTTCTCGTTCACGTCCGGGTGCGGCTTGTCGATGTTGCACGCCTCCGAGTTGCGGTCGTAGCCGTACGGGTACGGCAGCCGCTCCTGGCCCTCGCACGCCACGGTCCATTCGCTGTCGCCGCAGAGACGCTTGCCCGCGCCTGCACACGCGTCCCGCGCGTCGTACCAGGTCTTCATGACGACCGGGTTCTCACCGGCCTTGTTCGGCCACTCGTAGCGGTCGATGCAGAAATGCTTCTTGGTCGTCTTGCCGTTGCACTTGGACGTCGGCGCGAACTCGGCGCAGCGGCGGGGGAAGACGCCCTCCGGGTCGATGTAGCGCAGGCACTTCTGCTCGACGTCCGGGCACCAGTCGCCCTCGACCTCGAGCATTCCGTCGGGGCAGCTGCCGGTCGTGCCAATCTCGGGCGTCGCGACGGCCTTGAGGCCCGCGTTCGCAAGCACCGCCAGCGGCGCCGGCTCCACCTTCGCGTTCTCGATGACGCGAGGCAGGAGAGGATTGACGCCGCCGCGGTCCGCGAGCGCCTCGTTCTCCCGTGGAGCGACGAGCGACACGACCATGGCACTGATGAAGAGAACCGAGCCGAGCTTCGCGCGATTCATCGTTCTGTTCCGCCTTCCAACCTTCGGAGCGATCCGTTTCGAATCCGACCGAGGCTGCCTCCCTGCCCTTCGAGTGCTTCCGCGGGGTGCAGGTCCTACCCTGCTACCCCGTCACCCGGCTGACCCGTCGGGTGCGGTCTCTCTTGGAAGCAAGCGGCTCGCCACAGTCTAAAGTGTGTCTCGTTGCTCAATCTGGGAACTGGGTCGGGTTCGGAGGACGAGCGACTCCCTCGCTCCGGGCGCGCCGAAGCGCGCCGGAACGTCTCTCGTTCCCCATGAAAAATCGTACAAACCTCCGCGCGACGCCGTCATCTTTCTGATGTCGATCGCTCGAACCCCCGGGAAATTCGGGGCGCGCGCCCCCCGCAGCGCCGTGAACAAGAGGCAGCGACGACGAGTGACCGAGCGGGAACGCTCACCTGCGTGCCACGCCCGTGACGCGAGCGTCATAGGGCAGTCGAAGATCGACGCGACGGCTTCGCGCGTGGGCGTATTCGCTCGCGAAGCGCGTTGCGCGTTACCGGCGTTCAGCGTGATCGCGTCGACAGAGGATCGAAGCGACTCCATCGGGGTCCTTCAGCGCCCCAGGGTCCCCGCTGTCGTCTCCCCAGCCGTCCATGCCGACATGCGACTGGCAACCATTCAGACAGGTCGCGACGGCGCGGGTGGGAAGCCCGGGCGCCTCGCATGCGCGGATGATCCCATCCACACACGCCACGCCTTCGCTCGTGCAGATGTCGGTCGGGACCGGGTCACCGGGAAGGACGGGACGGGCCACCGGAGCCGACGGCCGGCAGAGCTGCACCGCGCCTGCGTCCGATAACACGCCGATCGCCTCGAGCCCCTCGCGCGCACAACCTGATGCGCACTGCATGACGAAATCCCACGGGCACTCGCATGCGGTCCGGCGCTCTGTTCCTCCGGCTCCGCCTCCACACCCATGCGGAAGGTGAGCCGCACGCGAGGCCTCTACCCTGCCCTCGACGCATCGCAGAAGGCCGTCGGAGCAGTCGGTGCCCTCCAGCCCCAGGGTGCGCGGTTTGCCAGCTGGGGCTTCGCCACCCGGCCCTTCGGGTGAAAGCCCCCCAGCGCCGCGGTCCTCGAGCCACCGCGCAAGGCAGCCTCGCTCGCATCCGCACACACCGACGACGAGCATGGCGAGGAGGACGAGGTTTGCCGACCTGCCGCGCCGCTCCATGGTCGTGAGCGTACGCGAGCCGGCGCCGCGACCGAGCGCGAGCTCGCTGAAAAAGACGCAGCGGCCCTGGAATCATCGCCCCTCGATGTAGCGATCCCAGCGGCATCACGTGTGCACGGGCAACCGTCGTGCTTCCTCCTCGTGCTCCGGAATCACTGCCGCCGGCGTCGGGCGCTCCGCTCGCGGAAGCGGCAGTGGACAACGTCACGTTCGCAGAGGAGCGCGGCGTGGTCCCGGCGAGGGCGCTGAGGCCGGCCCCCGCTCCTCCGGGCGGGCTCCCCGGACACGAGGCCATCGCCGCACGGACGAACGCGAGCCCCGTCCGCTCGGCCCCGGAGGTGAGGGTGTCGCGCTCGGCCGAGCTTTCGGAGAACGCGACCATCGGTCCTGCCGACGCCGACTGGAGCGAGCCGTCGACGCTCAGCCGCCGGCCCTCGCTCGCGCCGCCGGAAGGATCGAGCGACCGGACGGGCCTGGCGCATGCCCCGGCGACGCTTCCCCCGAACGATCCGGAGACGCTCACGCGCTCGCACGCGGTGCCGCTCGACGAGCCCGATCCGCCGACGCTGACGGCGTCGTTCCGCGTGCGCGAAGACGTGCCTCACGAGAGGACCTCGGACCAGGACGACGACGCTCGCCCCACCGCCACGACGCTCCGTCGCGACACCGCGCCACCACCGCGGTTCACCCTCCCGCCTCCGACGCTCCCACCGCTTCCGGCGCTCCCGCCGCAAACGCGGAGCGACGCGAGCGCGCCGGTCGCGCCGGAGAGCGAGAGCACGCAAGCGCCCGTGCCCGTGCCCACGCGAGGGATCCCCGTGGCGCACGCCGGCGGCGGGTCGCCGGTCGCCTCGTTACCGCCCACCCCGTTCGCGACGGCGCTCCCGACGCCGCTCGAGATGATCACGACGCCGGAGGACAACGTCACCCGCATCACCCGCGTCGCGCCGCTCGCGGCGCCAGCTTCCCCGCGACCATTCCCGAGCTCGGGCCTCGGCCCCCACCCTCCCGCCGAGCTGGGCCCGTTCCCCGCGTGGACGCCGGTCCCCTACCCGAGCCACCCGACGGCGGCGAAGGTCCCGGCGCAGCGCATCGCCGTGATCGTCACCGCCATCGCGCTCGTGGCGAGCATCCTCGTCCTCTTCGCGTTCCGGCCGCGTGCTCGAGCCGCTGCGGCAGCGAATGCGCCGGAGCCCACGCCGGTGCGCGTCGATCCGGTCGAGGCGCCGCCCATCGCCCCGTCGGCCGCGAACCTCCGCGAGCGTCCCGCGGCAGGAGCGCTCCTCGCCCCGGTCGAGAGGCTGCCGCCCCCCGTTGCCCCGCCCGCCGCCAGCCTCCACGAAGGTCCGGCCGGCGCGAAGGCGACGACGTCGACACCCGCCGGCTCGAAGGCGTCCGCGACCACGACTGCGCAGGCACGGGCAGCGACGACATCCCCCACGACACGCGCCCAGTCGCACCGCCCCGGCGGTCACCTTCCGGCCGCGCGCCCGTCGCGGCCCGCGCCGATCCCCGCAAGACGCGAGCAGTAGTCGGTCGCGAACGAGGCGCGCTAGCATCACGCCGCGATGACGACCAAGCAGGGAGGCGGAGGTTCGAACCGACCACCGCCGCCCGCTCGGCCGGCATCCCCTGCGCCGCCACAGCAACCGAAACGCCCGCAGCTTCGGCCGATCGGCGCGACGAAGGCGCCCGTCGTCCGCTCGCCGACCACGCAGGGCCCCGCGGCGGCAAAACCTCCGATTGCGAAGCCTGCCGCGCACGCGTCGAAGGCCGCTACGAGGGCGCCCACGCACCAATCGACGCCGCCCACGACCAAGCCGATCGCGCCGACGGCAAGAGCAGGAGCCGCGCGCGAGTCGATGCCGCCCACGAAGCCGATCCCGCCGCCGGCGCGAGCGCGCGCCGTGCGCGAGTCGATGCCGCCGACGACGAGACCGAGCCCGTTCCCGTCGAGGCCTCCTGCACGTGCACCCACCGCGCTCGAGACGACGCTTCCTTCGACCGAGCCGATCACGTTCCCGTCGAGACCTCCTGCACGTGCACCCGCCGCGCTCGAGACGACGCTTCCTCCGACCGAGCCGATCACGTACTCGTCGAGGCCGCCCCCAGGCGCAGCCGCTTCGCGCGAGTCGACACCGCCCGTGACCGAGCCGATCACCTATTCGTCGAGGCCACCCGCGCGTGCATCCGTTTCGCGCGAGTCGACACCTCCGTCGACCAAGCCGCTCGCTCGCGAGTCGAGTCCGGAGGACGACACGACGAGCGTGATGCCGCTCCCGGTAATCGACAGCGAGCGTGCGCTTTCCTCGGCCCGGACGGCGCCGCTCTTCGAGTCGAAGGCGCCACCGCCGGCGGCTGGACGGCCTGCGCGTCCCGACATCGACCTCGTCCCGAAGAGCGACCGCATGCCGTCGGAGCGCACCGTCGTGATGCCGAATGCGCCGGGGCGATCTCCGCAGGCGCCGCCGCATCCGACGCGGGCCGAGGGCTCACCGCTGCGCGAGGTCGGGGCGCGAGCTCCGACTCCGTCCGGTGCCGGTTCGGGCGCGCCACGTTTCCCTCCGCCTGCAGGCTCGGGCGCGCGAACGTTCCCCTCCGACAGCGGCTCGAGCCCGGCGACCTTCGGCGCCCCGCAGACAGCGCGCTCGTCCCCGCACCATGGCTCTCGGCCACCGCCCGCGCTCGACGCGCCCACTACCTCGAGAACGAAGAGCCGCCCACCGTACGACGACGCAAGGGCGCTCGAGGCGATCGTGCGCGCGCTCGAGAGCGTGGCTCCTTCGCCGGTCTCGCCATCGGCGAAAGCGCCACGGGCCGTGCCTGCTCCAGCTCAGGAGCACACCGTCGCGATGCCTCGGCCCCGCGGGACGCCGTCCGCGCCCCCGGTCGCCGTCGGTCCGACCGTCCCTCCGCAGGACGGCTCGCGACCTCCCCCGAACGTGCGCACGCGCCCGCTGTCGTTCGCCCCGCCCGCAAACGCGCACCTCCTTGTCCCGCAGGCTGCCCCGAGCATCGCGCCCGCGCCCGAGCAAGCGCCCGGCGTGCTCGGCCTCGTGCTCTTCGCCGCTCCGCTCGCCTTCGCGACGATGGCGGTCGCCGCCCTGGCGCTCCTCTGACCGGAGCCGCGCGTTCCGCGTTCGCGACGGACCGACGACGACTGCGAGCGTCACAAACGACATCGGCGGAGGTGAGATCTCACCTCCGCCGTCGTCGCTGTCAGCGAGCCGAGCTCGTCAGCTCTCGATGAAGCTCTTGAGCTGCTTCGAACGCGAGGGGTGGCGCAGCTTGCGGAGCGCCTTCGCCTCGATCTGGCGGATACGCTCGCGCGTGACCTCGAAGTCCTGACCGACCTCTTCGAGCGTGTGGTCCGACTTCTCGCCGATGCCGAAGCGCATACGGAGGACCTTCTCCTCGCGCGGCGTCAGCGTCTTGAGAACCTTACGGGTCTGCTCCGCGAGGTTCATGTTGATGACGGCTTCGGCCGGGGACACGACGCTCTTGTCCTCGATGAAGTCGCCCAAGTGGCTGTCCTCTTCCTCGCCGATCGGGGTCTCGAGCGAGATGGGCTCCTTCGCGATCTTGAGGACCTTGCGGACCTTGTCGAGCGGCAGCTCCATCTTCTCGGCGATCTCCTCGGGGGTCGGCTCGCGGCCGTACTCCTGAACGAGGTAACGCGAGGTGCGGATCAACTTGTTGATCGTCTCGATCATGTGGACCGGGATGCGGATCGTCCGCGCCTGGTCGGCGATCGCGCGGGTGATCGCCTGACGGATCCACCACGTCGCGTAGGTCGAGAACTTGTAGCCGCGCTTGTACTCGAACTTGTCGACGGCCTTCATGAGGCCGATGTTCCCCTCCTGGATGAGGTCGAGGAACTGCAGACCGCGGTTCGTGTACTTCTTCGCGATCGACACGACGAGGCGGAGGTTCGCCTCGACCAGCTCCGCCTTCGCGCGCTCGGCGAGGCGCTCGCCGTCGCGAATCGACTGGTAGGTCTCACGGAGCGCCTTGATGTCGAGCTGGAGCTCCTCCTCGACCTTGCGGAGGTTCTTGAGGCTCGCGGAGTGGTTCGCGATGACCTCTTCGGCGGTGACGCCGTACTTGCGCTTGAACTTCTTCTCGCCGGCCGCGTCACCCTTCGACGCGCGCGCTTCCTTGCGGAGCTGATCCCAGTCGACGCCGGTGCGCTTCTCGAGCTCCGTCGAGCCGCTCTCGGCGCGCTCGACCTTCTGGATGAGCGAGCGGAGCTTGAGGACGATCTTGTCGATCGTCTTCTTGTTGAGACGCATCTCCTCGAGCGTCTCGACCATCTTCGTGCGGTTCGCGTCGGCCTCGGACTCGATGCCCTTCTTCTTGGACGCGGCGCAGGACTCGAGCTGCGCCGCGAGGTCCTGCGCGACCTTGTCGAGGTGCTTCACCTTGTCGATGAGGCGAAGGATGCGGCGGTCAGCCTCCTCCTCGTCGAACTCGGCGTTTTCGTCGTCGGCGTCGCGGATGATGTCCTTGACGCGAATCTTGTGCTTCCGGAGCTTGTCGCCGAGGTCGATGATCTCGCGGACGGCAACCGGCGACGCCAGGATGGCGCCGAGGATCATGTGCTCGCCCTGCTCGATGCGCTTGGCGATCTCGACCTCGCCCTCACGCGTGAGAAGCGAGACGCTTCCCATCTTGCGGAGGTACATACGGACGGGGTCGTTGGACTTCGAGTAGTAGCTCGAGTCCTCGTCTTCCTTCTCCGGCTGGCGGGCGACCGTCTTGTGCTCGGCGGCCGTCTCCTCGACGATCCGCTTCGGCGCGATCTTTACCTGGGTGGCGGCATCGACGATCTCGATGTCCTCGTCCCCGAGGACGCCCATGACATCGTCCATCTGGTCGACTGACACATCGGCCGGAAGCGACTCGTTGACCTCGTCGTAGGTCATGAAGCCCTTGGCCTTGCCGTTCTCGACGATCTTGTCCGAGTCCTTGCCGTTGCCGTTCCGGTTCTTGTTCGCCATCGGAATTGGTTCTTTCCACTTCTACGCCCGCGCGTCGCTGAGATGATCACTCGCGTCTGCTGCGGGTTGCCAGTCCCCACTTGATCGACCCCGTGGAGCGCACCGCACGCGCTCTCCTCCGGGCCCCTCCACCCTTCACTGCCGAGGGCTCCACCGTGCCTTGCTGTGAAGGGCTGTACTTCGGCTCGCTCTGCTCCTCTTCACTTGAGACTCACGAGCCACCGCTCGCAGGCCTTGTTTCTACCTCTCGGGGCGCCGACGCCCAAATCCTCGCAGCTCGATTTCTCAGCTATCTCCGTCGGCACGATCGCCGATCCGCGTCTGCTCGCTTCTCGTCTCAGCTCTTGAGGCCGTGCTTCGCTCTCAGTCGATCCGACTGCTCCCTAGCGAGCTCGCGCTCGGCATCCCAGTCCCCCTGCGCCCGATACGTCTCGCGGTTGATCTGAGCAGCCTCCTGCGAAAGGAGCAGCCTCTTTAGCTTGTTTGCGTTGTCTAGCAAGTATCCTTTTGCATTCGCCTCGCTCTCCTGCTGGGGGTTTGCGAGGTGCCGGTTCGCCAGCACCCGCACCGCCGGTGGGATTTCCTCGAGGAACGCATCGACATCCAGCCTTTTCTCGTGTGGTTTCCAGGCTCTACGAAGGCTCGCGATCGCCATCACGACGGGGCCGTCGAGAAGGGAGAGCTCCTCGGCCACCTCGGGGTCCTCGAGGAGCGAGGGCCACTCGATGAGGCACCCGACGATCTCGCGTCGCTCGGCGGACCCGGGCGGTTTCGCGGCGATCCGCGCCTCTTTCGGCGTGACCGCCGTCCGAGGCACCTCGCCTCGCGCGCGGGCGGCCTCTTCATCCTTCCGCAGCGACTTCTGGAGGGCAGCAAACGGACCGCTCTGGTGCACGTCATCACGCCCGACCCGCATGCCGTGAAGGTCGAGCCGCGCGGAGACGGCCTGGTCCGCCCAGGCGAACAGCTCCATCCGCACGATCGGATCGTCCTCGTCACTGATGACCTTGCGAATGCGCTCGACCCGCTCGACGCGCTCGAAGACGTCGGCCTGCACGAAGGTACCGTCGAGCTCCATCTCGACCAGCGCTTCGGGCATCCCCCGCGCGCCGGCGACGAGGTCCGAGATCGCGGCCGGGCCCTTCGTCCGCGAGAGCTCATCCGGATCGACGCCGTCCGGGAGCGTCGCCACCCGCGCGTTCATTCCCGCCGCGCGGATCGCGTCGCGCGAGAGCCGCACCGCCTTCTTCCCCGCCGCGTCACCGTCGAAGAGGAAGACGACGGTCGGCGCGAAGCGCTTGAGGAGCTTCGCCTGCTCGCCGGTGAACGCCGTGCCGAGCGGCGCGACCACGTTGGCGACGCCGCGCGCGTGGAGCGACACGACGTCGAAGTTCCCTTCGACGAGGACCGCCACCTCCGCCTGGCGGATCTCGTGACGCGCCTGGTGGATGCCGAAGAGCATCTGCCCCTTGGTGTAGACCGGGCTCTCCGGCGAGTTGATGTACTTCGGCGGAGGACCGGACGCCGAGTCGTTCTTCGACACCGCCTGCCCCTCCGGAAGATCACGCAACGCGCGCCCGCTGAACGCAACGACGCGCCCTTGCGGATCCATCACGGCGAACATGAGCCGATGACGGAACCGATCGTAGAACCCCGAGCCGCTCGAGCGCGGGACGAGGAGGCCCACCGTCTCGGCCGCCGCGGGAGACACGCCCTGCTGGCGGAGGAAGCTCGCGAGGCCGTCCCATCCCGGCGGCGCGTAGCCGATCCGGAACGCCTGGAGCACCTCGTCGATCTTCGGATCGACGCCGACCTCGAGCCCGCGCTTCGCCAGCTCTTCGAGCGCGTATCCGCGGTGCTCGTGACGACGGAGCTGGTCCTCGAAGAACGTCGCCGCGAGCGCGTTCACTGCGTAGAGATCCTCGCGCGCCTTCTTCTGCCGATCGGACTCGGTGAACGCGGCGTCCTGACGAGTCTCGATGACCTCGATGCCCGCGCGCTCCGCGAGCGCGCGCACGGCCTCGCGGAACGTGTACCCCTCGTGCTTGATCAGGAAGTCGATCGCGCTCCCCGCTTCCTTGCACCCGAAGCAGTGGAAGAACCCCCGATCCGGGTTGACGTGGAAGCTCGGCGTCTTCTCCTTGTGGAACGGGCAGAGGCCGACGAAGGACCGCCCTCGACGTTTGAGCGACGGCACCGCCTCCTGAACGACCGCGAGGATGTCCGTCCGCTCGCGAACGAGCGCGATGGTCTCCGGCGCTATCACCGTGTCCTCTGGGCGCGCGTGCTCAACTTCGGCAGGTCCGACACACCGTCGCACGTCCGGGACGAGATGCCCCAGCGGCGACGAAACGAAACCGATAGGCGCACGCTCGCGGCCGGTCAAGCGGAGCGAACGGCCTCTTTTCCGCGGTCTCGACGCGTTCCGCCCGCCTCCCAGGCAGATGCCTCTCATGACGCGGGCACGTGATGCGAATTCCACGATTGGCACGTCGCTTGCGGTCATGGGCGATCTCGATCGATGACCGGGCGAGCGCTCCGGAGGACACGTGCGCCATCGCCCGCGATGCGCTCGCGCGACGGCGTCGCTCTGCGATGCGCGCGCCGACGCGGCCAGGACCGAAGCGTCCAGGAGGTCACGTCGACGACCGGGAACGGGAAGCCGGGCCCGTTCGCCGTTGGCTGCCGGAGCTCGGCGTGGCTCGTCGGTCGACGGTGGCGGCACCTCGGGCCTGGTCGAACGGAACGTGTCCAGCGACGCGTCGTTCCAGGCCACGCTCCGCATTCACCGAGCTGCGGAAGCCTCCACGCGACGGTGCTCACCGCCGCGGACAAGAGACCGTCGCTCGCCGAGAAGGCCTCCTCGACGACGCGACCCCTGCAATGCGCACGCGGATACCTCGCCGTGACCATGCCCACGCCCGAAGCGCAGCCCGGGACCGATCGTCGGCTGAGACCGAGCCCGTTCGCCCCCCCACCGGCTCCCGGACCAGAGGGCGCGACCGGGCCAGAGGGCGCGATCGGAGGATCACCGCATCCGTTCATACGCGGCTCCGCTCCCGTTTCCCTGCGATCGCACCCACCATGAAGCGACGGCGCGACGAAAGGCGTGATTGCGGTGATTGAAGAGACGAGGACCCCGTGTTACAGGCGGGCCCGCTTCCCAGGAATTCGCGACTTTTCTTGGCGTGGTCGCGTCCCTAGAGAAGATGCCAACGAAGGAGCTTCCTCGAAATGAATTCGCCCTCGGTTGCGTCAGGCCTCGCTGGTAAGGGCCGTGTCGTCCAGGTCATCGGTCCGGTCGTCGACGTCGAGTTTCCCGACGGCAAGCTCCCGAAGATCCTCAACGCGCTGAAGGTCACGAACCCCGGCATCTCGGGCGAGAAGGACAACCTCACGCTCGAGGTCGCCCAGCATCTCGGCGAGAACACGGTTCGCACCATCGCGATGGACACCTCCGACGGCCTCGTCCGCGGAATGGACGTCCGCGACACGGGCACCCCGATCGCGATGCCGGTCGGCCCCGAGTGCCTCGGCCGCATCCTCAACGTCGTCGGCGAGCCCGTCGACGAGGCCGGCCCGGTCAACGCGAAGCGTTCGTCCCCGATCCACAAGGCGCCGCCGAGCTTCCAGGACCAGTCGACGAAGATCGAGGTCTTCGAGACGGGCATCAAGGTCATCGACCTCCTCGACCCGTACCGCAAGGGCGGCAAGATCGGCCTCTTCGGCGGCGCCGGCGTCGGCAAGACCGTCCTCATCCAGGAGCTCATCAACAACGTCGCGAAGGCGCACGGTGGTGTGTCGTGCTTCGCCGGCGTCGGCGAGCGTACCCGCGAGGGCAACGACCTCTTCCTCGAGATGCGCTCCTCGAAGCTCGAGACGGGCGAGCCCGTCATCTCGAAGACGTCGCTCGTCTTCGGTCAGATGAACGAGCCGCCGGGAGCCCGCGCCCGCGTCGCGCTCTCCGCGCTCACGGTCGCCGAGTACTTCCGTGACGAAGAGGGCCAGGACGTCCTCCTCTTCATCGACAACATCTTCCGTTTCACGCAGGCCGGCTCGGAAGTGTCCGCGCTCCTCGGTCGTATCCCGAGCGCCGTCGGCTACCAGCCGACGCTCTCGACGGAGATGGGCGCGCTCCAGGAGCGCATCACGTCGACGAACAAGGGCTCGATCACCTCGATCCAGGCCGTCTACGTCCCCGCCGACGACCTCACCGACCCGGCGCCCGCGACGACGTTCGCGCACCTCGACGGTACGACGGTTCTCAGCCGTGACCTCGCGGCGCTCGGCATCTACCCGGCCGTCGACCCGCTCGACTCCACGTCGACGCTCCTCGACCCGGGCGTCATCGGCGACGAGCACTACGACACCGCGCGCAAGGTCCAGTCGACGCTCCAGAAGTACAAGGACCTGCAGGACATCATCGCGATCCTCGGCATGGACGAGCTCTCCGAAGAGGACAAGCTCACCGTGTCGCGCGCTCGCAAGATCCAGCGCTTCCTCTCGCAGCCGTTCTTCGTCGCCGCGCAGTTCACCGGCTCGCCGGGCAAGTACGTCCCCCTCAAGGAGACGATCGCGGGATTCAAGGAGATCCTCGCCGGCAAGTTCGACAGCGACGCGGAATATCCGGAGCAGGCCTTCTACCTCGTCGGCAACATCGAGGAGATGAAGGCGAAGGCCGCCGACCTCACGAAGAAGTCGAAGTAAGCCATGGCCGAGAAGATCGAGCTCGAGATCGTTACCCCGAAGGGGCGTGCGCTCGCCGAGACCGTCGACGAGGTCACGGCGCCGAGCGTGCAGGGAGAGTTCGGCGTGCTGCCGGGCCACCTGCCGATCGTCGCCGCGATCCGCCCGGGCCTGGTGACCTTCAAGCAGGGCTCCGAGCTGAAGAAGGTCGCCGTCGGCTCGGGGTTCGCCGAGGCGGGGCAGAACAAGCTCCTCATCCTCGCGGAGGACTTCGCGGACCGCGCCGGCATCGACCCGGTCGTCCTTCGTAAGGAGCTCGCCGAGATCCAGCCGAAGCTCGAGAAGGTCCTCTCGGCGCCGGAGCTGACGGCCGAGGTCGAGAGCGAGAAGAAGTCGCTCATCGACCAGGAGAACTGGCTTGCCGTGCAGCTCGAGCTGTACGGCGATCCGCCTCCGCCGACGATGCGCCCGTTCGAAGAGTGGGGTCCGCCCGCGTCGCCTCTCCTGGAAGAGGAGACGGGCGCTCACTCGACCGAGCTCCCGACCGGCTCCCCTTGATCACGAACGGGCCTGAGGAGGCACGAGTTACGTGAGCTCGGATCTGCACGATCGCTCCCGGCGAGGAGATGGCGCGCGCCTCGCGTCGATCCTCGTCGGCGCAGCGGTGATCGCCGTCGTCGGCTGGATGACCTACGAAGCGGAGAGCACGCGCCCGCGCGTGAAGCCGATCGTCGAGGCAACGGACGCCGCGGCACCGCCCGCGACGGAGACGGCGTCCGCCTCGACGGACGCGGGCGCTCCTGCTCCCGCCGCCGAAGAGGACCTCGACGCGGGGCTCTTCCTCCCCTCGCTCTCCCTCGGCGACGCCTCGGTGATCATGCCGTCGGGCGCACCTCGCAGCGTGAAGATCGGCGTCGTGCTCGTCTCCTTCGCCGGCGCCGAGGGTGCGTCGCCGAGCGCGCGAAGCAAGAGTGACGCGCTCGCCATCGCCGAACGCCTCGGCGGTGAGGCTCGCTCCGACTTCCATCGCGCCGTGACCTCGGGCGATCCCGGCTCGGCCGACGACATCGGCCGACTGCCGCGCGGCGTCCTCGATCCCCGGACCGAGGTCACCGTCTTCGGGCTCGCGCCCGGCGAGATCTCCGAGGTGCTCGAGACGCCGCGCGGGTTGTGGATCGTCAAGCGGATCGACTAGCAGCGTCGGCGAACCTCGCGGCATGGCCGAGGTCCTGGTTGGGGATCACCGCAAATGGTGGTAAGACCCGCGCGATGGCCACGATTGACATCACGCGCAACCATTCGCTCAGTCTCGACGACGCAAAGAAGAAGGCCGAGGATCTCGCCAAAGGGATCGCCGACAAGTTCGGCATCCAGTGGAAGTGGGACGGCAACACGATCCGCTTCGACGCGACGAGCGGTGCGGCGAAGGGAACGAAGGGCGAGGTCTCGGTCAGCGACAAGAACGTCCGCGTCGCCATCGACCTCCCGTTCATGCTTCGCGTGATGAAGGGGACGATCGAAGACAAGGTCAACGAGAAGCTCACCGCGCTTCTCTAATCCACTGAGCCTCCTCCGACCGTCGAGGTGAGCGCACGGGCAACCGTGCGCCGCCGCACGGGTCGGTCGGGCATGGTCGGGCTCGGCGATGCGAGGACCGCATCAGCCGCCGGCCACGGCCCCAAAATGCCGAGCTTGGGCTCGAATGCCGCACACCCGGGGGCTGGGGTGGGGTATGCTCGGCGCCGGCGAAATGCCGGAAGACTCGAAGGAAGCCGAGCACCAGAGCGGGTCTCCGCGGCCCGACGAAGACGCGCCGGCCGAGGAGGACCTCCTCGAGGTGGAGGTTGAGCTCGACGACGACGATCTCACGTCGGTCGACGACGACGATCTCCCCTCGCCGCCTGGCGCGCCGCGCGGCGGCGCGGCCAATGTCCTCGTCTCCTCGACTCCCCCCGCGCTCCCCAACAGGGATCGAGCACCGGCTCTCGAAGCGCCGAGCGACAGCGCTGCTCTCGCGACGCCTCCGAGCGAGGGGGACGACGGCGCCGAGCTCGCTCCGCCCCCCGCGGATCCGGACGACAGCGCTCTCGCTTCGGCTGCGGACGCGCTCGTCGGCAGCACCGATTTCGCGGCCACTCCCGACGACGCACCGGGCGAGGTTGTGGTGGGCGCCTCGACGCTCGGCGAAGCAGACGACGGTGCCGCTCTCGCTGCGATGCTCGGCGAGGCAAACGAAGGCGGCGAGCTCGCTTCGTCTCCCGTCGCGAGCGATGACGGCGCCGAGCGCGCCTCCACTCCCGACGCGCTCGACAGCGCGGACCTCGGTGAGAGCGTCGACCTCGCTTCGGCCCCCGTTGCGCTCGATGACGGCGTCGACCTCGCTTCGTCCCCCGTTGCGGTCGGTGACGGCGTCGACCTCGCTTCGTCCCCCGTCGCGCTCGGTGACAGCGGCGACCTCGCTTCGTCCCCCGTTGCGCTCGATGACAGCGGCGAGCGCGCTTCGCCTCCCGTCGCGCTCGGTGACGACGCGGACCGCACCTCGACCGCCGAGGATCCGATCGCTCGACGTTCGAGCGAGCCGTCCATCTCCCGCGACGTCGAGGGGCCCGGAGAAGCGGGGCTGACTCACAGCGGAGCGTCGCAGCTCCCGCCCGCGCCGGTGGAGACGATCGAGGCCGTGGCAGCAGCCGTGGGCCGCCTCCGCGACGAGGTCGCCGCGACGACGGACAAGGCGCGCAAGGCGCGGCTGCTCAACGAGGCAGCGGAGATCCAAGAGCGCGGCGGAGACGAGGCCGGCGTGGCACGCGACTACCTCGCGGCGTACAACTCGGATACGAGCTTCCGCGAGCCACTCGAAGGGCTCGTTCGGCTCCTCGAGCGACGTCGCTCGCTCTCGAATCTCGGCAAGCTCACCGAGGCGCTCGTCGCCTCTGCGGCGACGGCCGAGGAACGCGCACGAGCCCTCACGCTGCGCGCCCTCTTCGTCGAGGACGTCCAGAAGGATCTCGAAGGCGCGCGTGGCTTGGCCCGCGAAGCGACCGAGACCGGCGCGATCGCCGCGGACCTCGGGCCCGCATGGCTCGCGCTCGAGATGGTCGCGGCGAAGCTCGGCGACGCTGCGCAACGCGAGGAGGCCCTCGCCGGACGCGCGGAGCTCGCCGACGATCCGACGTGGCGCGGCCTGTTGCTCGTCGACGTCGCTCGGCTCGCTGCCGCCAGCGGCGATGTCGATCGGGCGCTCGGGGTCCTGAAGCGCGCCCAGGACGAGGGCGGCAGCGCGGCGTTCCGCGCGGCGCTGACGGTCGAACGTGTCGTGCGTGCCGACCCCGGGCTCGCCGGCTCGGACGACGCGCGCCTGCGCAGTCGCGCGCTCGCCGAGGCGCTCGAGGCGCGTGCGGAGATGATCCGGGACGCGATGACCGACGCGCAGACGGGCGACGCTCGAGGCGTCCCGCGCTTCTGCCGCCGGCTCGAGGACGTCGTCGATCTGCTCCTTCGCGCCGCCGATGCGCGCCGCCTCGCGAGCGAGCTCGGCCGCGCATCGCAGCTGCTCGATCGCGCGCTCGAGGTGATCGCGACGACGGACGCAGAGGTGTCTCGTGACGAGGTCACCGCGAACGGTGAGGCCGCCCGCGACGCGACCTCTGCGCTCGAGCGCATCGTGCTCACGGCTCGTCTCCGCCTGGCCGAGTTTGCGGGAGACACCGCGCTCGCCGCCGAGCTCGCGGAGAAGCGCACCGTCGGCGAGACCGACGGCGGCGTCGCGGCGTCGCTGGCGATGCGCATCGCCGAGCACGCCGCGAGCGAAGGTGACATCGCCCGCGCGCTCGAAGCGCTGACCCGCGCGACGGAGCGCGACCCGGCGTCGGCCCCTGCCCGCGCGCTCAAGATCGACATCCTCGAGGGCAGCGGTGACGGGGCGCGCTTCGCGATGGAGCTCGAGGAGCTGTCGCGTCACTGCGTGACCGGCGAGGCTCAGGGACGCGCGCTCCTCCTCGCGGCCTATGTCTGGGCGACGCGTGCAGAGAGTGGGGCACGAGCGAGGGAGGCCCTCGGACAGGCCGCGGCCTGCGGTGTACCGAAGGAGACGATCGCGCGTTTCGGGCGCACCCTCGCGAGCCTGCGCTCCGATCACACGTGGTACGAGGACGCGACCCGCGCGCTCGTCGAGCACACGAGCGCGGAGCTCTCGGTCGCCGGTGATCCTTCGACGAGCGCGGGCGACGGGTCGAGCACGGCGAGCGAGTCCGCGTCCGCCGAGCTTCCCCTCCTGTGGATCGAGCTCGCGCGCATTCGCCTCGGCCAGGGCGACGAGACCGGCGCCGCCAAGGCGACGGCCGCGCTTCGCGCGCTTCCCGAAGGCGCCTGGCTCGGCCGTGTGCTCGACGGCCTCGCGTCGCCGGACATCGACCCGGCGCGCGCGCGCACGGCGCTCGAGGAGCTCGCCGCCGACGTCGAGGACGCTTCGCTCCGGCGAAGCCTCGGCATCGTTTGCGCGCTCCGCGCCCGCGCGGCCGGCGACGAGACCGCCGCGATCGGACACCTCGAAGCGCTCGCGAAAGACGACGCGACCGATCCGCTCGTCAACGCCTACCTCGGCGATCTCCTGCGCGTCGCGGGCGACCGCGCGGCGGCCGCACGCCTCGCGGGCGCTGCAGCCGAGGCCGTCGAGGCCTCCGGCGACGACCCCGAGCTCGCGGCGGCGCGCTACCTCGAGGCGGGCTTCGAGAAGTGGCGCTTCGGCGAACGCGGCGCAGCGCTCGCCCACTTCGAGTCGGCGGCGGCCGCCGCTCCCGATGCTGCACGCTCCACCGTCGCGTGGGCGACGCGCGGGCTCGACGTCGACGCGCTCGACGGTCGAAGGCGCGCGCTCGAGGTCCCGGGCGGCGATGCCGGGATCTCGCTGGAGCGCTTCGCGCTCGAGGCGGCGCTCGGTGATCCCGATGAAGCAGCATCTGCGCTCGCGGCAGTCGACATCGCATCGAACGAGAACCTGCGCCTCGCCGGCGCGCTGGCGAGGCTGGCGTGGCCGCGCGGAAGCGCCAGCGAGCCCGAGGCGATGCTCGCTGCGCTCGATACCCTCGCCACCGCGAGCGCCACCGCAAAGGCGGCCGCGGCCGCGGAGCGCCTGCGCCTCGCGCGCGAGAACGGCGACACCGACACCGAGGGGGCGGCCGCCGCCGCGAAGGCCTGGCTCGATGCGGGCGGTGGAACGGCCGCCGCTGTCGAATGGCTCGCGAGCGCGATGGCGAGCGGCGATCCACGGATCGAGATCCCGGCCCGACGCGCGCTCGCGGAGCTCGAATCCGACGAGTCGCGGGAGGCGCTCCACGCAAGCGCCACGCTCCTCGCGTGGGCACTCGCTCCCGACGAGTCGCATTCGCTCGTGCTCGGCTCGTCGCACGCGGCGCGCCTCGCGAACCTCGAGCTGTCACCGCCCGGCTGCGATCCCCGCCGCCGCGCCTCGACCCTCTCCGAGCTCGACGGCGCGCTGGGCGAGGACTCCGAGACCGACGCGATCGGCCTCGCAGGATGGTCGGCGCTGGCGGCAGGCGACGCCCCGGCCGCCCTCGACGTGTTCCGTGCCGTCACGGCGAGCCGACCCGACGATCTCCACGCATGGGAAGGCATGCGGACGTGCGCCGAGGAGCTCGGCGACACCGAGGCCTATGCGGTCGCATGCGAGCAGCTCGGCGCGCGCTGCGCCGACTCCGCCCGCGGCGCGGCATTCTGGGAACAGGCCGCGCTCTCGTGGCTGAAGCTCGGTACGGCGTTCGAGACGCGAGCCGAGAGCGCGCTCGACGCGAGCTTCGCCCGCGATGCCACACGCCCCGTCGCGTTCGATCGTCTGTTCCGCCGCGTGCGCGAGCGCAAGGCCCACGACAAGCTCCTCGCGTTGATCGAGCGCCGCCTCGAGGTCACCGACGACGCGCCGGAGATCGCGAAGCTCTACTGGGAGCAGGCCCGTGTGCTCCGCGAGAAGGGCGATCCCGAGGGCGCGCTCGAGGCGCTCGAGCATGTCACGACGTTCGACGAGAACCACGTCGGCGCGCTTGCGCTCACCGGCGAGATCTTCATCCGCCGTGGCATGTTCGAGGAGGCGGCCGAGAAGCTCGCGCGCCTCGCGCGGGTCGAGGCAGCGCCGCCGAAGAACCGTGTCACCGCAGGCGTCGCCGCCGTCGACCTCTACGAGAACAAGCTCGGACGTCACGACCTCGCTCTCGACGTCCTCCTCGCCCTCCACCAGGCGCGCCTCACCACCCTCCCCGTCCGCGAGCGCCTCGCTCGCGCCGCCGCGCGCACGGGAGCGTGGGCCGAAGCGACGTCCATCCTCGAGGAGCTGATGAACGAGCGGCCCGAGCGCGAGGGACGCATCGAGGCCGCCCGCCTCGCCATGGCGATCCACCGCGATCGGATGATGTCGCCGACGTCGGCGCTCGGCGCTGCGACGAAGTTGCTCGACGAGGCTCCCACGGACGGCGAGGCGATCGACCTCGTCGTCGGCCTGGATGCTTCCCTCCGCGAGCGCCGGCCGCTCCTCGAGCGCGCACGGGACGCGCTCCTCATGTCGCTCCACGAGGCACCGAGCAACCTCGACTCGCAGCGCCGCCTCGCCCGCGTCTCCCACTCGCTCGGCGACAACGCGCTCGAGCAGGCCACGCTCTCGTGCGCCGTCGCCCTCGGCGGCCCCGACGGATCGAGCGAGCAGATGATCGCGCTCTATTCGAGCAAGAAGCCGCGGACACCGCAGGTCACGCTGAGCGAGCCGATGCTCCGCCAGGTGCTCGCCTCGGGCGACGACGGCCCGCTCGCCGATCTGTTCATCGCGCTCGGACCGACGCTGGGCGAGGCGCTCGGACCGACACGCGAGAGCCTCGGCGTCACGAAGAAGGACCGCGTCGACCCCCGGGCAGGGCTCGCCCTCCGGGCCGAGATCGCCCAGTGGGCAGGCGCGTTCGGGATCACGAACTTCGACCTCTACGTCGGCGGCAAGGACCCCGGCGGTGTCCAGGGCATCGCGAGCGATCCCCCGGCAATCGTCGTCGGGTCCGGGGTGAACGCGCCGCTCTCCCCGACGACGCGCGCCCGTGTCGCTCGCGAGCTCGTCTCGATCGCGCGCGGAACCACGGTCACACGCTGGCGCGACGACACCACCATCGCGGCGATCGTCGTCGCCGCGTGCAACCTCGCGAAGGTCCGGGTCGACGCTCCGCCGTTCGCCGTCCTCGCCGAGGTCGAACGGCACATCGGCAAGGCGATCTCCCGCAAGACGAAGGCCGCCATCGAACCGATCTGCCGCGCCTACGTCGCCGCTTCTCCGGATGCCCGGCAATGGGCTGCGCGCGCGCGGATGTCCCAAGCGCGCTGCGCGGCGCTCGCGGCGGGCGACGTCTCGGTGGTCCTCGCGGACGTGTTCGGTGAGCCGGTGGAACGGCTCGGGGCCGTCGCCCGCGACGACCTCCGCGCTCACGAGCTCTTCCGCTTCGTCTTGTCGCGCCCGTATTTCGAGCTGCGACGATCACTCGGTCTCGAGGCGTGACGATGAGCGACAATCGCAACGATCCCCTCGCCGGCTTCGGCGACCTCGACTGGGACAACGCCCTCGACGAATGGGAGAAGCGCTCGTTCGCCCCGGAGGTCGCGCGCGACGCCGACACGAACCGGGTCGCGGGTCCTCTCGCCACCGACGCCGACGACCAAGAGGCGGCCGCTGCTGCGCCGCGTCCGGCGGCCGGCGAGCCCGCTCCGGGCTCCGTCGTTCCGCCCGTTCCGCCGGTTCCCATCGCGGTCGTGTCCGATCCGGTGATGAAGGGGGCGCCGGAAGGAACGCTCATCGCGCCGGTGCCGCGCGAGCTTCGCAATGATCCGCTGCCGTCGTTCACCGGCCGCGGGTCGGCGCCGCCACCGCGCGTGTCCGCCCCTCCGCCGCGCGCGTCCGCGCCGCCGCCGCGAGCGTCCGTACCACCGCCGCGCGCGTCCGTCCCCCCGTCGGTGCGCGGGGGGCTCGATCAGCTCTTCTCGCGCCCGCCCCCTCGCCCTCCGGGGACGGACGGCGCGCCCGCCCGGCCCAGGCTTCCGATCCCCAAGGCACCGTCCGAGAGGACGAACGTGGCGCCGCCGGCGGGATCGAGGTCGAGACGGTCCGCGTTCGAGGACCGTGAGAGCGAAGCTACGCTCGTCCGGGCAAGCCCGCTCGAGAACGCAGAGAACGCCGCGAAGGGCCTCTTGTCGTCCCTTCCGCCCCCGTTTCCGCTGCCGAGCGACGAGCCGCGCGATGCGGATGACTCCGCCTCGATCCCGCCCCATGGCTTCCGTGGTGACGAGACCGCCGAGCGTCCGGTAGCGCAGCTCGATCGGCGCAATCCCGATGCCGCGCCCACGGTCTCGACGCGCGACCTCGAAGCCAAGCTCCGCGAAGACGAGGACGACGACGACGACGCGACCGCCATGCGCGATCGCGACTCGCTCGCGGACGCCGACACCGCGACCCGGCTGCCCGCAGACGACGAGATGCCGACGATGGGGCGACCGTCGAGCGCGCCGATGGCGGCAGCGCTTCCGTCGAGCCCGCCGCAGGCCGCGCGCGGACACTCCGTGCTCCCGTCGAGCCCGCCGCAGGCCGAGTCGGCGCGCGTGTTCGAAGGAGACCGGCCGGTCTCGCGCTGGCTCGATGACGAGAAGGCACGCTCTTTCGCGGCACGCATCGCCTGGCTCGAGGACGAGGCGCGCGCAACGGTCGACCCGACCGCGCGGGCGCGCGCGTTCCTGGCGCTGAGCGAGCTCTGTGCTCTCGTAGGAGACAAGGAGCGCGCTTACGACTTCGCGATCGAGGCGCGCGACCTCGCCCCTCAGCTGCCGCTCACCTGGCGACAGGCTCGCCAGCTCATGCCGCGCGATCCGGATCTGCTCGCCGAGGCGCTCGACGCCGAAGCGGCGCGCTCGCCGACGCCCTCCGCGCGTGCACACGCCGTCCTGCTCGCGGCCGACCTGCTCCGCATCGGTGATCGCGGAGACGCAGCGGTCGAGCGGTGGGACAGCGCGTGCAAGCTCGATCCCGCCGACACGCGCGCCCCGATCGCGCGCGCTGCCCTCGCCTTGGCCCAGGACGATCATACGAGCGGTGCGCTCCACCTCGCCGACAACTCCGAGCTCATCGCGCTCGACAAGGCCGTGGCGACAGCGCTTCGGCTTCGTGGCATCGAACGTCCCGGAGCCGAAGTCGAGGACATGCCGATCAACGACGGCCTGCGCCACGCGCGCTTGGCCCTCGCCTCCGGCGACGTCGTCAGCGCGGCGCAGTCGGTCGGCGAGATCGCGACCCTCCATGAGCTCGCCAAGGGCGCGCTCTGGCTCTCGGCGGCGCTCGGCTCCCCGCACATCGCGTCCCGCCGCGGCGCAGCCCGTGCCCTGAAGACGCTCGCGAGCGAAGGCGACGCGCTGGCTCGCCGTCAACTCGCGGCGCGCGGCATCGAGCTCGGAGATCCCGAGCTCGTCTCCGCTGCGCTCTCGGACGAGGCGACGTTCGAGCCGGCGGAGCGCGCCGTCCTCGGTCTGCTCGCTGCATCGAAGGGCGGCGACCTCGCCCTTGACCCGAAGGCGATCGGGCGACTCGCCGACGACCGTGGGCTCGCGCCGCTCGTCGACGCACTCGCGGCGCTCTCGCCCGTCGGGTCCGGGGACGACGATGCCCCCGCCAACATCACGCGTGCGCGTCAGGTCGCCGGAACGGACGAGGCGCGCGCGCTCGCGACACTCGGACGCCTGCTCGCCGCGAATGCGAAGACCGAAGCCGTCGACGACGGGCTCGCGGCGATCGCCGCTCCGCGGCCGGCGTCGGCCGGCGGCGTGGCGATCGAGACCGCGGTGCGCGGAAGGCGCTGGGACGAGCTGAGCGAGGCGCTCTCGAGCCTCCCGTCGACCGACGACGAGGCGGGAGCTGCGCAGCGGCACGTCGCAGCGGCGATCGTCGCAGAGCGCGCCGGCAACAGGGAGCGCGCGAAAGAGGCCTGGGGCGAGGCCGCCAGGAACAAGGCCTTCGCGACGGACGGCATCCTCCGCATCGCAGCCGACCTCGACCGGGACATCGATCTCGGCGCCGAGCTGCTCCGCCTCGCGGACGAGATGCCCGACGGCGTCGCGGCAGCGATCCTGCGGCTCGAGGGGCTCGCGCGCAAGCTGCCCGGCGACGACGAACAAGCCGAATTGCTCGAGCGCGTGCACCGCGCTGCGCCGGAGCTCGGCATCGGCGGCTTCCTCGGCGAGCGCATCGGCCGCCGCAAGGGCGACCTCGACGAGGTGCTCCGCTGGATCCACGAGCGGCGCAGCTACGCCACCGATCCGCTCGAGACGGCACTCGATGCAGTGCGCGAGGCGCTCCTCGTCGCCGATCGCGATCCCGAGCTCGCGAGCACGCGCCTCGAGGAGGCCCATCGCGCACGTCCCGACGACGTCGCGCTCCGCGAGCTCCACGAGCGCCTCGCGCCGGAGCCACCGGCCGACCGCGGCGCATGGCGTGAGAAGCGCGCCGAGAGCGCCTCCGGCCCCTCCGCGGCGCTCCTGTGGATGGAGGCCGCGCTCGACCACGATCGGTCGGGCGACGCGTCGGCGACGCTTCGCGCCGCGCGGAAGGCGGCCGAAGCAGGCGATCGAGGACTCTCACGTGCGCTGATCGAGCGCGCCGAGCTCGCCGTGGGCGACGTCACGCGGCAGACCGACGAGCTCATCGAGGTCTCCAAGATCGCGGAGGACGAGACCGTCCGCCGCGAGACCTTCGAACGCCTCGCCGACCTCGATGCCTTCGTGAAGGAGGACGCCGCCGCGGCGATCCTCTGGCATCGATCGATCCTGGAAGAGACGCCGCGGCACAAGCCGAGCCTTCGCTGGCTCGAGCATGCGCTCGTCGGCGACGGCCGAGACGACGAGCTCGCCCCGATCTTCGAGCAGATCGCCCTCGCGCTCGACGGCAGCTCCGGCGGCGAGTCGACCGCCCATGCTCAGCACACGGCTCGCCTCCGCGCGCGCGACGCTCAGGCGGGCGTTCCCAACGGTCCGAGCGCGTGGGAGCGGACCCACGACATGGCGCGGCTCGCGGCGACGCAACCGGAGCCCGCCTTGTGGGCGCTCCGGGCCGTGAACGCGCACGCGCGCGCGCAGAAGGACGACACGACACTGCTCCAGACGACGCTCGCGTTGCTCGAGCGAACGCAGCGGCCGGCGGAGCGCGCCTCGCTCCTCCTCCGAGCGAGCGACGCCGCCGCGCGCATGGATCAGGTCGCGGACGCACGCACCTACCTCGAGCAGGCGGCAGGCGAGGATCCCGGCGACGTCGTCACCTGGGGCTTCCTCGCGGAGGTCCGCGAGCGCGTCGGCGAGACGCGGATGGCCGCCGAGGCCTGCGAGAGCCTCGCACGCACGAGCGTCGTCCGCGAGCACCAGCTCCTCGCTTGGCACGATGCCGCGAAGATCTGGCTCGACGAGGTGAACGACACCGAGCGTGGAATGAGCGCCCTCGAAGCGGCCGCCGAGATCGACGCGACCTACGCCGACGTCTTCCCTCGCCTCTCCGCGCTCTACGCCGACAAGAACCTCGATGCCGAGCTCGCCCGTCTCCTCGAGAGGCGCCTCGACGTCGTGGAGGACGAGGACGAGCGGGTGGCTCTCGAGGTCGAGCTCTCACGCGCGTTCGCCGAGATGGGCGAGCTCCCGAAGGCGAAGGTCTGCCTCGAGAGCGCGCTCGAGAAGCGCCCCGACCACACGACGGCGCTCGGCGCGATGGCCGACCTCTGCATCAAGGAGGGCGACTGGAGCGGCGCCGAGCAAGCGTACGTCCGGCTCGCGCGCCTCCTCTCCGATCCCGCCGAGCAGCGAGCAATCTACGAGCACCTCGGCGAGATCTATTCCGTTCACGCGCCGAACCTCTCACGCGCCGAGATCGCGCTCCGCGAGGTCCTGAAGCGCTCGCCGGGCGATCTCGCCGTCCTCACAAAGCTCGTCGACATCTACAAGCGTCAAGGCGACGTCCAGAAGGCGGTGGAGACGCAGCAGGAGATCGTCGCCGCCGAGACCGATCCGAACGCGCGCCTCGCGTGTCTCGTCGAGCTCGCGAAGATCCACGAGACCGTCGGCCGCGATCCCCGGAGGAGCGAGCAGGTGCTCGACTCCGCGCGCAAGGAGTTCCCCACGTCGGTCGTCGCCCTGCGCGCGATGGCGGAGTTCTACGCGCGGCAGCGTCAGATGCCGGCGATGCAGATCCTGCTCGATCGCGCCGCCGGCGACGCACGCCGTGCCTTCGCGCAGGGCCGCTTCGTCCCGTCGCTCTTCCAGGTGCTCCACGCGGCCTTCGAGCTCCGCGGCAAGCGCGACGCCGCGCGCGTCGTCGCCGCGACGCTGGCGGCAGTCGAAGGGCAGCCGTCAGACCTGATGGGCGCCGAGGCGCGTGCGGTCGACCCGCGTCTCGACGACGTGCTCGCGCCGGACGTGATGAGCCCGGCTCTGCGCGCGCTCCTCTTCCGGGCCGGCGACGCGCTCGACGCCGTCGCTCCGGTCGATCTCCGCATGCTGAAGGCAACGCCGCTCCAGCCCGGTACGCCGATTGGCGCAACGGTGGGATCGGTCGCGACCGTCATCGGCCTCGGCGCGCTGCAAATCCTCGTCTCTCCGGTGCTCGATCGGGTCGCGCTTCCGCTCGCCACCAACCCTCCTACCCTGCTCGTCGGCGAGGGCCTCGCAAAGGTGACGAACGAACGCGCACGAATGTTCGTCGTCGTGCGCGCGATGAAGATGATCCTCGCGCGCGCCTCCTTCATGCTCCGCGGACAGCCGCAGGAAGTCTCGGGCCTGGTCGCCGGGCTCTTCAGCGCCTTCAATCCGGGCCACATGCCTCAGGGCGTCGACGCCAAGCGCGTGACCGACCTCGCACGTCGAATCGGCCCGGCGCTGCCGCGGAACCTCGATCCGACCGTCGGCGTGATCGCCCTCGAAGCCGCCGGAATGCTCGGCGCCCAGTGGTCGAGCCTCGCGCCTGCCGCTCACGCCTGGGCGAATCGCGTCGCGCTCCTCGCCATCGGCGATCCGAACGCAGCCCTCGACGCGATCGCGTGGGGCCACAACGAAGACGCTGCACCGACGGGCTCGGAAGAACGCGCCGCCTGGATTGCCCGCCACGCCGACGCGCGCGAGCTGATGACATTCAGCGTGACCGACGCCTACGCCGAAGCACGAGTACGCCTCGAGCTCGATCGCTGACGCCCCCGCTCCCCAACCGCAAACAGCAACCGAGTCTCACTCCACGCACAGCGGCCGGCGGGCCGGCCCCTCCCGGCCCCCAACGACCGGATACAGCAAACGGGCCTCGCTCCACACGCGGCTGGCCCCGGGCCAAAGGATCACGCACATCTCTCGCACCCCCCTTGACCCGTTGGGGGATGA